>BNJS01001897.1_pt1 | contig 349887 bp, 460 predicted proteins | sample 8540461 | NCBI WGS metagenome assembly BNJS01 (sample SAMD00202454, study PRJDB9452) | human saliva metagenome | isolation source: human saliva | place: Japan
AAAGTTCTGACATCGAATAATAAAAAAATGTTAAACTATAAAAGTTGCTAATCGCAACAAACTTGAACATTGAAAACTAAACGAATTAAGTCAACGTTAATTCCAAAAAGGACAGTTCTAAAAAGGAACTATAAAACTTTTTAATGAGCTAATCAAGCTAACAATTTATTTGGAGAGTTTGATCCTGGCTCAGGACGAACGCTGGCGGCGTGCCTAATACATGCAAGTCGAGCGAAGTTTTTCTGGTGCTTGCACTAGAAAAACTTAGCGGCGAACGGGTGAGTAACACGTAAAGAACCTGCCTCATAGACGGGGACAACTATTGGAAACGATAGCTAATACCGGATAACAGCATAAATCGCATGATATATGTTTAAAAGTTGGTTTCGGCTAACACTATGAGATGGCTTTGCGGTGCATTAGCTAGTTGGTGGGGTAAAGGCCTACCAAGGCGACGATGCATAGCCGACCTGAGAGGGTGATCGGCCACACTGGGACTGAGACACGGCCCAGACTCCTACGGGAGGCAGCAGTAGGGAATCTTCCGCAATGGGCGAAAGCCTGACGGAGCAACGCCGCGTGAGTGAAGAAGGATTTCGGTTCGTAAAGCTCTGTTGTTAGGGAAGAATGATTGTATAGTAACTATATACAGTAGAGACGGTACCTAACCAGAAAGCCACGGCTAACTACGTGCCAGCAGCCGCGGTAATACGTAGGTGGCAAGCGTTGTCCGGAATTATTGGGCGTAAAGCGCGCGCAGGTGGTTTAATAAGTCTGATGTGAAAGCCCACGGCTCAACCGTGGAGGGTCATTGGAAACTGTTAAACTTGAGTGCAGGAGAGAAAAGTGGAATTCCTAGTGTAGCGGTGAAATGCGTAGAGATTAGGAGGAACACCAGTGGCGAAGGCGGCTTTTTGGCCTGTAACTGACACTGAGGCGCGAAAGCGTGGGGAGCAAACAGGATTAGATACCCTGGTAGTCCACGCCGTAAACGATGAGTGCTAAGTGTTGGTCTCATAAGAGATCAGTGCTGCAGCTAACGCATTAAGCACTCCGCCTGGGGAGTACGACCGCAAGGTTGAAACTCAAAAGGAATTGACGGGGACCCGCACAAGCGGTGGAGCATGTGGTTTAATTCGAAGCAACGCGAAGAACCTTACCAAGTCTTGACATACTGTGAGGACACAAGAGATTGTGTTGTTCTGACCTTTGGTTGGACACAGATACAGGTGGTGCATGGTTGTCGTCAGCTCGTGTCGTGAGATGTTGGGTTAAGTCCCGCAACGAGCGCAACCCCTATGTCTAGTTGCCAGCAGTAAGATGGGGACTCTAGACAGACTGCCAGTGATAAACTGGAGGAAGGCGGGGATGACGTCAAATCATCATGCCCCTTATGACTTGGGCTACACACGTGCTACAATGGATAGGAACAAAGAGAAGCTAACTCGCGAGAGCAAGCAAACCTCATAAAACTATTCTCAGTTCGGATTGTAGTCTGCAACTCGACTACATGAAGCTGGAATCGCTAGTAATCGCGAATCAGAATGTCGCGGTGAATACGTTCCCGGGTCTTGTACACACCGCCCGTCACACCACGAGAGTTTGTAACACCCGAAGACGGTGGCCTAACCTTTAAGGAGGGAGCCGGTCACGGTGGGACAGATGATTGGGGTGAAGTCGTAACAAGGTAGCCGTATCGGAAGGTGCGGCTGGATCACCTCCTTTCTAAGGATAAGGAATAGGTTGACAATTCGTTTAGTTTTGAGTGTTCAAGGAATACTCAAGCACAATGAAAACTGAATACATTTAATTAGATCAAATTTATTTCTAGAAGAAACAGATTTACAAAACCGAGAAAAAAGTAAGTAAGTTGTAAAACTTATTCACAAGAGTTCAAGGAAGAAGAACGAAGCGTAAAAGCTACACACGATTAAGTAGAAAAGAGCGCACGGAGGATGCCTTGGCACTAGGAGCCGAAGAAGGACGTGACAAACGACGAAACGCTACGGGGAGCTGTAAGTAAGCAAAGATCCGTAGATATCCGAATGGGGGAACCCACCGCTTTTAAAAGGGCGGTACGCGAAAGCGAGGTAACGCAGGGAACTGAAACATCTAAGTACCTGTAGGAAGAGAAAGAAAAATCGATTTCCTAAGTAGCGGCGAGCGAAAGGGAAAGAGCCCAAACCAATGTGCTTGCATATTGGGGTTGTAGGACTCTCAATAAAACGTATGACAAAGTATAGTAGAACGAGCTGGAAAGTTAGACCGTAGAAGGTAAAAGTCCTGTATACGAAATGCTGAGTTGGCGTGAGAGAGCACCTGAGTACGGCGGAACACGAGGAATTCCGTCGGAATCTACCAGGACCATCTGGTAAGGCTAAATACTACCTAGTGACCGATAGTGAACCAGTACCGTGAGGGAAAGGTGAAAAGAACCCCGGGAGGGGAGTGAAAGAGAACCTGAAACCGTGTGCTTACAAGTAGTCAGAGCCCTTTAGGGGGTGATGGCGTGCCTTTTGTAGAATGAACCGGCGAGTTACTTTATCATGCGAGGTTAAGTGGAAGACATGGAGCCGAAGCGAAAGCGAGTCTTAATAGGGCGAAATAGTATGATGGAGTAGACCCGAAACCAAGTGATCTACCCATGGCCAGGTTGAAGTTTAGGTAACACTGAATGGAGGACCGAACCAGGACACGTTGAAAAGTGTTTGGATGAGCTGTGGGTAGCGGAGAAATTCCAATCGAACTTGGAAATAGCTGGTTCTCTCCGAAATAGCTTTAGGGCTAGCCTCGTTGTGAGTTTACTGGAGGTAGAGCACTGTTTGGACTAGGGGCCCATCCCGGGTTACCGAATTCAGACAAACTCCGAATGCCAGATAAATATCAACGGGAGTCAGACTGCGGGTGATAAGGTTCGTAGTCGAAAGGGAAACAGCCCAGACCGCCAGCTAAGGTCCCAAATTGTATGTTAAGTGGAAAAGGATGTGATGATGCACAGACAACCAGGATGTTGGCTTAGAAGCAGCCACCATTTAAAGAGTGCGTAATAGCTCACTGGTCGAGTGACATCGCGCCGAAAATGTACCGGGGCTAAACATACAACCGAAGCTGCGGATATAACTAATGTTATATGGTAGGAGAGCGTTCTAACATCATAGAAGCCGAACTGGAAGGTGAGGTGGAGAGGTTAGAAGTGAGAATGCCGGTGTGAGTAGCGAAAGATAGGTGAGAATCCTATCCACCGAAAGACTAAGGTTTCCAGAGGAAGGCTCGTCCGCTCTGGGTAAGTCGGGACCTAAGGTGAAGCCGATAGGTGAAGCCGATGGACAACAGGTAGAAATTCCTGTACCACCGAATATCGATTGAGAGAAGTGGGGACAGAGGAGGCTAATTGATCGCCCTGATGGAATAGGGCGTCTAAGCACAAAGACTGACAAGTAGGCAAATCCGCTTGTTTAAAGGTTGAAGTGTGATGGGGAGCGAAATATAGTAGCGAAGTCAATGAAGCCAAACTCTCAAGAAAAGCCGCTATCGAGATAAGAGGTGCCCGTACCGCAAACCGACACAGGTAGTTGGGAAGAGAATTCTAAGGTGAGCGAGAGAACCATCGTTAAGGAACTCGGCAAAATGACCCCGTAACTTCGGGAGAAGGGGTGCCTACGAGAGTAGGCCGCAGTGAATAGGCCCAAGCGACTGTTTATCAAAAACACAGGTCTCTGCAAAACCGAAAGGTGAAGTATAGGGGCTGACGCCTGCCCGGTGCTGGAAGGTTAAGAGGAGTGCTTAGCGCAAGCGAAGGTATGAATTGAAGCCCCAGTAAACGGCGGCCGTAACTATAACGGTCCTAAGGTAGCGAAATTCCTTGTCGGGTAAGTTCCGACCCGCACGAAAGGCGTAACGATTTGGGCACTGTCTCAACGATGGACTCGGTGAAATCATAGTACCTGTGAAGATGCAGGTTACCCGCGACAGGACGGAAAGACCCCATGGAGCTTTACTGTAGCTTGATATTGAATTTTGATGCAGTATGTACAGGATAGGTAGGAGCCTAGGAATCATGCACGCCAGTGTATGAGGAGGCGTTGTTGGGATACTACCCTTGCTGTATTGAAATTCTAACCCTCGGCATAGAAAAACCGGGAGACAGTGTCAGGTGGGCAGTTTGACTGGGGCGGTCGCCTCCCTAAAAGAGTAACGGAGGCGTTCAAAGGTTCCCTCAGAATGGTTGGAAATCATTTGCAGAGTGTAAAGGCACAAGGGAGCTTGACTGTGAGACCTACAAGTCGAGCAGGTGCGAAAGCAGGACTTAGTGATCCGGTGGTTCCGCATGGAAGGGCCATCGCTCAACGGATAAAAGCTACCCTGGGGATAACAGGCTTATCTCCCCCAAGAGTCCACATCGACGGGGAGGTTTGGCACCTCGATGTCGGCTCATCGCATCCTGGGGCTGTAGTCGGTCCCAAGGGTTGGGCTGTTCGCCCATTAAAGCGGTACGCGAGCTGGGTTCAGAACGTCGTGAGACAGTTCGGTCCCTATCCGTCGTGGGCGTAGGAAATTTGAGAGGAGCTGTCCTTAGTACGAGAGGACCGGGATGGACATATCAATGGTGTACCAGTTGTCACGCCAGTGGCATAGCTGGGTAGCTAAATATGGAAGGGATAAGAGCTGAAAGCATCTAAGCATGAAGCCCCCCTCGAGATGAGATTTCCCACGGATATTAAGACCCCTTGAAGACGACAAGGAGAATAGGTTAGGAGTGTAAGTGTGGTAACACATTCAGCTGACTAATACTAATAGGTCGAGGACTTAATCAAGTGAAGTTCTTTAGAGTAAGTAGTTGACAAAGGAATAAATGATGATATAATAGATGTATGAAGTTTTCGTCTGGTGGCGATAGCGAAGAGGACACACCTGTACCCATACCGAACACAGAAGTTAAGCTCTTTAGCGTCGAATGTAGTTGGGTTTACGCCCTGCGAGACTAGAACGTTGCCAGGCAACAGTGACCTTCCTTTTGGAAGGTCTTTTTTTTTATTTTTATTCAAATGTTGATAACTTTACTAATAATTACTTAATTTGATTTTATTTGAAAAATAGAGTATCATATTATAGTAATATACTTTAAGGAGGTAGTAGAATGTTTTATCTAGAAGATGAAAAGACACTAGTATTAACTAATGAAAATAAAAAAGATATATTAAATGCCTTAACAAAAATTAATCAAGTATCAAATAATAAAAACATTAAAGTTGCTTATAAAAAAATATTAGGAAAAGTTTTAGAATTTAATAAAGCTATTGAAACTTTTTATTATTCTCATAAACCAGGATATAATGAGGTTTATCAAGAAAGAATAGAAAGTTTAGATAATAGTTTAGATGAGTTTAGAAGAATAAAAAGCTAGTTTAAAAACCAGATTTTTGATAAGGAACAATATTCAGAGGAAGTCGAATATGAATTTAATTCTTTATTATCAAGAGTAGAAGGAAGAACTTCTGTTATTTTTTTGAAGATGATAAAGATTATAGTTTCAATAATTATCTTGTTACGCTAATTAATGAAAAAAACAGTTAGAAGAATTTATTTGGTTGAATACTTTATATAACATTTATAAAGAGGGAAGTAGTATCAATAATATTGTTAGAGATTATTGTGAACTAAGCGATGTTGAGTTTTTCTGATCTTTATAAAATATATTTATTTGTAACTGACTATAACATTAATCAATTATTATTAAAAAAATGAATCTAAAAATAATTAATAATGAATACCTTGAAAATTTTTGAGAATTTCTTTAACTATATGTACCAACTTATTGATGATCTGCGTACTTTTGTAGCTAAAAAGGATAAAGAGAATATATTAAATTTCGCTACTAAAATTGAAAGTTATACAAATGTTAGTACGCCTTCGAAAGAGGAGTTCATCTCAAGTGTAAGAAAAGTTTTTAATTTCTTACGTACTCTTTATGAAAATGATAATGCAAAATTACTATTAGACAATATCTATCCTATTCTTGTAAAATCATTTTTTTGCGCCATTAAAAAAATGATGATAAGATTAAATATGATTTTAATCCTGAGTTTATATATGCATTAGAATATACACAAATAATAATTGAAGTAATGGATGAAAAATAATGGTAAATAGTATTTCTCCTAAAGACTTTTATTGTGTGTATAATGATTTTAATGTTGCAAGAAAATCACAAGAATTAAATTTACTGTATCTTCCCTTAATTGGGAGTGATGCAGTAAAATTATATCAATTTTTAGGAACTAAGATATTAGGTGATAGAAATTTATCAAAGAACTTTTTACATTATGATATTTTTGATAATCTTTCTTTAGATTCTAGAAAATTCACTTCATCTCGAAAGAAATTAGAAGCATTAGGATTATTATCAACTTATTATATTGATAATGACGGTGTAGGACAGTATGTTTATAAGTTAAAGGATGCTCTAGCTTTTAATGATTTTTTTGAGAATGCAATGTTATCTCAATTATTAGAAAATACAATAGGATCTAGTCAATATACTGAAATTAAAGAAACATTCTCTAATAATAAAGTTTCTTTTTAATAGTTTTCAAGATTTAACAGCAACATTTTTCTGATGTTTATAATTTGGAAAAATGTGAATAATATTTATCTTAATACACAAGTTTTTTTGATAGTAAAAAAAGGTGCTAACTTAGATGAATATTATTTTGATTTTTTTCTAAGTTAAGTTATTTTTTTAGCTAATAGTTATATTGTAGATATATTAGATAATAAAAAAAGACAAAAAGAAGATATATTAGGATTAGCGCATCTATATAAAGTAACGCCTCAAGATATGGCAAAAAGCAATAGAAAAATAGTTTAGATGTTGAAAATGGTGGATCAGTATTAAATATCAATAAGTTAAAAAGATTATTTAGTTCAATTGTTTGTAAATGTTAGGAAACAAAATATACCTACACTTGATAAGATGATTACAAGGAAAAATTGAAGAAGATTCTGTTGAATTAACAGAAGAAGATAAGTTTATAAAAAGCTACTGACAATACAAATTATATTGATTATCTAAACAAAAAAATGAATTTAATTATTTCTACAGTAGATGCAGAGGCTATTAATAAATTACAAAAAAATATAATTTTCCTACAGGAGTTTTTAAATATTTTTATTAGAGTATTCTATAAAAATGAGTAATTCGCCTGGCATTCCAAACTTTAATTATATGGATAAAATTGCTAGCACCTGGAGTAGTAAAAAAATTACTAGGGCAAAAAGATGCTATCGAATATGTAAAAGAAAGACAAACAATAAGTAATAATAGAAAAAAACTAATAGTAAACAAGTCAAAAAGTACAAATAGTAAGAACAAGGGAATGTATGGCTCCATTTCCTGAGTATCTTCAAAAAAGAAAAGATACATCTTCAACAGAAAATACTACTAAAAATAGAACTGTAACTAAAGAAGATGAAGAAGCATTTAGTGAGATGCTAAAAGAATTGAATAGTAAGAGGGATATATAATGAAGAAAGTATCTAATGTTATTCCAGAAAAAAATCAAATAAAATGTATGAGGAATTTATATCTACACGGGTGTTAAACGATAAAGATATTATTGATTTTATTCAAGTAAATAATTTTACTAAAGAAGATATATATAATAATTTAGAAAAATTTTATCAATATTATATTTCTAAAGATGCCTCATTAGATTTAAATCATAAACCTAAATTATCATTAAATAATGGTGAAGTTAATATTACTTATACTGAAACTGAACAATATAAACAATATAGGCTAGCAAGTCAACTTGTTAATAAAATTAAAACGGAATATATCGCTAACAGAATATTAACATATTGTTTTGAAAATTTATCAAAAACTAAAGAAAAAGGTTTGTTAGCTCGTGAGTTGATAAGAGCTTGTAATGATATACTAGGAAATAGAAGTAAAAAAGGTGCTTATATTTACGGAGCTACTGGTACAGGGAAAACCTTTTTGCTAGGTTGCGTATATAATTACTTGAAAAGAAACGGAAAGCAGCCTGCAATAATATATTATCCTGAATTTATAAGGAGAATTAAATCTCGAATTAGCAACAATGATTATACCGAATATGTGGATATAATTAGAACACAAGAAATTTTACTAATCGATGATATTGGTGCAGAAAACACTACGGATTTTATTCGAGATGAAATTTTGGGACCTATTATTAATTATCGTGAGGCAGAAAAGCTTCCAACATTTTTCACTTCAAATCTATCATATGATGATTTGTTAGAGTTTATTTCAACCTCTAATAATAAGGTTGATTATACGAAAGCGGTAAGAATTGTAGATAGAATTAAATCTTTAACAAATCCATTTTTTTTAGATGGTGAAAATGAAAGAGAATATTATTAAAAAAGAGTTTATAAAAATTTTTTAATTAAATTTTATAAACTCTTTTTTTATGATTAGTAATAAAGTAGAAATAAAGTGAAAAAAAATTAATTTTTTTTAAAAAATAGTGGAAAAAAGTGGGGAAATGTGGTAAATTATATAAGTAAGGTGGTGAGATTATGTTTATCGGTCAATATAACAATAAAATGGATGCTAAAGGAAGACTTAGTATACCAATAAAATTTAGAGATGATTTAGGAGAAAAGTTTATAATAACAAGAGGTTTAGATTCTTGTTTATTTGGTTATTCTTTACAAGAGTGGCAAAAAGTGGAAAGTAAGATAAAATCACTACCTATTACAAAGAAAAATGCACGTACTTTCCAACGTTTCTTCTTTTCAGGGGCGACTGAAGTTGAGATCGATAAACAAGGAAGAATAAATATTCCAAATTCACTAATTGAGCACGCATCTTTAGAAAAAGAATGTGTGGTTAATGGACTATCTAATAGAATAGAAATATGGGATAAAGACAGATGGGAAGATTTATTAGTTGAAAGTGAAGCTAGTGTTGAAGAAATTGCAGAAGAGTTAGAAGATTTTGATTTTTAGGATGGAAAAAATGTTTAAACATTATAGTGTATTATTAGAAGAAGCCGTAGAAGGATTAAATATAAAAGAAGATGGGATTTATGTAGACTGTACTCTTGGGGGTGCCGGACATAGCCTTGAAATATTAAAAAAACTTACAACAGGAAAGTTATATGCATTTGACCAAGATAATGTAGCTCTTGAAAATGCAAAAATTAAATTATCTGAATACGCAGATAAAGTTGTCTTTATAAAATCAAATTTCGAAAATTTAAAAGAAAAATTAGCGGAGCAAAATGTTTATGAAGTTGATGGTGTATTATACGATTTAGGGGTCTCATCACCACAGTTGGATACACCTGAAAGAGGATTTAGTTACAATTATGATACTAGATTAGACATGAGAATGGATACTGATGCAAGCATTAGTGCTTATGAAGTAGTAAACGAATATAGTTATCATGATTTAGTAAGAATCTTCTACCGCTATGGAGAAGAAAAATTTTCTAAACAAATCGCAAGAAATATCGAGAAAAAAAGAGAACTAGCACCAATAGAAACAACTTTTCAATTAGTGGACATAATTAAAGAATCAATTCCTGCAGCTAAAAGAAGAACTGGAGGACACCCAGCAAAAAGAGTCTTTCAAGCAATAAGAATAGCAGTAAACAATGAACTTTCAGTTTTTGAAAACTCTCTTGAACAGGCTATAGATATTGTAAAAGTAGGTGGAAGAATTTCAGTAATTACTTTTCACTCATTAGAAGATAGAATATGTAAGCAAATCTTTAATTCATATGCAAAAAATAAAGATATTCCAAAAAATCTTCCAGTGTTACCAGAAGAGAGTTTATCTAAATTAAAATTAATTACTAGAAAACCTATCTGTCCAAGTGAGAGGGAATTAGAGGAAAATAATAGATCTAGAAGTGCAAAATTACGAATAGCAGAAGTGCAAATATAAGAAATTAAAAAAGAGAAGGAATAAAGGAAAGATGGCAACGTTAAAAGTATATAGTAGAGAATATGGTACTAGAAAGGTACAAGAAAAAGTAAAATTCAACGTAGTAGAAAAGATAGGCTATGTTGTATTTGGAGGAGTTATTTTACTTACTAACATAGTTATGTTAAACTATAAAGGGGAATTATATTCATTAAAAAGTGCTCAGCAAAGAAATGAAGTAGTTATTGCAGAAAAGCAAAAAGAAAATAATGAACAAAAAGTTATTATTAATAATCTATCTTCATATGAAAGAGTTAAAAAAATAGCTGAGAGTTTGGGTATGAAAGTCCAAAATGACAATATAAAGGTAGTGAGATAATTGAAAAAATTTTTACGGAATATATTTACTCTTGGCTTTTTGGAAGATAAAAAGAGCTTAGAGAGAAAAGATTATATCTCAAGAGGAAGAACAAAAATGGTATTTTTTATAATTTTTGTTTTTTTCTTTGTATGGATATTAATAGCTAATATTGGCCAGATGATGTTAATAGGTACAGTCAGAGGCCAAAACTTATCAGAATTATCAGATAAAAAATATAAAATTGATACAAGTTTACAACCAAATAGAGGAAAAATATATGATAGAAATGGAAATATCTTAGCTGATAATATTGAATCATATAAATTAGTTGCTGTAGTATCAGATAAAGCTACTGAAGATAAGGATAATCCTCGTCATGTTGTTGATATCGATAAAACAGCTAGAGAATTGGCAAAATATGTAAAACTTGATGAAGGTAAAATTAAAGAGGCCTTACAAAAACAAGGTGTATATCAAGTAGAATTTGGGACTGCTGGAAAAGATATAAGTGTTGAGGATAAGAAAAAAATAGAAGATTTAAAACTTCCTGGTATTAGCTTTATAGCTACTACAAAAAGATATTATCCTAATGGGAGTATGTTAGGAAACTTTTTAGGTTTTGCTCAAAATTCTCCAGATAGCGATCTTATAACAGGACATTTAGGTGTGGAAAAAACTTTTGATTACTACTTAAGAGGTAAAGAAGGACATATAACTTATGCAAAAGATGCATGGGGAAAAGTTGTTTCTAATATTCCTAAAGTTGAAATAAATCCAGTAGACGGGGCAGATATTTACTTAACAATAGATAAAAATATTCAAAGTTATATAGACAATACCCTTAAAGATGTTCAAGAAAAATATGAACCAGAAAGTGCGTTTGCTATTGTTGTGAGTGCTAAAACTGGAGAGATACTAGGAATGGGTCAAACGCCTGCATTCAATCCAAATACTCAAGAAAACTTAGAGAGTGCTTGGTCAAATATCTTTTATAATTCAGCTTACGAGCCTGGATCAACATTTAAAACATTTACACTTTCAGTTATAATGGAAAATAACTTATATAATCCAATGAAATACTATAGATCAGGATCATATAAAGTAGAAGATACTGTTATTTATGACTGGAATAAAGTAGGATGGGGTACTATAACTCAAAGACATGGTTTCCAACAATCTTCTAATGCTTTAATGTTAACATTATTACAAGACTTAGGAACAGAAAAGTTAAAAACAGGATTAGAGAAATTTGGTTTTGGTAAAACAACAGGAGCTTTATATAATAATGAAGCAAGTGGAGATTTAGTATTTAATAACAAACTTTCAGCTTCAACTACTGTATTTGGACAAGGTAGTACAGTAACAGCAATGCAAATGGTACAGGCTGAAACTGCAATTTTAAATGATGGTAATATGTTATCACCATATTTCTTACAAAGAATTCATGATAAAATAATAAATAAAGATGTTAATAGTGGTCAGAAAACTATTGTTGGAAATCCAATTTCTAAAGCTACTGTAGATAAAATGAAAGAAGAATTATATGGAGTAGTAAATGGAAGTTGGGCACAAGGTGGTAAAAAATATGCGTTAGATAATTATACTGTTTCGGGGAAAACAGGGACAGCACAGGTAGTAGATCCAAAAAGCGGTAAATACTACAGTAGTCAATATAAAGTGTTACACTCATTTATAGGATATGCACCTAGTGAAAATCCTGAAGTTATTGTTTATACTGGTATGAAATTACCAAATAAAAACCTTGCAGAAAGTTTTGCTAAAGGGTCATCAGAGATTTTTAAACCTGTAATGGAAAATACGCTTAATTACTTAAATGTTAAGAAAAATGATTCTTCAAATGAAGTAACAACTTATACAATGGATGATTATATTGGAAGTAGTTCAACTTCTGCAGTAGAAAAACTGGCTAAACAAACTAAAAGTGTTGTTTTAATAGGAAGTGGAAAAAATGTTTTAAATCAATTCCCTTCTAAAAATAATATATTTAAAAAAGATGATAAAGTATTTTTACTTTTATCAGATGAGAATATTCAATTACCTAATTTTGCAGGTTGGTCAAAAGCAGAAGTTTTAACTTATAAACAATTATCTGGTTTAGATATTGAAGTAGAAGGAAATGGATATGTGCAATCACAATCTATTCCAGCGGGAAGAAGTGTGAAAAAAGGAGAGAGTATAAAAATAAAATTTAGTTAGGAGAAAACAATGAGTAATTCAAATATAGTGGTAGCAATATCGTTATTAGTAGTATCTTTTTTAGTAACCGTATTAATGTTACCAAGGTTAATAAAGTATTTGCATTATTTAAAATTTGGGCAAGCAATTAGAGAAGAAGGACCTCAAAGTCATATGCATAAAAAAGGGACACCAACTATGGGAGGTATTTCTTTTATAGTTGCTACCGTACTTGCATTAATAATTGCAATGTTTATTGATAGTTCAAATATTAAATACTATATTCTATTTATCTATACGACTATTTCATTTTCAATAATTGGGTATATTGATGATATGTTAATAGTAGTAAAAAAGAAAAATGATGGGTTAGCCCCAAGAAAAAAATTAATGTTACAAATATTATTTTTCTATAATATTCTATGTATTAGTTAAATTTATTTATGAAGACATAAATTATATCTATATACCTGGATTAGAATATCAACTTAACATATCTTATCTTTATATGATATTTGTTGTATTCTGGCAAACTGGATTTTCTAATGCTGTGAATTTAACAGATGGTTTAGATGGCTTAGCTACTAGCGTAACAATTATTACAACAAGTACATTTGCTTTATTAGCATATAAGGAAAATAATTTTCCAATTTTTGTATTTTGTTTAGTATTAGTGGGAGCCTTAATAGGATTCTTATTATTTAACAAAAATCCAGCTAAAATATTTATGGGTGATACAGGATCACTAGCATTAGGCGGTATTTTAGCAGCTATTTCAATAATTTTACACAAAGAAATAGCGTTTATTTTCATAGGATTAGTATATATACTTGAAACGTTATCTGTTATTATTCAAGTTGCTTATTTTAAAAAGACTGGGAAGAGAATTTTTAAAATGTCACCATTGCATCATCATTTTGAATTATCAGGATATGGTGAGGTGAAAACAGTTCACTTATTTGCAATAATAGCTTTGATTTCTTCAGGAGTAGGATACTTTAGGGGTGATTTAATATGTTAGATTTAAAAAATAAAAAAATACTAGTTTTAGGTTTTGCAAGAAGTGGATATTCGACAGCAAAAATTTTAAAACAGTTAAATTATAATGTAATTGTAAATGCATATGATGATTTAAGTAAAGATGTACATGCTAACGAATTACGCGATTTAGGAATACCTATTATTGATGGAGGACATCCACTTTATTTGCTGGATGAAATTGATTTGATAATAAAAAATCCTGGAATTAAGTATCAGATTGATTTTTTACAAAAAGCTATTGAGAAAAAAATTGATATTATTACAGAAATCGAATTAGCTAATACTTTATTTAATGTAGACATGGTAGCAATTACTGGTACAAACGGTAAAACTACAACTACTCAAATGACTTATGATATTTTAAAGCAAAGTAATAAAGATGTGTATTTAGCAGGAAATATAGGCTATCCATCAATAGAGGTAGCATATAATCATCCTAATTCTTTAATTATAACTGAAGTATCATCATTTCAATTAGAAGGAACTAAATATTTTAGACCTTCTATAGCAGCTATAACAAATTTAGGTGAAGGACATCTAGATTATCATAAAAGTATAGAAAATTATAGAAATGCTAAAAGAAAAATATACAAAAATCAAGTGGATACAGATTTTCTTATTTTAAATATTAAAGAAAAAGATAAATATAATATAAGCGAAATAAATTCAAATATAATTTTTTATGATACAAAATTTAATACTGATGCAGATGTGTATATAAAAGACAACATGGTAATATATGGAGATGTTGAATTATTTGATTCTACAAAATTAACACTTCCTGGATTACACAATGTTGAAAATGGAATTAATGCTGCGGTAATCGCTTATAAAAAAGGTGCTGATATTGAATCGATAAGAAGTGTTTTATATAACTTTAGTGGAGTCAAGCACCGATTACAATATGTAGGAGAGAATAAAGGAATAAAATATTATAATGATTCTAAAGCGACAAACCCTGTTGCAACAATAAACGCATTATCTGGATTTGAAAAAAATGTGATATTAATTTGTGGAGGACAAGACAGAGGGATAGATTTTCATGAGTTATCTCCATATTTGAGTAGAGTTAAAACTATGGTAGTAGTAGGAGAAAGTGCAGATATCCTAAAATCTTTAGCAGATAAAAATAATGTTAATTGCATAAAAGCGATAAAAATAGATGATGCAACAGAAAAAGCAAGTAAGATAGCTGTTTCAGGTGATATTATATTATTATCTCCTGCATGTGCATCATGGGATCAGTATAAAAGCTTTGAAGTACGTGGAGATGAATTTATTAATACATTCAAAAAAATCCAAAGTGAAGGATAGATATTATGAATAGTAAAAATAAAAAATTACTTTCAAAAATAAATAGTGAAAAACGCCACGCTTCAATTACAAAAATTAAAAGAAAACGTCGCAGAGAATTAGCATTTATAGTTTTTAATATTTTTTTAATTTTTTTATTTCAGTAGTAGCTTTCATGTACAGCCCGTATATGAAAAATTAGAAATATAGAGGTTCAAGGATACTCACAAATTACAAAGGAAGAAATATTAACTGCAGGTAATATTAATGAAAAATATAAAAACATGGTCTGTAAAAAGATAGTGAAGTAGAAAAAAATTTAAAAAGATAAATTTAATATTTTTTTAAAAAAAGTAACTGTAAAATCTAAAAATTCCATCTTCTATCAAAAATAGAGGTAGAAGAATATAGATTAATTGCTCAAAAAAACTTGATGATGGTGGTTACCAGATTATAATGGAAAACGGGCAAACATATAATGGACAAATTAGAAATAGTTATAATTTACCAATAGTAGAGAATTTTTGAAAATAATGGTAAGTTAGAAGAAGTTTATAAAAAAATTTAGCACAGTTGAAAACTGAAGTTTTAGTGCAGATTTCAGAAATTATTAATAGTAATGACTCTGAAATAATTATCTATATGAAAGATGGTCAAAAAAAGTTAAAAGCTATGTCTTCAACATTTGCTCAAAAGTTAAATTATTATGATGAAATATCCAAATATATTAAAGATAAAAAAACAAAACAACACTTAATTTAATAAATGGAGCATATTTAGAAACTGAAAAAAATCTGATGCTGAAAAAAATAGTAAAATAAAAGAATTATTAAATAAAATGAATGGCTCAGATTCTAAAGAAAAGAAAATACTAAAGAAGAAAAAAAGAAGATAAAGAAAAATACTGATGATCAAGTAAATAGTGAAAAATACTGAGCAACAAGTAAATTCAAATAAAACTTCAAATCAAAATAAAAAAATAAATCTACAAACCAAAGTAAAACTACAAAAGAAAAACTACAACAACACAAAAATACTAATAAAACTAAAAAAACTTCATAGTAAAAAAAATACTATTCAAAACTTAAATTTTTGAATAGTATTTTTGTAAAAATTGAAAGAAAAAGATAAAAAAATCATTTTAAACAAATAATTTCATAAAATTTTTAATTTTTTTGGTGTTTTTCATATTTTTTTAAAATTTGTGTTATAATTTAGTATGTGTAAATAGAATTTGTGTGTATTTACAATTTTATTATAATTACAAAAAAATATAGAGGAAGGAGTGTTTGACTTGAGTTCACAATTATATACTTCAATAGATCTGGGATCATCGAGTATAAAAGTTATAATCGCAGATGTAGTATATGAAAAATTGAATATATTGGGTGTTGGTATTGTAAAAACTACAGCAATAAAAAGAGGAAATATTATAGATGTAGAATCAGCATCTAGAGATATTCAAAAAGCGATAGATATTGCTAAAAGTGAAGCTAATAAAGACATAAGATCATTATATGTAGCAGTTCCAAGTATACACACTCATATTAAAAAAAGTGTTGCGGAAATTAAATTTGATACTAAGCACGATATAGATGGTAGAGATATCGAAGAAGTTATAGAAGAAGCAAAAATTTTACCTTTACCAAGAGAAAGAGAAGTTGTCCAAGTTATTCCTGATTACTACAGATTAGATGATATTGAACATATCAGAAAACCAAAAGGGATGACAGCTCACAATACATTTGAAGTAACAGGAAATAGAGTGTTTACTTCTAAAACTCATCTACATACTATATACAAAAGTATAGAAAACCTTAGACTAGATTGCAATGAAACTTTCTGTACTTCACATGCATTAGGAGAATTATTACTAAATGACGAAGAAAAAGATTATGGTTCAGTAATAATTGATATCGGAGCTGGGTTAACAACAGTAAGCTATTTTGAAGATGGTATTTTACAATTATCACAATCTATAGAATTAGCTGGTGAGGATATTACAAGAACTATATCTGATGTATTAAATGTACCAACTAAACGAGCAGAAGAAATTAAACTTACTCAGGGGCATGCATTTTATGATACAGCTTCATCACAAGTAGTTATTGAAATCGATAATTTAGAGCCAGATGAAGAACCGTATACACAAAAAGAATTAGCTGATTACATAGAAGAGGTGGTAGAAGAAATAATTCTACGATCATTTGATGTATTAAGAAAAGCTGGAATTAATCGTGTTAAAGGAAATGTAGTATTGACAGGTGGTACTACACAAATGCCAGGAGTATTAGAATTAGCAAAAGATATGCTAAGAAAAATGAATGTAAGAATTGGTTCACCAAAGATTATAGGGGCTAATTCTCCAGAGTTATCAGTAGTTGTAGGTACACTTACTAGTAGCTATAAAATTGAATCATTATTCGGTTATCAAGTTACTGAAGAGATTGCAACAATAAAGAATACTAACTCAACTTTTGAAAATGTATCTTCAATAGAAGAAGTTAATATTTCTAAATCAAGAGTAGAACCTACTATTGCTAGTGAAAACCATATAGAGGATAATGAACAAGAAGTTTATTATGAAGATGAAGATAATGAAGAAAAAGACGATAAAGAACAAGGTCTGTTCAGTAAATTAAGTAAAATGTATAATTCGTTTTTTGAATAATTAGGAGGAAAATAAAATTATGTTTCAAGAATTTGATCAATCAGCAGTAATTAAAGTAGTCGGAGTTGGAGGCGGTGGTGGAAACGCCGTAGACCGAATGGTAGAAAGCGGTATTCAAAATGTAGAATTTATCGCTGTTAATACAGATGCTCAAGCATTAAGACGCTCTAAAGCAGATGTTAGAATTCAAATAGGTGAAAAATTAACAAAAGGTTTAGGTGCTGGTGCGAATCCAGAAGTCGGACGTAAAGCAGCTGAAGAAACTAAAGATAAAATTGAAGAAGCATTAGAAGGAGCAGATATGGTATTTGTTACTTCAGGAATGGGTGGAGGAACTGGAACAGGTGCAGCTCCAATCGTTGCAAGTATAGCTAAAGAACTAGGTGCTTTAACTGTTGGTGTTGTTACTCGTCCATTCAATTTTGAAGGTAAAAAACGTCAAGTTCAATCAACAGCTGGTATTAACTCATTAAAAGGTGCTGTTGATACTCTTATCGTAATTCCAAATGATAGATTATTAGATATCGTTGATAAATCTACTCCAATGATGCAAGCATTCGTTGAAGCTGATAATGTATTACGTCAAGGGGTTCAAGGTATCTCTGATTTAATTAACGTTTCAGGAACAGTTAACTTAGACTTTGCTGATGTTAAAGCTATTATGGCTGACCAAGGATCTGCATTAATGGGTATTGGTGTAGCTTCTGGTGAAAATAGAGCAATTGAAGCAGCTAAAAAAGCTATTTCTTCACCATTACTTGAGACTTCAATCGTTGGAGCTAAAGGTGTGTTATTAAATATTACTGGTGGACCATCATTAAGTTTATTTGAAGCACAAGCAGCAGCTAGCATTGTTCAAGAAGCAAGTGATGACGAAGTAAACATGATCTTTGGTACAGTATTTAACGATGAATTAGAAAAAACTGACGAGATTATTGTAACAGTAATTGCTACTGGATTTGAGGATGATGGAGTTAATGTTGAAAGAGATATTTTAACACAACGTCCAGCTCAACAAGAAGCAAGTTCATTCACTAGTGGATACGGAAAAAATGAAGTGGAACAAGAAATGTACCCACGTCCAAGAAGAAGAACTAGAAGAGAAATCTAATAAAAAATAAGGCAAAGTCCTGGTGACTTTGTCTTTTTTTTTAATAAAATTTAATATTTTTCATTATTTTAGGAAAATTGTTTACAATTGTCTCAAAATTTAGTATAATTTATTGTTAAATATACTATGAAAGGATGAGATTTATGGCAAATCAGAAAATGGAAAGAAATCTGCAGGCACGTCATATAAGTATGATAGCTATCGGTGGATGTATAGGTACAGGTCTATTTATGGCAAGTGGTGCAGTAGTGAGTAAGTGGGTTCATATGGAGCAGTCTTAACATATGCATTAATTGGGGTAATAATTTACTTTTTAATGGCTTCAATTGGAGAATTAGCTACGTTTTATCCTGTTTCTGGTTCATTTGGTTCTTATGCTACTAGATTTATAGATCCCGGACTAGGATTTGCAATTGGATGGTTATATTGGATATTATGGATTTTAGTTGCAAGCGTAGATATTATTACATTATCTAAAATCTTACATTATTGGGAATTCTTTAGACAGTTTTCTTCATTTAGTATTTGTGTTACTTTTTTAATTTTATTATACTTACTAAATTTAATAAGCGTTAAAGTTTTTGGTGAAATAGAATATTGGATTACTATAATTAAAGTAATAACAGTAGTTGTTTTCTTAATAGTTGGTATAGCTATTATTTTCGGTGTATCGAGCAATCCTGAAGCAGGATTACCTACATTTATAAAAAACGGTGATAAGACACTTAGTGCTGGAATTGGGTTATTTGGAGTACTCTCTACTGCGGCCTTTTCATTTGGTGGAACAGAAATAGTAGCCGTAACTGCAGGAGAGTCTCCAAATCCTAAAGAAACAATGCCTAAGGCAGTAAAACAAGTTTTTTGGAGAATATTAATTTTCTATATTGCAACAATGTTTATTATTTCTTCAATTGTTTCTGCAGATGATGCCAGACTACTTGATACTAATAATGTTACAGCTTCACCATTTACAATAGTATTTCAAAATATTGGTTTAGGTTTTGCTGCAATGATTATGAATGTTGTAATATTAACTTCAGTTTTATCAGCTGCAAACTCAGGAATGTATGTTTCTAGTAGACAACTATTTTCATTAAGTTCACATAAATATGGTCCTAAGATATTTAAAGAGCTTAATAGTAACTCGGTTCCTACGATAGCTTTATCATTTTCTTCAGTATTTATGGTAGTTTGTTTTATATTTGAAAGATACAATCCAAGTGGTTACTATATGTTACTTTCAATGGTAGGTATTATAGTTATGATTATTTGGATGGCATCATTAGTTTCTCAAATTAGATTGAGAAAAGCTATAGTTAAACAAGGTAAAACAGCTGAAGAGGTATTACCATATACAGCAAAAACAGGAGTAGTAGGATCATATATTGCATTATTTTCATTTGCAATTATTACTATCTTACAATTGGTATCAGATTATATTACAGGTGGTTTTTTACAAATGTCTTATAATTTAGTATGTCCATTAATTTGTTTAATAATGTACATCACTTTTTAAGTTAGTAACGAAAAAGAAATTTATAAAATTAGAAGAAATGAATATTGATCCGTATAAAGAAAAGTAAATATTAAGATAAAAAAAGAATTATTAACCAATTGATTGGGAAATCATGTGTTAATAATTCTTTTTATACGTTAATGAAAATTCATTAATATATAGAAAATAATTAATCTTTATGATAAAATTATATTTAAGTAATTTTATGGAGATGATGATATGATTATAGGAATTACTGGAAGTATTGCATGTGGAAAAAGTACAGTATCTAATTATTTAAAAAGTAAGGGTTACATTGTTATAGATGCTGATAAAATTGGACATGAGGCTTTTAGATGATGACTATGTAAAAGAAAAAAATTAATATTAGCCTTTGGTAATGAGATACTTGAAGATAATAAAATAAATAGACAAAAAAACTAGGAGAGCTTGTTTTTTTGGAAACAGTAGTAATCTAAATGTTTTTAAATAGTATTATACATCCTGAAATTAGAAAAAAATTTTTAGAAAAAAATTGATAAAAAAATAATGATAAAGAGTTAATATTTATAGATGTTGCATTACTTTTTTTGAAGCTAAATTTGATGATTTAGTCGATAAGATTATTGTAGTTTATGTGGATAAAAATACACAGTTAACTCGTTTAATGAAAAGAAATTCTATTTCAAAAAAGGAAGCTTTAAGTAGAATAGTGAGCCAAATGAGTCCTATAGAAAAAGCGAAGTTAGGAGATTATACGGTAAATAACAATCTTGACGTTATTAATACTTATGAACAGGTGGATAAAGTACTTTCAGAATTAAAGAAAGGGCGTTGTAAATAAATGGATAATATTTTAAAAATAAAAAACCTAACAGGTGGATACAATAGAAAAAAAATAATTGAAAATATTAATATTGAAATACCTGAGGGTAGCATCACTGCGCTTATTGGATTAAATGGTGCAGGAAAAAGTACAACTATAAAACATATACTAGGACTACTTAGACCTATGGAAGGTGAAATAATAGTTGATAACAAAACAATAACTAGAGATAACGAAAGTTATCGTAGAAGTATTAGTTATATACCTGAATCACCAGTGTTATATGAAGAGTTAACACTTGAAGAACATATCAATTTAACAGCAATGGCTTATGGTTTAGATATGGAAGAAACATGGAAAAAAGCAGATATATTATTAAATTTATTTAAATTAAAAGATAAGAAAAAATTCTTTCCAGTTCATTTTTCAAAAGGTATGAAGCAAAAAGTTATGATAATTTGTGCTTTTTTAGTTGAGCCAAAATTATATATTATTGATGAGCCATTTCTTGGTCTAGATCCAATAGCTATCAATGATTTAATAAATCTTATGTGTGATAGAAGAGACAATGGGGCAAGTATACTTATGTCTACTCACATACTAGCAACTGCTGAGAAGTACTGTGATAATTTTATAATAATTCATGAAGGAAAAATTCTAGCTAATGGAAATCTAGAAAAATTACGTGTTGAATTTAATATGCCAGGTGCAACTTTAGATGAAATATATATATCTTTAACTACTAGAGGCCAAGATGAGTAATATAGAAAATATCTTTATTGATAGAAGTAAAAGAGAAAGAGAAACTAGACTAAAATATAGTAAGTACATATTTAATTCGCACCTGATTATGTTTCTTATTATAGTAGCTGGGGCAGTAATAATTAATTACTCTAGTTGGCTAACAAGAGCAAGTAATTTTGAGTTGCATACGGTTTTTATTGTTGTAAGCATTTTGTTTAGTTACTTATTAGTAGCTTCAAAAGTGAAGACATATATAGAGGAAGCTGATTCTGTATTTTTATTACCATTGGAACAGTATTATTCAAAAATAGCTTCAAGAACAGTTTTAATAACGTATATTCAACAACTTATTTTACTGGTTATTTTTTATTTCATAACGAAACCAATAACAGATAAAATTGGTAGTTTTAATAAACTTGGGTTAGTAATTTTAATTATTCTAATTGCTTTTAATAATCTATTTAAATTAGCTGAAGTAGTTTATTTCCAAGAAAAAGTATTGACGAAGGGTCTACTGTTTATAACTATATTCAGTCAAGTAGTTGGGATATTTTTAAAACTAAATTATAGTTTATATTTAGGTATTATGTTATTTATACTTTTTATATTTATTGCAGTTCAAGAATATAATAAATTAAAAAAAGAAGCAGGTAAGGAAGCAGAATTTTATTATTTATTAAAATGGAATGAAGCTGCAGAGTATGATAAGCATAGGAAAGAAAGATACTTAAAATTTGTTAATATGTTTGTTGATGTACCACTAAAAGGTATTAGAGTTTCTAGAAGAAAGTATTTTTGATATTTTTATTACCTAGATTAAAGAGAAATAATTTTAACAAAGAAAAATAGTTTTTAGTTACTATTATTATAGAGTATTTCTTCGTCAAGAAAATACAATATATTTAGTATTAAGATTAATGTTGATTGCAGGAATTATTATTTTTTTAGCTTCAATAATATCTATGTTAGTGTGGTTACTATTATTTCTTATAATTATTTAGCAATTATTCAGCTTGTTCCATTATATAAACAAATAACTAATAATATGTGGCACAATATTTTACCAGTAAGTGAAAAAAATTAAAAATAACTAGCTTTTAAGAAATTATTAACTATTGTTATGCTTGTATCCAGCGTTATTTTTAACTTTAGTAAGTATATTTTTTTGGAGAATTAAATCTATTTAACTTTATAGCTAATATCTCAGCTTTTATTTTTTTCAAGTATATTATCAAAAAGTGTTTATTTCAAAAGTAAAATAAAGGAGTAATAATCATGAAGAATATAGCAATAATTGGTGGAGGTCTATCCGGAGTATGTTGTGCTTATTACTTGGATAAATTTTCAGGTATAAATTCAAAAAAATTTAATATTGATTTAATAGAAAAGGATCTAGAATTTGCTAAAAATAAATTTGGAAAGTTTCAATATGGTCAAGAAATTTATGATAATGGTTGGCATGGATCTGTAAGTGAACAAGGAGCATTATTTTATTTAATAATAGAATTGGGATTACATCGATATTTAATGAGAAGTAGTGATACTAAAAAGGTCTTTTATACAACGGAAGGAGTAAAGTATTTACCTGAAAAGATGCTATATGGATATCCTTTAGATAAAAGTGAATTACTACTTTCAGATTTATTTACTTTTAAAGAAAAAATATCTATTTTGTATAATATGCATAACACATTAGAAGATGAAAATATTCAGCAGCTAACGGTTGAAGAATTTTTTAAAGAAAATCTTAATGAACATATATACAGTAAATTAATAGAACCGTTACTTACAAGTCATTATGGAAGTGAAGTGTCACTTCAGAATATGGTTAGTTTAATGCCAGAATTATCGTTTTTAACTATTCAAAGGGAAGATATAAGCAAAGTTTTACAAGAAATGTATAATCGAAAAGTTGTCGATAATATAACAATAGGATCAGAATATAGATTGAAATTCACATTGAAATCCTTTGTAGAAACGTTAGAGTCTAATTTTTCAGATAAAGTTTTCTTGGAAACTCATAGAAAAGTTGAGAAAATAGAGAAGCAAGATGATAGATATCTTGTTTATTCGAATGGTAGTATATATGAATATGACTATGTCATTCTTACTCTAAATCATAATAGTTTTTTACCATGGTTTGATAATGACTCAAAAGTAAAAGAATTTTATAATCATTTAAATTATGTTTCTAATATAGTAGTAACCTTTGTTTTTAAACGTGAAGAATTACATATCAATAGAGAAATTGGAGAAATAATTTTTCCTAGCGATGCAAGTAAATATGTTACAAAATTAGAATATGTAAGCAATAAGTGGATAGATATAAAAATGAGTGGTATTCAGATTGTTAGGGCATTTGTAAATAGACAAGATGCAGTTGAAAAGTTAACTAACAAAACAGATGAAGAGATTCGAGACTTATTGATTGAAGAAATGAGAGAGGTTCACGGCTTTGTAGGGAATATAGAAAGGTATTATGTAAGTAGAATTACCAATAATTATCGTTTTTGTGATAATTATTATAATGATAATATAAATGAATTTAATGAATATATAAAAGAAAAAAATATCCTAATTTATATATTATTGAAACTCCAAAAAAAGCTACAAATATTGAAAATACAATATTAGAAGCTAAAGAGACAGCAAAAGAAATTCTAGAAAGTATTAAATAATAGACGAGAGGACGTACTTTGTACGAGTGAAGAAAATGAAATTTAATGTAAATTTAAAAGCAGGAATAAGTATTGAAATAGTTTTTGAAGGAGAGAATAAAGATAATAGAGTATTAACTTATGCAAAAGACAAAGATTTATTTTCAGGGAAATTAGGAGAAGTTTATAGCTACTTACCTTTTGATGGAGATAAACAAATATTTGTAGGATTAGGGAAAAAAGAAGAATTAAAAGAGGATGAAGTAAGAGAAGTATTTTTCAAATTAGTAAAAGTACTTTTAACAAATAAAGAATATGAGGCTCAAGTTGAAGTACCTAGTATAGAACATGTTGATAAAAATACGTTCGTAAAAGCACTAGTTGAAGGATCATTACATGCTACATATAGATTTGATAAGTATAAAACTGATAAAAAAGAGTTACCAGAAATAACAATTAATATTTTAACAAATGAAGATATATCAGAAGATATTAAAGAAACAGAAGCGGTTATAGAAGGAATATTTTTTGCTAGAGATTTGGTGAATGAAAGAGCAGAGTATCTTTATCCTGAAACTCTAGCTGATATAGCTAAAAGTGAATTAAGCCCACTAGGTGTAGAAGTTGATGTATATGATGAAAAACAATGCGAAGAATTAGGGTTAAAAGGTTTATTAGCAGTAGGGCGTGCTTCTGAAAGAAAACCTAGATTTATTGTTATGAAATATTTGAATAATAAAAATGACAATGAGGTTATAGGTCTAGTAGGTAAAGGAGTAACTTATGATACTGGTGGATACTCAATAAAACCAACTGCTAACAGTATGGATATAATGCACTGTGATATGGGGGGAGCTGGAACGGTACTTGGTACAATGAAACTTATAGCAACTAGAAAGATAAAGAAAAATGTTATAGCTGTTGTAGGTGCTTGTGAAAATATGGTATCTGGTAATTCTTATAAACCAGGTGATATAATCCCAACTTTATCTGGAAAAACAGTTGAAGTTCTTAATACCGATGCAGAAGGAAGAATAACATTAGCTGACTCAGTCTACTATGTTACAAATGAATTAAAAGTTAATAAGGTAATTGATTTAGCAACATTAACTGGTGCATGTTTAGTAGCTTTAGGAGAAGTTTATACTGGGGCAGTAACAAATAATCAAGAGTTTTATAATGAATTAAGTCAAGCTGCTAAATCAGCAGGTGAACGTGTTTGGCAAATGCCAGCGGATGATAGTTTTAGAAAATTAAACAAATCGTCAGTTGCTGATATAAAAAATACGGGAGGACGATTAGGTGGTACTATTACTGCAGGATTATTTATAGAATATTTTGTAGCTAATAATGTTCCATGGATACATTTAGATATTGCTGGAACAGCCTACCTATCAAAACCTGAAAAATACTTACCAAAAGGTGCAACAGGTATCCATGTAAAAACATTATATAATTTATTAAATAAATAAATATAAAGTTCAAGAATGTATAATAGTATATTCTTGAACTTTTTAAATTTTTATATAATCACTATAAACAATATAACATATATAAATATTAAAATAATAAACTATATAAAGATTATTAATTTTGAATTGTAATTGACATTGATAATTATTATTGATATTATAAAAGTATGATATTTATATAGGAGGATAATATGATAAAATTAAATCCATTAACTCTTATAATACTAAATATATTGTTTCCCGTAGTTATTTTTCTTAGGAAAGGGAATGAAATATGAAATAATTTGTATGCTCATTTCTATTGTAGTCTTACTAATTTATAAAAAGGTATTTACAGATATTCAAATTTATTATTTTATATGTTATTTTGTCATTTATAGCGTACATAATTTCAACTAGTAAAAATTATTTTTACTTGCAGATTTATTTGGTACTCTAGTATATATTTTTTTAAGAATGATTCCTGTCATGATGATAGCTTATGTATTAGTAAAAGATATAAAAAGTAACGAACTATTGGCTTCTTTTGAGCAAATACATTTACCGAAGAAGTTAATGCTTAGTATTACCGTAACGTTAAGGTTTTTTCCAACTTATAAGTTAGAAATGAAAATGATAAGAGAATCATTAAAAATGCGTAATATAAATATAAAAATAACGCAACCTTTAAAATACTTGGAATATTGGATAGTTCCAGTTTTAATGAGAATGAATTTAATATCTGAGGAAATGACTGCTACTGCAATGACAAAAGGAATTGAATCACCTATACGAAGGACATCATTTTATAATGTAAGAATGAGAAGTATAGATTTTTATTTTTTTAGGAATTGTTTTTAATTATATTTATATTCCTACTCATTAAGGGAGGTAAGTCATGTTAGAGTTTAAAGATGTTTCTTTTACATATAAAAAAATTCAAATAATAAGGTATTAGATAGAGTTAATTTTAAAATAAATAAGGGTGAATGTATTTTATTAACAGGTGTATCAGGTAGCGGAAAGTCAACTTTAATACATCTAATGAATGGGTTAATCCCAACTTTATATGAAGGACAGTTGGAAGGTGAGATATTATTCAAAAAAATAAAGATTTAAAGGATATAGAATCTTACGATATATCTAAAAAAATATAGGGTACGTAAGTCAAGATCCAAGAGGACATTTTTTTACTACAAATACAACTAGTGAATTGGTTTTTTTCAATGGAAAATTATGGTATATCTTTAAATGAAATGAAAAATATAGCGAGTTAGTAAATTTGTTAGAGTTAGAAAAAAACTAGTAGATAAGAATATTATTTATATATCGAGTGGAGAACGACAAAAAAATTGCAATTGGATGTAGTTTATCCTTAGAACCTGAAATAATAATTTTAGATGAACCGTCTTCTAATTTAGATTTCCATATGACAAAAAAAGCTAAAAGCAGCTTATAGAAAAGTTAAAAAAACAAAAGGTTATACAATAATAATTGCTGAACATAGAATGTATTATATTCAGAATCTAATTGATAGAGTTTTTAGTAATTAATAATGGAAAAGTCATAGAAAAAAACAATTTCTGATCTAGAAAGTAATAATGAGGTTCCCTTAAGGAGTTTGGATATTTTTAATTTAGAACTAGAAAATATATCTTGTAAAAAAATAAAGAATTACTTATGGAAATTAATAACATTACTTATAAGAATATACTATCCAATATAACAACAACAGTATATAAGGGAGATGTTATAGGTTTAATAGGAAAAAATGGAGTTGGGAAAACGACTCTTTTAAGATTGTTATCTAATATTATGAAACCGAATAAAGGAAAGATAGTTGGCAAAGTTGTTCCCTTCTTGGTAATGCAAGATATGGATTATCAGTTTTTTACAGAGTCCGTAGAAAGTGAAATGAAATTTGGTAGTGCAGATAATGATTTAGAAAAAATAAATTCTTTATTAATGAAACTTGGTTTAACTGAATTTAAAGATAAAATTCCTTTTGAATTATCAGGTGGACAGAAGCAGAGGTTACTTATTGCAATATCTGCATTGGCAAATGTCAATTTATTAATGTTTGATGAACCAACAAGTGGATTAGACTATGTAAATATGACAAAAGTTAGTGGTATATTAAAAGATTTATCTAAAAATAGTGCGCTAATTGTAGCTACACATGATATAGAATTCTTATATAAAACATGTAATAGAGTTGTATATCTTGATGATAAAGTAATAAAAGAAGATTTTTTTATTTGAATTTAGAAAATAAAAAAAGAAAGTAAATAATATTTTTTTATTAATATGGAGGGTAAATAAAATGAAATTAAAAACAAAAGATTATATATTTTTAGGTATGGCGACAGTACTGTCATTAGTTATCTATATGATAGCTATGGTATTGTCAAGTTTTCTAGGAGCATTTGGTCATAGTATTTCTCCAGGAATATGGGGGCTATTAGGTGGAGTTGTTTTCGTTTATATATGCTACAATTTCAATAAATTTGGTATATTTACTGTATTTATAGCATTGCACATGATTATCTTTTCAATTATGGGAGGATCATACTTACCTTGGTGGATAACTTCGCTTACAGGTGCAATTTTAGCTGATTTAGTTTTGAAAACAGTAGGTTATAATAATATCATAAGTCAATGTTTAGCTCTTAGTTTAATTAATATTGGTAGTGCTTGTGGGGCATGGATTCCTATAGTGTTCTTTGCTGATTCTTATAAGAGTGATTGGGTAGCGAGAGGACAATCTGTTGAAGCTATGGATGCTTCAATAAAATATGGGTCAGGCTCATGGTTACTTTTAGGTATCTTTATTATTATTGTTTTAAGTTCTTTAGGCGTGATAATAGGGAGAAAAATTTTAAATAAATATCAAAGAAAATAAAAATAATTCTTGACAATAAATTATATAAGGTGTAGAATTATATAAAATAAAACAAAACCTTAGAAAAGAATAGTAGTGTAGTAAAAAAATTTTAGCGAGCTAGCGTTGGTGAGAGGTTAGTATTTTTTCTAAATGAACGCACTTTTTAGGTAATTATTTATAATTGGTAACTCTGCCTTAAAGAGATTGAGTGGGTATGCTAAATACCAAAAAAAGTGGCAACGCGGATTATTTCGTCTTTTTAAAGTTCATTTGAACTTTAAAAAGACTTTTTATTTTTCTGGATACTTTTATAAGATGTTATTATTTATTATTGATAACTTTTTTAGCATATCAAAAAGAGTGGCACCGCGAATTTTCGTCTCTTTGTAGCTGATTAGTTTCAGTTACAAAGAGATTTTTTATTTGTTACTTAATCTTTTCTAAAATATAAAATATAAGGAGATAATCTAATGAAGAAATTAATTTTATTTATAACATCAATAATTACAGTTTTCACATTAACTGCATGTTCAAGCAGTAGTTCTAAAAATAAACTTGAAGAAGTTAAAAGTAAAGGAAAAATAGTTTTAGGTGTATCACCAGACTATGCACCATATGAATTTTTAACAACTGAAAATGGAAATAAAAAAGTTGTTGGAGCAGATATATACTTAGCAGAACAAATTGCTAAAAAATTAGGTGTAGAAGTAGAAATTCAAGAAATGGGATTTGATTCATTAATAGCGTCATTAAATGCAAATAAAGTAGATATGGTTATTTCTGGTATAAATCCTACTGATGAAAGAAAAAAAGCAGTTGATTTTTCAGATGTATACTATACAGGTAAAGGTATCTTTGTTGTAAATAAAGATAGTGATGAAATCAAGTCAGTTGATGATTTGAAAAATAAAAAAGTTGGAGTTCAAAAAGGTTCAACATATGAAACTTATGCTAAGGAACAATTGAAAATTGATGAAAGTAACATTCAATCATTAACTGATGTTCCTAGTTTATTACAAGATTTAAAAAATAAAAAAATTGATGTTGTATTAATACCAGATGATGTTGCTAAAATTGCAATGAATAAATATAGTGATATCAAAATAAGTAGTTTTACAGCAGATAATGATCCAGAGGCAACTGGAATGGCAATAGCGTTTAAAAAAGGAAAAAATGATAGCAATAAAGAGCTATTAGAACAAGTTAATGCAGTAATTAAAGAAATTAAAGAGAAAAAAGAATTTGAACAACAACTTGATAAATATGCTCAAATTGCTGCACAAAGCGAATAAAAGAGAGGTATAAAATAGATGTTTGATTTTCTTCCAAATTATTACACAACATACTTAGATGCAACAATAACAACTTTAAAAGTTTCACTTATTGCATTACTAGTAGGTTTAATATTAGGTATAGTAGTTTGTTTAGCAAAAATTAGCACGTATAAAGTATTTAATATTTTAGCTACAATATATGTAGAAATAATTAGAAATACACCAATTTTAGTACAAATTATGATTATATATTTTGCATTACCTGAAGTTGGAATTTCATTTACTCCATTTATGTCAGCTATCATTGCTTTATCTATAAATTCAGGAGCATATGTAAGTGAAATATTCCGTTCAGGAATACTAGCTATTGATAAAGGGCAAATGGAAGCAGGACGTTCTCTAGGACTAAGTTATTTTCAAACTATGAAGCTTATTATTTTACCACAAGCATTAAAAAATAGTTTACCGTCATTAGGTAATGAGTTTATTTCTTTGGTTAAAGAATCTTCTATAGTATATTTTGTAGGTGTTGCAGATATTATGTTTACTGCAAATACTGTGAAAAATGCTACTTACCAAACATTTGGTCCTTACTTAGTAGCGGCAGCAATATATTTTGTTATTACGTCTATATTATCATTATTGGTTAAACGTTTAGAGAAAAAATTAGCGAAGTAGGTGAAGAAATTGTTATTAGAAATAAAAAATTTACATAAAAAGTTTGGAAAGTTAGAAGTATTAAAAGGTGTAAATATTAGTGTTGAAAAAGGAGAGAAAATCGCAATTTTAGGTTCTAGTGGTAGTGGTAAAAGTACTGCACTACGTTGTATAAATTTATTGGAAACACCTACAAGTGGACAAATTTTATATAATGGAGAAGATATTACAAAACATAATATTAATTTATATAGAAAAAAAGTTGGAATGGTATTTCAGAATTTTAATTTATTTCCAAATATGAGCGTACTAGATAATATTACATTAGCACCTAAAACATTTGGTGATGATACTGTAGAAAATATTGAGAAAAAAGCTATTGAATTATTAGATAGAGTAGGGTTAAAAGATAAAAAAAATGTTTATCCTGGAAGTTTATCAGGAGGACAAAAACAGCGTGTTGCAATTGCACGTGCATTAGCGAATTCCCCTGAAGTTCTTTTATTTGATGAACCAACTAGTGCTTTAGATCCAGAGATGGTAAAAGAGGTACTAGATGTTATAAAAGAATTATCGCAAGAGGGATTAACAATGGTAATAGTAACACATGAAATGAATTTTGCTAAAGAAGTAGCTGATAAAATTATCTTTATGGATGGTGGAATAGTGTTGGAAGAAGGAACTCCTACTGAAATTTTTGATAATCCAAAAGAAGAAAGAACAAAAGAATTTTTCTCGAAAATTTTATAAAATATATTACTATTACAAAATCAATAAATTACAATAACGTTCGTGAAAAAACCTTGTATTAATGAATATAAGGTTTTTTTATTATTATTTATTACTTATAGGGTTTTTAAATATATCTATTTCATATAAAAATATAATAAAAAGTGAACATTTATAAGGTGGTAGTCTTGACAGAATTTAAAAAAAGGTATATCATTATGATGTTAAAAAACAAAAAATAAGGAGAATTTTCTTTTATGTTAGAACGTCTTTTTAAATTATCAGAGAATAATACGGATGCAAGAACTGAAATAGTATCAGGACTTATAACGTTTTTCTCTATGAGTTATATATTAGTTGTTAACCCGGCAGTTTTATCTGCTACAGGTATACCATTAGACAGAGTATTTACAGCTACGATTTTAGCGATTTTAGTAGGTACACTTATTATGGCTTTTGGAGCAAATTATCCAATAGTTATTGCACCAGGTATGGGGATGAACTCATATTTTGCTACATTAGCAGCAACAACTGGTTATAGTTATAAAACATTACTTGCAACATGTTTCTTAGGAGCAATAATTTTCGTTGTATTATCAGCTACTCGTTTTAGAGAAAGTTTAATAGATTCGATACCAAGTAACTTAAAATATGGAATCTCTGCGGCAATTGGTTTATTTATAGCCTTTTTAGGATTAAAAAATTCAGCTATTATAGTCGCAAACGAACATACTATCCTATCATTAGGTGATTTGAAAAATCCAGTTACTTATATGACTATTTTCGGTATCTTTGTTATTTTAGTTCTATTAGCGCTAGAAGTAAAAGGGGCAATTTTTATTGGAATGGCAGTAACTGCATTAGTATGTTATTTTACTGGATTATTAAAAATTGAGAAAATTTTTGGTATACCACATATGGATCTTAGTTTACTATATAATCCAGCGACTGAAAGTATGAATGTAATTCAACTAGGACTATATGGAATAGTCTTTACATTCTTGATGGTAACATTATTTGATACAACTGGTACTATGTTAGCAGTAGCAACTCAAGCTGGATTAGTGAAAAATGGTAAATTATTAAGAGCTAAAGAAGCATTATTAGCAGACTCTTTAGCAACACTTACCGCTTCTTTATTTGGTAGTACGCCAACAAGTGCATACATAGAATCTTCATCAGGGGTTGCTAATGGAGGACGAACAGGTCTAACTGCTTTATCAACTACATTTTTTGTAGTAATATCAATTTTCTTCTTCCCATTAGCTAGTAGTTTAGCTTCAGTTCCATCAATTACGTCACCAGCACTTATCATTATTGGTTCATTTATGATGGAAAGTATTGCTAAAATTGACTGGTCTGATATTACAGAAGCTTTCCCTGCATTTGTAACAATTATTGGTATTCCATTAACTGGGTCTATAAATGATGGTATTGCTTTTGGATTTATATTTTATGTTATTTTAAAATTATCAAAAAGACAATGGAAAGATATACATCCACTAATGTATATATTTGCTATATTGTTTGTAATTCAATTACTTTGGTTACATATTTAAAAGTATAATATTAAGGTGGGCATGATTTTTAATCATGCCCATTTTTTAATTATTAAAATAAAATTTTGTTTAAGTAGTATTTTTTATTATTTTAGTTGATATAATATTACATATGTAGTATTATAAAGTATATTTTATTTATTAAAGAAAGGAAAATATTTATCATGAAAAAAGGTCTTTTAACAGGCTTGTTATTATTTGGTATCTTTTTTGGTGCTGGAAACTTAATTTTTCCACCAGCATTAGGAGTTAGCTCAGGTCAGAATTTTTGGCCAGCAATTTTTGGTTTTGTAGTTTCTGGGGTAGGTATAGCAATAGTTACACTTATTGTAGGTACTCTTAATCCTAATGGATATGGGGCAGAGATGGATGAAAAGATTTCTCCTTTATTCTCAACAGTATATTTAGTATTACTTTATTTATCAATTGGACCATTATTTGCAATTCCTAGAACTGCAGCTACTGCATTTGATATTGGAGTAGCACCAGTTGTTTCTGAAAGTAGTTTACCATGGCTTTTAATTTTTACAACTATTTATTTTGTTTGTGCGTTTTTATTAGCTGTAAATCCTACAAAAATTCTAGACAGCGTTGGTAAAATACTTACACCTATGTTTGCTATATTAATAGTAGTTTTAGTAATACTTGGAATAATGAAATTTAATAATGCAGGTACAGCTGCTCCAACGTATGAAACTACTAGTTTAGCATTTGGTACAGGATTTATAGAAGGCTATCAAACTCTTGATGCGCTTGCTTCTGTTGCTTTTTGTATTATTGCAATGAGTGCATTAAAACAATTAGGTTTTAAAGATAAAAAAGAATATTTATATAGTGTATGGATTGCTGGTATAGTAACTGGTATTGGATTTAGTATACTATATATAGGATTAGGTTTATTAGGAAATAAATTTGCAGTTCCTGCTGAAGTAATAGCAAATGCTAAAATTAATAAAGGGGCATATGTATTATCTGAATCTACTCGAGCAATCTTTGGTAATTATGGAAGTATATTTTTAGGAGTAATGGTTATATTAACTTGTTTTACAACTACAGTTGGTTTAATTGTTGCAACATCAGAATTTTTTAATAAAAAATTCCCACAACTTTCATATAAAACATATACTATAATTTTCACATTAGTTGGGTTTGGGATTGCTAATATAGGTTTACAAGATGTAATTAAATTCTCTGTTCCTATGTTATTATTCTTATATCCTATTACTATAGCATTAGTTTTAATTGTAATAATAAACAAATATGTTGCATTATCAAAACTAGGTATGCAATTGACTATGTGTGTAGTAACTCTTATTTCTATAGTTACAGTAATCGGAAGTACATTCAAAGTTGAAGCTATAAATAATGTAATTGCAAAATTACCATTAGCTGCAGAAAGTTTAGCATGGCTACTACCAACAATAGTATGCTTAGTTATTTCTACCGTATTACCTAACAGACAGAAAGGTAAAGTATACGACTTTAATGAATTATAAAATAAAAAAGCTTTGGATTAATTTTTAATCTAAAGCTTTTTCAAATTTAAGGGTGTATAAAAAATTATATAAGTTTAGCTACTTCATCTAGAAGGAACATTTTAATATTGAGAGAAGAAGTAAATTTTTCAATTTGTTTAATTTTCTCTTTATCCAATTTGGTAGAAGTTTTGTATGCACGTATTAGTTGGTTTTTGGGTGTATTTTCTTCTGAAATAAATTCTACAATATCTGACTTATAACCAAATGCTTCAAGAACTTCACTTCTTATAGAATCCGTTAGCAGAGTAGAGAACTTTTCTTTTATAATACCGTGTTTTAACATAAATGGTAAGAATTCATTTCCTAGTTGTGAATTAATTTCTTTTTGACAACAAGGTACTGCAAAAAATACTTTAGCATTCCAACCTAATGCTTTTAATATTGCTATATCCGTTGCAGTATTACAAGCATGTAAACTAATTACCATGTCTATTTCATCTTTATTTTCGTAATCTATGACATCTCCATAAATAAAACTTAGATTGTTGAAATTAAGCTTTTTAGAAATATTATTACAATGTTCTATCACTTCTTTTTTTAAATCTATACCGATAATTTTAACATTAAGTTTAAGGACTTCACTAAGATAGTAATATGCTGAAAATGTTAAATAGCTTTTTTTCCACTACCAAAATCTAAAAATAGTAATCTGTTTATTGGTATTTAGCTGAGTAGTAGCCTGTTTAATAAATTCCAAGTACTTATTTATTTGCTTGAATTTATTAAATTTACTCTTAATAATTTTACCTTCCTTATTTTTGAATGCCTAATTCAATAAGAAAAAGGGTATTTTTCTCTTTCATCTAAAAAAAGTATTCTTTTTTTGTTGTTGTGATTAAATGAGATATTTCTAGTATTGACTTTTTTTCTATTTACATTTATTTTTAAATTTTTTTGAAATTTTTTTATATTAATATTCTCATCACTTGTGGCAATATTGATATCTTTTGCTAACTCAAATAATTTTTATAAGTTCTTTTTTACTGCTTCTGAATCGGAAGTTATAATATTAGTATGTTTGATTACTCTTTTATAACGATATTCAAATTGGATATTAATATTATTTTTTTATACTGACTAGTTTTTGCGATAACTTTTTTTCTAATTCTAATTCTTTATTTCTTATATTAGAGAAGGTAATTTTTAGAGATATTATTATCAGATATTTGTTTTTAATAATTCATAGATAATTTCGTGTTCCATTGTTACTCCTTCGTTTAATAATTATATATTTCTTTTTATATATTACAATAGATTTTTGTTAATCCGCAACATTATGAGAAAAAAATTAAAGTTAAATTATAGGAGTCTAGTGTTGAGTATTACTGGTATGCATGGTATAATTTAATAGTTAGAAAATAAGAAAAAGGTTGATAGTATGAATATATTAGAAATAATTAATAATATAAAAATTAAAACTATTTATGGAAAGCTTCCAAAAAGTGTAAATAATATCTCTCAAGATTCTAGGAAAATAGGTGAAGGGGATGTATTTGTGGCTATTAAAGGATATACTGTAGATGGTCATAATTATATTGAAAAAGTAATAGAACAAGGAGCAGCATTAGTAATAGCAAGTCGATATGAAGATTATAATATCGAAAATTGTGCTGTTATAGTTGTTAAAGAACATGAAATAGAAAAAATAGCTAGTATGATTGCAAAAGCAATTAATCATGGACCAGCAGTCCACACAGTTGCTGTTACTGGAACAAATGGGAAAACTAGTATTTCAACATTAGTTCATAATATGTTGAGAAATCTTGATGAAAGTAGTGCTTTTATTGGGACGAATGGTTTTGGAAAAAATGATAATGAGCCAGTGTATTTTGGAAATACTACTCCTGATGTAGTTACACTTCATAATAAAATAGGTGAACTTCGCAGAGAAAATATTAAAAACTTAGCATTCGAAGCATCATCACATGCTATGGCATTAGGAAGAATTTATAATGTTGATATTGATGTTGCTATTTTTACTAATCTTACGCATGAACACTTAGATTTTCATGGAGATATGCAAACTTATGCGTATGACAAAAGTCTATTATTCTCTACATTAGGAAATAACTTTTCTGAAGCTAAATATGGAGTTCTAAACAAAGATGATGATTATTATGGTATAATGTCAAAATGTCTTTATCATCAAGAAATTAATTATTCTGTTAAGGATGAAACAGCAGACTTTATGCCTATAATATTAAGCAATTTAAAGAAAACGGTATTTATAAAACTCAGTTTACACTAAACTCACCTGAAGGAACTTTTGAATGTACTACTAATTATATAGGAGACTTTATGGTTAGTAATGTTCTAGCTGCAATGATAGCTGTTTGGGTTAAAGGGTATAGTGTAGAAAATTTAGTAAGTATATTACCGAGTTTAGGTGCTTTATATGGTCGTATGGAAATCTTAGGTGATGGTTTACCTATTGATATTATTAGTGATTTTGCACATACACCTGATGGATATAAAAAATTACTAGAAGCAACACGAGAAATTAGAAAAGGAAAACGTACATTATTGTTAACTGGAATGGGAGGTGGACGAGATATTTCTAAAGGGCCATTAATTGGTGAAATTATCTCAGAAGCTGACTATGTTATAATTACTACTGATAGTCCACGTGACGAAGATGTAAAGGTTCTTATGGGAGCTATTGAAAAAGGTATGACACATAAAAACTATGAAAAAGTATGGTTTAGAACAGATGCCGTTAAACGTGTAATAGAATTAGCTGAGCCAGGGGATGTCGTTATTTTAGCTTCTAAGGGCCGTGAAGATTATGAAATTCTAAAAGGTGGAAAAAAAGTTTGGCATTCAGATCCAATTATAGCAGTAGATGAAGCTAAGAAGAAATTTGGTATTGAATAAAAATTGAAAGGATAATAACGTGTTAGAAAAAATAAAAGAACAAGTAGAAAAAAGAAGAACCTTCGCTATTATTTCTCACCCCGATGCAGGTAAAACAACATTAACAGAGAAATTACTATTATTCGGTGGTGCAATCCGTGAGGCAGGTACAGTAAAAGGTAAAAAAACAGGTAAATTTGCGAAGAGTGACTGGATGGACATAGAAAAACAAAGAGGGATTTCTGTTACATCTTCAGTAATGCAATTTGATTATGATAATAAAATTATTAATATATTAGATACACCTGGACACGAAGATTTCTCAGAAGACACTTATCGTACTCTTATGGCGGTGGATAGTGCAGTGATGGTAATTGATGGTGCAAAAGGGATAGAGGCACAAACACTAAAACTTTTTAAAGTTTGTCGTATGAGAGGTATTCCAATTTTTACTTTCATTAATAAACTTGACCGTGAAATTAAAGATCCATTAGAGTTACTTGAGGAAATCGAAGAAAAGTTAGAAATAGAAACATATCCAATGAACCTACCGGTAGGTATGGGGCAAAATTTCTTTGGAATTATGGATAGAAAAAATCATTATATCGAACCTTTTAAAGAAGATAGTGATTTTGTTGAATTAGATGAAGAGTATAACATAGTTGATGATAATCCATTAGCAAATGATGCGATGTATCAAAAATGCGTTGAGGATATGATATTAATTACAGAAGCTGGTGTTGATTATGACTATGAAAAACAACTTAAAGGTGAACAAACTCCAGTATTCTTTGGTTCTGCATTGTCTTCATTTGGAGTAGAAAGCTTCTTAAATTATTATGTTGATAATGCCCCAACTCCTAAAGGTCGACGTGGCGTACATGAAGAAGATATTAATCCAACTGATGCTGATTTTTCAGGATTTATCTTCAAGATTCAAGCTAATATGGATCCTAAACATCGTGATAGAATTGCATTTTTACGAGTTTGTTCGGGAGAATTCAATAGAGGAATGGATGTATATTTAGCAAGAACAGGGAAAAAATTAAAGATTTCTCGTTCTACTAACTTTATGGCTGATGATAAAGAAACTGTTGATGTTGCTTATGCAGGTGATATTATTGGACTATATGATAGTGGAAATTATCAAATAGGAGACACTCTTTATCAAAATAAAAAAGTTGAATTTGAGGCTTTACCTTCATTTACTCCAGAAATATTTGTTAAAGTTTCAGCGAAAAATGTATTAAAGCAAAAACATTTCCACAAAGGTGTCGAGCAATTAGTGCAAGAAGGTGCAATTCAGTATTATAAAACATTGCATACGAACCAAATTATCTTAGGAGCGGTAGGGCAACTTCAGTTTGAAGTGTTTGAGCATCGTATGAAAAATGAATATAATACAGAAGTTATCATGGAACGAATAGGACAAAAAACTACTCGTTGGATTGAAAATGAAGAATCAATCAATGAAAATATGTCAAGCTCAAGAAGTATTTTGGTTAAAGATTTATACGATAATTTTGTTTTCTTATTTGAAAATGACTTTGCTATGAATTGGTTCAATGATAAATATCCGGAAGTAAAATTATTTAGTAAATTATAAAATTATATAGTTAAAGAGTCGAATAAAGCAATAAACTTTATTCGATTTTTTTAATATATTAGTATATTTAAAATAAAAAATGTACAAGGAAAATGACTTTATAACATTTTTGCTAAAAATAATCTAATTTAAGAAATTAGATTTCTTAAGCTACTTACTTTGTATAAAATAAGGGTAAAAACATATTGATAATAAAAAAATATAAAAAAACTATTGACATAATATAGATAGTTATGTATAATTATATTTGTTCGTTACAAAATGAATATTTATCCACAGTAGCTCAGTTGGTAGTAGCATCTGACTGTTAATCAGAGGGTCGTAGGTTCGAGTCCTACCTGTGGAGTTGGAGTAGTACTCAAGAGGCTGAAGAGGCGCCCCTGCTAAGGGTGTAGGTCGGGAAACCGGCGCGAGGGTTCAAATCCCTCCTGCTCCGTTTTTTTATTGGCCCGTTGGTCAAGTGGTTAAGACACCGCCCTTTCACGGCGGTAACACGGGTTCGAATCCCGTACGGGTCACCATTTGAATTGAATTGAGAATAAGAGTTAGGTCCCGTGGTGTAGCGGTTATCACGCCTGCCTGTCACGCAGGAGATCGCGGGTTCGATTCCCGTCGGGACCGCCATTTTGCCTTGATAGCTCAGTTGGTAGAGCAATGGATTGAAGCTCCATGTGTCGGCAGTTCGACTCTGTCTCAAGGCATTTTTTTATTTTTAGCCTATGGCGGTTGTGGCGAAGTGGTTAACGCATCGGATTGTGGTTCCGACATTCGAGGGTTCGATTCCCTTCAGCCGCCCCATTTTTTGAATAGAGTAAAAAGTAGTGTACAAAAGTATACTACTTTTTTTGAGCAAATAAATAGATTATAAGCAAAATTGGTAGTAGAATTAAGTATTATAATTTACAGGAGTGTGTCAAGCATGGAAAAAACATTTGAAGAATATTTAGAGAATTTTACACAAATCGATTCAAAAACAGCTTTTGAAAAAGTTGAATTAGAGGATAAGTTTATACTTTTTATTGGTAGAGCTACTTGTCCATTTTGTAGAAGATTTATGCCGAAATTATCTCAAGTTGTTGAAGTTAATAAACTAAATGCATATTTTATTAACAGTGAAGATTTTAAAGATGCAGAAGGAATTGAAAAATTCAGAGAAAAATATAATGTAAAAACAGTTCCAGGACTGGTTGTCTCTGAGAAAAATAATGTTAAAGTTGTTTGTGATTCAAGTCTATCAGTTGAAGAAATTGAAGAATTTGTAAAATAGTATTAAGAACTTATTACTTTTTTTGTTTTTAAAAAGTAATAAGTTTTTTTCTATTAATTACTGAAAAATATTATATAAAGTGATATAATAATAATTATGAAATTTTACTATTAAAAATTATTATCAAGAGTAATTTGAATGGGGTGATAAGGTGAATAATAAGGGATTAGAGATTAAAGATCTGACATTTAAATATGGAAATAAGACTATTTTTAGACAATATTTCATTTAAGGTGGAAAAATAATGATTTTATAGCTATTGTAGGGAAAAAGTGGTGCTGGTAAGTCCACATTATTAAGGTGTTTAAATATGCTTAATATCCCTCAAAAAGGTGAAATAATATTTGATAATAAAAATATTTTATCGAGTAGTAGGAAACAACTTAAAGAAATTCGTCGAGACATATCATTTATATTTCAAGATTATAATGTATTGGATAATTTGTATACCATAGAAAATGTATTAACCCCATATCTAGCTAAGAAAAAAATTTTTCTGAATTTATTTTTTTGGATATACTAAAAAAGATTATAATGAAGGTATAGAATATTTAGAAAAGGTTGGTTTAGAAGAAGAGGCTTTTAGAAAATCAAAATACTTATCCGGTGGTCAGAAACAGAGAGTTGCTATAGCAAAGGCATTAGCACAGCAACCTAAGTTATTATTAGCTGACGAACCTGTAAGTAGCTTAGATGAAAAAAATACATCATTAATAATGGATACTTTTTAAAAAAATTAAATACTGAAAATAACATAACGGTTCTAATAAACTTACATGATAAGGAATTAGCTAAAAAAATATTGTACAAAAAAATATTAGGATTGAAAGACGGAAAAAAATTTTTATTTTTATAAAGATTCTGATAAGGTGAATGATTATGAATTTAAAGAACTTTATAATTAAAAAAATCATTAAATAAGCTTTTTATTAGTAATATCTATTATATTTTTTTAATTAGTATATCTTTTTGAATTTTATAGTTCTAATGATTTTTTTCAGTAGGATTTAGCAGGATTCAAAAACCTATTAAAAAAAGGATGGTTCCTATTGACTTTAGTATACTAAATGAATTAAAACAACCAATATTGGAAACAATAAATATTGCATTATTTTTCAACAATTCTAGCATTATTTACAGCTTTACTGGTTTTTACCTTTAACAACTAATGTACTTTTTTTAAACTGAAGGTTATACCAAGAATAATAAGTGCTATCTTTTTCAATTTTTAGAACAATTCCATTTTTTTAATTATTGCTGCTATTTTTAGTTAGTTTATTTAGTACAGGAGTATTTAGTGGTTTTATATGTATGTATATAATAAACCTCCTTACAGCCTCTAAATTATTAAAAGAATATGCAGAAGAAGTTGATGTTAAACATTTAGAAGCAATAGAATGTTTAGGTGTTTCAAAATTTGCAATATATAAAACAGCGATAATTTCAAATTTAAAACCAGTTATTATATCAGTTTATTTTCTAATGTTAGAATCAAGTATACGAGGCGCAAGTGTTCTTGGTTTAGTTGGAGCAGGTGGCATTGGTCAAAGATTATGGCAAGAGCTTAATCATCTTAGATATGATAGGGTATCATTAATTATACTAATATTAATTCTATTAATATTTATTATGGATATGATTAGCTATTATTTTAGAAGTAGAGAATATAAGATAAATGTTACATATAACGATTTTATTTTGAAAAAATATAGTGTTAAGGTGATTTTACCTGCAGTATTGTTGGGGAGTGTAATATATGTAAGTAAATTTGTTAATATAACAGATGAGAGATTTTTACTAGGTTTAAAACAATTAAAAGTGTTAATAATAGGATTATTTCATCCAGATACTAATTATTTTGGGAAAATGTTAAGTGAATTATTAGTGAGTCTTGAAATTGCATTGTTTGCAACAATTTTCGCAGCAATTACATCAATCTTCACATCATATTTTTCTTCAGTAAACTTATTTGGAAAGTATAATGCAGTGATATGTAAGGTAGTTATAAATATTTTAAGAACATTTCCACCAATCATTGTTGCTCTTATATTTTTTAGAGGGTTTGGTCCAGGAATGATAAGTAGCTTTTTTGCTTTATATATTTATACAGTTGGTGTAATAACAAAAATGTATTCAGAAGTACTCGAAAGTATACAGGAGAATATATTATTAACAACGAAAAGTTTAGGATTAGGAAGTTTTGTGAGTTATATAAAAATAATATTTAATGGATATTTCCCGGAATTTATTTCAATAGTATTGTATAGATTTGAATCCAATATTAAAAAAATTCAACAATCTTAGGTATGGTTGGAGCAGGAGGAATTGGTCATCTTCTTGTAAATAATATAGAATATAGAAACTGGAATAGAATCTCAACATTATTAATTGGATTATGTATAACAATAATAATAATAGAGAATATATCATATATAATTAGAATAAAAAGTAAAAAAATAAAAAGGAGATTAGTATGCGATTAAAAAGTGGGTAAAATTGTAAATACTCATTCATTAAGAGGAGAAGTAAAAGTTATTTCTTCTACAGATTTTGAAGAAGAAAGATTTAAAAAAGGTAGTAAATTATTAATAACAAGAGGAAATCAGGTTATAGAAGAAGTTGTAGTTGAGAGCTATCGTTCTCATAAAAACAGTTTATTAGTTAAGTTTGAAGGAATTGACTCAATTAATGAAGCTGAAAAATTTAAAAATTTACAATTGAAAGTTGATTCCGAGAATATTTCTGAATTAGAAGAGAATGAATATTATTTTCATGAAATAATTGGTTGTAGAGTTTTTGATGAAAATAATATGCTACTAGGTGAGGTTGTGGAAATATTAACTCCTGGAGCCAACGATGTTTGGGTAATAAAAGGGGAAAATGGTAAGGAAATCTTAATACCTTATATTGCAGATGTAGTGAAAAATGTTGATGTACAAAATAAAAAGATTGATATTGAGATTATGGAAGGATTAATAGATTAATGAAAATAGATATTTTAACATTATTTCCAGATATGTTTACATCACTTAATCATTCGATATTAGGAAAAGCTAGAGATAAGAATATACTTGATATAAATATTGTTGACTATAGAAAATTTTCAGGTAATAAGCATAATCAAGTTGATGATTATCCATTTGGAGGCGGACAAGGGATGGTTTTAAAACCTGAACCAATATTTAATGCTGTAGAAAGTTTAAACAAAACAGATAAAACCCGCATAATTTTATTGTGTCCTCAAGGTGAAAGATTTAATCAGAAGAAAGCTGAAGAGCTATCAAAAGAAGATCATTTAATTTTTATTTGTGGGCATTACGAAGGGTATGATGAGCGAATTAGAGAGTACTTGGTTACTGATGAATTATCTATTGGTGATTTTATACTAACTGGTGGAGAGTTTGCTGCAATGATGATGGTCGATAGTATAGCTCGATTAATACCAGATGTTCTAGGGAAAGAAGAATCACATAAAGACGATTCTTTTTCAACAGGATTATTGGAATATCCACAATATACTAGGCCAAAAGATTATAAGGGAATGCTAGTACCGGATGTTTTAACATCGGGTCATCATAAAAATATAGAAAAATATCGTATGAAAGAAAGTTTAAGAAGAACTTATATTAGAAGACCAGATCTATTAGAAAACTATGATTTAAACGAAGAAGAAGCAAAAATTTTAGATGAAATAAAAAAAGAGTTAAGAAATTAACGTAAAATTAATGACATAATATATAATTTATTGTATAATACTAATATAGTATGTATTGTAAGCACAGGAGGATTAGAAGTAATGACAACTTCATTTGAGGAATTATTAAACAGCTCAGAAATGCTAAAAAAAGGAGATAAAGTAACAGGTACTGTATCAAAGATTGAAAATGATAAAGTCTACGTTGATGTTGCGGGTGCACAGTATGATTGTGTTATTTTACGCAATCAAATCACTAGAAAACCATTTGAAAATATTGAAGAAGTATTATCAGTTGGTGATGAGGTAGAAGCACAAGTAACAGGTATTCGTACAGACCGTGAAAAAAGATCTGAAGACGTACCAGGAGTTATTTATTTATCACACAAAATTTTAGAAAATGCAGAATATAGAAAATTAATGGAGTTATCATGGGCTCAATTAATCGAAAAATTCGAAAATGGTGAGTATATCACAGCTACAGTTTCTTCACAAACTAAAGGTGGATTATTAGCTGATGTAGATGGTCTACGTGCATTTATACCAGGATCATATATTGATACTAAGTTTAGAAAAGATTTATCTAAGTTTGTAGGAAATGAATATACATTCAAAATCGAAGAAGTAGATAAAGCTAAAAATAAAATTATTTTAAATAGACGTGTGATCTTGGAAGAAGAAAAAGCTAAAAAATTAGCAGAAGTATATGGAAATATTAATGAGGGCGATGTAATTGAAGGTAAAGTTAGTCGCATTACAAACTTCGGTGCTTTTGTGAATATTGGAGAAGTTGATGGTTTACTACATATCTCAGAAATTTCTCATAGTCGTCTTGAGAAAGTAGAAGATGCACTTTCAGTAGGAGATACTGTAAAAGTTGCTGTTATTGCAGTAGATAAAGAAAATGAAAAAATTTCATTATCAGCAAAAACATTATTACCAACTCAATGGGAAGTAGCAAGAGCTACTATTAAAGCTGGAGATGTATTAGAGGGAGTAGTAAGAAATACTACTGCATTTGGTGCTTTTGTTGAAGTTATGGATGATGTAGAAGGTCTAGTGCACATTTCTCAAATCTCTCATGATAGAGTAAATAATGTAACAGATGTTCTTAACATTGGAGATAAAGTTAGTGTCAAAGTATTAGACGTTGATTTCGAAATGAAAGACTTTCTTTATCAATTAAAGAGTTACAGGAAAAACCTGTTAAAGAAGAGGTTAAAGAAGAACCAGAATTTGATACTTCATTTTTAAAAGAAGAAGATACTTCTTTTAGTGTAGGGGATAAATTCAAAGATTTAGAACTTTAATTTATAAAATAAAGAAATAATGGCAGTAGATTAACTTGTCTATTGCTTTTATTTTTTACAAAAATATAAAATTATGGAGGTAGAAAAATGGCGAAACCAACAGTTGCTATTATTGGAAGACCAAATGTAGGTAAATCAACAATTTTTAATAAAATTATTGGAGATAGACTTTCTATAGTAGAAGATGTAGCTGGGGTAACACGTGATAGAATTTACTCTAAAGCTGAATGGCTTAACTATTCATTCTTTATGATTGATACTGGAGGAATTGAATTAGAAGATACTCCATTCCAAAAACAAATTAGAGCTCAAGCAGAGTTAGCTATAGATGAAGCAGATGTTATAATTTTTCTAACTAATGGACGTGATGGAGTAACTAGTGATGATGAAGAAGTTGCAAAATTACTATATAAAACGGATAAACCAGTAGTTCTTGCAGTCAATAAAATTGATAATTTTGATATGAATCACATGATTTATGATTTCTATTCATTAGGCTTTGGTGATCCATTTCCAATTTCGGGATCTCATGGACTAGGTATTGGAGACTTATTAGATGAAGTTTGTAAAAACTTTAAAGTTCTTGAGGAAGATGAAGAAGATGAGAAAATTAGATTTTCTCTTATTGGGCGTCCAAATGTAGGAAAATCGAGTTTAATTAATACAATATTAGGAAAAGAACGTGTTATTGCATCAGAAATCGCAGGAACAACTCGTGATGCTATAGATACAGACTTTAAGTATAATGGTGATGAATATGTAGTAATTGATACAGCAGGTATTAGAAAACGTGGAAAAGTATACGAAAACTGTGAAAAATATTCGGTACTTAGATCACTAAAGGCAATTGAACGTTCTGATGTTGTTTTAGTTGTTCTTAATGCTGAAGAGGGTATTATTGAACAAGATAAAAAAGTTGCAGGTTATGCTCATGAATCGGGTAAGGGTGTAATTATTGTTGTTAATAAATGGGATGCAATAGATAAAGATGATAAAACAATGAAAGAATTTGATGAAAAAATTCGAGATAGTTTTGCGTATTTAGACTATGCTAAAATAGTTTATGTTTCGGCTAAAACAAAACAACGAGTATTCAGTATTTTTCCATTAATTAAAGAATCTTATGAAAATAGACAACGTCGCATTCAAAGTTCAACTCTTAATGAGATTGTTGTAGATGCAGTGTCAATGAACCCAACACCAATGGATAAAGGTAAAAGGCTTAATATTTTTTATGCTTCACAAGTTGCGATTAATCCTCCAACATTTGTGTTCTTCGTGAATTATCCGGAACTAATGCACTTCTCATATGAGAGATTTTTAGAAAATAGAATTAGAGATTCATTTAATTTTGAAGGAACCCCAATAAAATTACTTTCTAGACAAAGAAATTAATTTTATTATTAAAAAATTGTTAGATTTTAAAAATCAAACGGACATTCTGTATATATGTCCGTTTGATTCTTTTTATGATATTATAGCTATTAAAACGAAATTTTTTTAATATATAATAATAGTTTATATAAAATAATGAGGATTTTAGTAGGTGATTTTTATAGAAATATACTTTAAAAAATTTATAAAAATTTCAATAGTAAAAGATAGTCAAAACACTAGCAATTAATTTTAGAACATGGTATAATTCTATTAATACTTTACTTTAGGAGGTAATATATATGCCTATAGGATATTATGGAATGTCAGGTAGTTATATAATTTACTTTTTACTAATTATGTTGATCCCATTATGGGCACAATTTAAAGTAAAAAGAACATATGAAAGATATAAAAAAGTAAGAACTAAATCAGGTTTAACGGGAAAAGAAGTTGCAGAAATTATTATGCAAGCAAATGGTATAACAGGCGTACAAGTAGTAAGAGGTGAGGTTGAATTGTCAGATCACTACGATCCAACTCAAAATATTGTAGTATTATCACCAATTGTTTACTCACAACCAACTGTAGCATCAGTAGCCATAGCTGCCCATGAAATTGGACACGTTATTCAAGACAAAGTAGCAGACTACAAACCGATGAGATGGAGACACTCGCTAGTTCCACTAGCAAATCTTGGTGGAAACCTATCAATGATTTTAATAATGGTAGGTTTCTTATTAACAGGATTAATTGGTAAGTTTGGTTATACTATTGCATGGGTTGGTGTTGGATTTATGCTATTTGCAGTATTATTCCAAGTAGTAACACTGCCAGTAGAATTCGATGCTTCTAAACGTGCATTGGAACAAGTAGTCGATTTAAATATTGTAGATGAACAGGAAAATAGACATTGCCGTAAAGTTTTAACAGCTGCTGCATTAACTTATGTAGCAGCAGCAGTAGTTGCTTTAATGGAATTACTAAGATTTGTGTTTATCTTGTTAGGAAGCAATAGAGATTAACAAAAAAGAATGATTATCGCATGGTAATCATTCTTTTTTTGTAAGTTGATTTATACAAATTATATAATTACTTTCTATAAATATAAGTAAGTTTAATAATCTTAACTTACTAGATACTATAAATTTAATACTTGTTTTAATTATTATAGTATTAAATTACTTAAAATAAAATAATATTAGTTATATAGTGATTTTTAAACGTGTAATTAGCTTGAAAAACGTGAATAATAATGAGATAATTAAGACAACAAATTCTAAAGGAGGAGAACATTATGAAAGGATTTGCAATGAAAAAAATAGGGGAAATCGGTTGGGTTGAAAAAGAAAAACCATATTGTGGCCCAAATGATGCCTTAGTAAAACCTTTAGCACTGTCACCTTGTACATCTGATGTGCATACAGTTTGGGAAGGAGCTATCGGAGAAAGGGAAGACATGATATTAGGTCACGAAGGATGTGGTATTGTTGCTGAAGTCGGAGAATTAGTAAAAGACTTTAAAGTGGGAGATAGAGTCATGGTTGCAGCAATTACACCAGACTGGAATTCTCTTGAAGCTCAAGCTGGATTTGCTATGCACTCAGGGGGAATGCTAGCAGGTTGGAAATTCTCTAACTTTAAAGATGGAATGTTTGGAGAATATTTCCATGTAAATGATGCAGATGGTAACTTAGCTTTAATACCAGAAGGTGTAAGTATAGAAGAAGCATGTATGTTATCTGACATGGTCCCAACAGGATTCCACGGTGTAGAATTAGCTGATGTTCAATTTGGAGATACAGTTTTAGTAGTGGGAATTGGTCCAGTAGGTCTAATGGCGGTTGCAGGAGCTAATTTAAGAGGTGCTTCAAGAATTATCGCGGTAGGTACTCGTGAAATTTGTCGTGAAGTTGCTAGAAAATATGGAGCAACTGATTTTATCGGTTATAAAGATGGCTCAATTGATGAACAAGTCTTAAAATTAACTAATGGCCAAGGTGTTGATAAAGCAGTTATTGCTGGTGGTGGAGTTCAAACTATGGAACCAGTTATTAAATGTCTAAAACCTGGTGGTAAAGTAGGTAATGTTAACTACCTAGGAAAAGGTACTTACATCAACATCCCTCGTGTAGAATGGGGAGTAGGTATGGGACACAAACAAATTATAGGTGGATTAATGCCAGGTGGTAGATTAAGAATAGAAAAACTTGCTAAATTAATCCAATGTGGAAAATTAGATGTTACTCATTTATTAACACATAGATTCCATGGATTTGATAAAGTTGAAGACGCATTATTATTAATGAAAGATAAACCAGCTGATTTAATTAAACCAATTGTAATTTTGGAAGAAGAATAAAAATAATAGCGGAAAAGTTGGTTAGCTTTTCCGCTATTTTTAGGTGGTGTTTTTATGAAAATTATACTAGTATCAGGGTTTTTGGGCTCTGGGAAAACAAGATTTATTAAGTCACTTGTTGAAAAGACTGATAAAAGTATAGTAATTTTGGAAAATGAGTTTGGTGATTTAAATTTAGATAGCGATTATTTAAAAAGTGATATAGGTGATAATGAAGATGATGTAAAAGTATGGGAATTAACAAATGGCTGTATTTGTTGTTCTACAAATCTTGATTTTACACATTCAATTTTGACAATTGCGAATACTTTAAATCCTGACTATCTTATAGTAGAACCAAGTGGAGTTGCTAAAAATTAATAATATTATAGAAAAAAATAAAAAAAATAAGTTATGAAAGAATAGAGTTGGGACTACCAATATTAATAATAGATGCTAAAAAAATTATGAAAATATCCTTGAAAACTACAGTGAATATGTAAAAGAAGAATTATTTTTATAATGGAATAGTAGTAGTTAGTAAATCAGAAAGCCTTGATGAAAGTCAGTTTATTGAAATAAAAAAATGCACTCAATATAAATAGAGATATAAAATTCCCCTTCAAACACTATTCTAAATGGGATAATGAGACATGGGATTATATTTTTTTCTACAACTGGTATTTTTCTTAGAAACTGATAATAAATTAACTTTGAAATTTAAAATTGACAAAAACAACCAGAAAAAAATTGGAGCAATATACTTTAAAAAAAATATAGGTGTAACTTCCTTAGATAAACTAAGTTATACTTTTGCTTTACTTGATGTCTAATAAAGTAGGTAAAGTAGAAAGGGTAAAAGGTAACTTAACAATCCAAGGTAATAACTATAAGTTTGATCTTGTAGGAAATAATTATGAAATAACAGGTAATAATAACTCTTTAGGTAATAATGCTGTAGTAATAGGAACAAACCTTAATAGAGATATTATTGAAAAACTATTTGAAAAATTAAATTGAAAAAAATAATAAATTTCAGTGGAATACTGGGATTTATTATTTTTTTATGTAGGTGGCTTTCATAAAATCTGCATTAATGATATAATAGAAAAAAGGTTAATAAAGAGGTAACAAATGATTTATGGTATTGGTTGTGATATTGTTGATATTATTCGTTTTGAAAAGTATATTAATAATAAAACACGACTTAAAAAATTATATACAAATAATGAATTAAATGAATTCAATAAAATAACAAATCACCGTCGAAAACTAGAATATCTAGCTAGTAGATTTGCAGTTAAAGAAGCGATGTCTAAGGCTCTTGGAGTAGGTATATCAAAAGAGTTTTCTTTTCATGATATTGAGGTTTTAAAAGACGAAAAAGGGAGACCGTATATTGTTTATGGTAACTATATTACACATGTAACAATTAGTCATACGGATACAACTGCAGTTGCATTTGTTGTTTTAGAAAGAGAGGACTAATATGATAAATGATAGACCAACACGCTTAATTGTTAATTTAGATGCACTTTTACGTAATTATGAAAAGTTAAATAACCTAAGTGATAAAAAAGTAGGATTAGCTATAGTAAAAGCTAATTCTTATGGGTTAGGCTCTAAAGTAATTTCAAAGTTACTTTATGAAACTGGTGTAAGGCATTTTGCTGTTGCAACTTTTGAAGAGGCGCTTGAATTAAAAGAAGTTATAAAAGAAAGTTTAATTTTAGTGCTTGGTGTTACTAATCCGAAAAATGTAAAATATGCTGTGGAGAATAATATTTCCTTAACTTGTCCTTCAAAAGAGTGGTTAGAAGAGGCAATTAAAGAACTTGATTCAATTACTGGAAAATTAAAGTTCATGTAAAAATTGAAACAGGTATGAATAGAATAGGTACTTTTGAAGAAAAAGAAATTTTAGAAATTGATGAATTACTTGATTATCCAAAAGTAGAATTTGAAGGTGTGTTCTCGCATTACTCAAATGCTGATGGTGAGAATAATGACTATGATGATTACCAAACTGCTAATTTCAATAGACTAGTATCTCTATTTAAACATAAACCAAGATATGTTCATATTGAAAATTCTGCAGGTACAGTAAAATACAATGATAGAGATGATAATTATAATTTATCTAGAATAGGAATATCGTTATATGGATGTTATCCAAGTAAAAATATAGAAAAATTAAATAAATTAGAATTAGAGCCTGTAGCATCATTAGTTAGTAAGGTTACACATGTAAAAAGAATACCTAAAGGAACAAAAGTTGGTTATGGTATATCTTATGAAACTTCAGAAGATGAGTACATTGCAACTGTTCCGATTGGATATGCAGATGGATTATTAAGAAGAGCACAAGGTTTTAAATTGAATGTAGCGGGAGAAGAATGTGAAATTGTAGGAAGAGTATGTATGGACCAACTTATGGTAAGATGCTCAGAAAAAATTAAAGCGGGGGATGACGTTCTTGTCTTTGGTGAATACAATAACCAAAAAATTTCAGTAGATGAGTTTGCTGACTATCAAAAAACTATAAGTTATGAAATATTTTGTTGTATAAATCAAAGGGTACCAAGAAAATATTACTTAAACAATACGGAGTTATAGAATGTACGAAATTATTACAAAGAATCTAGCTGCCAAGCTAAAGATAAATGAAAAGTATATTACTAATGTACTTAATTTACTTGAAGAGGGCAATACAATAGCTTTTATCGCAAGATATAGAAAAGAACTAACGAATTCTTTAGATGAAGTTGCTATAAAATTAATACAAGATGAATTTAATTATTTGAAATCACTTGAAGAAAGAAAAGAAGAGGTTATTAGATTAATATCAGAAAAAGGATTATTAACTGATGACTTAAAAGCGGAAATTTTAAAACAAGATAAATTACAAAGAGTAGAAGATTTATACCGTCCGTTTAAAGAGAAAAAAAGAACTAAAGCAACAATAGCTAAAGAAAAAGGATTAGAAAAACTTAGCTAAATATATATTGAAATTACCTAAATCACTAAGCGAGTTAAACAAAGAAGCTCGTAAGTATATTAATAATGAAAAAGAAGTTAATAATGAAGAAGAAGCCATTAGATTTGCCTTAGACATAATAGCTGAAAATATTTCAGACAATGCTAAATATAGAGAGTATGTATTAGAAAAATACTAAGAAGTTTGGTCAAATAACATCTTCATTAAAAAAAGGTGGAGAAGAAAAAGATGTAAAATTCTACTTATAAAAATTACTATGAGTATGGAGAAAGAGTATCTAAGATTGCTTCACATAGAATACTAGCATTAAATAGAGCGGAAAAAGAAGGTATTATAAGAGTTAGTATAGATAATGACAAAGAGCGTTTATGTCAATATATATTACGAGGAATAACTCGTAATAGAGATACTGAAATTGCCAAAATTCTATTTGAGTGTATAGAAGATAGTATGAAGAGATTAATCTATCCATCTATTGAAAGAGAAATACGTAGTGATTTAACAAAAAAAGCTGAAGAAGATTCTGTTGTAATTTTTTCGGAGAATTTGAAACAACTATTAATGCAAAGTCCATTAAAAAATAAAAAAGTACTGGGGATAGACCCTGCTTTTAGAACGGGTTGTAAGATGGCTGTTGTTGATGAGTATGGTAACTTTATAGATAAAATGGTAATTTATCCACATAAGCCAGCTTCTATAGAAAAACAAGAAAAATCGAAAAAAGATTTAATAAAGATTTATTACTAAACATAATATTAACTTAATAGCGATAGGAAATGGTACAGCTTCTAGAGAAACTGAAAAGTTTGTAGTTGAGAATCTAAAAGAAGTAGGACTTAAAATAGATTATATTATTGTTAATGAAGCGGGAGCTAGTGTATATTCTGCTAGTGAAGTTGCTCGAGAAGAGTTCCCAGATTTCAATGTTGAGGAAAGAAGCGCCGTTTCAATAGCACGTCGTATTCAGGATCCGTTAAGTGAGTTAGTAAAAATTGACCCTAAATCAATTGGTGTAGGGACAATACCAACATGATATAACACCAAAATACTTAGAAAAAGAGTTAACTTTTGTCGTGGAAACTGCGGTTAATAAGGTAGGTGTAAATATAAATACTGCCTCTGTTTCTCTATTATCTTATGTATCAGGGTGTTAATAAGCAGATAGCTAAGAATATTGTAGCTTACCGCCAAGAAAAATGGGAAAAATTGAGACAATTAAAGAAATATCAAAGGTCCCTAGACTTGGGAAAAAAACATATGAACAATGTGTAGGGTTTTTTTAAGAATACCAGATAGTAAAAAAATATATTTTTGATGCAACAGGAATTCATCCCGAAAGTTATAAGGCTGCTGAAAATTTACTAAAAGAACTTAACCTAACTACAAAAGAAGTTGGAACAGAAGAATTCTCTACTAAAATAGAAGAAATTGATAAAGAGAATATTGCAGAAAAAATTGGTGTTGGAATGGAGACTCTTGAAGACATTATTAAAGATTTGAAGCAACCGTTAAGAGATGAAAGAGAGAACTTTTCAAAACCATTGTTAAAATCTGATATTCTTACACTCGACGATTTGTCAATAGGTATGAAGTTATCAGGAACTATAAGAAATATTACTCAATTTGGGGCATTTGTAGATATAGGTCTAAAACAAGATGCAATGATTCATATTTCTAAAATCAGCAAGAATTATATTAAAAATCCGTTAGACGTACTTAGTGTAGGTCAGATTGTTGATGTTTATGTTATTGATGTAGAAAAAGACCGATCAAGAGTCGGGTTAGCTATGTTTAAGGATTAGGGGGAATGATAGATGAGTAAAAAAACAAAATATTTACCGAGTATAGATAGTTTAAGAGCTATAGCCGTTATAGCTGTAATAATCTATCATATCGATGCGAATTATCTCCCTGGTGGATTCTTAGGTGTAGATTTATTCTTTGTATTATCGGGATACTTAATTAGTTCATTAATAATAAAAGAATATAAGAGTACTGGAACGGTTAATTTATACAATTTCTATGTAAGAAGAGCAAGGAGATTATTACCAGCAGTTTATTTTATGATAACTGTAGTCTTAATAATAATTACACTTTTTAATGGTGTTCTACTTAAAAAAAGTTATTTGGACGCTTTATTTGGTTACATTTATAGTAGCAACTGGTGGTATATATTCCATAAGTTAGACTATTTTGATAGTTTTGGATCACAAAGTCCTTTTTAAACATTTATGGTCTTTAGCAATTGAAGAACAATTTTTATATGTTTTTTTCCCATTAATCTTTCTAATATTTAATAGAAAAAGTAAATCTAATAATAGTAACAGTAAATTAAATAAAAATTTTATTTATGTAGTTTTATCATTAATTTTAGTATCATTAATTGCTCATATTCTATTATTTGATATTAATAATATCAATAGAATATATTTTGGTACTGATACAAGAGCTTTTTTTCTTTACTTGTTGGAGTAGTTGGAGCTATATTGTATCCAATGGATAGATTATCAGAAAGAACTACAAAGAAAGATAATATGATATACAGTATAGTTTCACTTGTATCTATTCTAGTTTTAATAGGTATAATGATAAACACTTCTGAGTATAATACATGGTTGTATAGAGGTGGTTTCTTATTAGTAGCAATAATAGGACTTATTATTATAATAAGTAGTGGAAGACAGTATACTTTCATGTCAAAACTATTATCATTTAAACCATTTGTTTTTATTGGGAAAAATATCGTATAGTTTATATCTATGGCATTTCCCAATATTAGTTGTAACTACACCAGTTTCAGAAATAGGTAATCCAAACTTATTTTATGTTACATTAAGAATAGTTTTAATTTATCCTAGTAGCAACTGGAAGTTATATGTTTGTAGAAACTCCAATAAGAAAGTTAGGATTTGTAAATTATATTAATTTACTATTTAAGAGAATAATGAAATTTAAAAATAATACAAAAAAAATAATCTTTGCTTCAATAGCCTTAGTAGCTGTTGTATTTACAATGGGAGTATTTGGTAAATCTGTACCATATCTTTCTACAGCATTTGTAACTGAGATGAGCAATAATAAAGAGAGTCAATTCATCTCAAATAATAATGAAAATAACACTAATAATAGTAGTGAGCATAAAAATGACAATAATAACAATCAAGAAGGTAATAAATCTGAAGACAAAAAGTATAGTTCGCTTTTAGTTATCGGTGATTCACTTACTGTTGATATCGGTGAAAAAATAAAAGAAAAATACCCTGGTGCAATAATTGATGGTAAAATTAGTAGACAACTAACTGCTGCTACTGAATTAGCAGATCATTATGCTAATTACAATAACGAGAATACAGCAGTAATATTCCAGCTGGGGACTAATGGATTTTTCACTGAGTCTCAAGTAGAAGAACTAGTGAAAAAATTTGATAAAGCAGATATTTACTTTGTTAATGTTAAGGTTCCAAGAACTTGGGAAAAAACAGTTAATAAAGAGTTAGATGCACTTAAAGAACGCCACTCTGATATTACAATAATTGATTGGTATAGTGTAGCAAATAATAATCAAAATTATTTTGAGCCAGATAAAGTTCACTTGAACTCAGAGGGTGTGGAAACTATGGTATCATTAATTGAGAAGAGTTTAAAACATCCAGTAGAAATAAAATAATAAATAATAAGTGCTAAGTTTAGAGATTAAACTTAGCACTTATTATATTTATAAATATTTAAACATTCATTGAAATAATTACAATTTATGTTATAATTATTTAGTATATAAATTTTAAGAAACTAGAAGGTGATAACTATGACAAAAGTGAGAGTAAGATATGCACCATCTCCAACAGGGAATTTGCATATCGGAAATGCTAGAACAGCATTATTTAATTACTTATTTGCTAAACATTATGATGGGGATTTCGTACTAAGAATAGAGGATACAGACTTTAAACGTAATAAAGAAGAAGGTGAACGAAGTCAACTTAAATATATGGATTGGCTTGGTCTTGATTATGATGAGGGAATCGAAAAAGAAAAAGAATTTGGTCCTTATCGTCAATCAGAAAGATTAGATATATACAAAAAATATGCTGAGCAGCTTTTAGCAGAAGACAAAGCATATAAATGTTATATGACTGCAGAAGAATTAGAAGCTGAAAGAGAAGAACAAATCGCTAATGGGCTTCCTCCACGTTATAGTGGGAAACATGCACACTTAACAAAAGAAGAACAAGAAGCGTTTGAGAAAGAAGGAAGAAAACCATCAATTCGTATTCGTGTTCCTCAAGATAGAACATACAGTTTTGATGATATGGTAAAAGGAGAACTTTCATTTGAAGGTCACGATTTTGGTGATTTTGTAATTGTTAAAAATGATGGAGTTGCAACATATAATTTTGCTGTAGCAATTGATGATCATTTAATGGAAATCTCTCATGTATTACGTGGTGATGATCATGTTTCGAATACACCAAAGCAATTAGTTGTATATGAAGCACTTGGATTTGAACCACCAAGATTTGGTCATATGACGTTAATAGTTAATGAAAACAAGAAAAAATTATCAAAACGTGATGAGACTATTATTCAATTTATAGAACAATACGATGATCTTGGATACTTACCAGAGGCATTATTTAACTTTATTACATTATTAGGGTGGTCACCAGAAGGTGAGCAAGAAATCTTTAGTAAAGAAGAATTTATTAAGATTTTTGACGAAAAACGTTTAAGTAAATCTCCAGCATTCTTTGATAATAATAAACTTACTTGGATTAATAACCAGTATATTAAAGCTCAACCGCTAGAAAGAGTTGTAGAATTATCATTACCATTCTTTGTAAAAGAAGGTGTAGCAACAAAAGAAGAAGTAGAAAATAATAGATCTTGGTTTGAAAAATTAATCTCATTATATCAACCACAAATGAGTTATGGTGCAGAGATTGTTGAATTAACAAAACAATTCTTTAATGAAAATATTGAATTTGATGAAGAAGAATTAGAAATATTAAAACAAGATTCTACAAAAGTTGTATTTGAAGACTTTTTAGGAAAGTTAGATAGTATACAAGAATTCACTGCTGATAATATTAAAGCCCTAATAAAATCAATTCAAAAAGATACAGGAGTGAAGGGTAAAAATCTATTTATGCCTATACGTATCGCATCAACAGGTTCAATGCATGGACCAGAACTAAACACTAGCTTAGAATTATTAGGAAAAGAACGTGTATCAGCACGCGTAAAAGTTGCATTGGATCTTATAAAATAATATAATAGAAAAGTCGAAAAAAGAATTAAATCTATTTAGATTATAATCTTAATTTAAATAGATTTAATTTCTGATTTTTTTGTGGCAAAAATTTATGAATATATATAAACAAAGTAAAGAAAAAAACTTGACATTTACCGTTAAATAAGGTAATATATCTAGTGATATTGTTTATATATCTTCACGAGTAAGCCCCGGAAAACTTAGTCGTTATGACAGATTAAAACAACATCTAGGAGGAAATAAAGACATGCGTCAAACATATATGGCAAAGCCATCAACTGTAGAAAAAAAATGGTATGTAATCGATGCTGAAGGACAAACTTTAGGTCGCTTATCATCAGAAGTAGCTTCAATTTTAAGAGGGAAACACAAACCTACTTATACACCACATATCGATACTGGGGATAATGTTATCATTATCAATGCTGAGAAAATTGTGTTAACTGGTAAAAAATTAACTGATAAAATTTACCGTCGTCACACAATGCACCCAGGTGGGTTAAAAGAAAGAACTGCTGGATTAATGGTAGAAAAATATCCGGAAGAACTTTTAGAACTATCTATCAAAGGTATGTTACCAAAAAATACTTTAGGTAGAGCTCAAGGAATGAAACTTCACGTTTATCGTGGAGCAGAACACCCACATGCAGCACAAAAACCAGAAAAATACGAATTACGTGGATAATATAGGAGGAAATAATTAAATGGCACAAGTAGAATATCGCGGTACAGGACGCCGTAAAAGCTCAGTAGCACGTGTAAGATTAGTACCTGGAACAGGGAAAGTTGTAATTAACAACAGAGAAATGCGTGAATACTTACCATTAGAATCATTAGTATTAGATTTAATGCAACCTTTAGAAGTTACATCTACTACAGGTAACTATGACGTTTTAGTTAACGTTATCGGTGGAGGATACACAGGACAAGCTCAAGCAATCCGTCATGGAATTGCACGTGCTTTACTAGAAGTAAACCCAGAATACCGTAAAGATTTAAAACCTGCAGGATTACTAACTCGTGACCCTCGTATGAAAGAACGTAAAAAATACGGTCTTCGTGGTGCGAGACGTGCTCCTCAGTTCTCAAAACGTTAATATTGGTCTTTATACCAATTGCGTCAAGACATCAAAGAATCTCTTTGGTGTCTTTTTTTTTACTTTATATGATTAATATATATAAGTGGAATGTTAACTTGACAATATTAATTAAAATTTATATAATATATAACTATAAACTTTTTTAAAGTTATGTTATAAATGAGATAAGGAGGACTAACACATGAAAATAATTGCAATTTCGGGAAGAAGTGTTGATTATAAGTCTGCTACAGGTTTGGAAAAAAGAAGATTATATGTAAATGGATATTTTTCTGATGTAGCAGAAGGAGCAGGATTCATTTTATTTCCTGTATGCTCACAAAATGGAATAGAGGAAATTGCTGCCATGTGTAGCGGTCTTATTATTGCTGGAAGAGACAGGGATATTCACCCTAAATACTATGGTGAAGAACCTGATGGAAATATAGAGTATCCAGAAGATGATTATGAAGATGAATTAGACTTTAGATTAATAGAAGTATTTAATAAATTAAATAAACCAATTCTCGGCGTTTGTAGTGGTTTACAAAGCTTGAATGTATTTTTTGGCGGAACGCTAAAACAACATATAGAAAATCATACTAGTGAGAATGGTTTAATAAAACATAATATAACTGTCGAAAAAAACTCATTTTTATACTCTTTATATGGAGAAAAATCTCTTGTAAATACAATTCATCATCAAGCTATTAACAAAGTAGCAGATGGGTTTAAAGTTACAGCTATTGCTGAAGATGGAACAATAGAAGCTATTGAAAATGGCAAACTAATTGGGAATTCAATGGCATCCAGAAGTTGATTTAGAATTTAATACATTTAAAAAGTTTTTAGAATTATGTGATAAATAAAATTTTAATTAAAATAGTTGACTATTATTTAAAATAATGATAAACTATTCTTTGTGTAAAATAATAGCAGTGGATTAATTGTTATTGCCTCTATGTTATACATTTATTAATGTGGCAACTCGTAGCCTATGCTGCTAGGCGAAGTTCCAGTTTTATAACATATACAACAACGATAATCGTGCTTTTTGTTTTACTAAATACATAAAAACAAAAAGAAAAAGGAGGAGCACAAAATGGCTCGTTTTACAGGTTCAACTTGGAAAAAATCTCGTCGTTTAGGTATTTCACTAAGCGGTACTGGTAAGGAGTTAGCAAAACGCCCTTACGCACCAGGACAACATGGTCCTAACTTAAGAAAAAAACTATCTGAGTATGGTTTACAATTACAAGAAAAACAAAAACTTCGTTACTTACATGGAATGAATGAAAAACAATTCCGTAAATTATTCGATAAAGCTGGTAAACTTCAAGGTTTACATGGTGCTAACTTTATGGCATTACTTGCTACTCGTTTAGATTCAGTAGTATACAGCTTAGGATTAGCTAGAACTAACCGTCAAGCTAGACAATTAGTTAACCACGGACATATTCTTGTAGATGGTAAAAAAGTAGATATCGCTTCTTACGCAGTTAAACCAGGTCAAGTAGTTTCAGTAAGAGAAAAATCTAGAAACCTAGACATCATTAAAGAAGCTGTTGAGATTACAAACTTCGTTCCTGAATACTTAACTTTTGATGCTGATAAATTAGAAGGATCATTAGTAAGATTCCCTGAAAGAAGTGAATTACACCCAGAAATCAACGAACAACTTATCGTTGAGTACTACAGCAGATAATAAGTAGAAAAACTTTGTTATGTTATTCACATAACAAAGTTTTTTTAGTATAAATAAATAATCTTATTACTAAATGAAAAGTAATTATTTATTTTCGCATAATAATTTAATGCTTTTTTATTTCTTGGAACTAAACAGTTATAAAACATTTTAAAATTGTGTTTCATATTAATTTAAATTAATTTGAAAATGAAAATAATATTTTCAAATGAAATTTATTGTTTCAAATTTCTTTTCATTTTTTTGTTGTTATACTTATTAACTTATATTATTTATACAAATTAATAAAGAAAATAATAAATAATGATAAATAATTTATTTTACAATAATCCAATAAATAAACTATATGAATTGAAAAACAATTTCCTGTTTTTTTCTATATTCTTTTCATATAAAAAAATAAATATATTTTTGAATTTCTTTAAAGAAATGATATCCCCGTACGTTATCCCTTTTTTTAATACTTAAAAAATAAATATTTAAAGAAAATAGTTTCAAAGTTATTTTCATTTGAAAATCGCTTTCATTACAGAAGAATATGTGTTATTATAGAAGTACAAACAAATTAAGGAGGTAAGGGAAATGATTATCGGAGTACCAACAGAAATTAAAAATAACGAAAGTAGGGTTTCAGCAATACCTGGTGTTGTAGGGGAGTTAGTTCATGACGGACACACAGTATATGTTGAAAAAGGAGCAGGACTTGCTTCAGGAATTTCAGATGAAGAATACGAAAAAGTAGGGGCTGTTTTATTAGATAAAGCAGAAGATGTATGGAATAAATCTGAATTTAATCTACAAAGTTAAAGAACCAATTCCTTCTGAATACAAATATTTCAGAAAAGGATTAATTATTTATACATATCTACACTTAGCAGCTGATCCCAGAATTAACTAAAGCAATGGTTGATTCAGGAACAATCGGTATTGCATTTTGAAACAGTTAAAGTAGGACGTGGATTTACCATTATTAAGACCTATGAGTGAAATTGCTGGTAGAATGGCTATTCAAGAAGGAACTAGATTCTTATCTAAAAGTTCAAGGTGGTAAAGGTAAATTATTACAAGGTGTTCCAGGTGTTCAACCAGGACATGTAGTAGTTATTGGTGCAGGGGTAGCAGGTACTGCAGCAGCAACTGCAGCTTCTGGATTAGGAGCTCGTGTAACTATGTTAGACGTTAACCTTGATCGTTTAACTGAATTATCACACATCTTTTGGTGGTAAAGTAGAAACAGTTTACTCTAATAAATTAAATATTGGAAATGCAATTAAAACAGCTGATTTAGTAGTAAGTACAGTGTTTAATTCCCAGGAGCTAAAGCACCTAAAACTTGTTACTAAAGAAATGATTAAAGATATGCCTGACGGTGGTGTAATCGTTGACGTAGCTATCGACCAAGGTGGTACAACTGAATACACTGAAGGACGTCCAACAAGTCACGATAACCCAATCTTCGTTGAAGAAGGAGTATTACACTACTCAGTAGCTAATATTCCTGGTGCAGTAGCTGAGACAGCAACTTACGCGTTTATGTAATGCAACAGCTAAATATGCTAAAGTTATTGCTAACTTAGGACTTAAAGAAGCATGTGCTAGATTCCCAGAATTAGTACCTGGTGTAAACGTAGCTAACGGTAAAGTTACATTCAAAGCTGTAGCAGATGATTTAGGATATGAATATACTCCTGTAGAAGCTGCTCTATAATAAATACTTTTTTTGAAAAAATATAAAAAAATAAGTAGGAGCGGAGATGATAGTTTTCCGCTCCTTTTTCTAAAATAATATTAATATATATGAATGACAGTTTTAGATATTTTTTGTAACTTATAGAAATACTATTGAAAACGTGTTATAATATACATAGTTATAACATATTATTATAACTTAATTAAATATTTAGGAGGTAATTATGAGTATTTTAAGAAAAAGATCGGTTGAATCGATTTTAGAAGAAGCTAGAAAGAAAACATTTAATCCTACAATGAAAACATTAGACTTAGTACTATTTGGTATTGGGGCTATTATTGGATCAGGTATTCTAGTATTAACTGGTAAAGCCTCAGCTGAAGCTGGACCAGCAGTAATATTTTCATTCTTAATTGCGGGATTAGCATGTTGTTTAGCGGCCTTATGTTATGCGGAATTAGCATCAACAATTCCATCAAGTGGTAGTACATATACGTATTTATATGTTTCAGTAGGAGAAATTGTTGCTTATATCGTATGATGGGTACTAATTGGTGGTTATGTTTTAACATCTGCAACAGTTGCAAATGGGTGGTCAAGTTATTTCGCTAGATTATTAGCAGGTTTGGGACTTAATTTACCTAAAGAATTTATTACTTTACCGTCTCAAGGTGGTTATGGTAATATTCCAGCAGTAATAATAGTTTTAGTTATTACATTTATCTTATCAAAAGGTACATCAAGTAGTAAAGCTGTTAACAACTTAATGGTTGCTGCAAAAGTTGGTATTGTAATTCTTTTCTTAGTAGTTGGAGCATTTTATGTAGAGCCAACAAACTGGACAAATGATTTCGCACCTACAGGATTCCAAGGGGTAATGTTAGCTGCAACGACAGTATTCTTTGCATATTTAGGATTTGATGCTATTTCTACATCTGCAGAAGAAACTATCAATCCTGAAAAAGCAGTTCCTCGTGCAATTATTATCACTATGATAATTTGTACAGCATTTTACATTTTAGTTTGTTTAGTTTTAACAGGTATTGTAAACTATTCTGAATTAGGTCAAGGTGATGCATTAGCTTACGTTTTAGAAGTTGTAGGTCAACATAAAGTGGCTGGTATTATTTCACTTGGTGCAGTTATTGGATTAATGGCTGGTATTTTATCTTTCATGTTCGCAGGTATTCGTATTACTTATACTATAGCGCGTGATGGTTTATTACCAAATAATCTAACTGCTTTAAATAAAAATAAAGTACCTAGCATTGTAACATGGGGATTAGGAATAACTATTTCATTATTAGCTGGATTCTTACCACTAGGACAATTAGCAGACTTAGCAAACCTTGCATCAATTATTGCATTTGCTTTAGTAAGTTATACAACTATTGTATTCTCTAAAAAATATCCAGATTTAAAACGTGGGATTTAGAGTTCCATTAATGCCATTCTTACCAATTGTTTATCAATTAGTCTTTATTTGTTGGATTATTAACTAGTATAACAGCAACAACTTGGACTATTTTTGCAGTATGGGTTGCATTAGGAGTAGTAGTTTACTTTGCATATTCTTATAAAAATAGTAAACTTAAAGACGAATAATTAGTTAAAAAGAGTAGAGGTTCTTTAGAATCTCTACTTTTTATTTAACTCCATAAAGTTTTTTTATTAGCTTTTGCTTTGTTTTGAGCTTGTTTGAATTCAGCTAAATATCTTGTATCAGGTTCTTTTACATATTTAATTTCAGCTAAGCCTTGTTCTAAAAGTTGTCTTTTTGAACCGATTTACCATCCGCATAAACATAACAGAGAGCGCGATGGTATTTATCCTCTTTTTCATATATATCAAATTCTATTTCAACATTTTTTGCTTTTGAAAGTATTTCGCCATTTAAATTACTAGCTTCTGGACCATATTTTTGTACGTCAACACCTTTTTTAACTGTCTCAGGAGTATCTATAAGTAAATATCGTACTTTTAAATCCTTTTTATTAAAACGAACAACTATTGTATCTCCATCAACTTTTTCAATAAAATTTACTTTATATCTTGTAGTATCACCTTTGATGGAAACATTATTAATTGTGACAGTTTTATACTTAGTATTAATATTATTTGAAATAATAAATAATAAAATAAAGATACTAGTAAATACCCCTAAAAATATATAAAATATCTTTTTATTCATAATTATTCCCCTTAACTTATATTTTATCATTTTAAGAGTAAAAAAATCATTTTTTTAATTAAGTAGATTTAACAACTTTATTTGATGTTGGAATAAATCCATAAATATGTTATTATAGATTATGGTAATAAATTATAGATATAGAAGGATGTAAAATGTTAAATATTGTAATTAGAAATTTAGAAGATACAAGACGTTTAGCAGAGATTGTTGCTAATAGTATAGACGATAAACTTATTTTAATGTTGAATGGTGATTTAGCCGCTGGGAAAACGACATTTACTAAATATTTAGCAGAATATCTAGGTGTAAAAGCAGTTGTCAATTCACCGACTTTTAATATTATGAAAGAATATAAATTTCCAAATGGAAGATTGTACCATATTGATGCATATAGATTAGAAAATAGTGATGAAGACTTAGGGTTTGAAGATATTTTCTATGAAAATAATATTTGTGTAGTGGAATGGGGAGAATTTATTGAAGAATACTTACCATCAGAGCGTTTAGTTTTTAATATACGAATTAAAAATGATGTTCGAGAAGTGGAAATAATCTCAAGTGGTATTTACAGTAAAATAGAAGAAAGGATAAAAGAAAAGTGGTCAGTTTAGTGGTGGAAGCGTCGAATGGATTTTGTTCGATAGCATGTATAGAAAACAAAAACATATTAGCGGAAAAAGAACTTGGAATGTAAAAATAATCTATCAGCAGTAATATTATCTGAGATCGATAATTGCTTAAAAGCAGCAAATAAAACTAAGTCTGACTTAACAGAAATTATTTCAAGTGAAGGCCCAGGATCATACACTGCAATTAGAGTAGTAGCTGCAGTATGTAAAACAATGGCATATGCTTTAAAGTTACCACTTAAAGTAGTTTCAAGCTTAAAACTATTAGCACTATTGGAATTTAACAGTAATAAATTAATAGTACCTCTTATAGATGCACGTCGTGGTAATGTTTTTTCAGCCGTTTATAAGAAAACAAATAATGAGCTGAGTGTTGTTAAAGAGGAAGGTTATTATTCACTTGGTGAATTAAATGAGTTCTTTAGAGTCTGAAGGTAAAGATTTTATATATGTAGGACAAGACATAAAAAAATTGAAGGAAAAATTGTTGGATGCTGAGTATAATGAAAGTCCAGTACGTTCTGGGAATATAATAGAAATTTATAATACATTAGAAATAAAAGACTTCTATAATATGAAACCAAAGTATTTGAGAAAAACAGAAGCAGAAAGGGAATTAGAAAATGATAAAAATAAATAGAGTTGATGTAAATGATTTAGATTCATTATCAAAAATTGATGTAGAAAACTTTGAAGATGCTTGGACATATGATATGTTCAAATCAGAATTAGAACATGAGAATTCAGAATACTATGGATTGTTTAATGATGGAGAAATTATTGGTTTTTGTGGAGGTTGGTTAGTAGCAGATGAGTATCAAATTAATAAAATTGTCATTGATAAACCTCATCAAAATAAAAAGCTTGGACAAATCTTCTTTACATATGTTATGCAAATGTTAAAATTAAAAGGTGTAAAAAAAGCATTAGTAGAAGTGAGAGTTAGTAATATGCCTGCGATAACTGTTTATGAGAAAGCAGGATTTTCAACTATTGATATGAGAAAAAACTATTATAAAAATAATGGTGAAAATGCTTATGTAATGGTAAGGGACTTTAGCAATGAAAGAGATTAATAAAATAGATAATATAAATATCTTAGCTATTGAAACAAGTTGTGATGAAACGAGTGTCGCAGTAGTTTGTAATGGGAAAAAAAGTACTTTCTAATATAGTAAGTAGTCAGATAGAAACACATAAACAATTTGGAGGGAGTTGTTCCAGAAATTGCGAGCCGACAACATATTGAAGTTGTTATTCAAATTGTCGAAGAAGCACTTGAAGAAGCGGAAATGACTTTAGATGAGATTGATGCGATATGTGTAACACAAGGACCAGGACTAATAGGGTCTCTTTTAGTAGGTGTGAATGTTGCAAAAACATTAAGCTATACTTTAGATAAGCCATTAATTGCTGCTCATCATATAGCAGGACATATTTATGCAAGTAATATAGATAATAATATAACTTATCCATCATTAGCTTTAGTAGTAAGTGGGGGACATACAGAGCTAGTTTATATAAAAAGTGAACTTGATTTTGAAATTATAGGTTCTACTCATGATGATGCTGTAGGTGAAGCATATGATAAAGTAGCTCGTCAGTTAAAACTTGATTATCCAGGTGGCCCTAAGGTTGATAAACTCGCAAAACTGGGAGAGGATAAATATAAATTCCCTCGTGCAATGATTGATAGTGATGATTATAATTTTAGTTTTTCTGGGATGAAATCAGCGGTAATAAATTTTGTTCATAATGCTAATCAGCGTGGAGAAGCAATTGTTCCAGAAGATCTAGCATGTAGTTTTCAAACTGCAGTAGTTGAAGTTTTGATTACAAAAACAAAAAAAGCTATAAAAAACTTAGGTATTAAGCAACTAATCCTTGCTGGTGGAGTTGCGGGAAATAGTGAATTACGCCAACAAATTCTAAATTTAGAGGAGGAACTAAATATAGAGGTATTAATTCCACAGATGGCATATTGTAGTGATAATGCGGCTATGATGGGTGCTGTAGGATACTTTTACTACAAAAATAAATTATTTACAGATCCATTGACACTAAATGCTAAATCTACACTAGATTTAGAAGAAATACATAAGTAGCTTGTTTTAAGGGAGTTTATTATGAAAGAGAAATTAGAAAGAAGATTTTTAGCGAAATTAGAAAAATGTAAATCATATTTCTGAAAATCAACATTATATTGGCTATTCTAAGTTATATAATAGGAAAATATTTATAAAAAGTATTTAATGATGAAAATAAATTTCATTCTTGAAAATGAAATTTTTAAAGGATGAGAGCTCTTCTACATAACTAGTGATTATTTAAATAAAATACTTGTACTTTCTTTTTAGAGAGTACAAAAAAATTTAGTGAGTAGTGATATGGAAAATGATGTGCTAATAAAAAAATATCCAAGGTAATTTCTAATTTTCATAAAAAGTATATAGACAAAGGTAAGTATAAAGAGACATCTTTTAAAAAAATTTTAGAATATAATCTTACTCGCTTAGTAAAAAAAGAGAAGAATTTGATTTACTTAGTAGGATTTATAATGAATTTTTTTAAATTATTGTGTAGTATAGAAGGAGAATATAAGGAATCATTAGTAACAATTCATGGTGACTTTTTGCTTAAGAAATATAAAAAGTATAATAAAAAAATATTGTACTTATTGATTTTTGAAAAGAGCAAAATATGCTAGTTATTATTTAGATTTTTATAAAATTTTTTTCTATAATGATTTAAACAATAGTAAGGAGAAAAAAAGATATTTTTTTAAATGAATACTATCGAGAGTCAAATAAAAAGAAAATTTCTAAAAAAATTTAGAGTATTGCTTAATTTTCATTAGTTCCATGGGAATATTAAACTATACAATGAGAATTAAAGATAGAGAATTTGAAAAAAATTAGGTTTAACCATGCTGACTGATGTGAAGAATTTTTTTACAAATTTAAAAATAAAAATAAAGAGGTAGTAAGTGAATAGTAATATTGATGAAAAAGAAGCGGAACTAAGACATAACTATAGATTTGCAAGAGCATTACTAAATAAATTATATTTTAATATTAATGATTTAAAAAAACATGGCAAGAGCTTTTTTTGATTTGGTAAAAAAGAATCCTGAGATTGATGATGATTTTTTTGGTGGGAACTTTGTAAATTAGATTTTACTAAAATCAAATATTTTTCCAATAAAGTCTTTATTAGCAGGAATATTAAAAATATAAAAAAAGATGATCCTAATATATCTAAAAATATTTGATTATATATATTTTGAGAATACAGTATATTTGGAAAAAAATACGAGGAAAGAGTAAAGAATAATAGAATACCTACTTTTTATTATTTATATGGCAGGTATGTTTGGAGTTACTTTTTTTAATGCAGTTAATTTTTATTATTGTTTTACGCTCCTTTAAATTTTTAAAGAAATACTTTTTAATCTAATTGTAGGGATGTTATCTAAGTGGTCTTGTTTATGAAATAATAGAAAGACAAAGATATTTTTTTAGATGGGAGATACCATATTTTGAAAAATAGTAAGTTCTTAATGTATAAGTGGGCATATATACCAATTATTGTATTTTTATTTATATATGAATATTTTATTACTGTATACACAAGGAGCGTATTATAATATTGAATACAAATATAAAAATATTTTTTTAACTGTATATGTTGTAGCTTTATTTGTATGTAATTCATTATTTAAATTAGTAAATTATAGTGGTTTTTGTTTATAAATTTTTATGTAGGTTTATTTAAAATAATATTAACTTTAATTTGGCTTTCACTTATATGTGCTTATTTATTTGTAAATATAAATTATATTTCTTTATTACTTATTATAGTAACAATAATTATTTTTTTATTTGTTTTAGATCATTAAAAAAAGTTACTATTGGTAGGAATTTAAAATTATTATTTTATCCAATGACATTTTTTTATTTAACTTACATGATAGTCTTATTTGCTATTTCTTTAGATTTTATTACTACTAACTATAATATAATGGGACCATTTAGTATATTGTTATACATTTCAGGTGCATTAGCAGTAGTAATAAGAATTTTTCTCAAGTAAAAGTTCAGTGAAATTCTAAATTATAAATTAATCCTTCTCTTAAATAATTAAGGGAGGGATTATTTTTTTAGTTTAAGTAAAAACATTTAGTATTTATAGCTGAAAAAAATTAGAGTGAATTGAAATATTTAATTGTTCTTCTAAAGTGTAATTGATTTAATTTGACCTTTATTTATGATAAAATATAGTAGATTAAAAATAGGAGGCGATGTTATGGCAAATATATATTTAGATTATGCAGCAACATCTAGGAAACATTTTGATATTATAGAAAAGAACTTAAATATATTAAAAGAAATTTATGCGAATCCTAGTAGTGGACATACATTAGGAAAAAAGAATGCCAAACTAGCACGAGAAAGTCGAGAGAAAATTGCTAACTTTATTAATGCTACATCAGAAGAAATAATCTTTTCACTTCTGGAGGGACGGAAAGTAACAATACTGTTTTCAATCATGTTTTAAGTAGATTCAACAGTGGAGAAGTAATTATTTCATCGATAGAGCACCCTTCAGTTAAATCAAGTGCTAAACATTTAGAAAAATATGGATTTAAAATTCATGAACTAGATGTAGATGAAACAGGATCTATTAATATTGATGAATTAGAAGAAAAGATTAATGACAAATACAGTTTTGATCTCAATAATGTTAGCTAATAATGAGACGGGAGTATTAAATCCTATAAAAGAAATCTCAGAACTTATTGTAGATAAAGATATTCTCTTACATAGTGATATAGTTCAAGCTTTTGGAAAAGTGGAAATTGATGTAAAAGAATTGGGGCTTGATTTTTGCTTCAGTATCTGCACATAAAAATCGGTTCACTTAATAATTTTTGGATTTTTTTATATGCAAAAAAAATGGGGATGTTGAACCATTTATTTTTAGGAGGAGGGCAAGAAAATGGCCTTCGCTCGGGAACTAGTGATTTACTAGGAACACTGATTCTTGCAGATTGTACAGAAGAAACATTAAGTTCAATTCCGAAACTAAGAGAATTAAAAAAACTATTTTCATTAGTAAATTAGAACAAAAGTGGTATAGAATTTGAGGTGAATGGATCAGTAAAAAAATTCTTTACCAAATATATTAAATATTTACTTTAAAAAAATATTGAAGCACAAAGATTAATAACATACTTAGATGCACAAAGTATCTATATTTCTGGAGGTTCGGCGTGTAGTTCCGGTAATATTAAGGGAAGTCGAATCATTACGGAGATGTATAACATTGAAAGAGCTGCGCACTCAGTAAGAATTAGTGTAGGTTTTGATATTACTAAAGATGATATTGATGAAGTTATTACAAAAATAGATAAATTGGAAAAAAGATTGATAGAAAGGAATTAGTATGAACAACGGAAAAAAAGTAGTAGTTGGTATGAGTGGTGGAGTAGATTCATCCGTAACAGCATATCTATTAAAAGAACAAGGTTATGATGTTATAGGTGTCTTTATGAAAAACTGGGAAGAGAAGGATGATAAGGGAGTATGTGTCGCAGAGAAAGATTATGCGGATGTAATTAAGGTTTGTGAGCAATTGGACATTCCTTATTACTCAATAAATTTTGAGAAAGAGTATTGGGATAAAGTATTTACATATTTTTTAGATGAGTATAAAAAAGGTAGAACTCCAAACCCTGATATTATGTGTAATAAGGAAATTAAGTTTAAAGCCTTTTTAGAATACGCTGAAGATTTAGGTGCTGATTATGTGGCAACTGGACACTATGCTCGAGTTAAAGATGAAAATGGTCAAAGGTTATTATTAAGAGGTGTTGACAATAATAAAGATCAAACATATTTCTTATCACAATTAAAACAGTATCAAATTAAAAATATTCTATTTCCAGTTGGGGAACTAGAAAAGAAAGATGTCAGAAGAATAGCAGAAGAAGCAGGATTAGCCACAGCTAAGAAAAAGGATTCTACTGGTATTTGCTTTATTGGAGAGAAGAACTTTAGAGAGTTTTTATCGCAATATTTACCTTCTCAAAGTGGGAAAATGGTAGATTTAGATGGTAATGTTCGTGGAGAGCATATTGGATTAATGCACTATACAATTGGACAACGCCATGGATTAGGTATTGGTGGTACAAAAGATACAGATGGTGAAGCGTGGTTTGCGTGTGGGAAAGATTTAGAAAATAATATTTTATATGTTTGTCAAGGATTTCATAATGAAAAATTATATTCAGACAGTTTATTAGCAAGTTCTTTATCATTTACAACTAAAGATCCACAACCTAATAAATTTACTTGTACAGCTAAATTTAGATATCGTCAACCTGATACAGAAGTTGAGGTTGAAATATTAGAAGGTGATAAAGTAAGAGTCGTTTATAAAGAGCCTGTAAGAGCTGTAACACCTGGGCAAGCAGTAGTTTTCTATGATGGAGATATCTGTTTAGGTGGAGCAACAATTGACGAAGTTTATAAAGATGGTAAAAAACTTCAAGTATAAATAAAAAATAAAGGTTACACATCTCAGTATAAGGTATGTGTAGCCTTTTTATTATTGCTTAGTATACATAAACTAAGGAATAATTAATAATAATAAATTTCTAGTATAAATCTTATTTATTTAATGATATAATATAGTTATTAAGGGGGAATAAATATGAAAATAACTAAAGAGGATTTTGTTATTTTTTTATTAAACAAAAATATTAAATCTATATTTTTTTAGCATTAATTTGTAGTTTATTTATTGTTGGAGGAGTATATTACTTTTTCTTTTCTGGATATAAAACAGAAGATTATAGTGACGCTAATTTTTCTGCACAAAATTATCAAACCAATTCTGATAAAGATAAAAATGATAAGAAAGAATCTGGTGAAAAAGTTATTGTTGATGTAAAAGGAGCAGTTAAAAATCCTGGAGTTTACGAATCCACAAAAGATAAGAGAGTAAAAGATATAATTGAAGAAGCAGGCGGATTATTAGAGGATGCAGATACTTCCAATATAAATCTAAGTGAAAAGCTTAAAGATCAAATGGTAGTTTATGTATTAAAAAATGGGGAGAAACCTAAGCAGATTATGAATTCATCAAGTTCATCAAATGGATCTAATAGTGAGGTAATAAATATAAATACGGCTACTAAAGAACAACTTATGAAAATATCTGGTATTGGAAAAACAAAAGCTGAAGCAATTATTGAATATAGAGAAAAAAATGGGGATTTTAAAAGTAAAGAAGATATAACAAAAGTTAAAGGAATAGGAAAGTCTACTTTTGAGAAAATAAAGGATAAGATAGAGGTTTAATTGTATGCAAAGAATTAGTTGGGATGAATACTTTATGGCACAAAGTCATTTACTATCGCTTAGATCAACGTGTAGTAGATTGTCTGTAGGTGCAACTATAGTTAAAGATAAGAGAATAATAGCGGGTGGCTATAATGGATCAATTAAAGGTGATGAACATTGTATAGATGTTGGTTGCAAAGTTATAGAGGGACATTGTGTAAGAACGATTCATGCAGAAATTAATGCAATACTCCAATGTTCTAAATTTGGGTGTTTGCACAGAAGGTGCAACTATTTATGTTACACATTTTCCATGTTTAAATTGTACCAAATCAATAATACAAGCTGGCATAAAGGAAATATGCTATGCTAATGATTACAGAAATAATGAATATGCTCAAGAGTTATTAGAAAAATCTGGTGTTGTAGTAAGAAAAGTAGACTACGATGTTAAAGCAGTAGTTGAAAGGTTATTAGATAATAATTAATATGTATTATTTACAATATTCATTACTAGCATTGGGAGCGATATTATTAAATTTTAATTTGATAGTGTCGATGCTATGTATAATTATTTTTCTACTAATAACTTGGAAAAATAAAAATTTAAATGCTAGGAAAGCTATTATTTGTATAATAGTATTCTTAGTATTTTTTTATTAGGGGAGCATATATACAAAAAATAATACTAGTAAGCTTTATGAAATGTGGAAAAATAGGGATTTAGTATTAAGAATCAAATGATAGGGTAGATATAAATGGTAATTATTTGAAGGAGTAGGCTATATTAATAATGAAAAAGTATTGATTAGCTATACTTTACAGAATGAAGATGAAAAAGTCTTTTTTTAAAAAGAAATTTTTATGGCGGGAAAGTCTTTGCTAATGGCAACATAGAAGAATTAAAAGAAAAAGACTAATTTTTTTATTCTTTTGATTATAAGAAATATAACGAAAATAGGGGAGTTTTTTTAAACAGGTTAAGTTGAATCAGATAAAAAAATATAAAAAAAGTGAAGATTCTATAGTTGATAAAATTAAAAAGTATACGTGCAAAAATGAGCTTAAAAAAATTAGTAATGAGATTACCTTTGATAAAAGCGGTTATTTTGAAGCATTAATATTAGGAGATAAAAAAACTATTTGCAAAAGAGAAGACATAAACGCTTTTTAAAAAAATTAGGAATAAGTCATCTTTTAGCGATATCAGGTCTGCATCTAGGATTGTTAATATCAATAATTTATTATATATTACAGAAATTAAACTTTTACCAGTAATTTAATAGAAAATATTATTATAATTATACTACCTTGTTATATGGGGATAAGTGGATTTAGCCCATCGGTTGTTAGGGCAGGATTAATGATAATAGTATATCTAATTTTAAGAAGAAAAAATATAGCGAATATTGACAGTTTACTTATCACATTTTTTTAATAATGACAATCATTAATCCACTGTATATTTTTTTGATATAGGATTTGAATTATCTTTCTTTATTACTTTTTAGTTTATTGATGTCAACAGAATATATAAAAAAATCTAAAAAAATAAATTGCAAAAGTAGTTTAAAGATAAGTGTAATTTCTTTTTTTAGCAAGTATGCCGATTTTTAATAAGTAATTTTTTTATACTGTGCCTTATATCTCAGTATTTAGTAATATAATATTAGTTCCTATATTTAGTATTATAATATTTCCATTGGTTGTTTGTAGCTATATAGTATTTTTTTATTAAGTACAACTATATTTAATATTCTTTTGTAAAACCATTATTAAATCTAGTATTCTATATTTTCGATGAGATACAAAGTATATTACTTAGAGTGCAGCCTATAAGAATAGGAAAGCAAAAATATTTACGTAATTATTGCTATTTACCTAATTATACTTTTTTTATTTTTAATATGTCTTAATAAGAATAAATATAAAGTTTCATTATGCGGACTTGCTACTATAGTTAGCTTCTTAGCTGTAAATAATACATTTAATTCTTCAAAAAGATTTATTCGAAAAAGTTGGAGATAGGAAAATCTCAAGTCTATTATTTGAAAGAAAATGGTGTAACTACATTAATTAATACTTCAAATAATTTAGAGAATTTTTTTACTCTGATTTTTAGAAAAAAAGATAAAGTATATGATATAATAAACGAATATGATTCATTATTGAATTATGAAGGAAAAAAATAAAATAGATTATTTAATCTTAACATCTACAAAAAAAGGTGAAATTGGATTTGCTGAAACACTAGTTGGTAAAGGAATAATTAAAAAAAGGTAGTTATTTTTAGATATACATAAGGAAAAAAATTCAATGATTTAATTAACTTAGCAAAAATTTAAGAATATAGATGTATTAGTATTAAAAAGAAAATAATGAGTTGATAAAGTCTATTTACTATTATAATAAGATAATAAAAAAATAAAAAGATATTGAGATAGAGGTAGTTGATTGATGAATAAATATCTATATAGTTTATGGAGAAAAATTTTGAAGCTATAAACGATTTTTGAAAAAAAGTTGCTCAAAAACTATTTAAAAAAACATTAGATGAATTTAATTATATAAAAGCTTAATATGAATGATACTACAATAGAAAATTTGGTCTATGAATGTCGTAGCAGTGGCCTTTTTGGAAACGAAAAAGTAGTAGTAGCTGAGAATTGTAATTTCTTATTAGCGAAACCTAAAAAAAATTAAAAAGTAGATCATAATATTGAAAGTATTAAGTAATTACTTAGAAAATATAAGCAGTGAAGTGATACTAATATTAAAAATCTAACGAAAAAAAATCGATAGTAGAAAGAAAATAGTAAAAAAATAAAAAGAAATAGGGTAAAATAAAGGAATTTTCAAATTTTTAATGAAACTCAAATAGCGGATTATATTGTTGAAGCGGTAAAAGAAAAGAATTTGAAAATATCTAAAGAAAATGCACAATTTTTAGTAAATTATACTCGACTAGATTTTGCTAATATTAAACGCGAAATAGAAAAACTAGTACTATATTGTCAGGGGAAAAGTGTTATAGAAAGAAATGATATAGAGTTATTAGCAGTTAGAAGTTTAGAATATGATGTTTTTAGTCTAACAAATGAACTATTCTCTAGAAATTATATTAAGTTAAGAGAGGTGTATAATTCACTGGTACTAAAAAAAGAAGAACCAATTTTTCTTTTATCATTAATAAGTGGTCAACTTAGACTTTACTATAAGGTGAAAGTACTTTTGGATGAGCATTATTCTCAAAAACAAATAGCAAAAGAGCTAGGAATTCATCCTTATAGAGTTCAATTGGCAGCACAAGGTATTAGGAATTATAGTGTAGAAAAAATTATGAGGAGTCTTATATTAGCAGCAGACTATGATAAATTATTGAAGTCATCATATATGAATAAATATATAATATTAGATTTATTTATAAATAAATTAATAGATGAACTAAAATAATTTATTTGAATTATTTTAATAAATACAATAGAATATTATCTACATTAAATGTAGAAAGAAGGTTTATTTTTGAAAGAAAATAAAAAAATAATAAATATTGGAGCATTAATTTTTTTCTTATAAATGGATTATTTTTATTTAACAGGAGAGTATGTTGCTGCGTTAGGGACAGGTTATTCCCTAAAAGAAGTTTACCTAAGAAATTTTATTAGTTCACTTGGAGTATATCCAAATTTAATAGTTGAAGGTGTGCCAGTTGGCTTCTCTAAGTTAGCTATTATTATGAATATCGATTTTATTGTGACAGGTATAGGATTCTTAGTTGCATATTATTTCTTGATATTTAAAATGTTAAAGTCTAAAAAATATAGTCTGCTATATTTAATAACCCCTGTTCTATTTGCAGTCGGGAGTGTATTAGTGGGTGTTTATCAAGGTGGAGTTCCAAGTGAAGATGGATTACATGGACTAGGAGCTAGACTATCATTTTTAGGAGGTAATTTAACACTCATAATTTCTGGAGTTTCATTATTTAAGAATAGAAAAGGTTATTCGATAGTTTCAATTATCTTAGGTTTAATAGGTTTAATCAGTGCAAGTTTTATGAATAATGCTCTAACAAATAATTTATCAGAAGTAGTTGCTATTTATGAAAGGCTTACGGTATATCCTATAACTATATGGCAATTAATGACAGGTTTAACATTTTTAAAAGAAAATAAATAGTGTATTTAATGCCTTTAACATATTAATATTATGTTAAAGGTATTTTTTTGTATCTAAATATTTTTTTGTGAATTTTTTTAAATATATTTTAAAAATAACAGAAAATATATTTATTATAAATTAATAAAATGTTATAATGTATAATAAATATAATGCACTATTATAATAATATTTATAACAGAAAAGAGGCTTGGTATTAGTGAAACAAATTGAAACAAAATTAGCTCAGTTAGGGAATAGAAAAGATAAAGTTACTGGTGCGGTAGTTACGCCTATTTATCTATCAGCTGCTTATGCGCATCCTGGTTTAGGAGAAAGTACAGGTTTTGATTATACAAGAACAAAAAATCCTACGCGTACAATTTTAGAAGAAGGGCTATGTGAATTAGAAGAAGGATGCTGCGCTATTGCAACTAGTTCAGGTATGAGTGCTATTCAGTTAGTATTTGAGCTTTTTGATCTTCATAGTGAATTTTTAGTATCACGAGATTTATATGGTGGAAGTTTTAGATATTTTGATGAGTTAGAAAGAAAAGGTCAACAAAATTTTGTTTACTTTACAGATGAAAATGATTTAGAGAATAAAGTTACTGAGAATACTACGGCGATATATATTGAAACTCCTACTAATCCGCTTATGCAAGAGGTAAGTATTGAGAGGATTTCTAAAATTGCAAATCTAAAGGTGCCTTATTAATAGTAGATAATACATTATTAACACCATTAAGACAAAAGCCTTTGACTTTAGGCGCAGATATTGTTATTCATTCAGGTACGAAATATTTAACAGGACACAATGATATATTAGCAGGTGTTGTTGTAACTAATGATGAAAAAATAGGAGAAAGACTTGCTTGGTTATCAAATACTACCGGTGCTGTATTATCAGCATTTGATAGTTGGTTATTTATAAGAAGTTTAAAAACTTTACCACTACGCTTTAATCAACAAGAAAAGAATGCTAAACAATTAGCTGAAACTCTGAAATCACATCCTAATGTAAAAGAAGTCCTTTACCCAAATAAAGGAGCAATGTTAAGTTTTAAATTAGTTGATGCTAGTAAAGTAGATAAATTTTTACGTTCTTTAAAAGTTGCTACTTTTGCTGAAAGTCTGGGAGGCGTTGAAACGTTAGTAACGTATCCAACAACGCAAACACATTTTGATATTCCAGAAGATTTAAGATTATCATATGGATTAACTCCAGATTTATTAAGGATATCTGTAGGTATAGAAAGTGTTGATGACTTGATTGAAGATTTTAAAAATGCACTAGATTCATAGATGATAAAAGGAGATAATAAGATGAGTATAGTAGAACAATTTGTTGATAAATATTATGTTGAAAGAAGAAACACTAGTTCATTAAAATGGGATGCTTTGGAAGAACGTTTTGGCGATAAAGATTTATTAGCATTATGGGTTGCTGATATGGAATTTAAAACACCTGATAGTATAAGAGAGGTGTTGAAAGAAAGAGTTGAGCATGGAGTATTTGGTTATACTAAACTTCCTGAAAGTTACTATAATGAATATAAAAAATGGCATAAAGAAAACTTTAATATTTCAGTAGAAAAAGAATGGATAAGATTTGCTCCTGGAATTGTCCAAGCTATATTGTGGGTTATCCATGCGTATACAGACGTTAATGATTCTATTGTTATTATGCCACCTGTGTACTATCCATTTGCAAATTCTATAAGAAATAGCGGAAGAAAATTAGTTGAGTCTCCATTAATTGAGAAAGATAAAAAATTCGAAATAGATTTTGATACTTTTGAAAAAGTAATAAAAGAGAATAATGTAAAATTATATATTCATTGTTCACCACATAATCCTGTAGGAAGAGTATGGACAAGAGAAGAACAGGAAAAAGTTTTAGAAATTTGTAGAGAAAATAATGTATTAGTACTTTCAGATGAAATACACCAAGATTTTGTTTATAATAATAATCAAGTATCTGCACTATGCGTAAAAGAAGGAAAATATCATGACATGTTAATAGTTGCTAATTCAGGATCAAAAACTTTTAATTTGGCTACTCTAACACATTCGACATTATTAATACCTAATGATAAAGTAAGAGCAAAATTTGATGAATTTAGTAAAAAGAATCTGGGAGCAGAACCAAGCTTATTTGGTCAATTAGCATTAGAAGCGGGTTATAAAGGTGGAAAAGAGTGGCTAACCGGATTAAAAGAAGTTGTAAAATATAATTATAATATTATAAATGAAACTTTAGCTACTGAATTACCTGAAGTGAAAGTTTATCCACTAGAAGGAACTTATTTAGTATTTATTAATATTGAAGCAATACTAAAAGGTAGAACAACTAAGAAATTTATTCAAGATGAATGTGGTTTAGCTATTGATTTTGGACATTGGTTTGGAAAAGGTTACGAGAATTATATTCGTATTAATCTAGCTACAAGCCCTAGAAAATATAAAAGAAGCAGTAAAAAGAATAGTAGAAAATGCTTAATATAAATTAAGGTGAATTTGAAGATCAATCGTAATGATTGATCTTTTTTACATATGTTTCTCTAAAATAAAAAAACTACTCAAATTAGAGTAGTTTTAAAATTATTTAGCTAGGTTTGATTTGTATCTAGCAGCTGCGTTTTTGTGGATTAAGTTTGTTTTAGCAGCTTTATCGATTTTTTTGTAAGCAAGGTTTACTAACTCTGCAGCGTTAGCAGCACCTTCAGTTTTAGCTAATTTAGCTTTTTTAATAGCTGTACGCATTTCAGATTTTTTAGCTGTGTTAGCAGCGTTTGTTTTAGCATCTTTTCTTACGCTTAATACTGATGATTTAATATTTGGCATTCGATTCACCTCCTGATATATTATTTTTATTACTAAGAAATATTAATTAATATTCTTAATTACTATGAATTAAGTGTTGTTAAAATACAACTACCTCATTTTAACACAATAAAAAGCTAATTGCAAGGTGTTTTTAAAAAAAACATTGAAATAACTCTTTATAATTTGTTATTTTGTGTTGACTAATAAGTAGAAAGTATGATAGTATATAGAACGTTGATATTTGATTTCATAAGATTGAGATTATTTGTCTTCTGACTTTATTATAATAAAAAAGATGTTTGAGAGATCCATCTATAAAAAAAACTGCTTAAGCATTGATTTCTCATATCGATGCTTTTTGTTCTCTTAAACAAGATAAGGAGATTTAAATGAGAAATAATACAGTTAAAACTTTAACTATTCAAGCATTAATTGCTGCAATATATGTAGTGTTAACAGTTGCTATAGCACCTTTTTCATATGGTGCAGTACAATTTCGTATAAGTGAGTCACTTTCACAATTAGTTGTGTTTAGTAAAAAATATTGGTTCCCAATTACTCTAGGAGTGGCAATTGCTAATATTTTTAGTCCGTTAGGAATTATTGATGTCTTCTTTCGGGACATTAGGAACAGGGTTGGCATTAGCTATAAGTGTTTTTGTTTTTAAATTTATAAAAAATAGAATCGTAAGACACGTAGTTAATATTATACTTTATTTAATAATTTGTATGCCGATTATCGCTTATGAAATTGTGATATTTAGTGGTGAAAATTCAACTCGAGTTCCCTTTGAGTTTGGAGCATTTACTACAATATATGGATCATTACTTTTATCTCAAGCAATTGTTATGGTATTAGGTATTATAATAACTGAAGCATTAAATAAAGTAGTTAACCTAAACAAAGTCTTTAATGCATAATATAGAAAAAGAAAATCAATCTTAATTATTTTTAAGATTGATTTTTTTCTATATATATATTGACTCTAACGTAACGTAATAGTTTATAATAAAAAAATATCGCTAGTGGTAAAAGAAGATTGAGGAGGGAAAATGAAAAATTAATGAAGTATCAAAAAAATAACAGGGGTAAGTTTAAGAACATTGCATTATTATGATAAAATTGGTTTATTAGTACCCGCTAAACTTGAAAATGGCTATAGGAATATAGTAATGATGACTTAAATAAATTGCAGAAGATTTTATTTTATAAGTATTTAAATTTTAAGTTAAGTGATATTGCTAATATCATAAAAAATAATAATGATAGTTTAATAATATTAGAGGAACAACATAAACTACTTTTTAAAAAGAAAAAGAAAAAAATAGAAAATGTAATAAAAAAACAATTGAAAAAAACAATAAAAAGATTATAAAGGAGAAATTCATATGACTATAGAAGAAAAGTTTGAAGGTTTTAAGAAAGAGGATATGAAAAAGTATGAGATAGAAGCAAAGGATAAATACGGAGAAGAGATTATAGAAGAATCAAAACGACGTCAGAAAGGGCAAGAAAGTAAAGCGGAAGATGACTTTAATAATACATTTAAAGCATTTGCTAATTACAAGAAGGAAGAATTGGATATAACGAGTGATACAGTTCAAAAAAAGAAGTTGAAAAAAATTATATAATCACATAAATAAATATGGTTTTTGATTGTAGTTTAGAAGTATTTTCATATATTGGAAAAAGGATATTATGAAAATCAAGAATTTAGAAATAATATAAATAAGTTCGGAGAAGATGTTGCAGAATATATTAGTTCTTCAATAAAGTATTACTGTAATAAAAATAGATAAGAATATCTTAGAAAAAAAGATTTAAATTTTTAAAAAAAAGACTTGACAAATAAAGATATATATATTATCATAAAAAAGTCAGTTGAAAATGTACCGTAGACAGTAGGGGGAGAAATCCTTAATTAGCCTACCGAGGACAAAATTCGAAAAGAAACTTATGTGCCTTTTTGTGTGTTCTCGCATGCAAAAAGGTTTTTTATTGGTACTGAAATTGATAAATCTACTTAGGAGGAAGTTCAATGTCAAAAGCTATTGAGAAAAAACAAGAGTTAGTAAACCAAATCTCTGAAGAAATTAAAGCTAGTACATCAGTTGTTATTGCTGACTACCGTGGATTAAACGTTGCGGAAGTAACAGAATTACGTAACAACATGCGTAACGAAGGTTTAACTTTTAAAGTTTATAAAAACTCACTAGTTCGTCGTGCAATGGAGCAAGCAGGAATTGAAGGTTTAGACGAAGTTCTAACTGGACCAAATGCTTTTGCTTTTTCAACAGACGATGCTGTAGCTCCTGCTAGAGTTTTAAACGATTTCGCTAAACAACACGAAAACTTAGAACTAAAAGCTGGTGTTATAGAAGGAAAAGTTGCAGATCAAGCTGAAATTAAAGCTATCGCGTCATTACCAAGCCGCGAAGGATTACTTTCAATGTTACTATCTGTATTAACTGCGCCAATGCGCAATACTGCTTTAGCTGTTAAAGCTGTTGCAGACCAAAAAGCTGAACAAGAAGCTTAATAAATAAAAAAATATAAAAAACATAATTAAAAATCGGAGGAAAATTATAATGACTAAAGAACAAATTTTAGACGCTATCAAAGAAATGTCAGTTTTAGAATTAAACGACTTAGTAAAAGCAATTGAAGAAGAATTCGGAGTAACTGCTGCTGCACCTGTAGCTGTAGTTGGTGGAGCTACTGGTGGAGCTGCTGAAGAAAAAACTGAATTCGACGTAGTGTTAACTTCAGCTGGAGATTCAAAAATTAAAGTAATCAAAGCTGTTCGTGAAATCACTGGAGACGGATTAAAAGAAGCTAAAGAAAAAGTTGACGGTGCGCCATCAACTCTTAAAGAAGGAGTTTCTAAAGAAGAAGCTGAAGAAATCAAAGCTAAATTAGAAGAAGTTGGAGCTTCTGTAGAAGTTAAATAATTTCTAATCTAAGTAGATAAAATTAAGATAGATGTAAATAAACAAAATATTCTTTTTAAGAATATTGATACGATGATAATAACAAAAATAGTATATCTCATGTCTCTAACTATGAGGTATACTATTTTCTTCTATTTTATACGAGGTGTCTTTATTATGGAACATTATTATACGAATAATCCAACAACTAAAAAGTTGTGAAAAAAATTATTAGCTCAAAAAAATAAAGAACATAGAATTACAATTTTACACAGATAATGGTGTCTTTTCTAAAGAAAATGTGGATTTTGGAACAAAGGTACTGTTAGAAAATTTTTATAGTAAAAAAGAATATGCTGATGTTGCTGACGTTGGTTGTGGATATGGAGTTATATCTATTTTTTTAGCAAAGAAAAATCCGAACTATAAATTTACTATGATTGATGTAAATAATAGAAGCCTTGAGCTTTCTAAAAAGAATATTGAGCTAAATAAAATTGATAATAAAATAGAAATTATCGAAAGTAGTTCCTTTGATAATGTTAAAGGAACTTTTGATATAGTATTAACTAACCCACCTATCAGAGCTGGTAAGCAGATTGTTCATAAAATTATGACTGATAGTTTTGAACATTTGAAAAGTGATGGGGAATTATGGGTTGTAATACAAAAAAAAACAAGGGATGGCAAGTTGTAAAAAACTTTTAGAGAATTTATTTAATTCTGTAGAAGTAATAGCAAAAAATAAGGGTTATTATATCCTGAAAGCTGCTAAGTAATTGACATCTTGTCTTTACTATGATAAAATGATATATTGCAAGTAATTCTATTTTTTTGCTAATAGAATTGCGAAAATTATATAAGTAAGTAAGAGAAAATGTAAATTTTCTTTTTAGTTTTATAAGAGAAAAGCTGAGAGGTGACACAGTTGCAAAAAGTTAAATTTGGTAAGCACAGAGAAAGACGTAGCTATGCTAGAATATCAGAGGTAATTGATTTACCTGACTTAATTGAAATTCAGACATTATCTTATGAAAAATTTTTAGAAACTGGTCTTAAAGACGTTTTTAGAGATGTTTCGCCAATAGAAGGTAATAATGATAAATTAAGTTTAGAATTCATAGACTATAAATTAGGGACTCCTAAATATAATGTAGATGAATCTAAAGAGCGCGATGCTACATATTCAGCACCTTTAAGAGTGCGTGTCCGTTTGATAAATAAAGAACGAGATGAGATTAAAGAACAAGAAGTATTTATGGGTGAATTACCATTAATGACAGAGACAGGAACGTTTATCATTAATGGAGCTGAACGTGTAATTGTATCTCAATTAGTACGTTCACCTTCTGTTTACTTTACAGAAGATGATAAGCTTAAAGTGAAAAATATCCCTAATGCGTATAAAACAACTGTTATTCCTAACAGAGGAGCTTGGTTGGAATTTGAAAAAGATATTAAGGGACTAGTTTATGCTCGCATAGACAGAACTAGAAAAATACCTTTAACAACGCTAATTAGAGCACTAGGTTTTGAATCTGATGAATCAATTGTTAAATTGTTCGGAGAAGATACAGAACTATTAAACACTTTAGAAAAAGATGAAAATCTTGATACAGGAACAGCGTTAAAAGTAATTTATGATAAATTACGTCCTGGAGAACCAGCTAACGTTGAAACTGCAAAAGCAACATTATATGGAAGATTCTTCGATCCAAGAAGATATGATCTTGCTAAAGTGGGTAGATATAAACTTAATAATAAACTTCATGTTGGAGAACGTTTAGAAAACCAAATTTTAGTAGAACCAATTGTTGATACAGAAACTGGAGAAATTTTAGTAGAAAAAGGTACTAAATTAACTCGTGAAATTATAGATGAAATCTATGAGGAATTAGGAACTTCAGCTAACGTAGTTGAGTTTGAAATGAACGAAAGTCTTGATGGAAGTGACAGCCTAAAATTACAATTATTTAAGGTTGTAAATCAAGTAAAAGTTGGTAATGATTTTAATATTGATGAATTATTAGAAGATCAAGTTTTACATATAATTGGAAATGGAGCTCCAAATAAAGATATCTTAACATTAACTATTGCAGATATAGTCGCAAGTATTAACTACTATTTACTATTAATAAGAAATAGAAGAAATAGTGATGGATTTGAGTATGAGTTAATAGGTCGTGTTGACGATATTGATCACCTTGGTAACCGTCGTTTACGTTGTATTGGAGAATTACTTCAAAACCAAATTCGTGTAGGGATTTCTCGTATGGAACGTGTTGTTCGTGAACGTATGAGTATTCAAGATACTAATGAAATAACTCCACAACAACTTATTAATGTAAGACCTGTTACAGCTATTATTAAAGAATTCTTGGAAGTTCTCAACTTTCTCAATTTATGGACCAAACAAACCCATTAAGTGAGCTTACACATAAACGTCGTTTATCTGCACTTGGGCCAGGTGGTCTAACAAGAGAACGTGCTGGAATGGAAGTACGTGACGTTCACTATTCTCACTATGGACGTATGTGTCCTATTGAAACTCCAGAGGGACCAAACATTGGTCTAATAAACTCATTATCTTCTTTTGCAAGAATAAATGAGTTTGGATTTATAATGACTCCTTATAGAAAAGTAGAAGTTGATGCTGAAGGTCGTCCATATGTAACTGAAAATGTACAATATTTAACTGCCGATCAAGAAGATAAATATGTGGTAGCACAATCTAACTCAAATGTTGATGAAAAAGGATATTTCCTTGATGATGAAGTTGTTTGTCGTTTTAGAGGAGATAATACAGTTAAGCCTCGTGAAATGATGAATTATATGGATGTTTCTCCTAAGCAAGTAGTTTCTGCAGCAACAGCATGTATTCCATTCTTAGAAAATGACGACTCAAACCGTGCATTAATGGGTGCGAACATGCAACGTCAAGCAGTACCTCTAATGGTAACAGAAGCTCCATTTGTTGGAACAGGAATGGAACACTTGGCTGCTCGTGATTCAGGAGCTGCAGTAATTGCTAAATATCCTGGTATCGTTGAATATGTTGATGGAGCAAAAATCAAAGTTCGACGTATAGAAACATTAGATGGTAAAGAAATTGAGGGGGATTTAGATACTTATGTAATACATAAGTTTGTTCGTTCAAACCACAGTACATCATATAACCAAAAACCAATTGTTAAAGTTGGAGATAGAGTTGAAAAGAAAGATATACTTGCAGACGGACCTTCAATGGATAAAGGGGAATTAGCATTAGGTAAAAACTTAGTTGTTGCATTCGTAAACTGGGATGGATATAACTATGAGGATGCTGTTATTATGAGTGAACGTCTAGTAAAAGATGATGTTTACACTTCTATTCATGTAGAAGAATATGAAACAGATGCTCGTGATACGAAGTTAGGACCTGAAGAAATCACACGCGAAATCCCAAATGTTGGAGAAAATGCGTTACGAAACTTAGATTCTCGTGGTATTATTCGTATAGGTGCTGAAGTAAAAGATGGTGATATCTTAGTAGGTAAAGTTACTCCTAAAGGATTAACTGAGCAAACACCAGAAGAAAAATTATTATATGCAATTTTCGGAGCTAAATCTAAAGAGGTACGTGATACTTCATTACGTGTACCACATGGTGCTGATGGAGTAGTTGCGGATGTTAAAATCTTTAAACGTGAAGATGGAGCAGAACTTGCTAATGGTGTTAATGAACTTGTTCGAGTATTTATTATCCAAAAACGTAAAATACGTGTTGGGGATAAAATGGCAGGACGTCATGGTAACAAAGGGGTTATCTCTAATATCTTACCTGAAGAAGATATGCCATATTTACCAGACGGTACACCTGTAGATGTTATGTTGAACCCACTTGGGGTTCCATCACGTATGAATATAGGACAAGTATTAGAGCTTCATTTAGGTATGGCGGCTAAACAAATTAGGAATTCACGTTGCAACACCAGTATTTGATGGTGCAAGTGATGATGATGTTTGGTCAACAGTAGCTGAGGCGGGAATGGCAAAAGATGCTAAGACAGTTCTTTATGATGGACGTACTGGTGAGCCATTTGATAGCCGTGTTTCTGTTGGGGTAATGTACATGATTAAATTATCTCACATGGTTGATGATAAACTTCATGCACGTTCAATTGGACCATATTCATTAGTTACTCAACAACCACTTGGTGGTAAAGCACAATTTGGTGGTCAAAGATTTGGTGAGATGGAGGTATGGGCACTTGAAGCATATGGTGCAGCCTATACACTTCAAGAAATTTTAACATACAAATCAGATGATACAAATGGTCGTGTTAAAACATATGAAGCAATTGTTAAAGGTGAAAATATTCCTCGACCTGGAGTACCTGAATCATTCCGAGTTCTTATGAAAGAACTACAAGCTTTAGGTATGGACTTTAGAGTTATGGATAAAGATGATAACGAAGTAGATATGGGTGATATTGATTTAGGTGATACTATTGAATTCCATGGTCATCGTGAATCAGAAGGACATAAAGAAGAAGTAGAAGAAACACAAGATGTTACTTCAGAATCAGGAGATTATTCATCACTTGCAAATATGATTACATCAACTGATTCAGAAGAAGTAGTAGAAGAAAGTGATGATAGTAATTCAGGATATGCATCACTTGCTAGCTTATTATTATCTGATACTGATGATTATGCAGATGTAGAAGATATAGATGACGAATTTGATGAAGAATAATAAAAATTTTACAAACAATCACAATAAACTATTCAAGGCTTTTATACAAAAAAATAAAGGAGGTATGCTCCTTGATAGACGTAAATAATTTTGCATATATGAAAATTAGTTTAGCTTCTCCAGAAAAAATAAGAAGTTGGTCTTATGGAGAGGTTAAAAAACCAGAAACTATTAATTATAGAACTCTTAAACCCGAAAATGATGGACTATTTTGTGAAAAAATCTTTGGTCCAACTAAGGATTGGGAATGTGCATGTGGAAAGTACAAAAGAGTAAGATATAAAAATATAAAATGTGATAAGTGTGGAGTTGACGTAACTTTAGCGAAAGTACGTCGTGAAAGAATGGGGCACTTAGATCTAGCTGCCCCTGTCAGCCACATTTGGTATTTTAAAGGTATTCCTAGTAGAATGGGATTACTACTTGATTTAAGCCCTAGACAATTAGAAGAAGTTATCTATTTTGCTTCTTATATAGTAATTGATCCAGGTGAAACGGACTTCATGAAAAAACAAATTGTTTCTGAACGTGAAGTACGTGAAGCTCGTAGTACATTCGGAGCTAACTCATTTGTTGCTAAAATGGGTGCAGAAGCTATTCAAGATTTACTAGCGGAGTTAGATATTGAAAGAACTTAAAGATTTAAAAAATGAACTTAAAGAGTTAAGTGAAAGTAACTATAAATCAGGTCAAAAAGTTGTAAAAATAATCAAACGTGTTGAAGTGTTTGAAGCATTTAAAAATTCAGGAAATAAACCAGAATGGATGATTATGAGTGTTCTACCTGTTATACCACCAGAATTAAGACCTATGGTACAACTAGATGGTGGACGTTTTGCAACAAGTGACTTAAACGATTTATACAGACGTGTAATTAACCGTAATAATCGACTGAAAAAACTTATTGAACTTAAAGCGCCAGGATTAATTGTACAAAATGAAAAACGTATGTTACAAGAGGCTGTTGATGCTTTAATCGATAATGGACGTCGTGGACGTCCAGTAACTGGGCCAGGAAATAGAACATTAAAATCATTATCTAATATGCTTAAAGGTAAGCACGGTCGTTTCCGTCAAAACTTATTAGGTAAACGTGTTGACTATTCTGGTCGTTCAGTTATTGTAGTTGGTCCAAACTTAAAAATGTACCAATGTGGTTTACCTAAAGAAATGGCACTTGAATTATTCAAACCATTTGTAATGCGTGAACTTGTTAAACGAGAATTAGCTAATAATATTAAAAATGCTAAGAATCAAATCGAAAGAATGGAAGATCATGTTTGGGATATTCTAGAAGATATCATTCGTGAACATCCGGTACTACTTAACCGTGCCCCAACTCTTCACAGACTTGGAATTCAAGCATTTGAACCAATTTTAGTAGAAGGTAGAGCAATTAGATTACATCCGCTTGTAACTACTGCGTTTAATGCTGACTTTGATGGTGACCAAATGGCGGTACACGTACCTTTATCAAAAGAAGCACAAGCAGAAGCTCGTATGCTAATGTTAGCAGCACAAATATCCTTAACCCTAAAGATGGAAAACCAGTTGTTACTCCTTCTCAGGATATGGTATTAGGTAACTATTATCTAACATTAGAAAGACCAGATGCTGTAGGTGAGGGGATGATATTCAAAGATGCTGATGAAGCTAGAATAGCATATCAAAATGGATATATTCACCTTCACACACGTGTAGGGATTGCAGCAAAATCATTTAACAATCCTACATTTACTGATGAACAAAATAAAAAGTTATTAATTACTACAATTGGTAAAGTTATTTTTAATGACATACTACCAGAAGGGTTCCCATTCTTAAATGAACCAACAAAAGAAAACTTAGAAAAGGCAACACCGGATAAATACTTTGTATCTCCATCTGAACTTTCAGAAGGGGGACTAAAAGCGTTTATTTCTGAAAAAGAACCTACAACACCTTTCAAAAAAGGATTCTTATCTAAAATTATTTCTGAAATCTTCAATAGATTCCATATAACAGAAACATCAATGATGCTAGATAGAATGAAAGATTTAGGATTCAAATATTCATCAAGAGCAGGTATAACTGTAGGTGTTAGTGATGTATTTGTCTTACCTAATAAATATGAAATTTTAGCTGAATCACAAGAAAATGTAGATAAGATTACAAACTTATTTAGACGTGGATTATTAACTGAAGAAGAGAGATATCAAAATGTTATTGCACAATGGGCAAAAGCAAAAGATATAATTCAAGATCAACTTATGGACTCACTTCCAGCGACTAACCCAATATATATGATGAGTGATTCTGGTGCTCGTGGTAACGCATCAAACTTTACTCAACTAGCTGGTATGCGTGGTCTGATGGCATCTCCTTCAGGAAGAATTATGGAAATGCCTGTTCGTTCATCATTTAAAGAAGGACTAACAGTATTAGAATACTTTATCTCTTCTCACGGTGCTCGTAAAGGTCTTGCTGATACAGCCTTAAAAACTGCCGATTCAGGTTACTTAACACGTCGTCTTGTTGACGTAGCACAAGATGTAATAGTTCGTGAAAATGACTGTGGAACATCTCGTGGATTACGAGTTTCAGCATTGAAAAATGGAACAGATGAAATTGAAAGTCTACAAGAACGTTTAGAAGGTAGATATAGTAAAGAAACAGTTGTACATCCTGAAACAGGAAAAGTAATTGTTGAAGATGGACAGTTAATCACTTTAGATACTGCAAAAGAAATTGAAGCTGCAGGTATTGAAAGTGTAGTTATTAGATCAGCCTTTACATGTAATAGTCGTCACGGTGTATGTGAGAAATGTTATGGTAAAAACTTAGCTACTGGTGAAAAAGTAGAAGTTGGGGAAGCAGTTGGTACAATTGCTGCTCAATCTATCGGTGAACCAGGAACTCAGCTTACAATGCGTACTTTCCATACTGGAGGGGTAGCAGGAGCCGATATTACACAAGGGTTACCTCGTATTCAAGAGTTATTTGAAGCACGTAATCCAAAAGGTAAAGCATTAATCTCTGAAGTTGATGGAACAGTTACTAAAGTAGAAGTAGATAATAACCATGTTCGTAGAATTTATGTATTAAGTGAAATTGGTGAAGAACGAGAGTATCAAGATTATGGTACAAGTCGTATGTTAGTTAAAGAAGATGATAAAGTTAAACGTGGTCAAGCCTTAACAGAAGGATCTATTGAACCTAAAGAACTTCTAGCTATTGCAGGTTTAGAAGCTGTACAAAGTTACTTATTAACTGAAGTACAAAAAGTTTACCGTATGCAAGGGGTAGAAATTAGTGATAAACACGTTGAAGTTATGGTACGTCAAATGTTAAGAAAGTGCGTGTTATCAATGCAGGTGATACAGATTTATTACCAGGATCACTTGTAGATATTCATAAATTTACAGATGAAAACAAAAAAATACTTGAAAAGCGTGGTAATATGGCAACAGCTAAACCAGTTATTTTAGGTATTACTAAAGCATCTCTAGAAACTGAAAGTTTCTTATCTGCTGCTTCATTCCAAGAGACAACTCGTGTTCTTACAGATGCTGCTGTTAAAGGAAAAGTAGATAAACTTATGGGACTTAAAGAAAATGTTATTATTGGTAAACTAATTCCAGCAGGAACAGGTATGACTAAATATAATGATATAGATATTAAGTTTGAAGATGATTTAGAAAAAGAAATGGAAAACGAATTAAATAAGCCTATTGAAGAAGAATTACATGAAGAATTAGGTACTATTTAATATAAACTGTCAATAGGAGTATAAAATTATTATATTCCTATTGACAAACATAAAAAAAAATTGTAAAATAGATAATGTTGAATACAAAAGTAGAAGCACCCGTTTCTCACCTGCCAATGTTGATTGTTCAGGTTAATGTAGATGAAATGTAGAATTTTATGCTGGGTGTTTTGCACTCAGTTTTTTTTAATGCTTTTAGTATTTAATAAAATTTTAAAATAGGAGGTGCTGATCATTAGTAAAGATACTGCACAAGTAAATGAAGGTATTAAAGCGAAAGAGTTTCTTTTAATTAGTCAAAATGGTGAACAATTAGGGGTAAAAACAAAAGCAGAGGCTATGCAAATTGCCGAACGTCTAAGTTTAGATGTTGTTTTAGTTGCTCCAAATGCCAAAACACCAGTTGCTAAAATTATGAATTACGGTAAGTTCAAGTTTGAACAACAAAAGAAAGATAAAGAAGCTCGTAAGAAACAAAAAATCGTAACAACAAAAGAGATAAGATTATCTCCAACTATTGAGAAACACGATTTCGAAACTAAGTTGAAAAATGCACGTAAATTCTTAGCAAAAGAAGACAAAGTTAAAGTTTCTATTCGTTTTAAAGGGAGAGCAATCACCCATAAAGAAATTGGACAGAAAGTTTTAGAAAACTTTTCTAACGAAGCTAGCGATATAGCTACTGTCGAACAAAAACCTAAAATGGAAGGTCGCAGTATGTTCTTAGTTCTAGCACCAAAAAAAGAGAAATAAAGGTTTAATATAGGAGGAATTTGATAATGCCAAAAATGAAATCTCACCGTGGTTTAGCGAAACGTGTGAAAAAAACAGCAAGCGGTAAATTAAAACGTAGCCGTGCTTATACTTCTCACTGGTTTTCAAGAAAAACTACTAAACAAAAACGTCACTTACGTAAAGCTTCATTAGTATCTCGTGGTGATTACAAACGTATTAGAACTTTATTAGTTAAATAATATTATAGAAGATTAATTATAGCGTAAATACTTATTTAAGTTATACATAAGGAGGAATTTGATATGCCACGTGTTAAAGGTGGAACTGTGACTCGTCGTCGCCGTAAAAAAGTTTTAAAACTAGCTAAAGGATATTTTGGTTCAAAACATACATTATTCAAAGTTGCTAAGCAACAAGTTATGAAATCTGGAATGTACGCATTTAGAGACCGTCGTCAAACTAAACGTAACTTCAGAAGATTATGGATTGTTCGTATTAATGCAGCAGCAAGATTAAACGGATTATCATACAGCCGTTTAATGAACGGACTTAAAGTTGCTGGAATCGATATTAACAGAAAAATGTTATCAGAAATCGCTATCCACGATGCAGCAGCATTCACAAGTATTTGTGAACAAGCTAAAGCGGCTTTAGCTAAATAATTATAGAAAATAAAAAAAAGAACAAACACTTTTTATTTGTGTTTGTTCTTTTTTTAATACACAATTGATCTTGGATTTTTCAAACTATTATATTTAGTTATAAGGATTTCATTGTATACTTCTTCACCACGCTTTTCATATAATAATGAGGCCCATGTATACCATAATAAATCACAGAATCTAAGAAATACATCTAACTTTTTAAAATCACATTCTTCATCTGTGAAGTAAGCTTTTTAGAAATGTAACAGTTTCTTGATAATCAAGATTATTTTTCCGATATAAAACTAGCAATATCAAAAATAATAATCATTTAATCCAGCATATTCATAGTCTATTAAAAAAATATTATTTTTTTGTAAATAAAAAAATTACCTTCAACTAAATCATTATGACACAATCTATCAGGTTTATAGACTTTTTTTAGATCATCAATTATATATATGAAATGACTAATATCCATCTTGAAGTCTTCAATATCATTCAAATATTTTTTTCAAATACATTTATTGGGTTAAAAGTATTTTTTTGCTTTAAATTTTTTTGAATGGAATTTTTTTGTAGTAGTTTAGCTATATTAACAATACTAGAAAGATTTCTTTGAGAAATAAAAGTTTTTTTGAATTTTTTTGGTATGGAGTTATTAAGTTATCATTTTTATAATAAATTGGTTTTTAAAAAAATAAGATTCATCTTTAAGTAAATCCATAGCTTCTTTTTCATTATCTTTATCATTAATTTTTTTGTAGAATCTTTTTGAAGTGCGATAAAAAGTATTTATTATTTTTCAGTAGTAATAATATAATTCTTATTGCTAATACCATAACTAGTCTCATCAATTGAAATAATTTTTTTCATTTAGTATTTTTTTCTAATTTTTTTCACAACTATACATAATTTACCTCCTTCATACTAAACTTTATAAAAGCTCAGTTTAATTAATAAAAAGTATAGATAATATTATACTTTTATTATACAATAGGTAAGTAAAACTGTAAAATAAAAAAAGGCTTTCATAATTTACCTTCCAATAATAAAATTTAACATTAAAAATACTATTTTTTTAATTAATGTATTTAAAAAAACTCAACTAACATTTATGTATTTTTTTATTTAATGTTTTTTTGAAAAAAATTAGTATGATGAATCACATGAAAGTATCTATGAATCAATAATTTTTAGAGTATAAAGTTCAACAGGAAAATGCTCATTTTCTTGATAAAATATACCTTTTTTTGGTATAATTATAATGTATAAAAATATATTTATATACATTATGTTTCATTTTAATTATTTGGAGGTGTAAAATGAAAAAAAAATTTTTTTATTAATAGTGAGTATATTACATTATCTCAATTTTTTTAAAAAAATTGAAGGATTTATTGCTTCAGGAGGAGAAGCAAAATATTTTTTACAAGAAGTTGAGGTAGTTCTAAATGGTAACTTGGAAAATAGACGAGGGAAAAAAACTATATTCTAATGATGTAATAGAAATTGAAAATCAAAAAAATATTATTTTTAAATGAAAATTAAAACTTTAAAATTATTGTATTTTTCGTAATTATTTATCTTTGAATATAGAGGTACATCCCTCGCTTAATGTTTTAGTTGGTGATAATGCGAATGGAAAAACTAATATTATTGAGTCAATATTTTGCTTAGCATTAGGTAAGAGTTATAGGACAAAAAGCGATAGTGAGTGTATTATGTTTGGAGAAGAAGCTGCTGCAATGTCGTGTGTACTAGAAAAGAATGATAAAATGCTAGATATAATGTTAGGAATAAATAATAAAGGGAAAAGTGCAAAAATTGCAGGGTTAAAAAAAACTAAGTTAACTGATTTTGTTGGAGAATTAAACGTTGTTTTATTTTCTCCAGAAGATTTGCAAATTATAAAAGGATCACCTTCTCTGAGAAGAGAGTTTATAAATAGAGAATTTTATCAATTTTCTCGTATTTATCATAAGTACTATTTACTTTATCAACACTTGTTAAAACAACGTAATTCATATTTAAAAAGATATGAGAAAAAAATCCAAAAGATGAGTTTTTCTTTAGCATATCTTGAGACTATTACTAGCCAATTAGTAAAAAAATAGCTATGTATATTACTAAAGAACGTGCCTTATTTATAAAGAATTTATCTAAACTAGCACAAAAAAATATGCTAAATATATCTAATAATAAAGAAGATTTAGAATTAAAATATAAAAAGTTCTATATTAGATATGCTTAATATAAATAGTGTGGAAGATAAAGATTTTTAATGAAGAAAAATATTATTAAGAAAATAATGGATAAATCTTATGATGATATAATGAGAGGGAGTACAAGAATAGGACCTCATCATGATGATTTAGAATTCTTTATAAATAAGTTAGACGCAAAAATGTATGCTTCTCAAGGACAACAAAGAAGTATTGTTTTGTCACTTAAACTTTCTGAAATAGATTATTTAAAATCTAAGACAGGTAGTTATCCCATTTTGCTCTTGGATGATGTATTGAGTGAGTTAGATAGAAATCGTCAACTAAAACTTTTAGATGCAATTAATGAAAATGTTCAAACATTTATAACAACACCTTCAATATCGGATATAAAAGAAGATTTATTAAAAAAAGCTAAAGTTTTTAAAATTAATAATGGAACTATTAGTGAAATTTTATAGGATATTTAATTAAATAAACTTTTAAAAAAACGAAAGGAAAAATTATGGTAGAAAAAAAACAAATGCAAGAATATAATGCTGATCAGATTCAGGTTCTTGAAGGATTAGAAGCTGTAAGAGTCCGTCCAGGGATGTATATTGGTTCTACTTCTAGTAAAGGGCTACATCACTTGGTTTGGGAAATAGTAGATAACTCTATTGATGAAGCTTTAGCAGGACATTGTGATACTATTACAGTCGCAATTGAAAAAGATAATTGGATAAGAGTTGAAGATAATGGTCGTGGTATTCCAATTGATATTCAAGAACAAACAGGAAAACCTGCCCTTGAAGTAATATTAACAGTGCTACATGCAGGTGGTAAATTTGGTGGAGGCGGATATAAAGTATCTGGTGGTCTTCACGGAGTTGGTGCCAGTGTAGTTAATGCATTATCAACAAATTTAGAAGCTTATGTTCATCGTGATGGTAAAATTCATTCGATGATGTTTGAGCGTGGGGATGTAGTTCAAGGAATTACTGTTATTGGGGAAACTGATAAAACAGGAACAACTATTCGATTCAAAGCAGACCCAGAAATTTTCCAAGAAACTACAGTATATGAATATGATATATTAAGAACACGTATAAGAGAACTTGCTTTCTTAAATAAAGGTATTACAATAATACTTAAAGATGAGAGAGAAGGGCAAGAAAAAGAAGAAACTTTCTGCTATGAAGGTGGATTATTAGAATATGTTGAAATGTTAAATGAAAATAAAGATTCATTACATGAAGCTATTTATGTGCATGGTGAGATGGAAGGGAAAGAAGTAGAAATCTCAATGCAGTATAATACAGGATACGCTAGTAATATTTTAAGTTATGCTAACAATATAAATACACATGAAGGTGGTACACATGAAAGTGGATTTAAAACAGCATTAACACGTATTATAAATTCCTATGGTAAGAAAAATAAATTAATTAAAGAAAAAGAATCACTTACAGGTGATGATGTAAGGGAAGGTTTAGTAGCTATTATATCTATTAAACATCCAAATCCACAATTTGAAGGACAAACAAAAACTAAACTAGGAAACTCAGAAATGAGTACAATTACTAATAAACTTTTTTCAGAAGAATTAGATAGATTTTTATTAGAAAATCCTAAGGTTGCTAAAATTATAGTTGAGAAAGGACTTCAAGCATCACGTGCTAGAATAGCAGCAAAAAAAGCAAGAGAATCAACTCGTCGCAAAAATGCATTAGAGTTTACTAATCTACCAGGGAAATTAGCAGACTGCTCAAGTAAGGATGCTGCAGAGTGCGAATTATTCCTAGTCGAAGGAGACTCTGCTGGCGGAAGTGCAAAACTGGGTCGTAATAGCAAATTCCAAGCTATACTACCACTAAAAGGTAAAATTTTAAATGTAGAAAAAGTTAGAATTGATAAAGTATTATCAAATGATGAAGTTCGTTCGCTAATTACTGCAGTAGGTATGGGAATAGGAGAAACTCTTAATATTGACAAACTTCGTTATCATAAAATAGTAATTATGACCGATGCTGATGTCGATGGAAGCCATATTAGAACATTATTATTAACATTCTTCTTTAGATATATGAGAGAATTAATAGAAGCAGGTTATGTGTATATTGCAAGACCACCGCTATTTGGACTTAAAGTTGGTAAAAAAGAGTACTACTGTCATACAGATGAAGAGTTGAAGGAAAATATTGAAAAATATGCAGCAGATAAAAAGTATACAGTTCAACGATACAAAGGGCTAGGAGAAATGAATGCCGAGGAACTTTGGGATACAACAATGGATCCAGAACATCGTTTAATGTATAAAGTTAGTATTGATGATGCACAAAGAGCAGATGCAGCGTTCGATACGTTAATGGGTGAAAAAGTAGAACCAAGACGTAAATTTATCGAAGAAAATGCTCTAAATGTTGTAAACTTAGATATTTAGTAAGAAAGGATAGGACATGGAAGATAATAAAAATAATATTACTTTACGTAATATAACTACGGAAATTGAAAATTCATTTCTTGACTACTCTATGAGTGTTATTGTATCACGTGCTCTACCAGATGTTAGAGATGGATTAAAACCAGTACATAGAAGAATATTATATGCATTTAATGATCTAGGGTTAACATATGATAAACCTTATAAAAAAAGTGCCTTCGTAGTCGGAGAGGTTATGGCAAAGTATCACCCTCATGGTGACTCTGCAACATATGGTACAATTGTACGTTTAGCTCAAGATTTTAACAGTAGATATCCAATGGTAGATGGTCAAGGGAACTTTGGTTCAATTGATGGTGATGGTGCGGCAGCAATGCGTTATACAGAAGCAAGAATGAGTAAAATTGCTTCAGAGATGTTACGAGATATCAATAAAGATACGGTTGACATGCAAGATAACTACGATGGTACAAAACAGGAACCAAAAGTTTTGCCATCTCGTATACCTAATTTACTAGTAAATGGTAGTAGCGGTATTGCGGTTGGTATGGCTACAAATATTCCACCTCATAACTTAGGTGAGGTTATTGATGGTGTTATTGCTTTAGCAGATAATTCTGAAATTACAATTGCTGAACTTATGACTAAGATAAAAGGTCCTGATTTTCCTACAGGTGCATATTTATTAGGTCGTAGCGGTATTGTAAAAGCATATACTACTGGACGTGGTTCAGTAATTATGCGTGGTAAGACAGAAATCGAACAAATGAAAAATGGTAAGGAAAGAATTATTATTACAGAAATCCCTTACCAAGTAAATAAGGCAAAATTAGTTGAAAAAATAGCTGAATTAGCTCGTGATAAGAAAATAGAAGGTATTACAGATTTACGTGATGAAAGTAACCTAAAAGGTATGCGTATTGTTATTGAATTACGTCGTGATGTAAATAGTAATGTAATATTAAATAATCTTTATAAGTTAACACCACTTCAAGGTTCATTTGGTGTTAACATGATTGCCCTTGTTGATGGAGTACCAAAGCTTCTTAACTTAAAAGAAGTACTTTATTATTACCTTGAGCATCAAAAAGAAGTAGTAGTTCGTAGAACAAGATTTGATCTAAATAAAGCAAAAGCACGTGCTCATATTTTAGAAGGATTAAGAATAGCTTTAGATAATATTGATAGAATAATAAGCTTAATTCGTGGTTCTCAAACTACTGAAGAAGCTAAAAGTGGTTTAATAAATGAATTTTCACTTTCTGAAATTCAGGCACAGGCTATTTTAGATATGCGTTTACAAAGACTTACAGGTTTAGAGCGCGATAAGATTGAAGAAGAGTATAAAAAACTTATGGAATTAATTGAAGATTTAGAAGATATCTTAGCTAAACCTGAGCGTGTTCTTGAGATTGTTAAAGAGGAATTACTAGAAGTAAAAGAGAAATTCGGAGACAAACGTCGTAGCGTAATTATTGAAGGCCAAGTAGATCAAATAGAGAATGAAGATTTAATTGAAAAAGAACAAATTATTATTACTTTATCTCATAATCAATACATTAAACGTTTAGCAGCTAGTACGTATAAATCACAAGGTCGTGGTGGTCGTGGAGTTAATGGAATGACAACTAATGATGAGGATAATGTAGCTTATATGTTAAGTTGTTCTACTCATGATCATATTTTATTCTTTACTGATAAAGGTAAGGTTTATACATTAAAAGGATATGAGATTAATCAAATGAGTCGTCAATCTAAAGGAATTCCAATTATTAATTTACTTGAGATAGAAAAAGAAGAAAAAGTAAACTCAATTATAGCTATTTCTGACCTTCAAGAAGAAGGTACAAGTTTAATGTTCTCTACAAGATTTGGTATTGTTAAAAAATCTAAATTAGGAGACTATGCAAGTATCCTTAAAAAAGGTAAAATTGCACTTAAACTAGATGAAGGTGATTCATTAATAGATGTTCAAAGAATTACTGATGAACAAGATATTATGATTGTTACAGCAAACGGACAAGCTATAAGAATTAATGCTGAAAAAGTACGTCAAATGGGACGTGTTAGTCGTGGTGTCAAAGGTATTACTCTATCTCCAGATGATTATGTAATTGGTATGGAAGTAGTAGATGAATCTAAGAAAATTTTAACAGTTACTGAGAATGGTATAGGAAAAATTTCTAAATCTACAGAATTTAATGTAATAAATCGTGGTGGTAAAGGTGTTAAAGTAGCTAAAGTAACTAAGAAAACAGGGAAAATAGTTGCAGTAAAATCAGTATCAGGAAATGAAGATTTAATGATAATGACTGATCAAGGAATAATAATAAGAATTGATGTATCTGCAATTAGTACGTTAGGTAGAACAGCTACAGGAGTAAAAGTAATTAATTTAGTTGATGATCAAAAAGTAGCGACAGTTACGCTTGCAGCTAAAGAAGAAATATATGAAGAATAATTTAAAGACAGCCATTTTATATGGCTGTCTTTTTGTGAATTAAAAAGTGAAAAAAATTTATGTTTATTTGAAAATGAATTGTTTTATTTCAAAAAAATATATAATGGAATAAGTAGTATTATTAAAAAAATTAAATTTTTAGTTTATACTTATTAACTACATGTATATTAAATAATATACAAAAATATAAATAAAGAGGTATATCTTAATGCAAAGTATGAGATTAGAGAGTAACATAAATCAGAATGTTGTAGAAGAAGAAATACAATTATTAACAGATATGTTACTTGAAGCAACTAAGAAAAATAACTTCAACAGTTACATTTAATAAAAATAGTTGAGTTAAAAAAATTAGCTGATAGAAAAAGAATATGATGAGTTAAATGAAATTATAAAAAAACATTGAATCAAGAGGAAATGGAAATAATAGCAAAATTTCTTCTCAACACTACCATTGCTTATTAATATATCAGAAGATGTTGATTTAGCATTTGAAGTTAATTATAAAAAAATAATTCAGAAGAGTCATATGTTGGGAAACTATCTGATTCAATTAAGAATTTAAAAGATACTAATATTCTAAATAATATAAATGTAGTTCCAGTACTAACAGCGCATCCAACACAAGTACAAAGAAAAACTACATTGGATTTAACTGAGAAATATACATAATTTATTAAGAAAACATAGAGATGTTAAAAAAATGGATTAATAAATAAGAGTAAATGGAAAGAAGATTTACAAAAAAACATATTGAAATATTGCTTCAAAGTGATATAATTCGTGAAAAAAATTAAAGGTTGCTAATGAAATTACAAATGTATTAGAGTATTATAATAGATCCTTTATTAAAGCAATAACAAAATTAATGGTAGAATACAAGAAATTATTAAGAGAAAACTTTATTGATTTAGTAAATGAAACACCCATTACAATGGGGATGTGGATTGGTGGAGACCGTGATGGGAATCCATTTGTTACGGCAGATACATTAAAATTATCTGCAATGAAACAATGTGAGTTAATTATCACTTACTATATGAATCAATTAGATATTTTATATAGAACTTTTTCTATGTCGTCTCAGTTAATTAAAGAAAGTGATGACTTAAGACTATTGGCTGACAAATCTAATGATTCATCAGTTTATAGAGAAAAGGAATACTATAGAAAAAGCAATTTATTACATTAGAGAAAAAAATTATCAAATACTGAAAAAAATACTTACTTAATAATGTTGATAATGATGAAAAAAATATCTAACTGCAGAAGAGTTAGAACAAGATTTACTAATTATTAAAAAAATTCATTATTAGAAAATAATGGTGACACATTAATAAAAGGTGATTTAGAAGAGTTATTAAGTGCTGTAAAAAAATATTTGGTTTTTTTATTTAGCTAGTATAGATATGAGACAAGATTCAAGTGTTTATGAAGCTTGTGTAGCAGAATTACTTAAAAAGTGCTAACATAGAAAATAATTATAGTGAGCTATCAGAAAATGAAAAATGTGATTTATTATTAAATATACTAAAAAAAGATCCAAGACCATTAAGCATAAATGATGAAAAATAAACAATCTGAAGAATTAAAAAAAGAATTATTAATTTTTTTAAAACAGCAAGAGAACTTAAGGATAAACTAGGTAATAATATAATAAAACAAAATATTATTTCGCATACGACTAGTATTTCAGATTTGTTAGAATTGGCAATTATGTTAAAAGAAGTAGGTTTAGTTGGAAGTGATTTTGCAAGATTACAACTAGTTCCATTATTCGAGACAATTGAGGACTTAGAAAATTCATATGAAATAATGGATAATTATTTAGCTTTAGATATTGTTAAAAAATGGGTAAAAGATAATAAAGATTATCAAGAAATAATGCTTGGTTATTCAGATAGTAACAAAGATGGTGGATATTTATCATCAGGCTGGTCATTATATAAAGCTCAACAAGACCTTTCATCATTAGGAAATAAACATGGTATAAAAATAACATTTTTCCATGGTCGTGGAGGAACAGTAGGTCGTGGTGGTGGCCCAAGTTATGATGCCATAATTTCTCAACCTTTAGGAAGTGTTCAAGATAGAATTCGCTTAACTGAACAAGGAGAAATAATAGCTGCTAAATACGGTAATAAAGATGCGGCTTATTATAATTTAGAAACATTATTCTCAGCAGTTATCGAAAGAATGAATGCAGATATGGTTAATATAGATATTAGAGATATTCCAGAGATTAAGGAAATGATGGATGAAATTGTGGAAGATAGTTATAAAACATATAGAAAACTAGTTTTTGAAGATCCTAATTTTTATAATTATTTCTTCGAAGCAACACCAATTAAAGAAGTATCAAGCTTAAATATTGGCTCACGTCCTGCATCACGTAAGAAAATTACGGATATTGGTGGCTTAAGAGCTATTCCTTGGGTATTTTCTTGGTCTCAAAGTAGAATTATGCTTCCAGGTTGGTATGGTGTAGGTACTGCATTTTCTAATTTCATAAATAAAGATAGTCGCAATATAGATAAATTACGTACTATGTATAAAGATTGGCCATTCTTTACTTCATTACTATCTAACGTTGATATGGTAATGTCTAAATCAGATATGGAAATAGCAAAAGAGTATGCTAACTTATGTAAAGATGATAAAACAAAAGAAGTTTATGATAAAATTTTAAAAGAATGGAAATTAACTAAACAAGTAGTATTAGATATTTCAGAGCATAAAGAGTTTTTAGAAGATAATACATATTTAACTAAAAGTTTAGAAAATAGATTACAATATTTCAATACATTAAATTTACTGCAAATTGAGCTTATAAGAAGAGCAAGAGAAGAGGAAACACTGGAGTCACAAATAAACACAATTCATATAACTATAAATGGAGTAGCGACTGGACTTAGAAACTCTGGTTAAAACAATTATAAGTAAATAAGTAAAAAGGTAGAAATTAATTTAATAACTGATCTGACCCCAAAAAGTTAGACTTAGGATAGCGTAGTAGTTGTAATGACTGCTACGCTATCTTTTTTATATTTATACAGTCATATGTTTTATTCTATATTGCTTAGGACTTAACCATCCTAGTTTCTCCTTTATTCTCTCTTCATTATAATATTTTTATATATCTTTCAATAGCTAATTTCAGTTCTCTATAACTATTATATGTTGTTCCATAGTATATCTCTTGTTTTTAATATTCCGAAAAAAATTCTCCATCACCGAATTATCCAGACAATTTGCTTTTTCTAGACATACTTTGGTAAATACGTTCCTCTTTTAATCTTTTTCGAGTATGCCTTCATTTGATAAGCCCAACCCCTGATCAGAGTGAAAAGTTCTCCTATAAGGCGCTTTTAGCTGTGACTTTAATAGCTTGTTCTAGTGCATCCATTATATTATTAGCTGATGGACGCTCACTTATACTATAACTTATTATCTCACCATTATACATATCCATAAATGGATCTAAATAAAGTTTCTTTTACTACTATTTTACCTTTTTTTCATTTACTTCATAATATTTAAATTCAGTTGTATCTGTAGTGATTTTTTTGATGCGGAATATTGGTATTGAATCGTCTTCTAATTCTATTCTTAGCTGTATTTCCAATTTTCTCTTTATATGAATTGTATTTTTCTACTTTTTCTAGTAAATGATGTAACCTGTAAGCCCTAATTTTTTTGTATAATTCTTTGAACTTTCTTCTTGTTTATAATATACCCTAAATTACGTAACGCACCATATATACGTCTATAACCATAATCTTTGTTATTCTTTCTTACTTCTAATATTTTCTCTTCAATTTCTTTATCTGGATTAACTCTATCGAATCTCTTCTGCCAGTACATATATGTTGCTTTTGGCATTTTCGCATATAAAAGAAGGTCTTTAAGTATGAATTCTCCTCGGAGACTGCTTATAATTCGCGCCTTCTTTTCATTTCTGCTTCTTCCGCTAAACGCAATCTCCTCGCTTCTTTTAAAAATGCATTTTCTATCCTTAGTTGTAGTAATTGATCTTCTAATTCTTTTACATATTCTTTAGATATATTATCATTTGTGGTTTGACTTGTTGTTTTATTGCTTAACTTTTTAGTTGATTTAGCCATTGAAATTTTCCGACCTTTCCTTCGTTCTCTCAATGCATCAGGACCAGCTACTCTGAAGAGATGAACCCAATTACAAATAAGTGATGGATTGTTTATACCTTCTTGTAAAGCTATGTCATGGTATGAGAGTTCACTTGTTAAGTATAATTCTACAACAAATATCTTTTTTTCGAAAGAATATTCTTCATTTTTTCTTAAACGCCGTAAGGCTTCATCGCCATATTTTTTATATTTGGCAACCCAAATTTCAATATTACTATGAGATTTTATATCATACTTTTTCGCTAATGGTATGTATCCAATACCTCCATTTAAGTACTCTAATACTACTTTCTTTTTTTAATTCAAATGTATATTTTGACATAAAAATATCGACCTCCAAAAAGTTAGATTTTTTTGGTCTAACTTTTTTGGGGGTCTACAAACTCTACCTTTTTATTATTTATTTAATTTTTAATAGCAGTATAAGTATTTGGTGGAATAATCATTCCAAAAGGTGTTGAATAAATATCGCTATTTCCAAATAATTTTTTTCTCCATGATAGTTTTTCAATGAAATGAGCTTTTGGTATCTATATTAATTATACATAGTATATTATTTCTTCTATAAGCAACACAGTTATCTTTAGTATATACCCATTCAAAAATTTGTAATAAATTCAGTTTTATTCTCATTACGGAATGTAGTTAATTCAATGTAATGATTTAGTAAATCTTTATCAATATTATCGTGAGTATAACCTAATCTATTATAAGGATCTCTAAATCCATACATACCAATTTCATCCCCATAATATATACAAGGAACACCAGGTAGTGTGAATTGTATAAAACTAGCAAATTTTAATAGATATTTAGCTTTTTGATATTGTTCGTCAGATAATTTGTAAGTTGGACGTTGTTCTACTGGAATACTTTCAGGATTATCAAATGCTAGTAATGTTAGAACACGCTCAGTATCATGGCTATCAAGAAGATTCATTAAGCAATCAAGAGCTGGACGTGGATAATTTTCAACAAGTTTTAAAATCTCTGTTGTAAATGTATCTGCATCTTTATTCTTAACAAAGTTAATTATTGCACTTTTTCCATGGATAGTTCATAACACTATCAAGTTGCTCCCCTAAAAAGTATCTACGACGCGTATTATAAGAAATTTTGTTTGTTGCATCTTCCCAAACTTCACCTATAATAAGTGCATCTTTATCATAATATTTTGCACTTTCTCTGATTCTATCTAAAAATTCATCAGGGAATTCATCTGCAACATCTAAACGCCATCCAGAAATTCCAAGTTTCTGCCAGTAATTGACAACTCCAGTACCTTTGTTGTTAATGAAGTCACTATACTCTTTATTTTCTTTTTTTACTGTTGGTAAATTATCAAATCCCCACCACGAATGGTATCCATTAGGAAAGTTATTAAAATCAAACCATGAATAGTAAGGTGAGTTTTGAGAGTTATAAGCTCCAATACTATCATAGTTATTATATCTATTAAAGTAGATACTATCAGAACCAGTATGACTAAATACACCATCTAAAATAATTCTAATATTATCTTTTTTGAAATCTTTACAAAAATTTTCAAATTGTTCATTTGTACCAAAATATGGGTCAACTTTAAAATAATCTGAAGTTGAGTATCTATGATTTTCTGGGCTTTCCATAATAGGATTTAAGTATATACTCTCAATATTTAATTTTTTAAAGTAATCTTTTTCTTCTTCAATACCTAAAAGGTTACCCATATAAAAATCTTTTGCACCGTAATTTTCATGTGTAATAGAAGAGTGAGGAACTTCATTCCAATTTTCATGGCGAATTCTTGTTTCTTCGTTTTTCGCAATTGTTGCTTTGTATTTATCACTACGCTTAAATCTATCTGGGAAAATTTGATACATTATAGTACCTTTGTACCAATCTGGGGTAGTGAAGTTAGAATCATAAACTGTAAGTTGCCAATCAGGAAGTTCGTCAGAATGTTGAACCAATTTAGAATTTAAATTATCATTTTTTAAATAAGCCGTAAAACTATCAAAATGAACTTCAAAATGATAATAGTATAAACCTATATCAAAAGGGTCTAATTCAATAGAATATTTTAGATAATCATTATCAGTCTTTTTCAATAAATTTTAAACTCTCTGATTTATATTCTCCAGTAAATTCATTTTTTATTATTATGCGAAAATCGTTAAAATAAAAATTTTCTTTGATAAAAACATCAAATTTCACAGAATCTTTATTTGTAACGGCTCCGCTAGGTTTTTTTGTTATAAATAGGGTTATAGATTAACATAGCTATCTCCTGAATAATTATTATAAAATTTATTTCATATACATTTTATAATAAATAGTAGAGAATGTAAAACTTTTTGAAATTATATTCTTTATTTAATTATTATAGTGTTAAATTAAAGAATATAAAAAGATTTTTAGTGTAAGTTAAGAAATTAATTTACTAAATATATTATGTATGTTATAATGAAAAATGTATAAAAAAATTGAGCAATCTATTTAATTTTTTTATATAGAAGTTTTTTTGAAAACAAAAAGAAAGCGCTCGCATTTTTTTAAAAAAATATATAGAAACTAAAGGGGGTTGTACAGTGAATAGTATGGCGGAATATCTATTTCATGAAGGAACTAATTATAATGCGTATGATTTTTTAGGTTCATTCTTAGTAGATGATAAATGTACATTTAGAGTTTGGGCACCAAATGCAAAAAAAGTGTTTGTTACTGGAGATTTTTGTGATTGGGATGCTAGAAAATATGAAATGTCAGCAATAAATGATAAAGGTCTTTATGAAATCACTATTGATAATATAAAACAATTTGATTCATATAAATATGTAATCATATCAAATTATGGACAAGAAATTTGGAAAGCTGATCCATATGCGGTTCATGCGGAAACAAGACCGAAAACAGCTTCAAAAGTTTATTCTTTACCTGATTATACATGGAATGATGAGAAATGGATGAATAAAAGAAGAGTTCCATATCATGAAGCTATGAATATATATGAAGTTCACTTAGGCTCATGGCGTTATGATGAAAATGGAAATCCATTAACATATCGTCAATTAGTAGATGAACTTATACCATATGTAAAGAAATGAGTTATACTCATATAGAATTATTACCGGTAACAGAATATCCTTATGATAAATCATGGGGTTACCAGGCTACTGGTTATTTTGCACCAACATCTAGATATGGTACACCAGAAGATTTTATGTACTTTGTAGATAAGTGTCATCAAAACAATATAGGGGTATTTTTAGATTGGGTACCAGGACATTTTACAAAAGACGCACATGGTCTTTATGAATTCGATGGCACATGCTGTTATGAATATTCTGATACTAGAAAAATGGAGCATAAAGGTTGGGGTACAAGAGTATTCGATTATGGAAGAAATGAAGTTATGTCATTTTTAACTTCTAGTGCTGTATACTGGTTAGAAAAATATCATATAGATGGTTTAAGAGTTGACGCTGTTAGCTCAATGTTATTCTTGAATTATTGCCGCGAGGAACATGAATCAGCAAGAAATATACATGGAGGTTTTGAAAATCTAGAAGCAATAGAATTCTTAAAGAATTTAAATCTTTATGTGAAAGAAAAATATCCGGGAGTATCAATGATTGCTGAGGAATCAACAAGTTATCCAAAAGTAACTGCAGGTGTAGATCAAGGTGGATTAGGTTTTGACTTCAAGTGGAATATGGGATGGATGAATGATAGTCTTGATTATATAGAAGTGGATCCTTTCTTTAGAAAAGATTCACACAATAAATTTACATTTTCTATGATGTATGCTTTTTCAGAAAACTATATTTTACCAATTTCTCATGATGAAGTAGTTCATGGTAAAAAATCTTTAATTGATAAAAACCCAGTAGCGTACGAAGATAAATTCTCAAGCTTAAAAGCATTCTTAGGATATATGTATGCTCATCCTGGGAAAAAACTGGCATTTTATGGGAATTGATATAGCTCAGTTTATTGAATGGGATGAAGAAAAGACAATTAGATTGGTTCTTGCTACAATATCCTAAACATGGATTTACACACCGTTATGTGAAAGAATTAAATAAATATTATAAGAATACTGCAGCGCTTTGGGAAAATGATTGTAACTGGCATGGATTCAGATGGCATGTAGTAGATGATAATGAAAATAATATATTTGCATTTTCTAGAATTGATAACAGTGGTAAAGAAGTTTTAGTAATTAGTAATTTCTCAGGTCAAAGCTTGCATTCTTATCCAATAGGAGTAAATACTTGGGGAAGTTATAAAATAGCATTAAACTCAGATGCTAAGAAATATGATGGTAGTGCATTACAAAATAGAAATTTAAAAACAGTTAATAAGAAAACTAAGGATTTTGAATATACACTAAATGTAAATATTCCAGCATTTACAACTATGTATATTGAAAAAAAATAAAAGATTATAGAGTGGGGGTCTAATTTATGGGACGTAAAAAAGAAATCGTAGCTATGTTATTGGCAGGAGGTCAAGGAACAAGACTTCAAGTTTTAACAAAGGATATGGCAAAACCAGCAGTTCCATTTGGAGGAAAGTATAGAATTATTGATTTTCCTCTTTCTAACTGCGCAAATTCAGGAATTTCAACTGTAGGTGTTCTAACTCAGTTCATGCCTTTGGAGTTAAACTCATATATGGGAAATGGTTCACCTTGGGATCTTGATAGAATGGATGGTGGATTATCAATACTACCTCCTTATACAGCAGGAAAAACAGGTGAGTGGTATAAAGGGACTGCCAATGCAATTTACCAAAATATTAAATATATTGAGCAATATGATCCTGAATACGTACTTATATTATCAGGTGACCATATTTACAAAATGAATTATAAAGAAATGCTAAATTTCCATAAAGAAAAAGGTGCAGATTTAACTATTGCACACATTAATGTTCCAATTGAAGAAGCAAGCCGCTTTGGAATTTTAAATACTGATGATAATTTAAAAGTTACGGAATTTTTAGAAAAACCGGAAAATCCAATCTCTACTAAAGCATCAATGGGGAATCTATATCTTTAGTTGGAAACAACTTAAAGAATATTTAATTAGGGACGAAGAAAATGAATTGAGTGAAAAAGATTTTGGTAAAAACATTATTCCAATGATGTTAAATGAAAATAAAAATATTTATGCATTCCCATTCTATGGATATTGGAAAGACGTTGGTACTATTGAAAGTCTATGGGAAGCAAATATGGACTTAATAAAAACAAAAGAAAGCTTTAATATTGATGATAAATTATGGAGAATTTACTATCGTCATACTGGAATTATGCCGCAGTACTTAAGTGAAAATGCCAATGTTAAACGTTCAATGATTTCAGATGGAACAACTGTTTCAGGTACAGTATTAGATTCTGTAATTTCTTCAGGAGTTGTAGTAGAAGATGGTGCTGAAGTAGTAGGAAGTATAATAATGCAAAATGCTGTAGTTGAGAAAGGTGCTAAAGTGTATAACTCTATTATAGCGGAAGGTGCGGTTATAAAAGAGAATATAGAAGTTGGTAATAAAGAAATTACAATAGGGAAAGAACAAATTACAGTTATCGGAAAAGACGAGGTTGTTTCTAATAATATAAGAGTGGAGGGAAAATAATATGGTAAATGCTTTTTGTGTATTATTTGCAGATAATTATAGAAATGATGATTTACAAGGATTAGTGAGGAATAGAACGTTAGCTTCATTATCAGTAGCCTCAAGATATAGAATGGTTGACTTTTATGTTATCGTCACTAGTTAAAGCAGAGGTATCTAATATTGCAGTTGTAACAAACCATCATTATAAATCTTTAATGGATCACTTAAGTTGGGGAAAAGACTGGGATCTAAATAGAAAAAATAGTGGATTAAAATTTATAACACCAATGTCAAATCATCTTTCTAACAGAGTAAATCATAATAAGATTGAGGCTTTGGAAGACACATTACTTTATGCAGATGGTTTATTAGAAGAATATTGTATATTAGCTGATGGAAATATCGTAGGGAACGTTGATTTTAAAGATATGTTAAGATATCATAAAGAAACACATGCAGATGTAACATTAGCATATACTTACAGAAAACCTCAAGCTCATGAATCACAAATTATTTTTAATGAAAATGGAAAAGTATATGACACAATGTACCATCCACATGGATATAATGAAACATGTGCAACTCAAGTCAAAATTTATATTATGTCTAAAGAATTATTTAAAGAGGTTGCAAAAAAAGGAATTTCTTTAGGGTGGGAAGATATATTAAAAGATTTTATTTCTAAAAATTTACATGGTTTAAATGTTTTCTCATATGAAATTAAAAATTATAATAGAACTATAAATAGTGTACAAGAATACTATAATTTTAATAAAGATCTTTTAAAACCAGATATTTCTAAAGAGAAGTATTCTTATCTGGAACAGATGTACTTACAAGGGTTCAAGATAGTGTACCAACAACTTATGGAGAAAATGCTATTGTAAAAAATTCAATACTGGGAGATGGCTGTGAAATTAATGGTATTGTTGAAAACAGTATACTATTTAGGGATGTTGTAATTGAAGAGGGTGCAGTTGTTAGAAATTCAATAATAATGCCTAATACTGTAATTAAAAAGGCTGCATATATAGATTATGTTATTTCTGACAAAGCAGCAGTAGTATCAGAAAAAGTTGAATTAAAAGGGACAGAAAATTGTCAAGTTATTATAGAAAAAAATAAAGTAGTAGAATAATAATTAGAGTTAGAGTAATAGGGAGCTTATAAATCTTCGAGTTTTATTGTAAAAATACAGTATAATAAAAGAAGTAGTAATTTCAATTACTCTAACTCTAAACTTTTTAGGTAAAATATAAATAACGAATAAGGAGAATTTAAAATGAAAGTATTATTCGTAGCAGCAGAGGCAGCACCTTTCGTCAAAGTTGGAGGATTAGGTGATGTTATTGGATCTCTACCAAAGGCGTTACAAGACGAAAATGTAGAAGCAAGAGTTGTACTACCATTATATTCATCAATTGATAGAGAAAAATATAATCTTCAATACAAACAACATATTTTTATTGATTTAGGTTGGAGACATATTTATTGTGGGATCTTTGAAACAGAAGTTAATGGTGTAACATATTATTTTATTGATAATGAACATTATTTTAATAGAAGTAGTGTATACGGACAAGATGATGATGGTGAAAGATTTGCATTCTTTTCAAAAGCAGCATTAGAAATACTACCATTTATTGATTATAAACCAGATATTTTAAATGCTAATGACTGGCATACAGCATTATCTATTATTTATCTGGACGATTTTTAAATCGAGAGGTTTAGACTTCTATAAAGATATAAAGAGTGTAATTTCTATTCATAATATAGAATTCCAAGGTAGATTTAATCCATATGAAATGGGTAATTTATTTGGTCTAGATAACAAATATTTTGATGCACTTATTTATAATGGTGATTTGAACTTGCTAAAAGGTGCAATACAATTGTCAAATAGAATTAGTACTGTTAGTGAAACTTATGCACATGAAATACTAGATCCATATTTTTCATATGGATTGGATAGCATTCTAAAAATTGAGCAAGGAAAACTACATGGAATTGTTAATGGTTTAGATATTGATAAGTTCAATTCTGAAACTGATAAGCAAATATTTAAAAACTTTAATATAAATACTTTAAAAGATAAAGTAGAAAATAAATTAAAGATTCCAAGAAGAACTTGCTCTTGAAGTTAACGAAAATATACCAATGATAGGTATGGTTACTCGTTTAACACATCAAAAAGGAATTGATTTAGTTTTACATGTTGCTGATGAAATATTAAAAACTGGTGCACAGTTAATTATTCTAGGAACAGGGGATAGTCATTATGAAGATGCACTTCGTGCATTAGAATATAGACGACATGATAAGGTACGTAGTTTAATTATGTTTTCATCTGAAATGTCATCAAAAGTATATAGTTCATGTGATATGTTCTTAATGCCATCTAAGACAGAACCATGTGGACTATCACAACTAATTTCAATGAGATATGCTACTGTTCCTATCGTTCATAGAGTAGGGGGATTACGTGATACTGTAGAACCATTTGATGGTAAGTATGGAACAGGATTTACATTTGAAAGCTTTGACGCGTATGATATGTTAGACGCTGTTTATAGAGCGACATATTGCTATTATCAAGAAAGACATAATTGGAATAAACTAATGAAAAATACAATGGTGCAAGATGTAAGTTGGAAAAAATCTGCGCTAAAATATATAAATATGTATAATGAAATAGCATAATTGTTGTACAATAGACGATAAAAAATTATAGGAGAGAATTTTAATGAATAATAAAAAATTCGTAGAAAAACTAGAGAAGTATCTTAAAAGACAATTTGGGGTAACTATCTCAAATGCAAGTAAACGTCAAGTCTATGAAGCATTAATGAGTACAGTGAGAGATGATCTATCAGAAAAGAAATTTTCTTATGAACAAGAGTTGAAAAAAACAAAACAAAAAAGAGCTTATTATATGTCAATGGAGTTTCTTGTTGGTAGAACATTAAGAAATAATTTATTTAATCTTGGTTTAGAAAAAGGTATTAAAGAATATCTAGATGGTAATAATTTCAATTTATATGAGATTTATGATATTGAGCCAGATCCAGGATTAGGAAATGGTGGTTTAGGACGTCTAGCTTCATGTTATTTAGATGCATTAACTAGTAGTGATTATCCAGTTACAGGATTTTCTATATTATACGAATATGGAATTTTCAAACAAGTAATAAATAATGGTTGGCAACAAGAATTTCCAGATTATTGGTTAGACTTAGGTAAATATGGACTTGTATATCGTAATGATGAAGAGGTAGAAGTAAGGTTTTATGGACGAGTAGAAGAAAAATTAACAGAAAATGGATTTGTAGTTGAACATAAAGATTATACTTCTATTCAAGCTGAACCGTATGATTTACTAATTTCAGGTTATAAAACTGATACAGTAAATACTCTTCGTTTATGGGAAGCTAAAGCAAAAACTGGTTTCAATATGAAATTATTTGAACGTGGTGAGTATTCAAAATCTTCTGAAGCAGAGGCAATTGCTTCATCAATTTCAAAATTATTATATCCAGCAGATAGCACAAATGAAGGTAAAGAATTACGTATCAAGCAACAATACTTCTTTATTAGTGCATCATTACAACAACTTCTAAAAAATCATTATAATGAGTTTGGGACACTTGAAAACCTATCAGATCATGTTGCTCTTCATATAAATGATACTCATCCAGCTATGGGTGTACCTGAACTTATGCGTTTATTATTAGATGAGTACGGCTATTCATGGGATAAAGCATGGGATATTACAACAAAAACATTTGCTTACACAAACCACACAATTATGGCAGAAGCATTAGAAAAATGGTCAGTAGAACTATTTAGACCTTTATTACCACGTATTTACTCAATTATTGAGGAAATTAATAAGAGATTCTGTCAATGGGTAATAGATCAAGGGTAAAGATTACACACTAGCTGAAACTGCAATTATTTATGATAATCAAATTAGAATGGCAAATCTATCTATAGTAGGAAGTCATAATGTTAATGGAGTATCTAAACTACACAGTGATATCTTAGTTGAATCTACTTTCAAAGCATTTTGTGAATTATATCCAACTAAGTTTGGTAAATGTTACAAATGGTATTGCACATAGAAGATGGTTAGGTCAAGCTAACCCAGAGCTTGCTGACTATTTAGAAGAACTTATAGGAAATGATTTTATTAAAGATTTATCTAAAATAGATAAATTAAATAAATATAAAGATGATAAAAAAGTAACTAAAAAATTATTAGAAATTAAGAAAAACTAAAAAAAGAACAATTAGCTAAGTATATACAGAATACTACCGGTATAACTGTGAATACTGATTCAATATTTGATGTTCAAGTTAAGAGACTTCATGAATATAAACGTCAACTATTAAACGCATTACACATCGTTTATTTATACCGAGAAATTAAGTATAATGGATTGCGACCAGTGCCTAGAACATTTATTTTCGCAGCTAAAGCATCTTCAGGTTATCAAATGGCTAAAAATATAATTAAATTCATTCATTCAATATCACAAATGATAGAAGCTGATGAATTAGTACGTGAATACATAAAAGTTGTGTTCCTACCAGACTATAAAGTTACGCTAGCAGAAAAAATTATTCCTGCAGCTGATGTTAGTGAACAAATTTCACAAGCAGGAAAAGAAGCTAGTGGAACTGGTAATATGAAACTTATGTTAAATGGAGCATTGACTCTCGGAACTCTTGATGGAGCGAATGTTGAGATACATGAAGCGGTTGGAGATGAAAATATATTTATCTTTGGTTTAGAAACTCCTCAAGTTGAAGAATTAAACCGTCAAGGATATAAACCTTGGGAATACTATATGAATTCAGAAAAAATTAAAAATACGTTAGATTTCATTAGAACGATGACTGTAGGCGGAATGAATTTTAGTTTTATTGTAGATTACTTATTAACTCAAGATAATTATATGTGTTTAGCTGACTTTGAGAGCTATGTAGCTGCCCAAGAACGAGTTGCAGAAACTTATATTGATAAAGAAGAATGGGGACGTATGAGTCTTATTAATACAGCTAATGCAGGTATCTTTTCTGCAGACCGTTCAGTTGAAGAATATGCAAAAGATATTTGGAACATAAAAAAAGTAAAATAGTTATTTATAGAACTTAGTATAGCATTATGTTATACTAAGTTCTATATTTTATTTTATAGGAGTGAAAAAACAATTAAAAGTAATAAGATACCTAAAAAAGGTAAAAATAGAAGAAAAAAATCAAAAAATAATAATGTAAATCCAAGTAAAACAAAAAAAATAATAATAGAGATAATAAGAGCAAGATTACTTTAATATTTATGGCAATCTTTTTGTTATTATGTGGTGCTTTTTTGGTAGGGGAATATTATAATGGAAAATCAAAAATTATTATTCAAAGACAGTTAACTGGAAGTAATAATATAGAGAAAGCTTGGAATTTTTATATAGCTGAAGGATTTAGTAAAGAGGCTACAGCTGGAATATTAGGAAATTATATGAGAGAAAGTAAAATGGATCCTACAATTGAGGAGAAAGGAAATAACATAGGTTTTGGACTTGCACAATGGAGTTTTTCTAGAAGAACAGATTTAGAAAAGTGGACAAAAGAAAATGATTTTCTACCATCTAGTTTAGAGGGCCAACTTAATTTTAGTCTCATAGAAATGGAAAAAATGAAATTTGGAAAATATAAGTATAATGATTTTAAAAGAGTAAATAATGTAAAAGAAGCAACAATTTTATTTGAGAAATATTATGAAAGAGCTGGGGTAGTTGCTTTAGAAGAGCGGATAAAAAAATGCTGAGGAAATTTATAAAAAAATATTCATAAGTATAAATGAAATGATTCTTTTAAAAAGTATATGCTGAAATAGTTTTTTTGAGAAAAACTATAATAGTAGAATTGACATATATAAACTATAAAGCTAAGAAAAAGCACACTAAAAATTCTTAAATATATTAGAAATTGTAATTAAAAAGAGACTAATTTAAAAGTACTTTTTAAGTTAATATTAATTAGAGATGATAGAATACTCTTATAATAATACGTTAGGAGTGATTACAATAAATATAAATAATATTAACATAAAAAAAAGAGGATTGTTTATAATAACTGCTTTTGTTGTAGCATTAAGTATGATAACATTTACTAGTCAATATTGTGAAGCTAGAACAAAAGCAACTAATCAAACACAGATAGCAGGAAGTAATAATGTAGAAAAAGCTTGGAATTTTTATATTTCACAAGGATTTAGTAAAGAAGCTACAGCAGGTATATTAGGGAATTATATGAGAGAAAGCAGAATGAATCCATCTATTGTAGAAAGAGGAAATAATATTGGATTTGGAATTGCTCAATGGAGTTTTGCAAGAAGAATAAATCTTGTTACTTGGTTGAATAAAAACAATTATGCTGCATCTAGTCTAGAAGGACAACTTAGATATAGTATTGTAGAAATGCAGAATATGTCATTTGGAAAATATAATTATTCTAGCTTTAAAAGAATTAATAATGTAAAAGAAGCTACAGCAGTCTTCGAAAAATATTTCGAAAGAGCCGGAGTAGTAGCAATTGATGAACGAACTAAGTATGCTGAAGAAATTTATAGAAAGTATGCATAAAATAAAAATAGAGAAAAACTTATTGTTAAACATAACGTGTTTACGATAAGTTTTTTTATTTTAGATAAATTATTTTTAAATTTTTATTATTAAAATATCTTAACACATAGCGAAAAATATATTAATATGGTAAAATTAAATAGGTAATATTTATTATGAAGAAAAAGTAATTAATTCATATTGGTAATTTAAAGAGGTATTTATGGCAAAAGAAAGAGCAGATGTCCTTTGTGTTAATCAAGGATTGTTTGAATCAAGAGAGAAAGCAAAAAGAGCAATTATGGCAGGAATTGTCTTTAATGATAATATAAGAATAGATAAGGCTGGGGAAAAGGTTGAATCAACAGCGGAATTAAGGATAAAAGGTAAGCAAATGCCCTACGTTAGTCGTGGTGGATTAAAACTAGAAAAAGCTATAAATGAATTAGGATTTGATGTTAAAGATAAAGTAATGTTAGATATAGGATCTTCTACTGGAGGCTTTACTGACTGTGCTCTACAAAATGGAGCAAAGTTTGTTTATGCATTAGATGTTGGAACTAATCAACTAGTCTGGAAATTAAGAACTGATGAACGTGTAAAAGTAATGGAACAGACTAACTTTAGACATTCTGTGAAAGAAGATTTTGATGTTTTTGATATAGATATTGCATCGATTGATGTTTCATTTATATCTCTATCTTTGATTTTACCTAACTTATCAGAAATTATTAAGGATGGTGGAGAAGTTTGTGCATTAGTTAAACCACAATTTGAAGCCGGAAGAGAAAAAGTAGGTAAAGGTGGAATAGTAAGAGATAAAAAAACTCAAATCGAAGTAGTAGAAAAGGTGCTCCTTTTAGCTAACAGTGTAGGGTTTAGTATGATTAATTTTTCTTATTCACCAATAACAGGAGGAGAGGGAAATATTGAGTTTCTTATGCTTCTAAAATATAATTCTGAAAAATTAATAGAAAACAAAAATATTAATATTGAGCATATTATAAATAATGCTCACAATCATTTTAAATAGGAGGTGTAGGTGTGCTAATTCAATTAAACATAAAACAATTCGGAATTATAGAAAATGCTACTATAGAGTTGAAGAATGGACTAACTGTTCTTAGCGGGGAAACTGGTGCAGGGAAATCTATGATTTTAGCAGCTATATCACAATTATCTGGTCAAAGAACATCTACTTCTTACATAAGGTATGGTGAGGAAAAAGCAAGTGTAGAAGGAGTTTTTGATTTTCCAAAAAATAAGGCTGTTGTTAATATTTTTAAAGAGTTGGATTTAGATATTGAAGATGAAGTTATCATAATCAGAAGAGATATATACAGCAGTGGGAAAAGTGTCTGTCGAGTAAATGGTACAATAGTTAATTTATCTACTCTTAAAAAAATTTCAGCATATTTATTAGATATTCATGAACAGCATGATAATCAAATTTTATTGGTTGAAAAACCATCTTAATTTAATTGATTCATTTAATAAAGAAGATATTAATCCAATATTAAGAAATTATCGAGAAATATATAAAGAATATAAGTTAATTAATGAAAAAGATAGAAAATTTAAAACAACAAGAAAGTGATGTCTTACAAAAGGTTGATTTTTTTAAAATTTCAATATCAAGAATTAGCTCAGATGAAATTAAAGAAAGATGAAGATTTAATACTAGAAAAAGATATAGACTATTTAGAAAAATTTTTGAAAAAGTAAATACCTTGGCTTATAGTATTACCGACGGTATTGATGGAGAATATGGAATACTTTCTAAATTAGCGGATATTAGATCAAATTTAGGTGAATTAACTAGATATAACTCAAATTTTTGAAGAAAAAAATATGAAGAAATTACAAATTTATACTATGTTTTAGATGATTTGAAATATGAGGTATCTAGCTATACAGATGAAATAGAATATGATGAAGAAAAAAACTAGATAGACTAATTTATCGATTGGATAAGATTAAAAACTTTAGAAAAAAATATTCTAAACCATTAAATGAATTAATAGTTTTTAAAGAAAGTATAAAAGAAGAATTAGAAGAACTTGAGAACTATGAAGAGAACTTTGAAAAATTATTTAGAGGATCGTAAAAGAATAGAAAGTGAATTAAAAATTAGTTTCTCAAAAACTTAACTAATATTAGAAAAGAAACAGCACATAATCTAGAAAAGTTAATTCAAGATGAATTAAAATTTTTATATATGGATAAGAGTACAATAAAAGTAGACTTTAGAGAAAAAGAGTTTTCTAATGACGGTAAAGATGAAGTAAAAATATTGATAAGTGCTAACTTAGGAGAACCATTAAAATCTTTATCTAAGGTTGCATCTGGTGGAGAGCTTTCTAGGGTAATGTTAGCATTAAAAATAATTTTTTCTAGAAGTATTGAAGCTACATCTATTATTTTTGATGAAATTGATACAGGAGTTAGTGGAAGAGTATCGCAAAGAATGGCAGAAAAAATGTATCAATTAGGAGTTGATTCTCAAGTATTATGTATATCTCACTTGCCACAAACTACTGCACTAGCAGATACCAATTTATTAATAAGTAAATCTGTAACAGATAAGAGAACAATTACTTCGATAAAAGAATTAAATAAAGAACAAAAAATTGAAGAGGTTGCTAGAATGGTTTCGGGTGACTCTATGACAAAAATTTCCGAAGAGCATGCAATTGAAATGTTGAAAATAGCGGATAAAATTAAAGCTGAAATTAGAAGTAAGAGTATATAATATATTAAGTATAGGAGGATTAATGACTAAAGAAGGAAGAATATTAAAGGCATTAAGCGGTTTTTATTACGTTCAATGTGAAGACGAACTTGTAACTTGTCGAGCACGTGGGAAAATTTTAGAAATGATAATATTACACCATTAGTAGGTGATAATGTAATTATTCAAATGAGTGATAATAATACAGGATACGTTATAGAAATTCTGGAAAGAAAAAATGAATTATTGAGACCTAAAGTGGCTAATATCGATTATAGTGTTATTATTGTATCTGTGAAAGACCCAGATTTCTCAAGTAAACTTTTAAATAAGATAATCTGTTTAAATGAAAATAGTAATGTTGAGATAATTATTATATTTACAAAGCTAGATTTATTGTTATCTGAAGAATTTGAAAATATTCAAAGAATAATGAACTATTATAAAGAAATAGGATATAACGTTTTTAGTAATAATGATGAAGATATTGATGAATTTAAAAATCTAGTTTCTCAAAAATATGTTTCAATATCAGGACAATCAGGAGCAGGGAAATCAACATTTATTAATAAAATTTCTAGTAATCTAGATATAGAAACAGGAGAAATCTCAAAACATTTAGGGCGTGGTCGTCATACAACAAGACATACAGAATTTTTATAGAATAGATGATTTCTATATTGCAGATACCCCTGGTTTTTTTCATCGTTGGATTTAACATTTATAGAAAAAAAGAAGATATTCAATATTTATTTAAAGAATTTGCTGAATATGAATGTAAATTTAAACCTTGTAATCATATAGAAGAAATACAATGTGGAGTTAAACATGCAGTTGAAGAGCAAGCTATACTACAAAGTCGTTATGATGACTATAAAGCATTATTTAAGGAAAAAGAAGCACAAAAAAGAAAATATATAAAGGAGAAATAAGATGAAAAAAATACTACCATCAATTTTATCAGCTGATTTTGCAAATTTAGAAAGAGATATTAGAGAACTTGAAGAAATAGGAATTGATATGTTCCATATAGATGTTATGGACGGGAATTTTGTTCCAAACATTTCATTCGGTTTTCCAATAATTGAAGCAATAAGATCTAAAACAAATAAAATATTCGATTGTCATTTAATGATTGCTAATCCTGAAAACTATGTTGAAAGATTTTGTCAAGTAGGTTGTGATATGGTCTCATTTCATATAGAGGCAACTAATCATGCAGATAGAGTAATTCAAGTTATTAAAAATTGTGGAAAAAAAGCTGGTATAGTTTTAAATCCACAGACTCCAATTGAACAAGTTAAATATTTGTTACCTAAAATTAGATTATGTACTAATAATGACAGTAAATCCAGGATTTGGAGGTCAGAAATTCATTCCTGAGATGTTAGAAAAAATTGAAGAATTAGCTAATATTCGCGTGAAAAATAATTATGACTTTTTAATTCAAGTTGATGGTGGGATAAATACGGAAACTTCAAAACTTTGTCGTGACAAAGGTGCTGATTTATTAGTTTGTGGTTCATTTTTATTTGGAGCTGAAGATAAAAAAAATACTTTAGGTGACTTGTTAAGATAATGGAAGATAAAAATGTAATGAATGTAATGTTAGGAGGGCAGTTTCCCAAAAGAACTGCCTGAATCTAATTTATGGTGTGGAGTAGATAAAGGTGCTTTGTATTTAATTGATAATGGAATTAAACCACATATTAGTTGTGGTGATTTTGATTCTATTAATAATGAGCAAATAAGTAAAGTAAAAAACTATTCTAAAAATTTTTTTGTTAAGGATAATCAGGATGAAACGGATACAGACTTTGCCCTAAAAAATATAATTAAGTTATATCCTGAAATAACAAAAATTAATCTATTTGGAGCGACAGGTAAAAGATTAGATCATTTTTTTGGTAATATTTCTATTATTAAATAATAATTATCATAATTTAGATTTAAGAATAATAGATGATTATAATATTATTTTTTTGTATCAAAAAAAGTGGAGAAAGTAAATTTTCAAGTAAAAAAATTATAAGTACTTTTCTATTGTTCCAATATATCAAGATACTATTATGACTATTAAAAATTCAAAATATGAAGTAGAGAATATGCTCCTAAGTTTTGATAGACCTAATGCAACAAGTAATGAATTTGTAGAAGGTAAGGATATAGTTTTAAATGTAAATAAAAAAGTATTGATTATATATTCAAAAGATTAGAAATGTGAGGTTATTATGGTAGAAATTTTACAATTTATAGTTATTGCTATACTAGCTGGATTTTTAGGGTCACTAGTTGGTATTGGCGGAGGAATGATAATAACTCCTGCTTTAACTATTTATTTGGTATAGATATAAAATATGCTATAGGAGCAAGTATTGTAGCAGTAATAGCGACAAGTAGTGGTTCAGCGATAGCGTTTGTTAGAGACCATGTAAGTAATATGAGAGTTGGTATGCTTCTTGAAATATTTACGACAGCTGGAGGAATAGTTGGAGCATTAATGGCAGGAATTTTTTCTTCAAAAGTATTATATATATTCTTTTCATTAATATTACTTAATTCGTTTTTTGGAATGTTAAAGAAGACGGGTTTAATTACTAAGAAGAAAATTAGAGAAGAAGTTGTTAAAAATGATAAATATGCAGATAAATATCAATTAAATTCTTCATATTATGACAAAGCTATTGGAAAAACGGTAGAGTATAATGTTGATAATGTTCCACAAGGTTCATTAGTTATGTTTGGAGCGGGTTTCGCTAGTGGTTTACTAGGAATAGGAAGTGGTGCATTTAAAGTAATTGCTTTAGATAATTATATGAAACTCCCAATAAAAGCAAGTACTGCGACAAGTAATTTTATGATGGGAGTTACTGCCACAGCAAGTGCATTAATATATTTCTTTAATGGAACAATTAATCCTATGATTGCTGCACCAATAGCTGTAGGAACTCTAATAGGTTCAAGAACAGGAGCAAAAGTAATGCAACATTTAGAGGCGAAATATATTAGATATATATTTTTACCGATCTTATTATTTACTATTATTAATATGTTTCTAAAAGGAGTGGGGGTATTGTAAATGAAGAGAGAAAAAGATATTACAATTACTATCTCTAATATTTTAAAAGCTGGTGTGTATTTTAGTTCGTTTTTAATATTAGTAGGTATTATATTAACAATTGTGTCTGATACAAGTGGTAATTTAACAATAGAGAGATATACATTTCAAGAAATGATAACAGGATTGTTTCAGATTTGACCATTATTCATATATGATGTTTGGGAATTTTTTTGCTTTTAATATTAACACCAGTCTTTAAGAATTTTAGGATCTACTTGTTGTATATATTAAAGAAAAAAAGATTATAAATTCGTACGTATTTGTATTATTGTGTTACTAATTTTGTGTATTAGTTTAACTTTAGGTGTTACACATAATTAATAAAAATAATACGAATTAACCTTAATAAGTCAATATTTTAGTGTATTGTGTCTAAAATGTGAACAAAAGATGTTAAAATGTAGTTTTATGCTATATTTTAGCATTTTTTATTTTGAAATATTCCATATATATTATACAATGAATAATGTAATATTTACTTAAAATATAATTTAAATCAAAAGGAGGTATGTTCATGTTGGATCCACTATTACTTGCTAGGATACAATTCGCAGCAACAACAGTGTTCCACTTCTTCTTCGTACCTATTACTATAGGTATGGTATTCTTAATCGCGATTTTTGAGAGTATTTATGTTAAAACAGGTGATGAGCATTACAAAAGAATAACTAAGTTTTTTGGGCACCTATTCCTAATTAACTTTGCAGTTGGTGTTGTAACAGGTATCTTACAAGAGTTCCAATTTGGTATGAACTGGTCAGAATATTCTTCATTCGTAGGAGATGTATTTGGACCATCACTTGCGATAGAAGCATTATTAGCATTCTATCTTGAATCAACATTTATAGGTATTTGGATTTTCTCTTGGGAGAAAATTAATAAAAAACTACATGCGATGTGTATTTGGTTAGTAGGAATAGGTACAGTAATGTCAGCATTTTGGATTTTATCTGCTAACTCATTTATGCAACATCCAGTAGGTGTTAAATATGTAGAAAATAACGTAATTGGTACAAAAGCAGAGATGGTAGACTTCTTTGCAATTATTAAAAACCCATACTTATGGAATCAATTCCCTCACGTTATAACAATGGCAATTACTGTCGGAGGATTTACAATCGCAGGTATTGCAGCATGGAAAATGGTTCGTAAACATGAAGTTGCAATTTTTAGAAAAGCATTTAAAGTATCAATAGTTGCAGCTTTAATAGGTTCTACTGGATTACTTTGGACAGGACATTCTCAAATGCAATATTTGGTTAAAGAATATCCTATGAAAGTTGCAGCAGCTGAGGCATTATATGAAGATACTGGAAATCCAGCGCCATTCTCAGTTTTAGCTAAAATTGATCAAAAACAACAAAAAGCAGATCACTATATGGAAGTGCCTGGGTTATTAAGTTTCTTATCATACGATAAATTTGAGGGAAGCTTAAAAGGTATGAAGACACTTCAAAAAGAAATGGATGAAAAATACTATCCAGTAGTTGGGAAACATATCGACTATACACCACATGTTCCTACTATTTATTATTCATTTAGAATTATGTCAGGATCAGCAGGTATTTTATTCTTAGTATCACTTCTTGGAACTATTTTCTCATTTAGAGGTACAGAAATTAAGAAACGTTGGTTCTTAAAATTAATGCCTTGGATGCTTTTAGTTGCTGAAGTTGCAACTGCTTGTGGATGGATTATGGCTGAAATGGGACGTCAACCATTCTTAATTTTCGGTGTAATGACTACTGAATCTGGAGTTTCACCAAACTCAGGAGCATCAGTACTATTCTCATTATCAGTATTTTGTGTACTATATACAATTCTTGGAATAGCACAATATGTTCTATTCAAACATATGATGAATAAAAAAGAAGTAACTGTAAGGGAGGTAGCATAGTATGGATTGGTCAGTAGCATTACCAAATATATGGTTCTTACTAATTACAGTATTATTCACAGGATTTTTCGTATTAGAAGGTTATGACTTTGGAGTTGGGGTATTAGCTCAACTACTAGGAAAAGATGATATTGAAAAACGTGTTTATTTCAATACAATTGGACCATTCTGGGATGCCAACGAAGTTTGGCTATTAACTGGTGGTGGAGCAATGTTTGCAGCATTCCCTATCTGGTATGGTAAATTATTCAGTGGATACTATATTGCCTTTGTTTTAATGTTAGTAGCATTAATCTTACGAGGTGTATCATTTGAATTTAGAGGTAAATTAGGGGATAATAGAAAATGGATTAAAGCTTGTGACTTCGCAATGTTTATTGGTAGCTTATTACCGCCAGTATTTATGGGGTGTAGCAGTAGCTAACTTTATGACTGGTGCAAATCTTGACCAAGGTATCTTGTTGATGGGATTCCTAGGGTTATTATCACCATTTACAATTTTAGGCGGAATAATGATGTTATTATTAATGTTAGTTCACGGTGCTCAATTCTTAGCACTAAAAACTACAGGTGAATTAAGAAATGCAGCACGTGCTACATCAGCATTATTGTTCCCATTCGCGGCAATTGTAACATTGATATTTGCAATTTGGGCATTATTTAAAACAGATATTTTCACTGGAAATTACTACATTGGATTAATATTAGCTGTTATTGCAGTAGTATTCTTTGTAGTATCATTTGTACTAAACTTCCAAGGGAAAAGATCTTAAAGCATTCTTATGTACTTCTGGTACATTAGCGTTCTTAACTCTGAGCGTCTTCGCTGGAATGTTCCCAAGAGCTATCATAAATAGTAATGATGTCACACAATCACTATTTATATATGATGCTGCTAGCGGAATTTATACACTAAGACTTATGACAATAGTTGCTTTATTCTTATTGCCATTTGTTTTAGGATATCAAGTTTGGTCATATTCTATTTTTAGAAAACGACTATCAAAAGAAGATGAATTGGAGTATTAGTCAATGAAAAAAAAGGAAGCAAAGTTAAAACTTCCTGTTAAAAAAAGTCTTACATTGACACTATTAATATTATCAATAATGGAAGCAGCTTGTATAATTATACAAGCTGCTTTTTTAGCTAAAGCAATTGTAGGGCTTTTCTATAAAAATTTTGATAATGTTGTACGTGACAGTGTTCTTTTTTTAATAGGTTATACATTTAGAACTGTATTTTTACATTTACAGCAATATTTCACGGAGAAACATGCTATTGATTTTGAGAAAGAACTAAGAAAAAAATTACTTCAAAGTTATTTTAATTTAGGGACCTGATTTTGCTTCAAGAGAAGGTTCTGGGAAAATTAGTGACTTTAGCTATTGATGGGATTGGAAAAGTAAAGCAATACTTTGAACTAAATGTTTCTAAGCAAATAAGGGGGGCGATTATACCGACTCTTATAGTTATTTTTATATTCTATACTGATTATGTTTCTGCACTAATGATAATATCCGTTATACCAGTTATAGTAATTTTTATGATTTTATTAGGTATAAATGCAAGAGACATGGCGAATCGACAATATAAAAAATATAGGGCATTATCTAACAACTTTATAGATACAATTAGAGGGGTTGAAACTCTGAAGTTTTTAGGTGTAAGTAAAAACTACCTACCAATAATGGAAAAGAAAAATAAAGAGTATAGACAAAGTACAATGAAGACTTTAAGTGTGGCATTCTTAAATAGTTTTGCACTAGATTTCTTAACAACGATTGCAATTGCTCTTTTAGCTGTTAGATTAGGGATTTTACTTCTTGATGGAAGTACATTCTTATTACCATCATTAACTGTATTAATAATTGCACCTGAGTTTTTCCTACCTATGAAACAGGCTGCAACTGACTATCATGCTACACTTGATGGTCAAATGGCATATGAAGATATTAATAGAATGATTATAGATAATGAAAAAAATATTAAAAAGAAAGTAACAATTGATAATGTAGAAAGTATTAAATTAGTAGATATCACTCTTGTAAAAGACGATAAAAAAATACTTGAAAATATTTCTATGTCAATAAATATGGGTGAGAAAATTTGTTTAGTTGGACAAAGTGGAAGTGGAAAAACTTCATTGATTTCAATTTTATCTGGATTTAATGAACAGACTGACGGAGAAATATTAATTAACAATGAAAAAACTAATTTGAAAAATATTAATTGGGCAAATAATATTTCTTATATTTCACAGTTCCCGTATATTTTTTTCCTGATACAATTCGAAATAATATTTTATTTTATTCAAATGAGGAAATAACTAATGAATATTTAAATGAAGTAACTTCTTTAGTGGGATTAGATAAATTTATTAATAATCTACCTGAAGGCTATGAAACAAAGATAGGAGAAGGTGGTCAAGAATTAAGTGGTGGTCAAGCACAACGTATTGCTATAGCAAGAGCATTAATAAGTAATAGAGAAATTATTATTCTTGATGAGCCTACGAGTCACTTAGACATAGAAACAGAATTCGAAATTAAAGAGAAGTTATTAGAACTATTTAAAGGAAGAACAGTTATTATAGCGACGCACAGACTGCATTGGTTGCATAATGTTGATTATGTTTTAAATTTAGACCATGGAAAAGTTGTAGATTTTGAAAAAGTTATAGATTTTAAAAATAGTCCTCGCTTTGAAAAATTAAAAAATAATTTAGTAGGAGGTGGCTACAGTGGAAAAATAATTCTATTATTAGAAAAGAGTTAAAAAACAATAAAAATATGATGAGCGCTGTAGTCTTTTTAGGACTAATGTCAGTTGTTAGTGGAGCAGCATTAATGTATGTTTCAGGTTTCTAATTAGTAAATCTTCTCTTAGAATTGGTAACATACTTATGCTGCAAGTGCCAACGGTTCTAACTAGAACATTTTCACTAGCTCAGTCAACATTTGCCTATGTACAGAGGCTACTAAGCCACAATTTAGTTTTAGGGATTATTGAAAAGATGCGTAGCAGAGTATATAAGATTTTGGAACCTAAGGCTTTGAAACTAAAAAAAGAGTATAAGTCAGGTGATTTATTAGGTTTAATATCTGAAGATATTGAACATATGCAAAACATTTATTTAAAAACTATTTTCCCTAGTATTATTTCATTAATATTATATGTAATTTTTATCACAGTAATGTTTGGTTATGATATGAACTATGCAATATTAGCATTACTATTTGGATTATTCATTATATTTGTTGTTCCGTTCGCTTCATTAAGTGTCACAAGAAAGAATTTCCAGTTGATGAAAGAAGCAAAATATAATCTTTATCGTGATTTTACTAGTGCGATATTTGGTTTAAGTGATTGGATTTCTTCTAATAAAGTAAATGAATTTATGGATGATTATCAACTTAAAGAAGAGAAGTTACTAAAAAGAGAAAGAAAAATTAAAACTTTTGTACACTTAAGAGAAAACTTTGTTAATTTACTAGCAGGTATAACTGCATTTCTAATGATTTACAGTTGTTGGAATATGACTATAAATAATGTAATAGAAAATGTATATATTGCATCATTTTGTATGATGGTGCTTTCGGTATTAAGTGTTTCAGTAATGACTAGTGATGCCGTTTCACATATCCCAGGTTATGAAGTATCAATAAATCGTGTAAAAGATTTCTATGAACAAGAGAGTGATGAAAACAAAGAAATCATCGGTTTAAAAAATACAGATGGTAATATTATTGATATAAAAGATTTATCTTTTGAATATGAAGAAGGAAAAAATATCTTAAATAATATTTCATTAACAGTAAAAAAAGGTGAAAAGGTAGCTATTCTTGGAAGAAGTGGAGTAGGTAAGTCTACATTAGTCAAACTTCTTACAGGTACCTATTCAGACTATAAGGGTGAGATTATAGTACTAAACAAAAAACCTAATGAATCTATGTTAGGAAATGACATTTCACTATTAAATCAGAAACCATATCTTTTTGATATGACTATTAGAGAAAACCTTAAACTTTCTTTATTAGATTCGGATCTAGATGAATCGCAAATTGACCAAAAAATTAATGACAGTTTAGAAAAGTCACAGTTAACTAATCTAATTAATAATTTACCTGAAGGAATTGATACAAATGTTTTTGAAACAGGAAGTAGATTTTCTGGGGGAGAACGTCAGCGTATAGCTTTTGCTAGAAGTATTATTCAAAATAATGAATTATTATTATTAGACGAGCCTACTGTTGGATTAGATCCAAAAACAGAGCATGAATTATTAACTACAATTTTTGAATCTAGTAAAGACAAGACTATTGTTTGGATTACACATCATTTAAATTCAATTGAATATATGGATAGAATAATATTCATAAAAGATGGAGAAATTGAAATGGATGGTAGTCATAGAGAATTATATGAGAATAATGAAAAAAATATAAAAAAATTGTACGATATGGATAATATAAAAATAAAAGAGATATCAAGGTGAGGCTTTGATGTCTCTTTATTCTTAGAATGGATTAAGTTTACTTATATATAATCTATATTTTGTGTTATAATATTATAGTTAGAATAAAATTTAATAAAGTATGTTAAATATTTACTAATAGTTAGAGGTTGCAAATGAAAAAGAAGAATAAAATAATAATACAAGGTGCGAGAGAAAATAATTTAAAAAATATAAACTTAGAAATACCTCGTGATCAGTTCGTCGTTATTACAGGACTTAGCGGGAGTGGAAAAAGTTCTTTAGCTTTCGATACTATATATGCAGAAGGACAACGCCGATATGTAGAAAGTTTAAGTGCATATGCTAGACAATTTTTAGGTAATATAGAAAAACCTGATGTTGATTTAATAGAAGGATTATCTCCAGCGATATCAATAAATCAAAAACAACATCGAAAAATCCAAGATCTACTGTGGCTACTGTCACTGAAATTTATGACTATCTTAGATTATTATATGCAAGAATTGGCGAAATATATTGTCCTAATCATCATGAAAAAATAGAGAGTAGCTCAATAAGTCAAATAGTAGATTCTATTATGGAAATGCCTGAGCGAAGCAGAATACAAATAGTTTCACCAATTGTAAAAGAGAAAAAAGGAACACATAAAAAACTAATTGATAAGCTAATTAAAGAGGGGTATATTAGATTTAAAATTGATAATGATTTATATGAAGTTGGTGATATTCCAGAATTAGATAAAAATAAAAAGCACTCTATAAGTGTAATTATTGATAGGATAGTTATAAAAGAAGGTATAGAAACAAGACTAGCGGATTCACTAGAAACATCACTTAATTTATCTAACAATGATTTAGTTGAAATAGATGATGTTAAAGAAAATAAGACACAATTATTCTCAACAAAATATAGTTGTAAACATTGTGATTTTACTTTAGGTGATTTAGAACCAAGAATTTTTTCTTTTAATAATCCTCAAGGTGCGTGTCCTGATTGTGATGGTCTAGGAATGCATGAAACAGTTGATGTTAATAAAATTATACAGAAGGATTTATCGATAAATGATGGAGCAATAATAGTATATAATAATGCAACATCAACTTATTATCCTAGTTTAATAAAATGTGTATGTGAACACTTTAAGATAGATATGAATCTTCCCTTTAAAGAATTATCAAAAGAGAAACAGGACACTATTTTGTATGGTAATAAAAATGAGGAAATTAAACATACTTATATAAATGATGATGGTGTACAACGTACAAGATTCGTTTATTTTGAAGGTGTGGCAAATAATATTTTTAGGCGTTACAAGTCAGGTATGACAAAAGCTACAAGAGAAGCAATGTCTAAATATATAAAAGAAGATTTATGTAATAGCTGTAAAGGTCAACGTTTAAAACCTGAGATATTATCAGTATATGTTGCAGGGAAAAATATTGCAGATATTTGTGAGATGTCAATTCAAGATAGTTATAAATTTTTCAATGAGATTCAATTAAGTGAAAAAGATTATACTATCGCAAAATTAGTATTAAAAGAAATTAAATCAAGGTTGCAATTCTTAAATGATGTAGGACTAGATTATCTAACACTTGACAGAGCTTCAGGAACACTTTCTGGTGGTGAAGCGCAGCGAATTCGACTTGCGACACAAATAGGTTCAAAATTAATGGGTGTAACTTACATACTTGATGAACCTTCAATTGGACTTCACCAGAGAGACAACGAAAAGCTTATTAATACTATGTTATCAATGCGTGATTTAGGTAACACTATATTAGTAGTGGAGCATGATGAAGAAACAATGTTAGCATGTGATTTTATTATTGATATAGGACCAAAAGCAGGAGAGCAAGGTGGGGAAGTAGTTGCAGTAGGGACACCAAAAGAAGTTATGAAAAATAAAAAATCTATAACTGGAGCATACTTATCAGGAAGAAAAAAAATTGAAGTTCCTACAGTACGTCGTGAAGGTAATGGAAACTTTATTGAAATTAATAGAGCTAAGAAAAACAATCTAAAAGATATATCAGTAAAATTTCCACTTGGTAAGTTTATTGGAGTAACTGGAGTTTCAGGTAGTGGTAAGTCAACATTAGTAAATGAAATCTTATTTAATTCTGTAAAAAATATTTTAAATAAAGAAAATATTGATACAACTGTAGTTAAATCAGTTAAGGGTGTTGAGGGAAATATTGATAAAATTATTGATATTGATCAAAGCCCAATAGGAAGAACTCCGAGAAGTAATCCTGCTACATATACTGGAGTTTTTGACGATATTAGAGATTTGTTTGCAAGTACTAATGAATCGAAATTACGCGGATACAAGAAAGGTAGATTTAGTTTTAATGTAAAAGGCGGTCGTTGTGAGGCCTGCACAGGAGATGGTATTCTGAAAATAGAAATGCATTTTTTACCTGATGTTTATGTGCCATGTGAAATATGTAAAGGTAAAAGATACAATAGAGAAACTTTAGAAGTTAAATATAAAGGTAAGAGTATAAGTGACGTTTTAGACATGACTATAAAAGAAGCATTTGAATTTTTTGAAAATATACCTAAGATTAAAAATAAGCTTGAAACACTTGTTAATGTTGGTCTTGATTACATAAGGTTAGGGCAAAGTGCTACGACCTTATCTGGAGGAGAAGCTCAGCGTGTAAAACTTGCAAGTGAATTGTATAAGAAGTCTACGGGAAAAACTCTTTATATACTAGACGAACCAACTACTGGATTACATATAGATGATATTAGCAGATTAATAAAAATTATAGATAAATTAGTTGATGGTGGTAATACGGTAATTGTCATTGAACATAACCTTGATGTAATAAAATGCTGTGATCATTTAATTGATTTAGGTCCTGAAGGTGGGATAGGTGGAGGAACAATTTTAGATGAATGCACACCGGAAAAATTAATTGAAAATAAGCAAAGTTACACTGGAAAATTTTTGAAAAATATATTATAAAAAATATTAAATAATATTTTTTTATTATAGTTTTTTTAAAGTCATAAATAAGTAAAAATATTTTTCTTGTTTATTAAAACCAATTTACATAAACAACAAATAATAAAACCGAAAAATATTTTTTTGATAAATACAGTATAAAAATTAAATAAATTTTGATATTGTCTAAACAACTTAGTTATGGTAAAATATAAGTAACAACTGGAGCACATGTATGACTTGCTATACATTCGGGCCTAACACTTTTTAATAGGGAATGAGAATCGCTTATTAGTATAAAATGCTTCCCTGAGAAGACTTTAGAAGGTAAGGCTATCATACCCACCTGATTATATCAGGACCAATTAAGGCAAGATACTACGGTGCTTTGGTTTTTTTAGACTGGTAGAATAATCCGGTCTTTTTTAGTTTTAAAATAATATTAATGGAGTAAGAAATGTTACATCAATTTTCAAGAAATGAGTTAATTATAGGAACTGAAGGTTTAGAGATATTAAAAGATAAAAGAGTAGGAATCCTTGGGATTGGAGGAGTCGGTTCATTTGCAGCAGAAGCATTAGCGCGTTCTGGTATAGGTTCATTAGTACTTATGGACAAGGATGATATCGATATAACTAATGTGAATAGACAAATACATGCAACTACAAAAACTGTAGGTTGCAGTAAAGTACAAGAAATGAAAAAAAGAATACTTGATATTAATCCTGATTGTGAAGTTATTGCTATACAAGACTTTTATACTGAAGAAACATTCAATGTATTTTATGAAAAAAAATTAGATTTTGTTATAGATGCTTGTGATACTGTAACTTTTAAAATTCATTTAATCCAGTATTGTTTAAAGAATAATATAAAGTTCATAAGTGTTATGGGTTCAGCAAACAAAATGGATCCTACAAAATTTAAGGTAGCAGATTTACGAAAAACTACAGTTTGTCCGCTAGCTAAAGTGATAAGAACAAAATTAAAAAAAGAAAGAGTAACAGGAAAAATACCTGTAGTATACTCTACAGAAAGTCCAACAAAAGCTAATAAAGAATATTTAAGCAAAATAGGTAAACAGGATTCTGAAATTCGTAAGGCAAAAATACCTCCTGCATCAAATGCGTTTTGTCCTTCTGTAGCAGGATTGATTGCAGCAAATTATGTTTATGTTAATTTATTAGAAAATATAAAAATATTAACAATAGAAAAACCAGAATAAAAATTAAAAGCAACGCTTTCATTAGCGTTGCTTTTCTTTGGTTAAAGGTTGACATATACATCTTTTCGAGATTTTCTGTAAACTTTACATGAAATTCGAAAAATAATATTATTTACATTTTTCATAAAAAAAAATCTCAAAAAAATTTATAATTTTTATTTGATTTTTTTATATCAAACATTGTATAATAATTATAGATGAGAAAGGAGGATTACTTTGAAGAATAAAGGAACATTACTGGCACAAATCTTAAAAAGCTTCGAAAAATGAACAATTACTCTATGTCAGCGGTAGCAGATAAGCTAGAGTTGTCATCTCATGGTGTATATGCTAACTGGGAATACGGTAGAAACGAACCCAATGTTGCTACTCTAGTATCTATTGCGAAATTATATAATGTCACAATAGATGAGTTAGTGGGCTACAAAACTGAAAAAGTAGAACGTTCAGAGTTAGAAGGTACACACTTTGAAGTAATTGATATGATTAAGGCTTTAGATAGCGAAGATTGTAAACTAGTAGAAGAAGTTTTAAGAAGATTTAGGGGATATTCTTTTTCTAGGCACTTGAATCTATAAAATAAATTCAAATTACTTAGGCTATATGGGTTATATGTAGTATATTAAATTAATAGTTTGAGATATAGGCTAGGTTTAAAAAATAACTTAGCCTATATTTTCTTTTTCTTTAAGGATAAAGGGCGTGATAACTATAAATACAAAAAATTTGATGATGAAGATTTTAAATGCAGCCATAGAAAAGAAAGCCAGTGATATCCATATTTATCCGAATATAACAGGATATTCCTTTATAAAACTCAGAGTAATGGGGAATCTGAGTAAATATGAAAAATATTCTAATAGGGAGTTAGAAGCAGTTATTTCATTATTGAAATATAATGCTAATATAGACATTTCAAGAAATAAAGAACCACAAAGTGGTAAGTTTGTTTATAGGCTCTTAGGTAAAGAATATTATCTAAGAGTTTCTACTTTGCCTTTAAGTGAATTATATGAAGGTTGTGTAGTGAGAATTTTTACAAATGAAATTGAAGATGTTAAATATAGTATATTTTCAAAAGATAATATATTTAATAGATAGACTTGCTTCAAAAGCAAATGGTCTTATTCTCTTTTCAGGACCAACAGGGAGTGGTAAGTCAACATCAATGTATAAATTGGCAAGTAGATGTGCTCAATTAGGGAAACAAGTACTTACAATTGAAGATCCAGTAGAAAAAAATATTAATAATTTGATTCAAATGCAGATTAATGAGAAAGCAGGGATAACCTACGAAAATGCTTTGAAATCAATGTTGCGATGTGATCCAGATGTTCTTGTAGTTGGAGAAGTTCGAGATTATAAAACTGCGGGACAAGTTATAACATCTACTTTTTCTGGACATTTAGTTTTGAGTACAATTCATGCAGAAAATTCTATAGGTGTGATAAATAGGTTAAGGGATTTAAATTTATCACATGAAGATATAAAACAAACTATAATCTGTATTGTCTCTCAAAGATTAGTTAGATTAACTAACAATAAAAGGGGATTAATTACCGAAATATTAACAAAAGAAGAAATTCAAAAATTATATTGATAATAAAATTAGAAATAATAATTCTTTACAAACATAAATTTAATATAGCCTATGAGAAGGAGATAATATCGCTTAATGAAAAAGAAAAATGGGGATATTAGCAAAATTCTTGATGAAGAGAATAAAATCTATTTTATTCAAAGGTTATCTGAATTAATCGAGCATGGTTATATGCTTGAAGATTCAATTGAATTTCTTTTTATTTCAATATGATGTTTCTTTAGAAAAAAATTGATAGTTTAAAAATTAGAGCTCTCTCATGGTAAAAAAATTATCGGATTTATTGAGATATCTAGGATATTCTACATTTGTTACAAGCAAAAATGAAGTTTGCAGAAGATTATGGTAGCATAGAAGATATGCTTTTTAGAAATTGAAAATTATCTAAGAATAAAAAAAGAACAAAAAAAGAAAAAAAGTAATAAAAAAACTTTAAGATATCCTTTAATTCTTACCATTGCATTAATTACTTTAATCATGGTATTTAACTTGTTAGTAATTCCGCAGTTTGAAAATATTTATACATCATCTAGTATAAAAAAATGGATATTCAAACGATTATTCTAATAAAAAAATGATTTATTTAACCCCTAAAAATTATATCTATTATAGTGATCTTGTCAATAATAGTATTAGTTTATATGATATATATAAAAAAATATAGGAAGAATATATTTTTTTAAATACACTTATGTATATTCCAAAAAAATACGAGTTTATGCTAGATTATATTATTCATATAAATTCACTTTGAATTGAGTTTATTTCTAATGAGCGGTTTTTTTCATTAAAAACTGCATTAGAAGTTATAATAGAAGAAAAACTATGACTATTATTTGACCTATTTTTTTCTAAAAAAATAATGAGAGATTTAGATAAAGGACTTAGCTTTGAAGAAGCAATTGCCAGTATTAAGTTTTTTTGATAAATCAGTAGAAAAAAATTTGTAATTCATGGCATTAATAATGGATTAATTGATAGGGAGTTGAAATTGTTTAGTGAGCTAATGTTAGATACTTTTTTAACATCACTAGATAAAATGTTAAGAAAATTTCAGCCAGTGTTATTTGCTATATTAGCATTTGTAATAATAGGTTTGTATATGGTTATACTGATGCCTATATTTAATATGGCAAGTTCGCTGAAATAAGGAGAGAAATATGGCGAAGAAAATTCTTAAAATAAGAAAAAGATTGAAAAGTAAAGAAGCGTTTACATTGATAGAAATGTTGATAGTACTTTTTATAATAGCTATTCTACTTATTTTAATTATCCCTAATATAACAAAAAATATAGATAGCGCTAAAGATAAAAGTTCAGAAGCATATGAAAAGACTGTTCAATCACAAGTTACTGCTTATGAAATTAATGAAAAAGATCCTGATGTAACATTTGATAAGTTAGTAAATAAACATTATTTAGAAGGCCCTGTAGAAAAGGCTAGTAAAGCCCCTAATGGGAAACAAATAATAATTTCAAATGGAAAAGCTACATTACAGAGATAATTCAGCATTTAGTTTAATTGAAATGATGGCTGTATTATTTATAGTAGGTATTTTAATAATCATTTTATCGATGATTACTATATCTAATTATTCTAAGTATAAGGATAGGATGGCGTTAAATGAAGTTATTTCTGATATATACCTCGTTCAAACAGATAGTTTAAAAAGTAACAATTCTTACATTGATTTTTTTACTAGAGATAATGAGTATATTGTTTATTCAAATGGTAAAAAAGTATGGAAAAAAATACCACGTGGTGGTAGGACATTACTTAATGGAAACACAATTAGATTGAAATATAGACATGGTAATTTGGTTTCAAAAGCTAATACTATAGATGTAAAACTATCATCATGCAAATATAGGGTAATAGTTCATTTAGATTCAGGATATATTACGGTAGATGAAGTCTAGAAATAATGGTTTTACATTTATAGAGATAATGGCTGCTTTGTTTATATGTTCATTAATATTTGTTTATTTGATACCCTAATATGGTAAAACAATATTCTAATTTATCAAAGGCAGAAAAAGAATTAGAGATGCGAGAACTTCTTTATGAAGAAATAAGCAATCATAAAGGTCAGAAACATTTTAAAGTAAGAAGAGAAAGCTATGTGATAATAGTTAGTGGAAATAGAGCTGAAATATATGATGAGAAAACAAGGAATAAGATTAAGTATGGGATAGAAAAAAATGATGGTTTTTACTCTAATAGAATTGATAGTATCTTTATTTTTTTATTAACTATCTTAACGGTGCTTCTTATGTTAATATTAGAAACTACTGTAAAAACATCAAAAACGATTTATGAATTATACAGATTATGAATATGCTTTTAGCACATAAAAAAATTTTTTTGAAATCTATAATTCAAGTAATGTGGTTGATAGGTTCAGCAATCACATTGTTATGGAATCAAAAGATAATAAAGAAGAAGTATTACTAATCTTTAGGGGAGATAGAGTATTCCTAGAAAAAAAGAAAAATACAAATTCTTATGTAGGAAATATTTTACTTTTTAAAAAAATTAAAAAGGGTATTCTATAAACCAAGATGGAAATTTATTAAAGATAAGTATAATTGATAGAAATAACAAAAAAAGCGTATTTTACATCTAAAAATTAAAAAAATAAATAAATAAATATTTAATAATAGAATAAAAAAAGTAAGAATACAATTAAATAGAGGAGATTTAATTTAAGTAAAAGTAAAGTGGCGGTACAAAAAAACTTAAAAAAATCCTCCCTAAATAAAGAACTCCAACACAAGAAAGAGATGTAAATATGAATAAAGAAGGAAATGCTATTATAATTTCAATAATGACATTACTTTTTTTGTCATAATTGTTATGTTTAGCATAATAGGAATATATATAAATAAATTTTTATAGTATAAAAAGTTTAAATGATTATTATGATAAAAAAATATAGTATTACAATTGAAAAATTAATAATTTAAATAATGGAAAAATACGGCTTTAAAAAGATATAGGTTTTTAAAGCTGTATTTTTTTAATGATATCTAACATATATTTATTGCTTTGTTTAAGCAAATAGTTTAAAATGTTATTATATTATGTGTAATAAGTTAAAGGAGAATATTAATGAGTAAAAAATCTATTTTAGCATTAACAGTAGTAGGAATAGGTGCTTTAGCAACAGCAGCTATTTTTACTAAAAATGATCAATTAAGTGCAGAAGATGAAGAAAAGATTAGAGAGTCTAAAGAATATTTAGAATCAAAAGGATACACAGTAAGTAAATATAATAGTCCTATAAATGGATTTAACTTATTGTCAGTATCAAGTTTACCAACATATTACAAAGTAGCTAAAACAGTAGCTAAGTATGTATTATAGACTATGTTTATTCCAGAAAAAAATTATTCGTTCTATGAAGCGGAACCTAAAGGGAAGTTAACATTTAAAAAGTTCTGTAAAGAAATGTATTACAGAATAATGTATGATGAAATTTCATTATTATCAGCAAATTTGAGCTATTATTTTATATTATCTTTATTTCCTATGCTGATAGTTGCGATGGCATTAACACCTTATTTTTAATATAGATCAGAAGTTTTTTTACTTGATAAAATTCAAAGTTTTGCACCTGGTGAATTAGGTGATTTTATATTCGGAATGATTTCAGAAGTATTAAATAGTAAAAAGTAACAACACTCTTATCACGTTAGGAATTGTATTTACATTATGGTCTGCTTCAAATGGTATTTATGGTATAATTATAGCTTTTAATAATGCTTTTAGAGTACGAGATGGAAGAATATGGATAGTAACTAAATTAATGAGTATTTTATTTACAGTGCTATTTTTTTAGTAGGGATGTTTCTAGTTCTAGCATTAGTGGTTTTTTTGGAAAACAACTTACATATTTATTATTTCATAAATTTAACCTTGATGAAGGCTTTTATAATGGTTGGTCTTATTTAAGCTATAGTTTTTCCAATATTATTTACATTTATAGTATTTTGTATTTTTTTATATATTTGGACCCTAAATTTACGACTTAAAGCAATTAGTATTTTTGCCAGGGGCTGTTTTTTTCTACAATTTCTTGGACACTTGTCAGTAGATTATTTGGATATTATATTGATCATTTTTTTCAAGTTATATAAAAACATATGGAACTATAGGAGCATTTATGGCATTTATTATGTGGTTATATATTACTGGGTTTATTTTTAATATTGGGTGCTGAGATTAATGCAATTTTTCATAATTATAGAGTCGAGCATCGAGTATTTGAGGAAACACATACAAGTGAATAAAAAAATATAAAGAGTTGGTTTTTTTCAACTCTTTTATTATTTTCATAAAAACAATTTTATAAAAAAATAAAGTAAGTTATAGTATAATAAAGTCATATGTAATATGTAGAATATTAAGTTTTTCACGAAAGGTATTATAGATAATGATTAAAGAAATATATTTAGCAGGTGGATGTTTTTGGGGAGTAGAAGGATATTTTGCTCAATTGAATGGCGTAATTGAGACAAAAGTAGGTTACAGTAATGGTCTGACAGAAGATACAAATTATAAATTAATTAAATCGACTGATCATGCGGAAGTTATTTACTTAAAATATAATGATGAAATATTACCATTAACAGATGTTTTACGTCATTATTTTAGAATTATTGACCCTACTAGTATTAATAAGCAAGGGGGAGATGTTGGACGTCAATATAGAACAGGAATATATTATGTTGATGAAGAAACAGCTGATATAGCAAGACAGTTTATTGATGAACTACAGAAACAAATTGATAAGAAAATAGTTGTTGAAGTAGAAGAAGTAAACAATTATATAGATGCTGAAGAATATCATCAAAAAAATATCTTGAAAAGAATCCAACAGGTTACTGTCATGTTGATTTAAGCTTAGCTAAGAAAAGTTTATAATTAACAGTTTAAAACTAAGAAATGTTTTGAAAAAAAATAAAAAAAAAGGTAAAATAATAGATAAGTATATATTTAATAGAGGAGTTAAAAAATGACAAATATTTTAATTTTTGGACATAAAAATCCAGATACAGACACAATTTGTTCTGCTATCGTTTATAACAATTTAAAAAGACTTCAAGGTATGGATACAGAAGCAGTAAGACTTGGAGAATTAAATGATGAAACTAAATATGCATTAGAATACTTTGGTGTAAGTACACCTCGTCTAGTAGAAAGTCTTAAAGAAGGACAACACGTAATATTAGTCGATCATAACGAATTCCAACAATCAGCTAATGGAATTGAAAATGCAGTAATTCGTGAAGTTATTGATCACCATAGAATTGCTAACTTTGAAACTGCAGCACCATTATATTACAGAGCAGAACCACTTGGATGTACTGCAACTATCTTAAAGAAAATTTATGAAGAACAAAGTGTACATATAAATAAACAAATGGCCGGACTTATGCTATCAGCAATTATCTCTGATTCATTATTACTAAAATCACCAACGTGTACATTACGTGATAAAGTTGCAGCAGAAGAATTAGCTGCTATTGCTGAGGTGAAATTTAGAAGAATATGGACTAGCAATGCTAAAAGCAGGGGCGTCTACTAAAGATAAAAAAGCTGAAGAGTTAATTTCATTAGATGCTAAAGAATTTCATCTTAGGAGATGACAAACTAATCGTTGCACAAATAAATACAGTAGATGAGAAAGAAGTTTCGGAACGTAAGGAAGAACTAGTTAGTGCTATAAATAAAGGAAATCTCAGAAAAAGGATTATCTGCATTTGTGTTTGTTATTACTAATATCTTAACTTCAAACTCTGAAGTTTTAGTACTAGGGGACTTAAAAAAGATAAAGTTGCTTCAGCATTTAATAAAGTTTTAAACAATGATTTTATGTTATTAGAGGGAGTAGTTTCACGTAAAAAACAAGTAGTTCCTCAAATTACAGAAGAGTTTACAAAATAATTTAGAATATTTTTGAAAGTGGGACTAGTTTCCACTTTCTGCATTATATGAGCTTAAAAAAAATTTTAAGAATAAAAAAGAGGATTATAAATGAAAAATAGTAAATCTTTACTTTGGACTTTTATTAAGAGTACTGTAGTAAATTGCTTAATAGTTATTGCATTTTCAGGTCTATTTAATGGAAGTCTTAGGATTGATAAACCAATATACGGGTTCTATGGAGCATTGCTCTTAACTATATTGTATATGTTCATTAGACCGATAATATTGATGGTAAGTATAGTACCAATTATTATGACTTTTGGTATCTTTATAGTTATAATTAATGCTTTATTGATAATGTTTGTTTCATATTTATTGTCACCTCATTTTGAAGTGGCGTCATTTGGTTCAGCATTTTTCTTAGCAATATTTATATCTATATTTAATGCATTATTAAATAGTAATGATAGAAAGATAATAATAAAAAAATTCTAAAGGTTGATAGATAACCTTAATATAATCTAAATAAAAAATAGTAAGGAAAACTAAATGAAAATAGTAACAACAAGAGATCTAATTGAAAAATTAGAGTTTAGAAAGTAATTAGTGGAGAAAAAGGACTAGATAGGGAAATAACTACAGGGGAGTTATCGCGACCTGCATTACAGTTGGCAGGGTACTTCTCACATTATACTCCCCAAAGAGTACAGATACTTGGTACGAGTGAGTTATCTTTCTTTAAGTTATTAACTGACGCAGAAAAAGTTCTAGAATGGGTATGTTATGTACAAGGATTACTCCTTGTATAATTATTTCACGAGGTTTAGATATTCCGAATGAATTAATAGAGGCATCTAATAAATATGATACTCCAGTACTACGTAGTAACTCTGAAACTACAAAGTTAATGGGATTTATTACATATCATCTGCAAAATATGTTTGCTCCAACTACATCGGTACATGGTGTATTTATCGAGGTTTACGGGATTGGTATACTATTAACTGGAGAAAGTGGTATTGGTAAAAGTGAAATAGCATTAGAACTAATAAAAAGGGGACACCGCTTAATAGCTGATGATAGAGTAGATATTAGGGAACTTCAGAAGGATTACCTAATTGGAACATGCGAATCTCCTTTGATTAAGCACTTATTGGAAATAAGAGGACTAGGGATTATCAATGTAATGACATTATTTGGAACTGGAGCAGTTCGAAATGAGAAACGACTTCAACTAAATATTCATTTAGAAACATGGGATGAGTCTAAACAATATGATCGTATTGGTTTAAATAATGAAAAACAAGAAATATTAAATTCTAAAATAGAAAAGAAAACTATCCCAGTTAGACCAGGACGAAACGTTGCAATTATTATTGAATCTGCAGCAATGAATTATCGTTTAAATCAAATGGGAACAAATACCGCTAAAGATTTTACTTACAGGCTAGAACAAGAAATTAAAAGAAATAACACAGAAAGTAGCAAAGGAGAATAAATATGAGTTTAGGATACATTAATCCAATTGCATTTCATTTATTTACAAAACCAATTTATTGGTATGGAATAATAATTGCTACGACAGTGTTAGTAGCATATTTAATGGCTGAACGAGAAGCTTCAAAAAGAGGATTACCAAAGGATACGATGTTAGATCTTTTATTAATGGCTCTACCAGTAGCATTTATTTTCGCTCGTGCCTATTATGTTGTATTCAGATGGGATTATTATTCAAATCATAAAGATGAAATAATTGCAATATGGGATGGAGGAATAGCTATCTATGGTGGCCTATTAGGTGGTTTTATTGTATTATATTTCTTCGCTAGAAAAAAAGAAAAATTAAAATAATAAAGCTTTTAGATATTATTGCACCTAGTTTATTAGTAGGTCAAATGCTTGGACGTTGGGGTAATTTCTTTAATCATGAAGCCTATGGCGGAGAAGTAAGTCGTTCATATTTAGAAGATAGATTTATTCCAAAATTTCATAATAGATAATATGTTTATAGATGGAGCATACAGACAACCTACTTTTTTATATGAGAGTTTCTGGTGCTTTATAGCGGTAATTATATTATTATTGTTAAGAAATAAATTATCTCAAAGTGAAGTGTTTGCTTCGTATATCATATTATATGGTGTAGAGAGATTTATCGTTGAGGGTATGCGAACAGACTCTTTATATATAGGTAGTTTACGTATTTCACAAGTACTTTCACTGGTATTTGTAGTAGGAAGTTTGATATACTTAATATTGCTTAATACAAATTTAAAGACAAAAAAATATTGTATAAAGAATCATAAAAAGAGGGTGGAAACTATGACAGAAAAAATTTATGACTTAATTATTGTTGGAGCAGGTCCAGCGGGTATGACAGCATCAATTTATGCTTCACGTGCAAATATGTCTGTTCTAATGTTAGAAAGAAAGTATCCAGGTGGACAAATGCAATCTACTGAAGAAATTGAAAACTATACTGGATATGAGCATATTACAGGACCAGAGTTATCAGAAAAGATGTTTGAACATTCTAAGAAATTTGGTACTGAATTTGCATTTGGAAATATTACCAAAATAGAAGTAAAAGAAGATTTAAAATATGTTACTGCAGGATCTACAGTATATATAGCTAAAACAGTTATTGTTGCTACAGGATCTGAACATAGAAATCTTAATGTACCAGGAGAAGAAGAATTCTCAGGTAAAGGAGTAAGCTACTGTGCTGTTTGTGATGGAGCTTTCTTTAGAAATAAAGAAGTAGTAGTAGTTGGTGGAGGTGACTCTGCTGTTGAAGAAGCACTATATCTATCTAATCTTGTCTCTAAAGTTACAATTGTTCATAGACGTGATGAATTAAGAGCACAAAAAATCTTACAAGATAGAGCATTTGCAAAAGATAATATTGAATTTATTTGGGACAGTGTAGTCAATGAAATTAAAGGTGAAAGAAAAGTTTCATCAGTTGAGATTCGTAATGTGAAAACAGAAGAAATTAGTTCTATTCCTGCAGATGGGATATTCATATACGTAGGAATGATACCTCAAACTAATGATTTTACTGATTTAGGAATTACAAATTCATCAGGGTATATACCTACTAACGAAAAACTTGAAACGACAATTCCTGGAATTTTTGCAGCTGGAGATGTTAGAGAAAAAGAAATAAGACAAGTGGTAACAGCTACATCTGACGGTGCAATAGCTGCACAAGGAGCATATAGTTTTGTAGAGAGCTTAAAATAAAAAATGGACTCAAGAATTCCTTGAGTCTATTTTTCTATTATAAATTCTGTTCTTAATGAAGAGTTTATTTCAAGTTTGTCATTAGTTACCGGATGATTAAATATAACCCTTAGTGCGCCAAGATACATTTTATCATATTTGAATCCATCGTTTGAATAGTGTTTATCTCCAATAATTGCGTTACCGATTGAAGACAAGTGAACTCGAATTTGATGGGTTCTTCCTGTATCTAGTGAAATTGTAACCATAAATTTATTTTGATCTATTTTTTCACAAGAGAGTATATTTGTAATAGCTTTTTTACCATTATTTGTAACTGCCATTTTATTTTTTTCACGGATATCTCGACCTATATTAGTTTTTATGGTTTGTGGTTTTATATTATTTTTTGTAAGTGCTGTATAATATCTTTTAATTTCCCGATTTTCTAACATCTGATCGAGTTTTGATTTTATTAAGGGGGTTTTAGATAAAATTACCAGTCCACAAGTATCAATATCTAATCGATGAATTGGCTCTAGATATTGATAGTCAGAAATTAAATAATTAACTAAAGTGTTATCTTCAGTACTGATATCATTTGGATGAGTTTTAATTCCAAATGGTTTAGAAACTATAAGTAAATAGGGGTCTTCGTATTCTTTTTGTTATTGAAATACTTTTTGTTTGTTAAATAATTTGATTTTGATAATTCTATATTTAGTTTAAGAACATCATTTTTTTGCTAATGATGTGTTAAGTTTTTGCGATATCATTATTAACTAAAAATTGTATTGTTATTTTGATGTGTTTGCATTCTTATAGCGTGAAGATTTTTTTCTTTGAAATTTTTTTAAAAAAATTAACTAGATAATCTTCTACACTTTTTATAATCATTTAAAAACTTTAAAAATGCATAATTGCTCCTTTTTTTATAAATATTGAATATTGAAAAATATAGTTGTAGTATGTTTTTTTATAATACAATTGAAAATATTTTTAAAGAATATTTGTAATAACGTAATATTCTTCTAGTTTTAGTAGCTTTAATTATATAATACTTTAGGTAATCAATAAAGTAAAAAAAGAGAATCATATAAAGGTTATTTAGAAATAAATTTGAGTCTAAAAAAATTTAAATATATATTTATAACTATTGTTAAAGTGTAAAAAGTAGAATAATATTGATTTATAAAAAAATATACTAGATTTATTTCACCTAAATTATGATGATAATAATACTATTATAAGGTTAGTGACAGATTGCTCTACAACGGAAGAGGATATAGATAATGTAATAAAAATTATTTTAAAAATTAAACGTTTTAAGAAAGCTAGGTATAAATAACTAGTTTCTTTTTTATCTATAAATTAATAAATTTAAATTAATACATTAAATTTTAAATTTACTGTTGATTTTTAAAAGCTTATTTATAGTATTATTAAACTTGTATTTAGTAAAAAGTAAACTAATAGTTTAGTAACAGAATACTTTTGCGACAAAAAGTTTATTAATATTAAACTTATATAACAAAAAGTAGGATAATAATAAACTTAGTAATAGCAATTTTGTTATTGTTAGGAAAGGAGATAAGATGTACTCAATAGGAGAAAGATTAAAAAGATTGAGAATTCAAAAAAATCTCACCCAAGAAGAATTAGGAGAACGTACAGATTTAAGTAAAGGATATATATCTCAAGTAGAACGTGACTTAGCTTCACCATCTATGGAGACATTTTTTAACATTTTACAAGTTTTAGGTTGTGCTCCAAAAGATTTTTTTGATAAAGAAAGTTCAAGTCAAAAAGTATACTATTCATTAGAAGATCAAACTAGTTATGAAGAAACTGACGATGGTTATGAATTAACTTGGTTAGTACCAGAATCTAATGAAAAAGAAATGGAATCATTAATTCTTAAGTTAGAGAAAAATAGCAATTATAAAACTTTTTCACCATCAGAATCAGAAACTTTATGTTATGTTTTGCGAGGAAAGTGTAAACTAAAACTTGGAGAAGAGGAATTTATTGCTTCAGAAAAAGAATCATTTTATTTTTTAGCTACTTCAGAGCACAGGTTATCAAATCCATTTGATCAAGAATGTGAAATTTTGATTGTAGCAACTAATTCGTATTTATAAGGAGAAAAAAATGGCAAATATTGTTGAATTTAAAGATGTATCAATGTCGTTTGGTAATAGTAAAGTTTTAAAAAATATTGATTTAGAAATCGAAAAAGGTAATTTTTATACTTTATTAGGACCAAGTGGATGTGGTAAAAGTACAATTTTAAAATTAATAGGTGGATTTTTAAGTCCAACTTCAGGAGATATACTATTAGGTAATAAAGTGGTAAATGATTTACCAGCTAATAAACGTCAAGTTAATACTGTTTTTCAGGATTATGCATTATTTCCACATATGAATGTTTTTGAAAACGTAGCTTTTGGTTTAAAAATAAAAAATGAAAAGAAAGAAGTAATAAATAAAAAAGTTAAGAAGGCTTTAAAACAAGTTAACCTTGTAGGTTTTGAAAAACGTGATATTAGCGAAATGAGTGGTGGGCAAAAACAACGTGTTGCAATTGCTCGCGCAATTGTTAATGAGCCGGAAATTATTTACTTGATGAATCATTATCTGCACTTGATTTGAAATTACGACAAGAGATGCAATATGAACTTCGTGAATTACAACAACAAACAGGTATAACTTTCATCTATGTAACACATGACCAAGAAGAAGCTTTAGCAATGAGTGATTACATTTTTGTAATGAATAATGGTAAAATTGAACAAAGTGGAACCCCTCTAGATATTTATGATGAACCTGTAAACAGATTTGTTGCTGACTTTATAGGAGAGTCTAATATCGTTAATGCAGTAATGATAGATGACTATTTAGTAGAAATTTATGGAAAACAATATGAATGTGTTGATGCTGGTTTAGATAAAAATAAACGAGTAGAAGTAGTAATTAGACCTGAAGATTTAGAAATCACTTCTTCAGAAAAAGGGAAAATTAATGTGGTAGTTGATACACAACTGTTTAGAGGTGTACATTATGAAATTTGTTGTTTAGATGATCAATATAACGAATGGATTGTACATTCAACTAAAGAAGCAAAACCTGGTTCTGCTGTCGGACTAAACTTTGATCCTGAAGCAATACATATCATGGTACCAGGAGAAACAGAAGAAGAATTTGATGCACGTTTAGAATCATATGAAGAGGAGGAATAATAATGTTTAATAAAAAAACACGCTCACTTTTCATGATTCCATATGTAATGTGGATGTTACTTTTTGTAGTATTTCCAATTTTACTGATTGTTTATTATTCTTTTAGAGATATTAATGGTAATTTTACACTTTCAAACTATCAAGTATTTTTTAGTAGCACATATGTATTAATGACACTTTATAGTTTTTGGTATGCTTTTTTAATTACTCTAATTTGTTTAGTAATAAGTTATCCTTTAGCTTTTATAATTAGTAAAAGCAAATATAGCGAATTGCTACTTTTACTTATTATATTACCGACATGGATCAATATATTATTAAAAAAACATACGCGTTCTTAGGATTATTTGGAGAATATGGAACAATTAATAGTTTCTTAGAATATATAGGTATAGGTACACAAAGTTTATTATTCAACTCATTCAGTTTTGTATTTGTATCTAGTTACATATTCCTACCATTTATGTTATTACCAATTTATAATTCAGTAGTTGGAATTAATAGAAACTTGATAGAAGCTTCATATGATTTAGGGGCAGATTTTAAAACTACATTTAGAAAGATTATATTTCCTTTAAGTATTAACGGAGTAAAAAAACAGGAATACAGGTAACATTTATTCCAGCATTATCTCTATTTATGATAACAAGACTTATTGCAGGAAATAAGATTATTAACTTGGGTACTGCTATTGAAGAACATTTTCTTGTTACACAAAACTGGGGATTAGGATCTACAATAGCTGTATTCTTAATAGTTGTAATGGGAATTATAATGGTATTAACAAATACTAAAGATAAAGTAACTATAGGAGGAAAAAAATAATGAAATTAACTTCAAAATTATATTTAATAGTTATTTTTTTGCAATATTATATATACCTCTAGTTTATTTAGCGTACTATTCATTTAACTCTGGAAAAACAATGATAGATTTCGAAGGCTTCTCATGGAAACACTATGTAGAATTGTTTGCAAAATACTCGAATGATGGTAATTGTTATTAATACTTTAGTAGTTGCTTTACTATGTGGATTATTTTCAGCTGTTTTAGGAACTTTAGGAGCATTAGGTATATACTCATTAAAATCTAACAAAAAGAAAAATAGTTTTTTAATTGGTAACAATATTTTAATTGTGAGTCCAGACGTAATAATTGGGTGTTCATTCTTACTTATGTTTACATTTATAGGAAAACAGTTAGGAATTGATAGTATTCAAGGTTTTTGGTCAGTTCTACTATCGCATATAGCTTTTAGTATACCGATAGTAGTATTGATGGTACTACCAAAATTATATGAGATGCCAAAATCTATAATTGATGCAGCTGTTGACCTTGGGGCAACATATCCACAAGTTTTAAGTAAAATCGTTATTCCGTATATTACTCCTGGAATTCTAGCAGGGTTCTTTATGGGACTAACATATTCACTTGATGACTTTGCGGTAACTTTCTTCGTTACTGGTAATGGATTCCAAACACTATCAGTAGAAATTTATTCAATGGCAAGACAAGGAATAAACTTACAAATCAATGCATTATCAACCGTATTAACTCTATTTGTTGTAATTGCAGCAATTATATATTATATAATTAATACAAGTAAGTTGAAAAGGGAGGTAAGATAGTATGAAAAAATTACTTATTTCTGCTTTATCAATCTTAGTTATTTGTTTAGGATTATTATACAGTAGAGATTTCATTGATAGCTCAAGTAGTGGAGAAAAACAAACTCTTACAATTTTCAACTGGGGTGAATATATTGATCCAGACTTAATTAAAAAATTTGAAGCTGAAACTGGAATAAAAGTTGTTTATGAAACTTTCGATTCAAATGAGGCTATGCTAACAAAAATACAGTCAGGATCTACACCTTATGATTTAGTTGTACCTTCAGATTATATGATTAAAAAAATGAAGAAATTAGATTTATTAAAAAAACTAGATCATAGTAAACTAGAAGGTTTTGATAATATAGATAAACAATTTATAAATCTTTCTTTTGACCCTAACAACGATTATTCTGTTCCATATTTCTGGGGAACATTAGGAATTGTTTATAACAAGACAAAAGTTCCAGGTGATTTAAAATTTGAAAAATGGGATGACTTATGGGATGCTCGTTTAGAAAATAATATTCTTCTTATTGATGGTGCAAGAGAAATGATGGGAATTGCTTTACAATCTGAAGGTAATTCTGTAAATGATACTAATGAAGTTAATCTTAATTTAGCTGAGAAAAAATTAGAATTATTACATAAAAATGTTAAAGCAATAAATGCTGATGAGAAAAAAATGCTAATGATTAACAATGAAGCTTGGGTTTCAGTTGTCTTTTCAGGTGATGCATCTGCAATAATGACAGAAAATGAAAATATGGTATATTCAGTACCTAAAGAAGGAACAAACCTTTGGTTTGATAACATAGTTATACCTAAAACATCAAAAAATGAAGATGCAGCTTATAAATTTATAAACTTTATGCTTAGACCAGAAAATGCAGCTCAAAATGCTAAATTCATTGGATACGCTACTCCAAATGAGAAAGCTAAAGAATTATTACCAGAAGAAGTTACTTCTGATGAACAGTTCTATCCTGATTTAAGTAGTATAGAAAAAGCAGAAGTTTATGAAGATTTATCACCAGCGATGCTTCAGTTATACAATGACTTATTCTTGAAATTTAAAAATAAATAATAGAAATTAATATGAATTAAGATAAAGTAGATTATTTATAAAAAAATGAAATCTACTTTATCTTTTATTATAGTTGAAACAGCTATTCATTTTGTTATATAATAAATATAAATAGTAGAGAAGGGAGAATTATTATATGAAGACAAAGTACTTTACTATTAATTACAATTTTACCAATTGAATTAATGACATTATTGTTATTTTTTTACCTGAAAAGACATCTTATAACTGGGAATTATGATGATGGCATTATATTTTGGAATAATTATGTTGATTTCTGGAAAATATATAAAAAGAGGTGATAATGCACATTTAATTAGTGGTGTTGATATTAGTTATGAAGAGGCAAAGATTACCAGAAAAATATTGAAAAGTATTCTAAAGATAGTAAGATTGTAGGAAATATATGTTTTAGGAGTAGGTAGTATATGTTTCCTTTATAGTTATAGTATACTTTATTGTAATTAATATTTAGTAATAAGTATAGTGAATAATTTTTCACTATGCTTTTTTTACTATAAGTAATATATAAAATGTGGTATAATTATATAGTTAAGTTTATATAGGAGGATTGTATGTTTCAGGCTTTATATAGAAAATATCGACCACAAACATTTAATGATATTGTAGGTCAAAATCATATAGTTTCAGTATTAAAAAATGCAATTGAAAAGAATCAAATTAGCCATGCGTACTTGTTTTATGGACCTAGAGGGACTGGTAAAACTTCGATTGCTAAAATATTTGCTAATGAAGTGAATAAAAATGAAGTCTATCAAAAAGAAAATGTAGATATAATAGAAATTGATGCTGCAAGTAATAATGGTGTTGATGAAGTTCGTGATATAAAAGAAGCAATCAAATTTTTACCAAGTGAAGGGATGTATAAAGTTTATATAATTGATGAAGTTCATATGCTTACCACAGCAGCCTTTAATGCACTGCTTAAAACTTTAGAAGAACCTCCAGCACATGTTATTTTTATTTTAGCTACTACTGAGATTCATAAAATACCAGCAACAATATTATCAAGATGCCAAAGATTTGAGTTTAAAAATTTATCGGTTGAACAATTAGAGGATAGATTAAAATATATCTCAGAAAATGAACGTCTAGATATTGAAGATGATGCAATAAAGAAAATTGCAACCTTAGCTAAAGGTGGTTTGAGAGATGCAATAAGCATACTTGATCAAGTATCTAATTATTCTGAAAAAATCACTTTAGAAAATATTTTAGAAGTAACATCATCTATTAGTGAAGACAGTATCTTAGAGTTTTATAAATATTTATTACAAGGAGATGTGACAAAATCACTACTTATGTATAATGATTTTGTCGCACAAGCTAAAAGATACTAAACTTCTACTTAATGATTTAATAAATATTACAAGGGATATAGTAGTTTATAAAAATTTAAATAACACAAATTATACAAATTATAATGTGAAAATAATTGAGGATGTTGTAAAAGATGTTCCGTTTGATTATTTTTTTATAAAAATAATTGAATATTTATCACAAAACAGAACAATATATAAGATTTTTCAACTGAATATATGAGTTATATGCAAATATGTATAGTTAAAAATATGTTCAAAAAGCTAACTATAGCAATACTAAAGTAGATGTTGTATCAAATGATGGAAGTAACATTGTTGTTAATACACAAATACAAGAACTAGAAAGTAGAATTATATTGTTGGAAAAAAATTACTACAGATAAAAAAATCAAAAAAAGTAGATTTAAATAATAAGATAGATAATTCAAGTACTACTAAAGATTCATATTTATCTAATAATGTTGAAATAAAAAGAGGTTATTATTAAAAGATAAAAAGTAAAATAGTGGAATTAATTAAATAGTTCTAATGATAATTTTACTAATTATGCTTCAAAATGTATTTAGTAGAATTATTAATGATAGTTTTCTCTACGGATAACAATGAAAATGTATGCTATGGGAGAAATATTTAAATCTTGTAAGTTAGTAGCTTCTTCGAAAAATAGCAGGGTTACTTGTATTTAATGAAGCTGAAAGTATGATAAAAATGGCTCCAAATTCTAAATATAAAAAAATATTTAGAGGAATTATTTAGAAGATATATTGGAGTAGATTATGCTATATATACTTTACAAGATAATCAATATAACACTCTACTAGATGAAATTAAAAACATTTCACCTAAGAAAGATAGTTTAGTTGAAATTAAAGAAGAACAAGAAGAGAAAGAAGACTCAAAAAATAATTCGAAAAATTGAACAATTATTTTCAGATATTATAGTTGAAAAAAATAGAACTGAAATAAAAATGAAAGATATTGAAAATTATTGACAATTAATGGGTTTTTAAATAGAATTATAATATAACAAGATATTTAGGAGGAAATGATATGCGTGGAATGGGAAATATGCAACAAATGATGAAAAAAATGCAAAAAATGCAAAAGGATATGTTAGCAGCCCAAGAAGGATTAAAAGATCAAACAGTTGAAGGTACAGTTTCTGGAGGAATGGTTACTGCAATAGCTAATGGAGATGGGAAAATTTTAGATATTAAAATTAAAGAAGAGGTAGTTGATCCAGAAGATATCGAAATGTTACAAGATATGGTTTTAACAGCAGTAAATGACGCATTAGAAAAATCTACTCAACTTAAAGAAGAAACTTTAGGTAAATTTACAAATGGATTAAATATTCCGGGACTATAAAATGCAATATCCAAAACCAATATTAGACTTGATAGATAGTTATTCACTTTTACCTGGAATAGGGAGAAAAACAGCCATTCGTCTTGCGTTTCATACGTTAAAGATGAATGATAATGATATAAATAATTTTGCTAAATCTTTAGTGGAATTAAAAGAAAAACTTACAAATTGTGAAGTTTGTCATAGATTATCTGAAACGTCTATATGTGATATTTGTACAGATAATTCACGTGATAAATCAACAATTTGTGTTGTGGCTAACGACAATGATTTAGTTGCTATGGAAAATATGCAACAGTATAGAGGAGTCTACCACGTTTTAGATGGTTTGATATCCCCTATGGATGGTATCGGTCCATTAGATATTAATATTAAATCATTGTTTGAAAGAGCTCAAGATCCAATTGTTAAAGAAATAATTCTTGCAACAAATTCATCTCCTGAAGGAGAAGGGACAGCAAGCTTTATTTCAAAATATTTGAAGAATACGGATATAAAAGTAACTAGAATTGCTCAAGGGTATATCATTTGGAAGTGATATAGAATATGTAGATGAGGTAACGTTATCTAGAGCAATTTCTGGTCGAATAGAAATATAATTTTAGGAGGGCATAAATATGTCACAAAAATCAGTAAATGCAATTAAAGTTTTGGGTGTAGATGCTATTAACAAAGCAAAATCAGGGCATCCTGGGGTAGTAATGGGAGCTGCGCCTATGGCTTACTCACTATTTGCAAATCATTTAAGAGTAAATCCAAAAAAAGAAAATTGGATTAACAGAGATAGATTTATCTTATCTGCTGGTCATGGTTCAATGTTACTATATTCATTATTACATCTTTCTGGATTTGAAGATGTTTCATTAGAAGAAATTAAAAACTTCCGTCAATGGGGATCAAAAACTCCTGGGCACCCAGAATTTGGACACACAAAAGGTGTAGATGCAACTACAGGTCCACTAGGTCAAGGAGTATCAACAGCTGTAGGTATGGCTTTAGCAGAAAGATATTTAGCAGCTAAGTATAATAAAGAAGGATATAATTTATTTGATCACTACACATATGTAATTTGTGGTGATGGTGATATTATGGAAGGGTGTTGCATCTGAAACAGCAAGTTTTGCAGCAATTCAAAAATTAAATAAATTAGTGGTATTATATGATTCAAATGATATTTGTTTAGATGGTGAAACAAAAGATGCATTCTCTGAAAAGTGTTCGTGCAAGATATGAAGCTTATGGTTGGAACACAATTTTAGTAGAAGAAGGATCAAATGTTGACTGCTATTAGTAAAAGCCTATTGAAGAAGCAAAAAAATCTGATAAACCAACTCTTATTGAAGTTAAAACTATTATAGGTGCGGGTTCACCTAATAAACAAGGAACAAATGGAGTTCATGGTGCTCCATTAGGAGAAGAAGAAACTGCATTATTTAGAAAAGAAATTGGTTGGGAATATGATCCATTTGAAATTCCAACTGAAGTATATGAAGACTTTAAAGAAAAAGTTGCTGATCGTGGAGAAGCTGCTTATAAATCATGGGAAAAATTATATGATGACTATAAAGCTAAATATCCAGAATTAGCATCTGAATTAGAAGAAGTATTATCAAGAAAAGATATTGAGCGCTTATCTAAAGAAAGCTTTGGATTCAAGAATGTTGGAGAAGCTCAAGCGACACGTAATTCATCACAAGATGCAATTAATAGCATAGCTGCAGTTTTACCTACATTCTTTGGAGGATCAGCAGACCTTTCTCACTCAAATATGACATTTATAAAAGGAGAAGGTCTTCAAAATAATGAAAATAGAGTAGCACGAAATGTACAATTTGGTGTACGTGAGTTCGGTATGGCAACTATCCTAAACGGATTAATGTTACACGGTGGAGTTCGTGTATTTGGAGGTACATTCTTTGTATTCTCTGATTACTTAAAAGCTGCCTTAAGACTATCAGCTATACAAAATCTTCCTGTAACATATGTGTTTACTCATGATAGTATAGCAGTAGGGGAAGATGGTCCTACACATGAACCAATCGAACACCTAGCCTCATTAAGAACAATTCCAAATACTTATGTATTTAGACCAGCAGATGCAACTGAAGCACAAGCTGCATGGTATTTATCACAAAAAGTTAATAATAAACCAACTTCATTAGTATTAACTCGTCAAAATCTTCCAGTTTTAGAAAATACTTCATTTGAAAAAGTATCTAAAGGTGCATATGTTGTTTATGAAACATCTTCAGATTTTGATACAATTTTAATAGCTACAGGATCAGAAGTTGCATTAGCAGTCGATGCAGCTCGTGAACTAGAAAAAGAAGGTTCTAAAGTACGTGTAGTAAGTATGCCATCTGTAGAATTATTTGAAGAACAATCTAAAGAATATAAAGAAGAATTATTACCACGTAGTGTCCGTAGACGTGTATCTTTAGAAATGGGTAATACGGCTTTATGGTACAAATATGTTGGATTAGACGGATTAGCTATAGGGATCGACAATTTTGGTGCTTCTGCTCCAGCAAATAAAGTAATTGAAGAATATGGATTTACTGTATCAAAAGTAGTAGAGAGAATAAAAAATGAGCTATAAAGAAATTGCACCTGGAGATATAATCAAGGTTAAAGTTACTGCTGTAAAACCATATGGAGCATTTATTGAAACAAGAGATGGTCAGGTTGGATTAATTCATATTTCTGAGATAACAAATTGCTTCATTTTTGATATTAGCAGTTATATTAAACAAGATGAAATTTTAGAAGTTAAAGTATTATCAATTAAAGATAACAAAATAAATGCTACTCTAAATTTCAAACAAAAAAAATCATCAAATAAAAAAAGAAATAAATAGTCTAGATACTCTTAATTTCGTATATGGATTTGATACAATAAAGAGAAATATGAAAGCTTTTGGCAGAAAAAGCAATGATTTGAAATGAGAAAATTCAAAATAAATCTATTGACAAATGTTTTGTAAACGTATATAATTAACCTACATATCATTGAAGTGTAGGAATTAAAAGTAAATAAATATTATTATTAGAGAGAATCTAGTGGTGAAAAGGATTCATAATATTACTTTTATGCTACCTATCTATAACTTCATCGGCAGCTAAGCCGTTATAAACACTAATGAGGAGTACAAAAAATACTTGAATTAGGGTGGTAACACGATTAAGGTCGTCCCTTGTGTAATTAAATTACACAGGGGACTTTTTATTTTTAGTGAATTAAAAGGAGAAAAAAAATGAAACAATTAACATCAACAGAAATAAGAAGAATGTTTTTAGATTTCTTTTGTAGAAAAAGGACATAAAATCGAGCCTAGTGCTTCACTAGTTCCAATTGATGATCCTACATTATTATGGATTAACTCTGGTGTAGCAACTTTAAAGAAATATTTTGATGGACGTGAGATTCCTGAAAATCCTAGAATTACAAACTCACAAAAATCAATACGTACTAATGATATTGAGAAATGTAGGTAAAACAGCTCGTCACCATACTTTTTTTGAAATGTTAGGAAACTTTTCAATTGGGAGATTACTTTAAACCTGAAGCAGTAGCTTGGGCTTGGGAATTTTTAACATCTGAAAAATGGTTAGGTTTAGAGAAAGAAAAATTATCAGTTACTATACACCCTGAAGATACTGAGGCTTACGATATTTGGCACAATCAAATTGGATTACCCGAAGAAAGAATTATTCGCATCGAAGGAAATTTCTGGGATATAGGAGAAGGACCATCAGGGCCTAATACTGAAATTTTCTATGACCGTGGTGAAGAAACAGATACAAAATCACCAAAAGAAGAGATGTATCCAGGTGGTGAGAATGAAAGATATCTAGAAGTTTGGAATGTAGTATTTAGTCAATATAACCATAATGCTGATGGTACTTATACAGAACTTCCTGCAAAAAATATTGATACAGGGATGGGACTTGAAAGAATAGCTTCTGTATTACAGGATGTTCCAACAAACTTTGATACTGATTTATTTATGCCTATAATAAATGAAATTGAAAAATTATCTGGGAAAAAGTATGGTGTTAATAACGAAACAGGATGAAGCATTTAAAGTTATTGCTGACCACATTAGAACAGTTGTATTTGCTATTGCTGATGGAGCACTTCCATCTAATGAAGGTAGAGGATATATTCTAAGAAGATTACTTCGTAGAGCTGTTAGATATGCAAAAGTTTTAGAATTAAATAATTCATTTATGTATAAACTAACTGATATAGTTGCAGAAATAATGAATGATTATTATCCAAATGTAAAAGAATCAGCTGATTTTGTTAAAGATGTAATTCTAAAAGAAGAAGATAGATTCCATGAAACTCTTAATGAGGGAGAAGCTATTTTAAATGGTATTGTTAGTGAAGTTAAAGATACTACAAAAATCATTTCAGGTAAAGATGCATTTAAGTTATATGATACTTTTGGTTTCCCAATTGAATTAACAGAAGAATACGCTGAAGAATATGGTTTAAAAGTTGATATTGATGGATTTAATGAAGAAATGGAAAAGCAAAAAGAACGTGCAAGATCATCAAGACAAGATGATTCATCAATGCAAGTTCAATCAGATTTATATAGCAGAATTATCGGAAATAGTGAATTTATAGGATATACTCAATTTGAAGTATCTTCTAAGCTATTAGCTATAGTTGATAAAGAAGATAATTTATTAGATAAATACTCTGACGAGGAAGTTGTAAAAGTTGTATTTGAAAAAACACCGTTTTATGCAGAGAGTGGGGGTCAAATTGCCGACCATGGTGAAATCTTAGCTAATGGATTTAAAGCCAAAGTACTTGATGTTAAAAAACTACCTGATAAACGTCACATTCACTTTGTAAAAGTACTAGAAGGTGAATTTAAAGTTGGAAATGATTATGAACTAATTGTAAGCAGAGACTTTAGGTTGAATGTTGAGAAAAATCATACAGCTACCCACTTATTAAATGAAGCACTACGACATGAAGTAGGTTCACATATAAAACAAGCTGGATCTCTTGTAACTGATGAAAAACTAAGATTTGACATTACTCATTTTGCACCTTTAACAAAAGAAGAAATTGAAAAAGTAGAGCAAGAAGTTAATAAACAAATCTGGAATGCGTTAGAAATTAAAACTGAAGAAATGCCAATTGCCGAAGCAAGAAAATTAGGAGCTCAAGCATTGTTCGGCGAAAAATATGGAGATATTGTTCGAGTAGTTTCGATTGGTGATTACTCAATAGAACTGTGTGGTGGTACACATAATTCAAACAGTAGTGAAGTAGGAATTTTCAAAGTTATTTCTGAAACTGGGGTTGCTGCAGGAGTTCGTAGAATAGAAGCACTAACAGGAAGAGCCGCATATGAGTATTTAAGACAACAAGAAGAGACTCTTCGTACTGTTGAAAAATTAACAAAAGCTAATGCTTCAAATGTTGTAGAAAAAGTAACTAATTTACAAACTGAAATTAAAAAACTTTCTAAAGAAAAAGAAAGTTTACAACAGAAAATAGCTAATGCAGAGTTAAACAATCTAGTAAATAATATTAAAGAAGTTAATGGTATAAACGTACTTACAAGTTTAGTTGAATCTGAAAATATGAATCATTTAAAACAACTTGTAGATAATGCAAAATCTAAATTAGAAAACTATATTATAGCATTTGCTTCAATAAATGATGATAAAGTTAACTTTGTAGTTGCAGTGGATAAAGCTATTACAGATAAATATAATGCTGGAAAACTTGTAAATATTTTAGCAACTGTCTGTGAAGGTCGAGGCGGTGGACGCCCAGACATGGCACAGGCTGGAGCTAAGAATAAAGACAATATAGACAAAGCATTTGAAGAATTAATAGCTAATATTTAATATTATATTGCCTTACCTTACCTTAAGAACAAGGGTGCTATATTTGTAATTATAGTACCCCTTGTTCATTTTTATAATATAAATAAATATGTTATTTTACTCCCTTTTTTTATGAAAATATGGTATAATGGTGTAGATTATTATGGATATAATAATCTTTATAGTAATTTTGATTTAATATTGAATTATTATAGTATAGATTATTTAAGATAAATTAGGAGGATTCTTAATATGGAAAACAAAAAATTAGGAAAAGTAGAAATTAATCCAAGTGCATTAACTGTTATTGCAAATATTGCAGCAAGTGAAGTTGAAGGTGTATCAAAATTATTAGGAAAAAAAGTATACTCTAAAGGGGTAGAACTAGAATTCGTAGGTGAGGAATTACTTATCGATGTATACTGTAATTTAAAAATCAGGATATTCAATCGCTAAAACTGCAAGAAAAAAATTCAAGAAAATGTGAAAAAAATTCTATTTTTTTAATATGACAGAAATCAATACTAAAACTGTTAATGTGAATATTATAGGAATTGATTTTTTTAATTAGGAGATACTAATGAAAAGTAGACATGAATTAAGAGAATCAGTATTTAAAAATTTTTATTTCAGGTAGAAAATACAGATCTAGACTATAGAGAATTATTAGAGTTTGAAGTGGATGATGTTTCAGGTAGTGAATATGTAACTAGAACTTTAGATGATATTTTTTTGAGAAAAAAAAATGAAATTGATGAAATAATAACTAATAACTTAAAAAGATTGGAAGTTAGAACGTTTATCTAAAAATGGATAGACAAATTTTAAGAATATCTACATATGAAATTTTATTTACAGATATTCCATATAAAAGGTTTCTATAAATGAAGCTGTAGAACTTTCAAAAAAATATAGTGAAAAAGATGATAGCTATAAATTTATCAATGGAGTATTAAAAAGGTATAGTTGAAACTTCAACTAAATAAGAGGTAAATATTATTGGAAGAAAAGAGCATATTTAACTGTTACGGCATTAAATAAATATATTGAGAAAAAGTTTATTTTAGACCCTTATCTAAGTGAAATATATATAAAGGGTGAGATATCAAATTTTAAACTACACAATAATAACAATATTTATTTTTCTATTAAAGATGAAAATACAAGAATAAATGCAGTTTGGTTCGGTGCTAAGAATCGTGAGTTTAAAGATGGCGATACAGTTTTAATTAAATCTAAAATAAACTTTTACTTTCCAAGAGGTGAACACAACCTAATAGTTATCGATATGAAAAAAGATCGTATTGGTGAACTATATCAGAAGTTTTTAGAATTAAAAGAAAAGCTTGAAAAAGAAGGCTTATTTTCGTCAGAGTTTAAAAAGGATATTCCAAAAATCAGTCAAAAAATTGCTTTAATAACAGCAAAAACAGGTGCTGCTATACAAGATATGACTAGAACAATACAAAGAAGATTTCCAATTGCTAAAATTAATGTTTATTCAACTTTAGTTCAAGGAGAAAATTCAGTTGAAGATATTGTAAAAAATATTATTCTTGCTGATAGTGAAGATAATGATGTAATTATATTAGGACGTGGTGGAGGATCGATTGAAGATTTGTGGAGTTTCAATACTGAAGAAGTTGTTCGAGCAATCTTTAATTGTAAAACTCCTATTGTAACAGGAATTGGCCATGAGACAGATACATACGTTATCAGATTTTGTGTCAGATGTTAGGGCATCAACGCCGACTGCAGCTGCAGAATTAGTAACCCCAAATATAATAGATATAAAAAATAGATTATCTTTTAATAGTGATAAATTAAATAGAAGAATGTCTTATATATTAGAAGAATATAGAACTAGGATAGCAAATAGTAATTCAAATCCTTACTTTAGAAATTACACAAATATTTATAACATTTATAAAGAAAAAGTTTGTTTGTTAGAGAAAGAATTATCCAAAGGGTTAAATAACTTACTTAAGGATAAGAAATCTGAATTAACTATTTCTAAAGAAATATTCCAAAAGATAGATGTTATAGGTCCATATAAAGAATATTTCATTAAAAAAAGTTGATAGCCTTGAGGCGAATTCTCCTATTAATATATTAAAAAAAGGATACTCAATTACATATTTAAATGATAATAAAATTACATCAGTAAAAAAAGTGTTAATAAAAATGATAATATATCTGTAAGGCTTTCAGATGGTTTATTAGAATGTAATGTAATTGATACAATAGAAGAAGGAGTAGAGTAATGGCTAAAGAAAAATTTTGAGTCGAATTTAATTAATCTTGAAAAAAATTGTTTCTGAATTAGAATCAGGACAACTCTCATTAGAGGAATCGTTAGAAAAAAATATAAAAAAAGGTATAGACCTAGTAAAAAAATGTAATACAATTATAGAAAATGCAGAAAAAGAAGTTCATAGACTAACTGAGGATATTAAAACAAATGAATAGTTTCGAGCAATTTATAAATGAAAATAGAAATTCTTTAAATATTTATGCAAAAAGAATATATAGAAAACCTAGAAATTCCCTGAATTATTAAAGGAATCAATTATTTATTCATTGGTTAATGATGGGAAAAAAATAAGACCATTATCGTTTTTATATTTATTAAAATTTTATAATATAGATTATAAAGAATATTTTGACGTTGCATTAGCAATAGAATTAGTGCATACTTACTCATTGGTTCATGATGATTTACCTGAAATGGATAATGACGATTATCGCTGGGGAAAACCAACTAATCACCGAGTATATGGACAAGATATTGCAGTTCTAACTGGTGATTCAATGCTAACATTAGCATTTGAAGTGTTAAGTAAAGCAAATATAAATGATACTCTTAAAGTTAATCTTATCCAACAATTTGCTAATTATTCTGGTGCAATGGGAATGATTGCTGGTCAGGTATACGATGTTAAGCAAAAAAACTATCAAGTTGACGCTAATTATCTAAAATTGATGCATAGTTTAAAAACAGGTAGACTAATAGAATTACCGCTTGATTTTGCTTGTAAAATAGCTCGAAAAGAATCGGATTTAGATTATATAAGAAGTTTTGGTAAAGAGCTAGGTATAGCGTATCAAATAAAAGATGATATTTTAGATTATTATGGTGAATTTGAAAAAATAGGTAAATTACCAAGTGATGAAGATATGATTACTTATCTTAGTTTTTATGGGATAGATGAATGTAAAGAGTTACTAGAAAAACACACAACAAATGCAATAGAAATTTCAAGAAAATTAGAAAATAATTTATTGGAAGACTTTGCTAATTATTTATTGAAAAGAGATAAATAAAAATAACCACGGTAGTTTAGGGGTAAACTTCCGTGGTTTTATACAGTAAATATTAACGTAGGGTGGGCACTGGAATTTCTATGTACTATGTTAATATATAATTCTAATTATATAAATTGTAGTTACTGGCACAAACATGAGGATTACTGTTAATTGTAAAACTAAAAAGTAGTTTGTTAAACAATATATATAATTAAGACTGTATGTTATTAATCATAATGATTAAATATGTAGTATTTAACTCTATAGTAAGAGTTTTAAATAATTCCAGGTTATAAGCCCAAATAAAAGTCAAACAACTTTACATAAATATTATACTAAAAAAACATGAAATTTAAAGTATTTGTGTAAAAAAATAATAAAAAGTTTTTTTATTTATTAAAGATAGAAATATAAATTAAATTAATGTATAATAAAGAAAATTAACAAAGTAAAAAAATAATTAAGGTGGAAGTTATGAAAATATTGGTAGATGTAAATGAATTTAAAGGTTCATTGACCTCAAGGGAAATAGCGGAGTTAATTTCAAAATTAGCTAATGAAAGGTATAAAAATATTGAAATAGAACCAGAAGTAATTGCGGATGGTGGAGACGGTTTTTTAGATATTTTTAATAATTTTTCTAAAAAAGAAGTACTAGTCACTAATGCCATGGGTGAGAAATATTAAAGCTAGTTATTTAGTTGATTATGATAATAAGAAAGCAGTTATAGAAGTAGCAGAAATAATTGGTCTTAAAAAAGTAAGTGAAAAAAATCCATACCTAGCAAGTACTTATGGTTTAGGAGAAGTAATAAAATCATTACTCCAGGAAAATATTAGAGATTTTATTATAGGTCTTGGAGGAAGTGCAACTAATGATTGTGGCATTGGCATGCTAAGTGCTTTAGGGTATAAATTCTTTGATAAAAATAATAATGAATGTATACACGGTATAAATGCTTTAAGTAAAATAAATAGGATTGATGACTCATATTTAAATGAAAATCTAAAAAATGCTAAGTTTACACTTGTTAGTGATGTTGAAAACATTCTATGTGGGTCAAGAAGGAGCTACATATGTCTTTTCTAAACAAAAAGGTCTAAAGGAAGAAAATTTTCAGATTGTAGATGATTATGTTAATAAATTTACAAGAATAGTGTATAATAAGTACAATACAAATTATTCAAATATTTTAGGTAGTGGTGCTGCAGGTGGTTTAGCTTATGGTTTTCTAACTTTTACAAACTCCGAAATAAAAAAAGGTTCTGATTTTATGATAGAATACCTCAAAATAGAAGAAAAAATAAAAGAGGTAGAAATAGTAATTACTGGAGAAGGTAAATTAGATTTGCAGAGCTTTATGGGGAAAGCCCCAATTGAGATAGCAAGATTAGCAAAAAAATATAAAAAATCAGTTATATTTTTAGCTGGAACTATTTCAGATAAAGGAGATAGACACACTAAACGCTAGTACTAAAGGTATTATCGACGCTTCATTTTCTATTTTGAGAGGAATTTCAACTCTAGATGAAGCTATGAATAAGAAAATTGCAATTTCAAACTTAGAAAATACTGTGTCTCAAGTTTTTAATTTATTGGAGATTTTTAAAGATGAATAATAATAATATTTTGAAAGGAATATTTTGTATAATAATTGCTGGATTTGGATTTGCATTAATGTCTTTATTTGTTAAACTGTCTGGTGATTTACCATCCATCCAAAAAGGTTTTTTTAGAAATATAATAGCTGTATTTATATCTTCGATACCACTTATTAAACATTGGAAAGTTTATAAATATCCCAAGGAAATAATACTGGATGGTTAGTATTAATTTCAAGAAGTGTGTTTGGAACTATAGGATTGGTTTTGAATTTTTACGCTATTTCACATATAAGCTTAGCTGATTCTTCGATTATTCAAAAACTGTCTCCTTTTATTATTATAATATTATCATACATATTTTTTAAAGAAGAAATGACTAGATTTCAAGTTTTCGCAATAATTATTGCTTTTATTGGGATTACATTAATAATTAAGCCAAGTGGAAATAATATTATTAGTATGGGAGCATTAGCTGCATTATTAGGTGCTTTATGTGCGGGTATAGCATATACTTGTGTAAGATATTTAGGAACACACAATATATCAGGTGAGTTTATTATTTTTTTCTTTTCAAGTCTATCATCGCTTATGTTACTGCCATATCTAATTTTAGATTATAGAACTATGACGTACTATCAATTATCAATGTTATTATTAGCAGGTATTAGTGCAACCATAGGTCAGTACGGTGTGACATTTGCATATAAATTTGCTGCAGCAAAAAATATTTCAGTTTTTGATTATTCGCAAGTATTATTTTCTGGAATTTTTGGATATATGTTTTTTGGAGAGTTTCCAGATTTTCAAAGTTTAATTGGTTATATAATTGTAATATCAGTAGGTATAGTTTTAGTATTAAGATCTAAAGTAAGGAGGTAATATGAAAAAAAAATATATAATCATCTTAATAAGTATACTAGGAATAATAACTTTTTGTTTTGGAATAAAAAAAGTATAAATGAATTTTCCGTGAGTAGTAACAAAATAGAAGAAAAAAATAAAAAAATTCTATAAAATCAAGAGATGGAATAGTAGGAGTTAAACAACCTTTTTCCTTTTTTAAAAAAATAGTAAAGAAGTTGAAAAATAACTTAATAGAAAAATGCAAAAAATAGCATAGAAGATCAATTTATTCTTTTACAAAAAGATAACTTACCAGTGGCAGAACAAAAACTTTTTGCTAATAATAAAGATTCTAAACAATATATACTAGGATATTTATCAGGTAAGAAATCAAAACTTTATGAGGAAGGCGAAACTGTTGAGCTAAATAGAAAATATCCATACTATGTGCAGTGGGACAGAAGATGGAGCTATGATAAGCTTGGTGATATAAATATAGCAATTGGTGGCTGTGGGCCTGCTACTGTATCTATGGCGATAAGTGGTTTATTAAATGATAATTCGATAACTCCTGATAAATCGCAAAAATTGCTGATGAAAATGGATATTTTACAGATGATGGAATAAAATGGAGCTTTTTCGATTTTATAACAAAAAAGTATAATTTGCAGACGAAAATAGTTTCTTTAAATCAAAAGTCAATAGATGCTGTTTTACAAAAAAATAATCCTATAATAACTTCAGTAAAAGCTGGTAAATTTACTACAGTAGGTCATATTGTGCTTATTGTTGGAAAAGATAATGATGGAAATTATATTATAAATGATCCTAATAGTTATGGAAGAACAATAAAAAAATGGAGTTATGATGAGTTGAAAACAGAAATTAAATCTATGTGGGAAGTATCAAAAATAATTTATTATTACAAGAAAAAAATAAACGAATTATATAGTTTTAATAATTATATAATTTGTTTATTTTTTTGTCAGTAAAAAAACTGAAATAATTATAGAAACTAATAAATGAAAATAGACCAATAATTTGCTTAATACTTAGAAAAATATTATAATAAAAGGTATGTTAAAGGCTTAATAAAGCGATATTTAAATAATATTTAATAAAAAACCTTAAATAAAAATTATAAGATGGAGGAATAATAATGTCTGTTCTAGATATAAAAAATTTAGAAGTATCGATAAATGATAAGAAAATATTAAAAGGACTTAATTTAGAAATTAAATCTGGGGAAATTCATGCAGTAATGGGGCCTAATGGGGCAGGAAAATCTACATTAGCATCAGCTATTATGGGACATCCCTAAATATGAAGTTGATGGAGGTAGTATTTTACTTGATAATGAGGAAGTACTAGACATGGAGGTAGATGAGAGAGCTAGAGCTGGATTATTCTTAGCTATGCAATATCCTTCAGAAGTTCCTGGAGTACCAACATCAGAATTTATTAAATCAGCTATTAATGCTAGTAGAGAAGAAAAGTATTCCACTAATGCAAATATATCAAAAAACTTGATAAAACTATGAACTTTTTAGAAATGGATTTAAAAATGTCTCAACGTTATGTGAATGATGGATTCTCAGGTGGTGAGAAAAAACGTAATGAAATATTACAGATGATGATGTTAGAACCTAAATTTGCAATTCTTGACGAGATTGACTCTGGATTAGATATAGATGCATTGAAGATTGTATCAAAAGGAGTTAATAAAATGCGTGGGAGAAGATTTTGGTTGTTTAATTATAACTCACTATCAACGTTTACTGGATTATATTGAACCAGATTTTGTTCATGTGTTAATGGATGGGAAAAATAGTTAAAACAGGAGGGACCAGAATTAGCACTTCGCTTTAGAGAAAAAGAAGGATATGATTGGTTAAAAGAAGAGGTTTAATATGGAAAATAATAAATTAAAACTTAGTATAAAAACATTACAGAATATTTTTTCTGATACTAATGAACCTGAGTGGTATTTAAATACAAGAAAATTGGCTTTATACAAGAGTTATACTTTACCTTTTCCTAAATTAGAATCAATGAATTTAGAAAATTGGAATCTTTTTAATGTTGATTTTTAGTAAATTACGTATTGATAGAAAATACCACTAATATTGAAGAAAGTATTAGAAAAAAATATAATGTAAATAGGGACGATTTTGTAGTTATTCAAAAAAATAACACTTTGGTCTATGTAAATATACCGGAAAAATATAATAATAAGGTACAAATAAAAAATATATTTTCTGCTATGAATGATGATCATATTAAAGATAGTTTTATGAGTGTTGTAGATTATGCAGAAAGTAAAGTAACATCAGTACATTATACATTATTGAACGCAGGATTATATGTAGATGTAGTTGATAATTCAGAAATTGATGAACCTTTACAATATATAGTAATTTCAGATGGTGAACAAAGCTTGTTTAATCATGTTACGTTACAAGTTGGAAAGAATGCTAAATTCAATTTTATTGAAAATTATATAAATAATATTGATAAGGATAGTGAACCATTCAATATCGTTACTGAAGTAGTAGCTCATGATGGTGCAAAGATAAATTATAGTTCAATAACTAATCAGCCCTGGTGCAAAGAGAGGAACTATTTTAAGACGAGGTTTAACATATAGAGATGCATTAATTAACTGGAATGTTGCAGCAATGGATGAGGCTAATGTATATCATGATAATACAACACATATTCTGGGTGATGGTTCAGAAGCAAATCTGAAAATTGTTACATTAGGTGTCAAGGAACAGAAAAGCATATTTTAATAGTGAAGTTGTAAATCAAGGATTAAATTCAAAAGGAGATATTCTTCAACATGGTGTTCTTCTTGATAGATCGCATATAGTATTTAACGGTGTAGGCTTTATTGTAAAAGGTGCAACTGGATCTAATGCTTATCAAAGCTCTAGAATGCTAACTTTATCTTCAGATGCTAAAGCTGATGCAAATCCAATGTTATTAATTGATGAAAATGACGTTATGGCAGGACATGGGGCTTCATTAGGACGTATCGATGAAGAACAATTATATTATTTACAGAGCAGAGGATTGACTAGAAAAGAGTCAAGTAGACTACTTGTTCATGGATTCTTATCACCTGTAATTACTGAATTAACAGTTGATAAAATTAAAGACTTAGTAACGATTCTTATTGATGAGAAAATAAATAATAATGAGAGTGAATAAAAATGAAAGATTTAAGTATTTATAGAGAGGATTTTCCAATACTAAAAAAAGAAAAAAATCAAAATAATAATGATTTAATATTTTTTGATAATGGTGCAACAACTCAAAAGCCTATTCAAGTAATTGATGCAATAAGTGATTATTATAAAAATTATAATTCTAATATACATAGATCTGTTTACACTCTTGGAGATGAGTCAGAAAAGATATATGAAGAGTCAAAACATTTAGTTAAAGAATTCATAAATGCTAATAGTCATGAAGAAATTATTTATACTAGCGGTACTACGGAAAGTATGAATTTTATAGCAAGAATAATTGAGCAAGATGTTGAAGATGGAGATGAAATTATTCTTACATACATGGAACATCATGCAAATCTTATACCATGGCAACAATTAGCAATTAGAAAAAATTTAACTTTAAGATTTTTAGATTTAGATGAGTTAGGAAGAATTAATATTAACCAATTAAAAGAGTTGATAAACGATAAACTAAAATAGTTTCAATTTGTCATGCATCTAACGTATTAGGAAATATTAATCCAGTATATGAAATAGGTAGTTTATTGAAAGATAAAGATATATATTTTGTAGTTGACGCTGCACAATCAGTTCCTCATATGAAAATTGATGTGGACAAAATGAATTGTGATTTCCTTGCATTTAGTGCGCATAAAATGTGTGGACCAACTGGTATAGGTGTCTTATATGGAAAAAAGAATCTATTAGAAAAATTTGATCCAGTAGAATTTGGAGGGGGAATGATAGGAGTTGTTGAAGAAAAATTATCGACATGGGCAATTCTTCCAGATAAATTTGAAGCAGGTACTCCTTTGTTGGCTGAAGCAGCAGGACTAGGAGCAACGATAAAATACTTAGAAGATATAGGTTTAGAAAATATTGAGAGTTATACTAAAGAACTAACTAAATATTTATATGATGAGTTATCAAAAATAAGTAATATTAAAATATATGGAACAAATGAGATCAGTGATAGAGTATCATTAGTATCTTTCAATTTAGAAGGGGTTCATCCACATGATTTAACTAGTTTTTTAGATGAAAAAGGAATCTGTATAAGAGCTGGTCATCAGTGTACTCAGCCATTGCTTGGAAAGTTAGGCGCATATTCGGTAGCAAGAGCCAGTCTATATTTTTATAACACAAAAGAAGAAATAGACTTCTTTATTCAAGTGTTAAAAGAAACAAAGGAATTTTTTGAAAATGAGTTTTAATGGATTAAAAGATTTATATAAACAAGTTATTTTAGATCATAGCAAATATCCACGTAATAATGGTGAAGTTGTTGATGGATACAAATTAGAAATGTTAAATCCTTCATGCGGTGATAAAATTACTGTTAGTATGGATATTGAAGATAATATAATAAAAGATATTAAATTTGTTGGGATAGGATGTTCTATTTCATTAGCATCTGCTTCTATGTTAACTGAGGAACTAAAAGGATTATCTGTTTCAGAAGCAAATTTAAAAATTAAAGATTTCCTTAATATGATAATGGGAAATGATTTTAACGAAGATAATTTAGAAGACAGTCTAGCACTTCAAAATATATCTCAACTACCAGCAAGGGTAAAATGTGCTACACTTGCATGGAAAATAACTGAAAAAATATTAGAAGAAAACAATAAATAGAAGGAGTGATAGTGTTGAATAAAAATGAAGAAATGTTTACCGAGTATCAGTATGGATTCTCAGATAAAGATGTATCTATTTAAAACTGAAAAAGGACTAACTAAAGAAATAGTTGAAACTATCTCCAAAAGAAAAGAAGAGCCACAATGGATGTTGGATTTCCGCTTAAATGCATTAAAAGAGTTTTATAGAATGCCAATGCCTACATGGGGTGGCGATTTATCAGAAATTGATTTTGAAGACTTAACATACTATGTAAAACCATCAGAAAAGACGGAACGTTCATGGGATGAGGTTCCTACTGAAATAAAAAATACATTTGAAAAATTAGGTATTCCTGAAGCTGAGCAAAAATATCTTGCTGGGGTTTCTGCTCAGTATGAATCTGAAGTTGTTTATCATAACATGCATAAGCAGTTTGAAGAACAAGGAATTATATTTGAGGATACCGATACAGCTTTAAAAAACCATGAAGAAATTTTTAAAAAATATTTTTCTAAAGCAGTCGACTTTAATGATAATAAATTTGCTGCATTAAACTCAGCGGTATGGTCAGGTGGTTCATTTATTTACTGCCCTGAAAATGTCTCTATTGAAGCTCCGCTTCAAGCATATTTTAGAATTAATAGTGAAAAAATGGGGCAATTTGAGCGTACACTTATAATTATTGAAAAGAATTCTTCTTTACATTATGTTGAAGGATGTACAGCACCTACATATTCTGCAAGTTCCCTTCATGCAGCAGTAGTTGAAATTTTTATTAAAGAAAACGCAAGATTTAGATATACGACAATTCAAAACTGGTCAACTAATGTATACAACTTAGTAACAAAACGTGCAATAGTTGAAAAAAATGGTACTATGGAATGGGTTGATGGAAATCTAGGTTCTAAACTTACTATGAAGTATCCAGCATGTGTATTAGTAGGTGAAGGAGCTAGTGGTAGCACGTTATCTATTGCAATGGCAAGTGAAGGTCAAGTACTGGATGCTGGTTCTAAAATGATTCATTTAGCTCCTCGTACTTCATCAACTGTAGTTTCAAAATCGATGTCAAGACGCGGAGGAAAAGTTAACTATAGAGGTTGGATTAACTTTGGAAAAAATTCAGAAGGTTCTCGTTCGAATATCGAATGTGATACACTAATTTTAGATGAATATTCAACTTCAGATACTATTCCATACAATATTATTAAAAATTCTGATGTTTCTTTAGAACATGAAGCTAAAGTATCTAAAGTTTCTGAAGAGCAATTATTCTATCTTATGAGTCGTGGTTTAGATGAAGGACAAGCTACAGAAATGATAGTAATGGGATTCATTGAACCATTTACGAAAGAATTACCGATGGAATATGCTGTAGAATTAAATAGATTAATTTCATTTGAAATGGAAGGATCAATTGGGTAAAAAATAAGAGCTTTTTATAAGCTCTTATTTTTTTATGTAATTCGTTTTCATTACTGTATAGAAATTTTCAATAAAAATATGATAATATAGTATGTAATAAATATTGAAGAGGTACATTATGAAAAGAAGAAGAGATTATAAAGAGAATTTTGGAAGTAATAATCAAAAATAGTAATTCTAATAATCAACAGTATTATGAAAAATTACAATAATGGAAATTCATATGAAGATAATCAGAATTATGGCAATTATAATAATGGAAATCCATATGAAAAATAATCAAAATTATGGTAATTATAACAATGATAATTCATATGTAAATAACCAAAAATTATAGTGATAATTCATACAACAACTATGATAACTATAATACTCAACAGTATAATAACTATGGAAAATAATGAGTACTCTAATTATGAGAATAACAACTCATACAATAATTATGAAAATTATAATTATGATCCTAACTTATCGGATGAATATTATGATGATACGCAAAATGAGTTTTATGAAGAAGAACCTGAAGAACAGAAACCAAAGAAAAATCTATTTCTAATTTCATTTCTAAGTGCACTTGCTATTTTACTAGTTGCTGGAGGAGCTTATTTTGGTTATACAAAATTTATAAAAGAATCTAAGCAAAACTGTCGATTTAAGTCAATATGAAATAGAGTTTTCTCCGTATGGAGAAGATGGTGAAGGAAAACCTTCTGCTGATATTAAAAAAATTCCAAGTGTTGAAACAAACGATGCATCAGTTAAAGATTTCTTGCAAGATCCAGCAATTACTTATAATAAAAATAATAACTTAAGAAATGGGGACAAAGTTGAAGTTAGCATTACCTTAAGTAAAGCAACTGCTAATTCAAAAAAATTAGAATTAGTAGGGGAATTTAAACGAAGTTATACAGTAAAAGGACTAACTCAGAAACAGAAAGATAATACAGTAGTTAAAGAAGAAAATAATAAGAGAAGTAGTACTAGTACAAATACATTTAGAGAAAATAGCTCTGTAGATACTAAAAAGCTTTCTGAATCTGATTTGGAAACTTGGGCTAAAACAATTTATATTAAAGATAATAATAGAAATTCGACTAGATCAGATTACTCTGCGGATGTATGGCTAGGAAACGATAACCTTGCATATGTAAATGTAAAACGTGGGGATAATACAGTTGCAAAATATCGTGTAAATAGTCGAGGACAATTAGAACAAAATTCTAGTGGTTCTAGTTGGAGCGTTGTAAGTAGTGTATATACAGAGTAATTTAAATATTTTCTTATAGTCAAATAATAAAAAAAACTAATAATAGGCAATGTATGGGCATTCAATTATTAGTTTTTTTATTAATTTTTATAAAAAAACTTTAAATAACTCTTGTAATTAAATAAAAATAATGAGATAATATAATATATAATGTAAAATAGTAAGAGGAGACATACACATATGACAAAGATACTAGCTATTAACTCAGGGAGTTCATCTTTAAAATTCCAATTATTTGAAATGCCTGAAGAAAAAGTTATTACAAAAGGATTAGTAGAAAGAATAGGAATTGAAAATAGTGTGTTCACTATTGAATTTAATGGTGAAAAAAATAAAGAAACTGTAGATATTCCTAACCATGATGTAGCAATTGAAATGTTATTATCAAAATTAACATCATTGGGAATTGTTTCTGATGTAAAAGAAATTGAAGGAGTAGGACACCGTGTTGTTCATGGTGGAGAGTTTTATGATGCATCAGTTTTAGTAACAGATGAAGAATTAGCAAAAGTTGACTCTATTGAAGACTTAGCACCATTACATAACCCTGCTAACATTAAAGGTGTTCGTTCATTCCAAAAAGAATTACCTGGGGTACCTAACGTACTAACATTCGATACTGCCTTCCATCAAAGTATGCCAAAATCAACTTATATGTATGCAGTACCAAGAGAATTCTATGAAAAATATGGAGTTCGTAAATATGGTGCACACGGAACAAGTCACAGATATATTGGTGAAAAAGTTGCTGAAGTATTAGGTAAAGATCCAAAAGAATTAAAAACTATTTCATGTCACATTGGAAATGGTGCATCAGTTTGTGCCATTAAAAATGGTAAATCATTTGATACTTCAATGGGATTCACTCCATTATCAGGTTTAGTAATGGGAACTAGAACAGGGGATATTGATCCAGCTACAATCCCTTATATTGCTGAAAAAACTGGTTTAACTCTAAACGAAATTTTACGTATCTTTAACTTCGAATCAGGATTAAAAGGGGTATCTGGTATTTCTTCTGATTTACGTGATGTTGAGGGACGTAAGATTCACAGACCCACATGCAGCAGAAGCTATCGATGTTTATATTAATAGAATTAAACAGTATATAGGAGCTTATGCGGCAGCAATGAACGGAGTAGATGCTATTGTATTTACTGCAGGTGTTGGTGAAAACGCAACTTGGGTACGTGAAGAAGTATTAGAAGGAGTTTCATTCTTAGGTGTAGAAATTGATAAAGAGAAAAACAATGTTCGTGGAAAACTAACAGAAATCTCAACTCCAAATTCAAAAGTAAAAGCATTTGTAATTCCAACAGATGAGGAAGTTATGATTGCTAGAGATACTTATAACTTATCTAAATAATTTTAAAAAATACAAGGCTGGGGATTAATTCTCCAGCTTTTCTATTTAGAAAGGATTATATGGAAACATAAAAAGCTTTAAAGAAAAATTTGGTACAGCAATCGAAGTGCTAGAAATAATAAATAAAGCAGGATTTGAATCATACTTTGTAGGTGGTTGTGTAAGAGACTATATTTTTAAATAAAAAAATTTTTTTCAGATATAGATATTACAACAAATGCATTACCAGAAGAAATAAAAGAAATTTTTTCAAAAACAATTGATACAGGGATTCAACATGGTACGGTTACTGTTTTATACAAAAACAGTTCATATGAAATAACGACGTTTAGAACAGAAGACAAACTATAGTAATCACAGATCACCGGATAAAGTTAAATTTGTAAATAACTTAAAAGATGATTTAGATAGAAGAGACTTTACTATTAATGCCATGGCCCTTGATATAAAAAGGTTACATTTATGACTTTCATTCAGGAGTTAATGATTTAACAAATAAAAATTATAAAGACTGTAAATAATCCTAATGAACGATTTTTTGAAGATGCACTTAGGATGATAAGAGCATTTCGCTTTTCTTCAAAATTAGGGTTCAGTATTGAAAATAACACATTTAATGCTATTTGTAAAAATTCAAAAATTAATAGAGTATGTTTCGATTGAAAGAATTATTACAGAGTTTAAAAAGCTATTTGAAGGAATGGGATAATAAAAAAAGTTTTGAATTACTATTGAAAAAGTGGGATAAACATTTATATTCCTTTTTTTAAATATGTAAAAACTATAATGATTTTTTTCTAAGTATACATTTTGTCAGATTATGTATTACCTAATGTTTTTTTAATAAAATACCAATTTCTGAATTGAAAAAAATTAAAATTATCTAATAAAGAAGTTTCAAAAGTTAAAGAATATGACTTAATATACAGTAATTTCAACTTAAATACACCAATAGAAAAAAATTCTTTATCAATATAGTTTAGAAGACGTATTATTTATTTCAAGATTATTTAATTTTATGGAAGACAGGAAGATTTTTGAATACAAAGCTAAATATAAGAAGTTTTAATGATGTAAATATTACTTCAAAAAGAGATTATTGAATTAGTCAATAAGACACCTGGTCCATGGATAAAAGATATAATAAAAAAATTGAAAAACAATATTTTATTAGGTAGACTAAAAAAATGATAATAATGAAATCATTAAATTTATTAAAAAAATTAGATTAATATTAGTATTTTTATAGAAAGTGAGGTGAGAGAATTTGAAAAAAATAAACCTTTTTGTGTAGTTGATATTGAGTTAACTGAAGATAAAGAAATTATACAATTTTTCTGCAACAAAAATTATCAATTGATTTTTAAAAAGATTTCAAGTATAGATTATTACGTTAAACCCAAAAAAAGAAATATCTAGTTTTGTTTCAGAATTTACAGGAATAACACCAGAAATGCTTGAAGATAAACCACTCTTTAAAGAAATTGCTTATGGTATATATGAGTATATAAAAGATTGTACATTGGTTTGTCATGGGTTACAGTCTGATTATCTAGTAATAAAAAAGAACTTTATGAAGGTGGGTATAAAATATATACCTTATAGAACAGTTGATACAGTTGAACTTGCTAGGATATTGTTTCCAACTCAAAAGAGTTACAGATTGGTAGATTTGTCTAATTCTTTAAACCTCTACTCTGGTACAGGATATCATAATGCACTGATAGATGTTGAAGTTACAGTTAACTTGCTAAAAAAAATTGCTGAAAAAATACAATATATAGATGAGAGTAACTATTTGAAAGTTAGAGAGATTTTAAAAAGAAAAGAAACGGGATATTTTGAATTCTTTAATTTATGTAGGAAAAATAAGTTTGAGGATTCAGAGGATAAATTATATTATATTTGATGGAATAAAATTCAAAAAAATTAGAGATAGTAATCTAAAACCTATAGAAAAAAAGGTAATATTTTATTCTCATGTATTGATGAGTATGATTATATAAATATTAATAATATAGATAATTATGAAGTTCTTAAGCAAAAAAACGAATATGTCCCTATTAAATATTTTTCTATGTTCTCGAAACATAGAAATTCAAATTTAGATAATTTGTTAATTAAACTGTATATTTGGGTGTTAGAAACTGAATCTGGAGATTTATCAGAATTAAATCTATTATCTTCTGAACTAAAAATTATTAGAAGACATTAAAAAAATCTGATAAATATTAGTTCTAAATCATACTATTTTTGAGAAAAAAATATATTGCATCTAAGTCTAAAGAGAATATTGTAACAAATTATAAAAAAATATAGAGTTTCTCTTTAGTAAAGATTATTTTTAATAAATATAAACTTATTTTTTTGATGATAAGAAAATTCTTGGAAGGGAATTAAATATACTTAATGTAGAATATTATCATTATAGACAAGTAATTACAGAGTTGAATATTGTTATTTCTCAAAAATCCTGCATTAAAATACTTAAGGGAAATTCAAAAATAATTTAAATAGCTTAGTAAAAATTTCTTCATGAAATGTATATTTCTGAAAGTTTATATTTATATAATGATAGCTTAGATTTTTATTGTTCAAGATATAGATGAAATTATTAAGGTAGTAAAAAAATATTCAAAAAAATTCCGTTAACAAAAAGTATTTTTTTAAATAACCTTAAAAAAACATTAACTAATGAAAAAAATAGTTATAAATTGAAATTATTGATCAAGAAAAATAGTCTATTTTTTTAAAAAGTTATAAATGAAAAGAATGTAAAGAATATAATTAATACTATCCATACTAGAGATACTAAAATATTTAAGAAAAAAACTAAATTATCAATTTGTTATTTAGATAATTTAAATGAAATAAATACTGCTAAAAACATTAGGGAAAGATTTTATATGTATTTAAGAGTGATAAATATAGAGACTTATTTTTTTAGCAGAAGAGAAAAAAATCGAATGTTAAATATGTGAATTTCACATCAACAGATTCATTTAGTGAATTATTTACTGATGTTAACAAAGAAATATAAAAACCAAGTTATATATGTTTTTGCTACCAAAGATATATTATATTATAAGTATTATTTAAACAAAAATTTTTTTGATAATATAATTGTGCTAAATAATGCAGAACTATAATTATTTAAATACTTATAAATTATTTTTGTGACGAATATTTTAAAATATAAGATTTTATGGTATAATTTTAATAGTTTTTATATTATGATTATACTGAATAATAAAGAATAATCAAGGAGGAGTATTAGTTTGAATATTAATAATTTAAAAGAACAACTAGGAAAAACAGTTACTCTTGGTGCTTGGATTGCAAACAAGAGAAGCAGTGGGAAAATAGCATTTTTCCAATTACGTTATGGAACAGGTTTTATACAAGCTGTTGCATTAAAAGAATCTTTAGGGGAAGAACGTTATCAACAACTACGTCATTTACCTCAAGAGTCATCAATTAAGGTGACAGGATTAGTAAAAGAAAATGATCGTGAGTTATCAGGAATTGAATTAGAAATTCAAGATTTTGAAGTAGTTTCTGAAGCTATTGACTATCCAATAACACCAAAAGAACATGGGGTTGAATTTTTAGCTGATAATCGACATATTTGGATTCGATCAAAAAAACAACATGCAATTTTAACTATTCGTAATCAAATAATTAAATCTACGTATGACTTTTTTGAAAAAGAAGGATTTATTAAAACTGATCCACCAATTTTAACATCATCTGCTCCAGAAGGGACAACAGAATTATTTAATACTAAATATTTCGATGAAGAGGCTTATTTATCTCAATCTGGACAATTATATTTGGAAGCTACAGTAATGTCATTTGGTAAAGTATTCTCGTTTGGTCCGACATTTAGAGCTGAAAAGTCAAAAACTCGTCGTCACCTTATTGAGTTCTGGATGATTGAAGCGGAAATGGCATTCTGTAATCATGACGAAAGTTTAGCAATTCAAGAAGCATATGTTAACTACCTACTAACAGAAGTTATTGAAAAATGCCAAGAACAACTAAAAATCTTAGGACGTGATCTAGAATCTCTTAATGCTGCTCGTGGAGAGTTTCCTCGTATTAAATACAAAGATGCTATTAAACTATTAAAAGACAATGGATTCGATGATATTGAATATGGTGATGATTTTGGATCACCACACGAAACATTTATTGCTAATAGCTATAATAAGCCAGTATTTATTACTCACTGGCCATTGGATATTAAGCCTTTCTACATGATTGAAGACCCTAATGAAGCAGGCGTAGTGTTATGTGCTGATTTAATTGCACCAGAAGGATATGGTGAAATTATTGGTGGTTCTCAACGTATAGATGACTATGATAAATTACTTGAAAATATTAAAAAACATGATTTAAATCTTGATGCATATGGATGGTATCTAGATTTAAGAAAATATGGTTCTGTTGAGCACTCAGGATTTGGATTGGGATTAGAAAGAACAGTAGCTTGGATTACAGGAAATGGACATGTTCGTGAAACTGTTCCATTCCCAAGATTATTAAACAGATTAACGCCATAGGAGCTTAAAAATGATCAATATCAATACAAATGGATTATTAATTGATACTGATTTTCTTATGAATTATAAAAAGCATAACTTATCTGGAGAGGAGGCTTTGTTTCTTCTTCAGATAAATTATTTAACAGAACAAGGGAAAAAACTCTTCTCTGTAAACTCGTTTTCTGCAGCATTAGATATGACAGAAAATGAGGTTTTTGACAAGTTAAATATTTTATTAAGAAAAGAAGTAATTAAATTAAGTAAAGACAACAGAATTTACTTTACAATTTTCTCAAATGAAGGATATTATTCACTTAGAGAATTGTTAAAATTAGTAGAAAGAGTTTCTTCTAAAGTTATGACATCTAAGGAGATAGATATAGTAACTTCGTGGTTTGATAAGAAGTATACAAAAGCAGAAATAGATGAAGCATTAAGCATTTCTACTAATATTAATTATGTTAATGGTATATTAAATAATAAAAAGTATAAAAAGAACAAAAATATAAATTATGAAAGTGATGATAATTTAGGATATGACTGGTTTGGTAGATAAAGATTTACAAAAATAAAGTTAAATTAATTACACAATATCTTGATAAAAACTTCCCTAATGTAGATTGTGAACTTGATTTTTCAAATAATCTTGAATTAATTATTGCGGTTTTATTATCAGCCCAATGTAAAGATGAGTATGTTAATAGAGCTACAAAAAAATTATTTGAAAAATATAAAACTATTGATGATTATGCTGATGCAAAAGTTGAAGATATTGAAAAATTAATAAAAACATTAGGGTTATATAAGGCAAAATCAAAGAATATTGTTGGTATGGCAAATATGTTAAGAGATGTGTATGATTATAAAATACCTACTACTCGTGAGGAACTTATAAAGCTACCTGGGGTAGGGAGGAAGACGGCAAACGTTGTATTATCAGTTGGTTTTAATATACCGGCAATAGCAGTAGATACTCATGTAGAAAGAGTAGCTAAAATGTTTGGTTTGGCAGATAAAAATGATAATCCGCTTCAGGTTGAGAAAAAATTAATGGAATTATTTCCAATGAAAGACTGGGGAAAAATACATCATCAATTAATTCATTTAGGACGTTACAAACTTCCTGCAAGGGGAGAAAAAGAATTTAGATGCTGAATTAGAAAAACTACTGATAAATAATTAGAGGAGAATTATATGTTATTTATATTTTTAACTGCATGTTTTTTAATTTTATTAGATCAACTTAGTAAAAATTTTATAGTGAATCATTTTACGTTAGGAGAAAGTAAAGAAATACTTTCAAATTTTTTTAATATTACATCTCATCGTAATAGAGGAGCTGCATGGGGAATTTTACAAGATAGTAGATTGTTCTTTATTGTAGTAACTATAATTTTTTTATGGCTATTTTTATCTTATTATTTATTTAAACAAAAAGGAAAAATTAACTATTGTTGATAAATTTACTTTTTTTCGCTAATTTATGCAGGAGCTATAGGTAATTTTATTGACCGTTTAACACGTCATGAGGTTGTTGATTTTCTAGATTTTTAGAATTTTTGGATATGACTTTCCTATCTTTAATTTAGCAGATTGTTTTATTTGTGTAGGTGTTTTTTTCCTAATGTTAAAAAAATTTATAATGAAGAAGATAAAAAAATATAACAGGAATGACTTAAAATGAGTTATTCCTTTTTTTCTTGTAATCTTATATAATAATAAAGTATAGTTCTCTAATTCTAAAGGAGTAAAAAAATTATGTATTATCATATTTATAAAAAGTGAAATTGGTAAAATATATTTAGTTTCAAAAGGCCATGCTTTATGTGGATGCTATTTAGAAAATCAAAAAAATTTCCCAAAAAGAAATATTAAATTACCAAAAAGATGATTCATTAAAAAAATATTTATTGAAGCAACGAATTGGTTAGAAAGGTATTTTAAAGGAGAAAATGTAGAAAATAATGAGATATCATTAGAAGTGAATGGAACAGATTTTTAGAAGAAATGTTTGGAATATTATAAAAGGTATTCCTTATGCAAATACAGTTACATATAAACAAATAGCAGATACTATTATTAAAAAAATAATAAATTAAAAATCTATGTCATACCAAGCTGTAGGTAGTGCTGTAGGTTATAATCCATTGTTAATTTTCATTCCATGTCACAGGGTAATAAGAAGTGATGGCGATATAAAAGGATATTCTGCTGGAAATGAAATTAAAAAATTCTTATTAAACTTAGAGTGTGATAATAATAAGATATTATTATAATGGCGGTGTATAGAAGAAATTTCAAAATTATGGTATAATAATAAGGATTAAATTGTTTATAGGAGAAATAAATGAGTAAGAAGAAAATAGTTTTTATGGGAACACCAAAATTTGCAGTTCCTATTTTACAGATGTTAATAGAAAATTATGGTGTTGATTTAGTAATTACTCAACCTGATAAAAAAGTTGGTAGAAAAAAAATATTAACACCACCACCAGTCAAAGAGGTTGCTGTAGCTCATGATATAAGAGTTCTACAACCAGAAAAAATTTCTAAAGATGAAGATACATTAAATGAATTAAAGCAATTAAACCCTGATATTATTATTACAGCGGCTTATGGACAGTTAGTTCCTGAAAGTATCTTAGAGATTCCAAAGTATAAATGTATAAATGTTCATGGTTCACTGCTACCAAAATTACGTGGAGGAGCACCTATACAGTATTCAATTATTGAAGATCATAAGAAAACTGGAATTACAATAATGTATATGGTAAAAAAACTTGATGCAGGTGATATGATATCGAAGGTTGAAGTAGATATATTAGATAGTGACAACTACGAAACTTTACATGATAAGTTGTCTATTGCAGGACGCGATTTATTGAATGAAACACTACCTAATATTTTCTCAGGTAATATTTCACCCGAAAAACAGGATGATAATGAAGCTACGTTTGCTAGTAACATATTACGTGAAGATGAAAAAGATTGATTGGAGCTGTACAGCAAGAGAAATATTTAATAAGATTCGTGCTCTTGATCCAATGCCGGGTGCATTTACGCACTTAGATAATAATATATTAAAAATATGGAGTAGCGAAGAAAGCTCTATTAAATGAAGAAATACCATTTGAAGATGTTGGTACTAATAATCAAACAGGATAAAAAAAATATTTATGTCCTATGTGGTAATAACACGGTTCTAAAAATTAAAGAATTACAAGTATCTGGAAAAAAACGCATGCCAGTAACTAACTTTTTATCAAATAAGAAGAATTATGTAGGTATAATATTAGGAGAAATTAATGAGTAATATAAATGCCAGAAAAGTTGCGTATGATACGTTATATGAGATATTTTATAATGAGGCATATAGTAATATTACACTTAATAAATTTTTTTAAACAGAATGGAATTGAAGAACAAAACAAAAAGATTTATAAGTGAAATAGTTTATGGTACATTAAAGAATAAAATTATTTTTAGAACATATTTTTAAAAACATATAGCAAAAGGGAGAGTAAAGCCTAAGGTAAAAAGTAATATTATTAATGAGTATTTACCAAATTAAATTTATGGATAAAACTCCCTAATTTCGCTGTAATTGATGAAGCGGTAAAACTATCAAAAAAAGATTGCTGGTAATATTACAGGAAAATTTGTTAATGGAATATTGAGGAATATTGAAAGAAATATAAATGATTTAGCATTAAAGTACAAAAAAATAGTGAAGAACAATTTTGCATTGAAAATAGTTGTCCATTTGAGTTATATAAAAATTTTTAGTAGATCAATATGGAAATAATAAAGCAAAAAGCCATTATTGAATCTTTTAATAGTAAAAGTGAAAAATAGTATCAGATATAATCCTAATAAAGTAACTAAGAAAGAATTGCTAGAAATCCTTGGTAATGAAGCTAAAGAAAGTACTATTTGTGAGGATAGTATAATTATAGATAAATTAGACATTAACAGCAAATATTTTTAAAGAAGGATATTATATTATACAAGATGAGGCCAGTGCCTTAGTAGCTTGCTCAATTGGTGAAAATATTGAAGAAAAATATAAGATACTTGATACATGTGCTGCACCTGGAGGAAAAAGTTTACATATTGCAAGTAAATATTTAAATTCTACTTTAATTTCATGTGATAAATATATACATAAATTGGCTTTAATTAAAGATAATATTAAAAGACTTGGTATTACTAATATAGATGTAAAAGAACAAGACGCAACTAATATGAATAGTAGTTTTATTAATAATTTTGATATAGTAGTTTGTGATGTACCATGTTCGGGTGTTGGTGTTATAAAAAACAAACCAGAAATAAAGTATAAAATTACTAATAAATATGTAGAGGATATCTCTAAATTACAATATCAAATATTAGAAAATAGTAAAAACTATGTAAAAAAAGGTGGAGTACTTATGTATTCTACTTGTACGATAGATAAGAGAGAAAATATTGAAAAATATAGAACGCTTTTTGAAAGAAAAATAAAAAAATTTTTATATTAGATAAAGATTAATCTAATAAATAGTGACGTAAAAGTAAAAAGAAAATGGCGTATTAGAAATATTGCCTGATGATTATAATTGTGATGGTTTTTTTCATTGCAAAAACTTAGAAAACTGGAGGAAAAAAATGTTAATATCAGATTTTTAAAGGCTATAAGAAGTCTAGATGGCTAAAAGATTTTGAAAAAAATGTCTATATATTCTATAAGATTAGATCAACTTGAAGAATATATGATAAGCATTGGTGAGAAGAAATTTAGGGCAAAACAAATATTTGATTGGCTATATAAAAAGAGAGTTACTGATTTCTCAGAAATGAAAAATATACCAAAATCATTACAAGAAAAACTAAAAGATGAGTTTGAAATAACAACCCTAAATACTATAATAAAACAAGAATCAGCTGATGGTACTATGAAATTCCTATTTGAGCTACAAGATAAGTTTACAATAGAAAGTGTTTTAATGAGAAATAAATACGGTAATTCTTTATGTGTCACAACACAGGTAGGTTGTCGTATAGGATGTACATTTTGTGCATCAACACTTGGAGGACTTAAAAGAAACTTAGAGGCTGGAGAAATTGTATCTCAAGTTCTTAAAGGTCCAACAAGAATTAGATAAAAAAGGTGAGCGTATTTCAAGTATTGTAATAATGGGAATTGGTGAACCATTTGAAAACTATGATGAAATGATGGATTTCATTAAAATAGTTAATAGTGATGAAAGCTTTAATATTGGTGCAAGACATATTACAGTATCTACATCAGGTATTGTTCCTAGAATTTATGATTTTGCAAATGAGAATATTCAAATTAATTTTGCTGTCTCTTTACATGCACCTACTAATGAATTACGAAGTAAAATAATGCCGGTTAATAGGGCGTATAATATAGATAAATTAATGGAAGCATTAAGATATTATCAAAAAACAACAAATAGACGTATTACTTTTGAATATGGTTTAATGGGGAAAGTAAATGATCAAAAAGAACATGCTGAAAAATTATCTGAAATTATTAAAGGGATAAATTGTCATGTTAACTTAATTCCTATTAACTATGTACCAGAAAGAAACTATGTAAGAACAAGCAAAAATGATATTTTCACTTTTGAAAAAATTCTTAAAAAGAATAAAGTTAATGTAACTATAAGAAGAACACAAGGTGATGATATTGACGCTGCGTGTGGACAATTAAGAGCAAAAGAACGTAAAGACGAGGTAAAAGGAGGAATTCCAGATGCCACTAGTATATTCGTATAATAGTAATAAAGGTAGAAAAAATAAAAATGAAGATGCGGTAAGTGTCGTAAAAAATAAACAAGCTGAAGCTTTAGCTATAATATGTGATGGAGTAGGAAGTCACAGTAATGCTGCATATTCAAGTAATTATATAGTATCTACTTTAGAAAAAGAGTGGAAAGATATAACATTTTGCTAATTTTAATAATATGAAAAATTGGCTGTATGATAAGATTGAAAAATTAAATAAAGAGTTATTTGAAAAATCACAATCAAGCAATAAAAAAATGGGTACAACTATCGTTGTTTTAGCAACATTCGGTGATAAATTCGTTGTCTATAATATAGGTGATAGTCGTGCATATGGAATAACTAATGACGGTGATATGAAAGTTATTACTGTAGAAGATTCTTTTGTTGGTGCATTAATAAGTGCAGGAGCTATAACTGAAGATGAAGCTAAAACTCATCCAGAAAAACATGTGCTTACTCAAGCACTTGCAACAAAAGAAAAAATTAATTTACATACATTTATAGACGAATTAGAAAGTTATGATTATTTTATAATTTGTTCTGATGGATTAACGAATATGATTGAAAAAGAAGAGATAAAAGATATTATACGTAATGAAGAATTATCTGTTGCTGTTGAAAAGTTAATTGATCTAAGTGTAGAACGTGGAGGAATTGATAATATTTCCGTTGCGATCTTAAATAATTTAAGGGGTGATAGTAATGATAGACAAAATGATATGTAACAGATATAAAATCATAGATCATCTAGGTACAGGAGGGATGGCCACAGTTTGGCTAGGTTATGATACTATCCTAGATAGAAATGTTGCTATAAAAACTTTCAAGATTGATGCAAATGATGAGGATGCGGTAAAAAGATTTAATAGGGAAGCTAAAGCAGTGACAAGCTTATCACATCCTAATATAGTATCGATTTATGATGTTGAAAATGAAGGAGATTTCTATTATTTAATTCTTGAATATGTTGAGGGAATGACACTTAAGGATTATATGATGAAAAATCCTAAAATGCCAATTGAAACTATAGTACATATATCTAAACAAATTGCAGACGGATTATGTCACGCTCACCAAAACGGGATTATTCATAGAGATATAAAACCACAGAATATTTTAATGAATGAAAATCTTACGTGTAAAATTACAGATTTTGGAATAGCAAGAGCTTATGGGGATACTACTCTTACTCAAACTAATCAAATGTTAGGAACAGTTTATTATTTATCACCTGAGCAAGCTAGAGGGAATGTAGCAACAGCACAAAGTGATATTTATTCTTTAGGTATTTTAATATTTGAAATGATTACAGGACAAATTCCATTTAAGGGAGAATCAGCTGTTGCAATTGCATTAAAACATCTCCAAGAAGAGTTACCTGATATTGATAAATTTAGAGAAAATGTTCCACAGAGTGTAAAAAATATTGTTCTTAAGGCAACAATGAAAAATCCAAATGAGAGATACATTAGTTCTAAAGAATTAGCTGAAGATTTAGAGACAGTATTAAATCCAGAAAGATTATACGAAAATAAATATACTGGCTTTAAAATACCAGAAGAAAATGCCAATGCTGCATATAATCAAACTCAATATATTGATACTCGTAATATTGAACCATATTATGAGCCTAATTATTCAGAAACTGGTCAGTATAATAACTATCCTGATGAGAATTATAGAAAATAATAATAATTATAATAATAACAATAATAATGGGAAAAACCAAAAAAATAGCTATAGTAATTTAGGGAATAAAGAGAAAAAACAACCATCTAAAGTAAAACATGTTATTTTAGCGTTGTTAGCTATTATATTTATTGTAGTTGGAGCTTTCTTCGCATATAATTATATTGTAGGTGCTGATAGTGTTTCTGCTCCTGAAGTTCGTAACAAAACATTAGAAGAAGCTAAAGTAACAATTGTTAAAGCAGGATTAGAAGTAGGAGATGTCACTGAAGTAGCGAGTGATGATGTAAAAGAAAATACTGTTATCGATAGTGATCCTAAAGCAGGTAAAAAGGTTAGAAAAGGTTCTAAAGTGGACCTAAGAGTTTCTTCAGGTAAGAAAACAGTAGATATGCCAAACTATGTTGGATTAGATGAAGATACTGCTAAAAGAAATGCATCAAAATTAGGGATTTAAAAATGTTACTGTTGAGAAAGTAGAGAGTAATAATTATGACAGTGGTAAGGTAGTAGCCCAAAACATTTCTGCTGGTTCAGAAATTGTACCAAAAGAAAAAGAACTTATTTTACAAGTCTCATCTGGTAAGAAAAAAGTTACTATGCCTAACTTAGTTAATCAATCTAGTCAAGTAGCTCAAAGTACGATAGCATCATATGGCTTTAGAAATGTAACTTATAAAGAAGAGTACTCAGATAAAGAGGCTGGAACAGTAATATCTCAAAGTATTAGAAGCGGTACAAGTATTGTTCCAGGGGAAGAAAGTTTAGAAATTGTAATTTCTAAAGGTAAGAAACCATCAACTAATACTAATACTAATTCTAATGATAAAGATGATTCATCTAATAACAAGAATACAAATAATTCTACTAGCGATAAAAATAATACTACTAATAATAATTCAAATAACAATAATAACAGTAGTAATAGTAACAATAATTCAAATAATAAAAAAATAACAAAGATTAATAATAGTGGAGTAGGGTTATATTATCCTACTCCATAAATTATAAAAAAATTTAACGTGGTAATTGTATATGAATATGACATTAAAAAAAGAAATTAGAGTTTTTTTACCGGATAGCCCGGGCTGCTATATTTATAGAGATAATATAGGTGAAATTATTTATGTAGGTAAAGCAAAAAAATTTAAAAAAACAGAGTAAAAAGTTATTTTACAGGAACTCATAATAAAAAAACTCAAGTATTGGTATCTAAAAATCGAGGACTTAGAGTATATAATAGTTAACTCTGAAAAAGGAAGCATTAATTTTTAGAAAATAATTTAATAAAAAAATATAGACCGTATTTTAACATTAGATTAAAGGATGATAAGAGTTATCCATATTTAATGATTACTAAGGAAGAAAATCCTAGACTTCTTATGACTAGAAAATACAAAAAAAGTAATAAGAATATTTATTTTGGTCCATATGTAGATATAAAATCAGCGAATGAAGTGAAAAAAATTTTAGATAAAGTATACCCTTTACGCCGCTGTAACCCTATTGAAAAAAGACCATGTATGTATTATCAGATAGGTGAATGTATAGGACCATGTGCAAGAAGAGTATCTCAGGAAGAATATCGAGAAAGAATAAATAAGATTAAATCTTTTTTAAGTGGTGATACTTCTGAAATTCTTGAAGATTTAAATAAAAAAATGAAAGAACATATACAAAATCTTGAATTTGAAGCGGCCCAACAAATACATAGTTATATAAAAATCTATAGAAATTTCTATTCAAAAAAACAAGTTATTACCGATAGTAAAGAAACATAGATAGAGACTATATAGGATTCAGTTATAATAAAGAATATATATGTATTCAAATTTTTCTTATCACGTATGGGGAATATTATTGAAAGGAAAGTAGAGTATTTTTAACTTATATGATACTCCTGAACAAATACTATATTCGTATCTAATTCAATATTATACATTAAATAAATTACCTAAAGAAATATATGTTGATGGTTTAGATATAGATTTTATTAAATGAGATTTTTTTCTTCAAAAGTAATTTCTCCAAAGCGTGGAAATCATAAAAAAATACTAGATACAGTTGTAGAAAAATGCAAATTACTTTTTTTAAATAATAATTTAGAATTAGAAGAATTAAAATCTAGAAAATTGCAAGTTACACTTAATAACATTGCAGAGAAATTAGGAGTTAAATCGATAAATAGTATAGATGCATTTGATAACTCTAATATTATGGGAGTGGATGCTGTTTCTGTTAAAGTTAATTTTACAAATGGTAAGAAAAAAATACGTATAATTATAGAAAATTTAAAATAAAAAGAAACTGTTGGAATTAATGATATAGAGACTATGAAAGAAGTTCTTTATAGAAATTATAAAAAAATAAGAAAAACAAATACTGAATTAATTATAGTAGATGGTGGTAAAAAAATCATCTAAATGCTGCTATAGAAATTGTACACAAGAAACTTGGGTTAAATTATATTAAAAATTATTGGATTAGCCAAAAATGATAAGCATATTACGGAATATATTATAACTGATGATTATGAGATAATAGAATTTCCAAAAACCTCAGCTGAATATTTGTTTTTTTAAAACAAATACAAGATGAAGTACATAGATTTGCTATAACATATCATAGAGCGACTAAAAACAAAAAAATATGTTTAATTCTAGCTTAGATAATATAGAAGGTATCGGTAAGGTAAGAAAGAATATATTATTAAAAATCATTTGCATCTATTGAAGAAATTAAAAATGCACCAGAAGAAAAAAACTTATAGCTTTTAGGAATTCCTAAAAAAATACTATAATTAAATTAAAAATGAATTATAAAAATTAAGTTATCCATATTTATAAAAGAAAATAATACGGATAACTTAATTTTTGTAATAATCTATAGTAATATCATAAAAAGTATGGTATAATAACTTAAAAGATTATAAAAAAAGTCGAGGAGGCAACTATGAAATTTTTTTATCGTTTAGTTATAACAATGAAGAACTATATGGAGTAAAAGTAAAACGTGAAGAAAGTGCATGGAATTTAATTAAAGTATTAGAAGATTTTGATAATGAAAATGTTATCCCTAAAACATTAAGAGAAGCTATTGAAGTATATGGAGTTTCTTTTATTGAAAAAATTAGAAAAGTTTTAAAACTTGTAGAAGAAAGTGGAAATGCTGATAAATATAAAGTTTCATTTGATGAAATTATTTGGCGTTCACCTATAACAAGAACACCTAAAAATGTACTTTGTGTTGGGCATAATTATGAGGCACATGTTAATGAATTAGGAGATGAGTTGGCAAAAACTCCTAAAGATGTACTTATTTTTACAAAATCACCAACAGCACTAGCTGGTAATAATGAAGTAGTTCCATCTCATAAATCAATAACAGATAGTTTAGATTTTGGCGGTGAGCTAGCTGTTGTTATTGCTAAACCAGGTAAAAATATTCTTAAACCACTTGTATTAGATTATATTTTTGGTTATACAATTATGAATGATATTACAGCTACTGATCTTCAGTACAAATATGGACAATTTTTCTTAGGAAAATCTTTAGAAAAATCAGCAGTTGTTGGTCCATATTTAGTTACTAAAGATGAAGTAAGTTCTCCTGAATCTATGAGTATTGTTACAAAAGTAAATGGAGAAATTAGACAAAATGCAATGACTTCTGAGATGTTATTTAGAGTAGATGATGTACTATCAGAAATTAGTAAGATTGTTCCATTAGAAGCGGGCGATATTATTGCTACAGGAACGCCTGCAGGAGTTGGTTCTGCACAAAATCCTCCTAAGTTTTTAAAACAAGGAGATGAAATTAAAATAACAGTTGAAGGAATAGGGACTTTAACTACAGTTATTGGCGAATAGAAGAAAGGATAAATTATGGCTAAAAAAGCAAAAGATAAACAAGTTACACATATAGAAAAAGAAGATTTAAAAGCACGTCAGGCGGCGATTAATGAAGCAATTAAAGTTATAGAAAAAGAATATGGTAAAGGTGCAATAATGGATATTTCTTCTGAAAATCCAATTAAAGTAGAGGCAGTTTCTTCTGGTTCTCTAGCTATAGACTCAGCACTAGGAATAGGTGGATATCCAAAAGGAAGAATAGTGGAAGTCTATGGACCAGAATCTTCTGGGAAAACAACTATAGCTCTACATGCTATTGCAGAAGTTCAAAAAACTGGAGGAATTGCAGCATTTATCGATGCAGAGAATGCACTTGATATTGAATATGCTAAAGCTTTAGGTGTTGATTTCACACCAGGTAAATTCTTCTTATCTCAACCTGATAGTGGTGAGCAAGCGTTAGATATTGCTGAAAAATTAATTTTATCAGGAGCAATTGATATTATAGTTATCGACTCAGTAGCTGCATTAGTACCAAAAGCAGAAATTGATGGTGTCATGGGAGCAAATCATATTGGGTTACAAGCTCGTCTTATGTCACAAGCATTAAGAAAATTAACTGGACAAATAAATAAAGCTAATACAATTGCTTTATTTATAAATCAACTACGTGAAAAAGTTGGAGTAATGTTTGGTAGCCCTGAAGTTACAACTGGAGGACGTGCATTAAAATTCTACTCAACAGTAAGAATTGATGTTCGTAAAGGAGAAGCAATAAAAGGTGCTGACAGTGAAATACTAGGAAATAGAACAAAAATTAAGATAGTTAAAAATAAAGTTGCTCCTCCATTTAAAATTGCAGAAGTTGATATTATGTTTGGAGAAGGAATATCAAAAATTGGTGAAACACTTGACTTTGCAGTGGATTTAGATATTATTAATAAATCTGGATCATGGTTTCTCATATAACGGAGAAAGACTAGGTCAAGGTAGAGAAAATGTAAAAAAAGTATTTGAAGAAAATGAAGAGTTATATAATGAAATTTATGATTTAGTAAGGGCAGAAATATTGAATAAAACAGGTAATAAAGAGACTTCAACTGAAGATCTTGAAGCTGATGAACTAGATTTAGGGATTGAAAATTTAGGTGAGGTAGAATAATAGATATATGAATAAACGATTATTTAAAAATAGTATTATGGTTAATGATATTTGCAATATTAGCTAGTGGATTTATTTCTGCAATTGCGATATTTCTATAATACAATAAGGTTAAAGATAAGAACTCAGAGCTATTCTGAGTTTTTATTTTTGAAAAATGTGATAGAATATAATTAAATAAAAAAACTAGGAGAAATACAGTGAATTTAGTACAAAATATGAATGAAAATCAATTAAAGGCTATACTAAAAACTGAGGGTGCTGTTATGGTAATAGCAGGAGCTGGAAGTGGAAAAACTCGTGTTCTGACAAATAGGATAGCATACTTAATTTCTGAAAAAAATGTTTTAGAAAGTAATATCTTAGCAATAACATTTACCAATAAGGCAGCAAAAGAAATGAAAGAGAGAATTTATAGTCTTGTTGGAGAAACCTCAAAGTATATTTGGATTAATACTTTCCATTCAATGTGTGTAAGAATTTTAAGACAAAAATATAGAATTACTTGGATACAATAAAAATTTCACAATATTAGATGTTAGTGAGCAAAAATCAATTATTAAAAATATCCTAAAAGAGTTAAATCTATCAGAAGATTCATATCAACCAAATAATATATTAAAAATCATATCAAAAGCTAAAAATAATATGACAAGTGTTAGCGATATGCGCAGTCAGTCTAGATTTGGTTTTTATGAAAAATGTGTCTGAAATTTATGGATATTACCAAAAACTATTTAAAGAAAAAAATAGTGTATTAGATTTTGATGATTTAATGCTAAAAACAATAGTCCTTTTTGAAAAACATCCTGAAGTACTAAGTATTTATCAAAATAAATTCCAGTATATTCATGTTGATGAGTATCAGGACACTAATGTTATACAATATAAACTTATAAAAATGTTATCAGCGGTACACAAAAATGTTTGTGTAGTTGGTGATGATGATCAAAGTATTTATAGCTGGCGTGGAGCTTGTAGTGATAATATTATAAACTTTGAAAAAGATTATGATAATGTTGAATTAATATTCTTAGATCAAAATTATCGTTCTAATTCAACTATTTTAGATGCCGCTAATGCAGTGATAAAAAATAATACTGAGAGAAAAGAAAAAGCATTGTGGTCAGAAAACTAAAAGTAATAGAAAAATATCTATTTACGGTGCTTTAAATGATAAAGATGAAACAGATGATATAGCTAGAAAAATATTAGAATTAAATAAAGAAGGTATAAAATTTAGAGATATGGCAATTTTATATCGAGCTAACTTTTTATCGCGTTCAATGGAGAATTCATGTTTATCGTTCGGTATACCATATAAGCTTATAGGGTCATTAAAATTCTTACAACGTCAAGAAGTACGTGACTTATTAGCATATTTAAATGTTATAGTCAATAGAGCTGATGAATTTAGTTTAAGAAGAATAATTAATGTTCCTAAAAGAGGAATTGGGGCAACCTCAATGGAAAAAATAGATAAGTATGCTAATGAATATGGACTATCATTATTTGAAGCACTAGAAAATATTGATATGATTGGAGTTTCTAAAAAGATAACGACTAATGTTCATTTATTAACTAACTTAATAAAAAAATATTCTAATACTGAAAATTATTCAATTGATGAACTAATAATTGGAATTTATAAGGATTCAGGTTATGAAAATATGCTTAAAGAATCATCAGATCCTTATGCAGAAAGTAGAATTGAAAATATATCAGAGTTGGTTTCATCTGCGAAGCAGTTTTCAAGTATGAATGATAGCTTAATAGATTTTATATCAGAAATGTCACTGACTTCTGATGCTGATGATGAAAATATTGAGGATGCTGTAGTTTTATCAACTGTACATGCAGCTAAAGGACTTGAATATGATGTAGTATTTATAATGGGACTTGAAGAAAAGTTTATTCCCTTCTATAAGAGATGCTGATAGTAGTGAAGATGAAAGAAATAAAATGGAGGAAGAACGTCGATTAGCATATGTTGCAATAACAAGAGCTAAGGAAAGATTATTTATGTCTTTTGCAAACAGACGTATGCAATTTGGTTCAATAAAAATGAATAGAAAATCACGATTTATTGATGAAGTACCAAAGGAACTTACTCATTATGAATCCGCTTTTTCGGCTCATCTTCATTAGATAATAAAGATTCAAATATTGAACAAGCAAATAAATTTATAAGTAATCTTAGTCCAAAGATCAATATTACTAAAAAAACTAAACTATCAAATGATATGAACTATAGTATTGGAGATATTGTATTACATAAGAAGTTTGGTGAAGGAAAAGTATTAGATATAAAAACTGATAGTGTAAAAGTAGAATTTGATGAAGTTGGTGTAAAGATACTACTTATAGAATATGCTAATTTGACTAGAAAGGACTAGTACTTAAATGAAAGAAATAAAAGAAGAGATTTATAAACTAGTAAAATTATTAAATAAGTATTCTTATGACTATTACGTTGAGGATAATCCTCAAATAAGTGATACTGAATATGATACACTTTATAAACAACTCGAAAAACTAGAGAACGAATATCCAGAGTTAATTCAAGAAAATTCACCTACACAAAGAGTAGGAGATGTTGTGTTATCAGAATTTGAGAAGGTCACACACAAAGTCCCTATGCTAAGTTTATCTAATACTTTCTCTACTGAAGATTTAAGGGACTTTGATAATCGTATAAAAAAAGTAGTAGCAAATAGAAAAATAGAATATATTTGTGAATTGAAAATTGATGGTCTTGCAATTTCAATAAATTATGTAAATGGAAAATTAATAAGTGCAGCAACTCGTGGTGATGGAACAGTTGGTGAAGAAGTTACTGATAATATTAAGACTATATTTTCTATTCCAAAAGTATTAAAAGAAAATAAAACTTTTGAAGTCAGAGGTGAGGTATATTTACCTAAGAAATCATTTAATATTTTAAATGAAGAACGTAAAGAGAATAATGAAGTATTATTTGCAAATCCAAGAAATGCAGCAGCAGGTTCATTAAGACAATTAGATTCTAAAATTACTGCCCAAAGACGATTATCAGCCTTTATATATTCGGTAGTAGGTGATAATACTATTGAATCACAATTACAAGCATTAAAAACTGCAGAAGAATATGAATTGCCTGTAAATAATAATTATAAAGCTTTGTAAAAATATTGACGAAGTAATAAATTATATAGAATATTGGGATATAAATAGAAAAAATTTACCTTATGAAATTGATGGTATTGTAATAAAAGTAAATTCATACAGTCTTCAAGAAGAGATTGGCTATACTCAAAAAAGTCCTAGATGGGCAACTGCATTTAAGTTTCCAGAAGAAGAATTAGCTACAAAATTATTAGATGTAGAACTAAGCGTGGGACGTACTGGAATTGTTACACCTGTAGCACAACTAGATCCTATTGTAATTTCTGGCTCTACTGTATCTAAAGCATCATTGCATAATAAAGATGTAATAGATGAACTAGATATTCATATTGGAGATATGGTAATAGTAAAAAAAGCAGGGGAAATAATTCCAAAGGTTGTTAGAGTATTAAAAGAATTAAGATTAGAAAATTCTAGAGAAATATATAATGCCTAATCGATGCCCTTCTTGTAATAGTGAACTTGTCTCAAAGAAAGATGATCCATTTATTAGGTGTGTTAATCCTGAATGTCCTGAACAAAATATAAGAAAGGATTATCCACTTTGCATCGAGAGATGCTTTAAATATTGAAGGATTGGGTGATAAAGTAGTAGCTACTCTTTATGAGCAAGGTATTATTTCTCATACAATAGATTTATTTTCTTTAGAGAGAGAAAAATTAATTAATTTGGATAGGATGGGAGAAAAATCTGTAGATAATCTATTAACAGCAATTGAGAACTCTAAGAATAGTACTTTAGATAAGGTTATTTATGCACTAGGTATTTTAAATGTTGGGAAAAAAGCTGCTAAAATACTTGCTGAAAAGTATTTAAACTTAACAACTTTAATGACGGCGACTGTTGATGAATTTAATTAATTTACCAGATATTGGTTTAATTACAGCAGAATCAGTTATTGACTTCCTATCTAATGAAATAAATATTAAATTTATAAATGATTTAATTTCAATAGGTATGAATCCTCAATATGAAGTTCAAAAAATTGAAGATGATAATATATTTAATGGGAAAACAATAGTTTTAACAGGAAAATTGGTTGAATTAACACGAAATGAAGCAAAAGAGTATCTGGAAAAATTAGGAGCAAAAGTAACAGGAAGTGTAACAACAAAAACTGATTTAGTTTTAGCAGGGGAAAAAGCAGGTTCTAAATTGGTAAAAGCAGAACAATTAGGTATTCAAGTAATAAGTGAAGAAGAGTTTATTTCTATGTTAGGAGAGAAGAAAGTAAATGGATAATAAGTTACCGTATAAAGTCTTTGGTTTGGTAATAGCATTTGTTTCAATAATTACTTTTTTTATAATGAATTATAATGCTGTTCCCGTATCATTTATATTTTTTACATTAAAACTCCCATTAACACTAGTATTTTTTACATGTTTCTTTTTGGGGGTAATTATAGCAAGTATTTTTTGGTACCAAAGATATAAAACATTAGAGAGAAAAATATGAAAGAACATCTAAATTATTATTTAGTAAAGAAAAAAATTAGAAGATGAATAGTTATTTAATTATAATGATAGATTAGGAGAATAGAGGCGAAAAAAATGGGACTTAAATATAATTGGAATTATCCCCAATATGATGAAACTTTTTTTGAATGATTTAAAAGAATATAATATATCGGAAAATATTGCTAAAATACTTGATTCTAGAGGTATTAATAAAATTGAAGAAGTAAAGAAATTTTTTTCTGATGATTATGAGGAAGGGTTATGATCCTTTTTTAATGCATGATATGAAACGTGCAGTTGAAAGAATAAATAATGCTATAGAAAATGAGGAAAAAATACTTGTTTATGGTGATTATGATGCTGATGGAATTACTTCTACTGTTCTACTAGTAGAAACTTTAGTTTCGCTAGGAGCTGATGTATCTTCATATATTCCAAATCGTTTTGAAGAAGGGATATGGTCCTAATAAAGATGCTTTTTCTAAAATAATCAAATCAGGAATTAGTCTTATTATTACTGTGGATAATGGTATAGCAGGAGTAGATGAAGTAGAATTAGCAAATAGCCTTGGTTGTGATGTTATTATTACTGATCACCATAAAATTCAAGATGAAATTCCAAAAGCATATGCAGTTATTCATCCAGAGCATCCAGAGGGGCAATATCCATTTGGTAAAATTAGCTGGAGTAGGTGTGGCTTTTAAATTGGCACATGCATTGTTAGAAATATATCCAGATTTTTTACTAGATTTAGTAGCTATTGGAACTGTTGCAGATATGGTTTCTCTTACAGATGAAAATAGAATATTTGTAAAGCAAGGAATAGAGTTACTAAATGAAGATCCACGTATTGGAATTAAAATGTTATTAGAATTATCTAATATTACAACTAATATTGATGAACAAACTATCGGATTTTATATTGCACCTAAGCTGAACTCAATAGGAAGAATGGATAGTGCAAAGGTAGGATTGTCATTTTTAATGGCAGAAGATATTTCTGTTGCTAAATCTTTAGCAGAACAAATAGAAGAGTATAATGTTCAAAGAAAAGAGGTAACAGAAAATATTGTTAAGGATGTTATTGAAACAATAGAAAACAACGATATGAAAAATAAGAGTGTAATAATGGTCTCTGGAGATTATCATGAAGGAGTACTAGGTATTGTTGCTTCTAATATTGTTGAGAAATATCAAAGACCTGTACTTATTATGAATAATAAAGAAGGTATATTTAAAAGGGTCAGCAAGAAGTGTATTTGATTTTAATATATACACTGCAATTAATAAAATAGGAGATAAATTTATTGCATATGGTGGGCATACACTTGCAGCTGGATTTTCTTTTGATGAGCAGAATTTTAAAGAAATAGAAAAAGCATTATGTGATGAGTTTGATGAGTATAAGAATAATAATGAACTAAAATCAACCAAAAACATAGATATAGTGAGTAGCTTAGAAGAAGTAAGTTATCAATTTTTAAATTCATTGGAAGTATTAAAACCGTTTGGAATGGATTTTGAGAAACCAAATATTTTATTAGAGAATGCAAAGGTAATAGAAAAAGTTTATTTTGGTGCAGATAAACAGTATTTACGTTTAACTATTGCTGATGAAGTAGGAAACTTAGAATGTATTAGTTTTAAGGACAATATGATATTTAAGGATATAAATGTCAATGATACGATAGACTTACTTTTGTACTTTAGATAAAAAAATTATTTTTAATGGTAGAACGAAATTACAAGCACATATCATTGATATGCAAGTTAAAGAGTTTCTTTTTGAGGATTTAAGATATACTAACTTTTGATGAAACGACAATTAGTATAGATTCATTAAAAATTATCTAAAGATATTGATAATAAACAAAAGTAATTATTATTGTTATAAAGATTTAGATAATATCAATGTAGAATATTCTAATATCTACCTTTTTAGATATCCCACATTCACTAGAAGATATTAACAAAAATTTTTACAATTAAAACCTAAAAAAATATACTTGATTTGTAATGACAAACAAATTATGTCAGAAGTTTATAAAATTGATAAATCAAGATTAGTGAAGCTGTTTAATATTGTATTAAATGCACCAAATAAACAAGTAAATATTACTCAACAATTAGATTATTTACTAAGTTTACTTAAAGACAAATACTAATAGTTTAAAAGATTATGATTCAAATTTTTTTCAAGAATTAAATCTTGTAAAAAGTTGAGAATAATATAATGATATTAAATCCTAATTACGAAACTGTAGATCTTAGAAAAATCATCAATGTATGTAAAAATGGAAAATATTTTTTTGAAGTTGAAAGATTACTTTTTAAAAAGATAGTATTATTAATATAAATAAAAAAATTTGAAAAAAATAGCTATTAATGTATAAGAAAAAAAGGATTAACTAAAATATTTTTTTAGTTAATCCTTTTATAATATTACATAATATATTTCATAGAGAATATAAAACAGTAAATATTATTAATAAAAAAAGTTAGTAAATATTCTTAAATTATTTTTTTAAGAAAAGTGATAAGAAGTTAATAAACAATACACCAATTATTGCACCTAATGTGTTAGTAATTAAATCTGTTATATCAGGGAAACCAATTTTAAATACATATTGAGTACTTTCATAAATAAAACTTAACAAGAATCCTAAAAATATAGCGCTAATCCCAGAGCGTTTTGGATTTAAAACCTTAATATATATACTAAATGGTATGAAAAAAATACTATATTTAAAAAGGACTTCCATTGGATCGAAATTACCATTTCTAAACGGAACTAAATTAATAGATCTCCATGTAACACCTGGATGAAGTAATAGTTTTGGATTATCTAACCAGCTAAGATTACTACTTTTTTAATAAAGACCAGTCCATTTTTTTGCAACTATTATCCCAAGTTAATATAAAAAGATATATAAAAGAATAAGGATAAAGATAATTTCTTACTGTTTAAAAAAATGCTTTCATAATATCTTTCCTTTCTAATTTGACATTATATTGTTCGATTTTAGCATAAAAAGACTAAAACCAACTTAAATTATATTTTTTTAATATATTAAATAAATTAATATTAATTAATAACTGACTATGTTATAATTACTATATTAATATATATTTTTAGGAGTTTTTCAAGTAATGTATAGATTTAAAAAAATACTAACTTTAAGTATATTTGCTATATTTTTTTAATTTTTTTGTATCTGGGTGTGTAATTCTAAAAAAATTTACTTCTTGGTGAATGGAACGCAGAAAAAGATATTGATGTAAATGATATTGTAAAATTTGATAATGATAAAATGACAGTAAATGGAAAAGAATATAATTTTAATATAAAATCAATTGAAAAAAATGATGATGTTATTTATTATAAAATTGAAAAAAAGATGGTGAGTTATTTACAGTTTTATTCTTATTTAAGGAAGACAGAAACATTGCCTATATGCTTAAGCCTTATACATCAGATAATTTAAAAAGAAGGTAAAAGTAGTTTATTCTATGCATAAAGTTAGTAATAAAAAAACTAATTATATTATGTATAAACTATCTCATATTGAAGTAAAAGATTACTATAGTTTGATTAGATATAGCTGATAACTTATACTTAATATGATATAATAAAAAAATCTAGGAGAAAAAAATTGATGAATAAATATTTAAAAAAATAATATCTTATATTTTATTAACGGTCTTTTTAATTTCTTTATCAGCATGTAGTAGGTCTACAAATTTAATTGAAGGAGAATGGAAAGCGCAAACAGGTGCAATGAAAAAAATGAAATTGTAAAATTCGATAATGATAAAGTAACAGTAAATGGTAAAGAATATGACTACAAGCTAAAAATCTAAAGAGAATAAAGGAGATCTAATATACTATAAAATTGAACAAAAATGGAGAATCATATACTATTATTTTTTTCCAGATAAAGATAAAAAAATATAGCAATAATGATTCAACCTTATTCTCAAAATGATGACTTATATGGCAAAAGTGCTTTTATGCAATGAATAAGAAAGATCAACCTAATTATAGTGAATATGTAAAAAAATATATTAACTAGTTTCTAATTTAGAATAAGATTTTTAAATCGTATATAAAAGTAAAATATTATGACTTTTATTCTAAAATCGATTTAAATATTCTTATTCTTTTTTGTTTCATAATCTATACTTATATGGTATAATAACTACGTTAAGAAAACTTTTAGGAGATTAATAAATAGATGAATTTAGAAAAATATATTTCAATCGTGGAAGATTGGCCAAAAGAAGGTATTAGCTTTAAAGATATTACTACATTAATGGCAGACGGAGAAGCGTATAAATATGCAACTGATCAAATAGTGAGTTATGCTAAAGAAAGAAAAGTTGATGTTGTAGTAGGACCTGAAGCTCGTGGATTTATTATAGGTTGTCCTGTGTCTTATTCACTAGGGATAGGCTTTGTTCCTGTAAGAAAACCAAATAAATTACCTCGTGAAGTCATTAGCTATCAATATGACTTAGAATATGGTAGTAACACTTTAACAATGCATAAAGATGCTATTAAACCAGGTCAAAGAGTATTAATTACTGACGATTTATTAGCAACTGGTGGAACAATTGAGGCAACTATAAAATTAGTAGAAGAATTAGGAGGAATTGTAGTAGGTATAGCGTTCTTAATCGAATTAGATGGACTAAATGGTATGGACAAACTACAAGGTTATGACGTTCTTACATTATTAAAAATGTAATCTACTATATCAAATTATATATGACATTTGAACTATTAGAAAAGAAATATCTAAAAAATATAAATACTGATGCTTATTTATATGAGCATGAAAAAACACAAGCTAAACTTGTATTTCTAAAAAATGATGATATAAATAAAAGTTTTAGCATAAGTTTTAAAACTGTTCCTTACAGTGATAATGGTATTTTTCATATTTTAGAGCATTCTGTTTTATGTGGTTCAGCGAAATATCCTGTAAAAGAACCTTTTGTAGAATTACTTAAAGGTTCTTTTAATACATTTTTAAATGCTATGACATTTCCTGATAAGACCATGTATCCAGTATCTTCAAAAAATGAAAAAGATTTAGAAATTTTAATGGATATATACTTAGATGCAGTATTTAATCCGAATTTAAAAAATAATCCAAATATTCTGGCACAAGAAGGCTGGCATTATCATCTAGAAGATAAAAAAGATGACCTTATTTATAAAGGTGTTGTTTATAACGAAATGAAAGGTGCATACTCTTCCGTAGATGAAGTATTAGATCAGTATGTAACTGAACATTTATTTAGTGATACTTCTTATAAATATTCATATGGAGGGAAGCCAGAAGCCATCTCATCTATTACTCAGGAAGAGTTTCTAAGTACATATGATTATAACTACCATCCAAGTAATAGTTATATTGTTTTATATGGGGACATCAATGTAGAACAATATCTTAATCATATTGATAGTTACTTGAATAATTATGACTACAGAGACTATTCTAGTTACAAACTTAGTAGACAATATAATTTTTACGGATGAAATAAAAAAAGATATGAATACTTCAATGAAGACGTAAAAAGATAAAGCGTATGTAGCATATAATTACATACTTGGAGACAGCAATAAATTCAGTGAAATCGAAAAATATTGATATAATTGATGATATTCTATTAGGAAGTAGTAATACTGAATTTAGGAAAAGTTTCTTTTATAGATAATGGTATTTGTGAAGATGTGTATAGTTATTTACAAAAAGACAGAAAAGAAACTGTTTATTCTATTATCTTTAAATATGTTAATGATGATAAACTAGAGGAATTAGATACATTATATAAGAATTTACTAGCAAAAAAATTATAAATAATGGATTTGATTATGAACAAGTTCAGGCATCTATTAACAAAAAAAGAATTTTAGTATAAAAAGAAGAAGTAAATAAAACATCATCACCAAAAAGGAGTATCTTATGCTATAAGATTATTACGTACATGGTTGTATGATGATAGTGATATCTTTAAATGCATTTGATTTAGATAGTATGATTGATAGTTTACAACAAAATTGTGATAGAAAAAAATTATGAGAATTTAGCTAAACAGTTTATCTTAGAAAATAACAAACAAGCAATAATTCACTTAATACCTACAACTGTTAAAGAAAATAAAGAAAAAGGACTTAGCAGAATATAAAAATTCATTATCAAATGATCAAATTGAGAAAATTATAGAAGATACTAAAAAATTGCAAGAATGGCAAAATGCTCCTGATAAAAAGGAGGATTTAAATAGAATTAAATGTGTAGAAGCAAGTGACGTTGTGTTGAAAAAAATCCATTTGCTGAAACTTCATTTGAGAAAAGTAGAAAATATTAATTTTTGCACACTTTAATACTGTAACAAATGGTATTTCATATTCTAAATTCTTGTTTGATATTACGGATTTCACTATTGAACAAATTCAATATTCTTCTCTATTAACTTATTTATTATTTAATTTTAATACTAAAAATAAAACTGAAGCAGAAATTATTAAGGATATAGGATTTAATTTGGGAGGTCTAAGCTCATATATTGATGTAATAAGAAAGTATCAAAGTGAAGAATGTGAAGTTAAATTTATTATAACTGCTAAAAACTTAGTCGAAAAGGTTAAAGAACTAGCAAGTATTTTTAGAAGAAACAACACTAAATGTTGATTTTCAGTGATAAAGATGCTTTATATAATGTTCTTTTAGAAATAAAACTCATGTTAGAAAGTAAATTTAAAAATGCTGGACATGCATTTGTTGCAAGAAGAATTAGCAGCTATTACAACCCTCAAAGTAAGCTAGCTTCATATCATAGTGAATATGAGTTCTACTTATTTATATTAGAATTATTGAAATAACTTTTGAGAATAAATTTAGTGAAATTATTAATCAATTAAATACAGTTTCAAATTTAATATTTAGTAGTTCTAGAGTATTAATTAATTTTGTAGGTAGTGAAGAGGAGTATTCAAAATATAAAAAAGATATATCAGTGTATACGGATAAGTTATATAATGATACAGAAAAGCAAGATGGGTTTATACTAAATTTTGAGACTCCAGGATATTCTGAAGGATTTTATTTTGATTCTCTAGTACAGTATGTTGGATTAGGTTATAACATCGATAATTACTCTGGTAGTCATCTTGTTTTAAGACATATCTTAAGTTTAGATTATTTATGGAATAATATTCGAGTAAAAAATGGAGCGTATGGTTCAGGAGCTATATTCAATGCTTTTGGTGACTTTAATTTATGGTCTTATCGTGATCCAAACTTAAAAGAAACACTTGATATTTATTACAATATAGATAAATATATTAAGAATTTTATTTCCGATGATAAAGAAATGAATAAATATATTATTGGTACATTAAATACATTAGATGTAATTATGTCTCCAAGTGCGTTAGCAACATACTCTTTAAATTTATATCTTACTAATTCACCATTTGATAAATATGATGAAATTGTTGAAGAAATAAAAAAATACAAATGTTGATGATGTTAATAAACTTTCAAGTAACTTTAATAATATGAAAGATAATGCATATGTATGTGTGCTTGGATCAAAAGAAAAAATATTATCTAATTCAGATTTATTTAGCAAAAACAATAGAAATTAAGTAGAAAGGTATATAAATGAGAGTTCGTAATAGAGCAGATGCTAGAAAGCGTCTTGAAAATAATCCAGTTGTTTTTTTACAACCTAAGGACAATAAAGGAAAGTGGAGAGAAATATTTGGAAATAATAATCCCAATACATTTAGAAATTGGTAGTGGTAAAGGAAAATTTATTCATACACTTGCAGAAAAGAATCCTAATATAAATTTTATAGCTATGGAAGCACAACCTACAGTTCTAACATTCCTATTAGATAAAGTAGAAGAAACACATAGAGAGAATTTAAAACTAATTTCTGGAAATGCTGAAGACTTATTAGAGTATTTTGCAGATGAAGAAGTTGATCAACTTTACTTAAATTTCTCAGATCCATGGCCTAAGACTAGACATGAAAAACGTCGTTTAACTTATCATACTTTCTTAAGTCGCTATGAAGTAATCTTAAATGGTGATAAAAAGATAGTTCAAAAAACTGATAACCAAGAATTATTTGAATATAGCTTGATGAGTTATGCAAAGTATGGATATATATTTAATAAATTATCGTTAGATCTAACTAATAGTGTTTATGAAGAAGATAATATTCATACTGAATATGAAGATAAATTTATTAAAAAAGGTAATAGAATTTACATGGTAGAAGCTATAAAAGTAAAATAGAATATTTAGTTTACATAAATATAATTATGTAAACCTAATAGTATTTATATTATTTTTATATAGAATTGCCAATATATCTTGATTTTATAAAAAAATTTAATTATAATAATATTAGTATAAATTAAAGGAGAAATAGAAATAATGATATCAGTTAATGATTTTAAAACTGGAGTAACTATCGAAGTTGATGGTAACATTTGGAAAGTAATGGAATTCCAACACGTTAAACCTGGTAAAGGAGCTGCATTTGTTCGTTCTAAATTAAGAAACATGCGTACAGGTGCTGTTAACGATAAAACTTTTAGAGCTGGTGAAAAAGTAGCTAAAGCTCAAATTAATAACCAAAAAATGTCATATCTATATTCTACAGGTGATGCATATGTATTCATGGACAATGCTACTTATGAACAAATCGAAGTTCCTGAAGCACAATTAGAACATGAATTAAACTTCTTAAAAGAGAATATGGAAGTATCTATTTTAATGTTTGGTGATGAAATTTTAGGTATTGATTTACCTACAACTGTAGAATTAGAAGTTACTGAAACTGAACCTGGAGTAAAAGGTGATACTGCTCAAGGTGCTACAAAAGCAGCTACAGTTGAAACAGGTTATACTCTACAAGTCCCTCTATTTGTTAAAGAAGGTGATGTATTAGTTATTAATACATCTGAAGGTACATATGTATCTAGAGCATAGTATATAAATATTTGAACTCTCTATTTCGGTGGAGAGTTCTTTTTTACCTAAAAAAATAAGCTGAAATCTTTACTTATACATTAAAATGGTGTTATAATTGCCTAATGTATTTTTAAAGGAGATTATAATGAAATTTGAAAAAGTATTAATTAGTATAGGTCTAATTTTTTATATTATAATTGCTAGTATGCTCGGTAATTATTCCTATAAACTATTATTAGTTTTTTTAGGTATAAGTACTTTAATATTTTTAATAACTAAACTAAATTTTGAACCTTTTTTATCTATATTATTAGTTGCAATTGTTCTAGGGTTATTTTTAGGATTATCTCCTAATGTATTGATAGATTCTATAGAGAAAGGGACAGGTTCTCTTCTAGGTCATTTATCATTGATTTTAGGTCTAGGAGCTATGTTTGGAAGAGTTTTAGAAGAATTAGGAGCTGTAGAAATAACTGCAAAAAAAATGATAAGCATATTTGGGGTTAAGAGAATTCAACTAGGCTTACTAATAGCAGGAATGTGTATAAGTTTCTCATTATTTTTTGATGTAGCGTTTATATTAGTTATACCAATAATATTATCTGTAGCTAAAGAGCTTAAATTAGAAAAAATATATGTTGCTTTACCTGCTAGTATAGGTGATTTTAACTATACACGCATTATTTCCACCACATCCAAGCCCAAGTATAATAACAAAAACATTTAATCTTAATATGACGGAAGTATTTTTCTATGGTTTAATTGTTGCTATACCAACAGCTTTAATAGGTGGTTTACTACTTACAAATTCTAGAATTATAAAAAAACAAATGCAAATAATAGAGATTTACAAAATAAAGCTAGTATTTTTGAAATTAATAATAAATCTATGAGTTCAACCTTTTGCTATTGTATTAATGCTACTTCCAGTATTACTAATAACAATACCTACTATAATTTTAGGGTTATTTAACCTACCTGAATTAATTAAATCGACACTGATTATAATTAGTAATCCAGTAGCAGCTCTACTTATAAGTTTACTTATCGCAATTGTAAAATTAATGACATCTAAAAAGCTAAGAATTACTAGTATAGTGCCTTTGTTAAGCGAATCTATAAAAACAATTGCTGTTGTACTATTGATTAACGGTGCTGCTGGTGGCTTAAAACAAGTGCTTGTTGATTCAAAAGTTACTGATGAGATAGTTAGACTTACAAATGGATTACATTTATCCCCTATTGTAATAAGTTTTTTTGTAGCAGCGATATTAAGAATTTCCTTAGGAAGTGCAACTATTGCAGCTATAACAACTCTAGCTATAGTTGAACCACTAGTACCAAATATAACATATTCAGCAGTATTTATTATGTTAAGTATTGCATCAGGAAGTATGTTTTGTTCACATGTAAATGATCCAGGATTTTGGTTATTTAAACAATATTTAGATTTAGATTTTAAAACAACCTTTAAAACTTGGACTTTAGGTACCACAATATCTTCATTGATAGCGTTTTATTATAATATTAATAATTACTTCGCTTACATAAATTAATTTTAAATAATATATATTTTTTACTTGCTATTTATGTAAAGGTATGTTATATTATATCTTGTGTATGTAGTAAATGTTATGAATAAACTATTTCCAAAAGGAGGATTAATTCATGGCAAAAGTTTGTTACGTAACTGGACGTAAAGCTCGTTCAGGAAATACTCGTTCACACGCGATGAACGCATCAAAAAGAAAATTCAAAGCTAATCTACAAAAAGTAACAATTTTAGTAGATGGACAACCTAAAAAAGTTTGGGTTTCTGCTAGAGCTTTAAAATCTGGAAAAGTTGAGCGTGTATAATAAATAACGATAAACTTTAAGCTATCTAAGGAAACTTAGATAGCTTTTTACATTTTTTTAATAAAATAAGTTAAAAAATACACAAAAAACTAAAAATAGCCATTTAAATCGATTCTGAGCATTCTATATCGTTTTTGGATAAATAGTACTAAAAAATTTTTTAGAGGGATTATACGGCGTTTAACGAGGTCGAAAATCTGAGTATTAATTTAAAATATACATAGTATTAGAAAAAAAGGTCTAATATATAAATAATAGATATAGTAAAAGTTATATTTTTGAAGTTTATATTAAAATAAAAAAAGGAAAGAAATATTAAACAAAGTAATTAATTATACTAAAAAGAGTATGAAGTTAAAAATCGTTTTGAATATAAATTAATAATAATTTTATCTATTGATTAAATATAGAAGCTAGAGTAATCAAAAAAATGTTATTTTTAAAAAAAATAATATATAAATATAGTTTCTAATAAGTAATTGATAATTAAATTGTTAGAGTATATATTTATTTGAAATTAATAATATAATAAGCGATAGAAATAATATTTCTAAATTAATATTAGTTTAAATAGGTAGTATACAAAGTATTGATTATGATTAAGAAAATATGATATAATGTATTTGTTCGTATAATACATATTATATGTATAAATAAATAATAGAAGGAGAATGCAGTAATACCAATGAATCAGCGTGATTATTATAAAAAAATAAAATAAATAAAAATACTTCCTGAGTTTCCAGATTATATAGATGACTTTGTTGATACATATTATGATACTTTATCTCCACTTACATTATATAGATACTTAGAAACATACAAAAAAACTTTCTTTCATGGACAATTCGTGAAACTATTTCATCTGCTAATAATATTAAAGATGTTGAATTAAGTGTCCTTGAAAATATATCTAAAAAAGAAATGGAAAGTTATTTTAAAAGCTTAGCACGTGAGCAAGTTAATGGTAAATATAGATCACAAACTACAGTTAATAATTATAAGGCAGCTATGAGATCTCTATATAAGTTTTTAACTGTAACAAGTGAGACTGAACAAGGACGAGCATATTTTGAACGAAATGTAATGTTAAAAATACCTATTACGCGTGTAAAAGAAACTTTATCATCAAGATCAAAAAAAATATCTGAAAAGATATTTCTTGATTCTCAAGATGAAGAATTTCTTAATTTTGTTGAAAACGAATATGAACAATCTCTTTCAAAAACATGCTAAAAGTTTCTTTTTACGAGATAAAAAGCGTGATTTAGCTATACTTACTTTATTTCTTAAAAGTGGAATTCGTGTTAATGAACTGGCTAATTTAAAAGTTAAAGATGTAGATTTTCTTAATAGTGAAATAAATGTTATTCGTAAAGGTAATAAAACAGATACAGTAATAATTACCCAATCAGCATTAGATAAACTTAATGACTACCTTTCTTCATTAGGATTTAAATTAGAACGTGAAGATTATGTTTTTATTAATAAAAACAAAAAAGGACTATCAATAAGAGCTATACAAAAACTTGTAATGAAATATACAGATGCATTTAATGTACCTATGTCCCCTCACAAACTTCGACATAGTTATGGAACAAAACTAGCACTTAAAACTAACGGAAATATCCCAATTATTATGACTCAGATGGGACACTCTAACAGTGATACTTCAATGCTCTATATTAATGAATCTAAGAAAATTATTAAACAATCTATAGATAAATTAGACGATTAAAAGACTATAGTTTACATAATATTATTTATGTAAACTATAGTCTTTTCTATTTTGTTTATGAGTTCTGTTTTTTTCCATTAGTATAAGATTCTCTATCATATTTATACTTAATTTCAAGTTTTTAGTTTTAATTTTTTTCATAAGTTCTAGCTACTTCGGGATTTTTTTAATAATATTTCCTTAAACTTTACTTCATCAATATCTCCTTTTTTTCTTATGTGTAGATGAAATACTTTTTGTTAGAAAACCATTCGGACCATATCCTTTAACTAAAAATGCTCTATTATCCTCTTTCCAGCGTAATTCCCACTCTTTTGAAAGAATACTTATAATATTATCGAAACTATTATTATCATTTGTTTCTATTATTATATCGATAATATTTTTTTGAATATATATTTGGTATTGCTGTACTTCCAATATGGTATACTTTTTATTGAGATATCTCTTAAAAACATATAATAACTGATTTTTTTCTTCTTCATACCAAGTTATCCATTCTTTATTAAATGGTACAAGTTCTATAGGATATTTCTTTTTGAATTGTTTATTTTTAAATATATTTGTTTCCATAATTTCTCCTTAAAATAAAAAATGCTAGGATAGGAAAGCCTACCGCTAGCATTATTTAAATACATGAATAGAATTTTTAAAATACTCTATTCCTGATAAAATTGTCAATATTACTGATATCCATAATATTATATAATCCAATTCAAAATTCCATGTGTTGAATATCGGATTACCTAATAAAATTAATACTATTGCAACAAGTTGGCTAATAGTTTTTAATTTTCCTAACATACCAGCTGGGATTACTTCCCCCTTCTCTACTGCTAGTAATCGTAGTCCAGTAACTGCAAATTCACGAGCTATAACAACTACAACCATCCAACTATGCATAAGCCCCAGCTCAACCATTACAATAAAAGCACTACCTACAAGAAGCTTATCTGCTAAAGGATCTAGGAATTTTCCCATATTTGTAATTAAGTTATACTTTCTAGCTAAGTAACCATCAATAAAATCTGTAATTGCAGCAACAATAAATATTAATGCAGCAATAAAAATATTTAGTTTAACAGGTCTTCCATTTATAATAGATACAGTACTATCTCCCATATTAAAAAGGAGACAGAATATAAATACTGGAATTAGAATTGTTCTGAATAAAGTAATTCTATTTGGTAAATTCATTGAAACTAATACCCTTCTATAAATTTATTTAACAACAATTTTTTTATTTCTATTTAATTATATCACAAAAGTAAATTTGTGAACAATAGTAATTAATATTTAAAAAAACATAAAAAAAGAGAAAATAAAAAAATATTTTTCTCTTTTAAAAGTAAGCTATAAAAAAATTAATAATTTAATTAGCTATATTTATTATCTACTTCTAGTTGTTCGTCTAGTTGTTGTTGATTGGCTTCTAGTTGTAGCTTGTTGTTGATTAGACTGATAAGTTTGAGGTTGTACTTCTTGAGTATAGTTATAGTTTTGGCTTTGTTGAATTACTGGTTGTGAGACAACATTATTATTTAATGCATTATCAATTTCTACTAAGATTTCATTTGATTTTTTTCTTCATTTTCATATATATCTATAGCATTTTTTTGTTACAAAAGATTTTTAATTCTTCTAATTTGTTTTTTTGAAGATTCTACTTTTTGTGCATCTGATAGAGCTTGACTATCTAATGTATTCTCTTTTTATTGTATTCTTAATTGAACTTTTTAGCTCTTCTTTCATTTGAGATATAGTATCATTATATTTTTGAGCTTATTTCATCATCTTTTGAATCTAATATTTCATTTTTTTATCATTAATCAACTTTTTAAAGATCTCAAACTTTTTTTATTAAGATCATTTTCATTTTTTTGAAGTTTGTTGAACTATTAGTAATTAATGTTATTTTTGCTATTTTTTTAGTATTATCTACAGGAGAATTATTAATTTCTATTTTTTTGATTACTGTAGCTCTTTTTGCTTATGATAAGCATAAGTAGATAAGCCTGTAACTATTAATAACATTATTACATTCAATACTATTATAATTTTTGTTATTTTTTTCAATATCATTTACCTCTCTATTAATATAAATATTTACTGTGTAGGTGAATAGAATTTTAGATAGATATTTTATTCATAGTCTTCTGCAAATTCTTTTTCTAAAAATACCTTTCTAGGCTTACTACCATCTACAGGTCCGATATAACCATCTTCTTCTAGCATATCAATTATTCTTGCTGCTCTATTATACCCTATTTTAAATCGTCTTTGCAATAATGAAGCAGAAGCTTTTTGAGTTTTTGCAATAAATAAAAGTACTTCTTTATATAAAGGGTCAGCTTCATCTGCTGAAGAGCCACCACTTTGTGAGCTAACCTCACTAGGTGTCATATTTGGATCGTATTGAGCTTCTGATTGACTTTTTACAAAATCAACTACTTTTTCTACCTCATCATCTGATAAGAAAGCACCTTGTATTCTGACAGGTTTACTTGAATCAGCTGATAAGTATAACATGTCCCCTTTTCCTAATAGTGTTTCCGCCCCAGACTTATCTAATATAGTTCTTGAATCGACACTAGAACTTACAGCAAATGCTATTCTAGAAGGGATATTAGTTTTTATAACACCAGTGATAACATCAACAGAAGGTCGTTGTGTTGCTATAATCATATGTATTCCTGCTGCACGAGCTTTTTGGGCAATACGTGCTATAGATTCTTCTACTTCTTTAGATGATACCATCATAAGGTCAGCTAATTCATCAATAATTACAACTATATAAGGCAATTCTTTGTAATCAGGATCTTTTTCTGCTATTTTATTATACCCCTCAATATTTCTTACTCTAGTTCGAGCAAATTCTCTATAACGACTTTCCATCTCTAATACTACTTTATGAAGAACATCTGCAGCTTTTAGAGGATCTGTTACAACAGAAGTTAGTAAGTGAGGAATTCCATCATATATAGAAAGTTCTACCATTTTAGGGTCAATCATTATAAGTTTCACTTTATCAGGTTTATTTTTTAATAAAATACTTGTTATAATTGTATTTACACAAACAGACTTCCCACTACCTGTTGAACCAGCAATAAGTAAATGTGGAGTTTTATCAATTCTTGTAAATATAGCTTCACCAGATACATCTTTACCTAAGGCAACAGACAATGGAGAATTATCTTTATCATTTACAAATACTTCTTTCATTGTAACTAATTCATTTACTGTATTTGGTATTTCGATACCAATTAATGATTTTCCAGGTATTGGTGCTTCTATTCTTACATCTTTTGCTGCAAGGTTTAAAGCTATATCATTACTTAAATTAACAATTTTACTAACTTTTGTTCCTGGAGTTGGTAAAATTTGGAATTGTGTAATTGAAGGACCTACAATAGCTTTAACTATTTTTACTTCAATCCCAAAATTGTTAAATGTGCTTTGTAATATTTTAGATTTTTCTACAATATCACCTTTAGTAACAGTTTGTTTTTTTGTTGGATTATTAAGTAAAGTTATTGGAGGCAGTACGTAGTTATCATACGATTCTTCATTTACTTCAATTCTATCAATTTCTTGAGTAGGCTCCTCTTTTACCTCTTCTATAATTCTTCTCTTAGTAGGGCGTGAAGCTACTATTTCATCAGTATTTTCCTCTTCGGGAAATTCTCTAATATCGACTACTAATTCCTTATCTTTAATATCATTATATCTTTGCTCATTAGAATTTTCATTATTTAAATTTTCAGTATTATTTATTTCAAATTCAGAGGCTTCAATATTACTTTCTTTTTCTTCAACATATGTATCACGTTCAAAAAGCATTAGATACGTAATATTTAATCTTAAGTACAAAACTTCTATAGTTAATATTTAAATATAGTACAATTATTGTTATAATTGCTGAAATAACAATAAGTAGTGAACCATAGTAAGAAAGTAAGTAAATTAGAAGTTTAACAGGATAGTATGAAACTATCCCACCACCATATAAAGATACTTTGTTATTATAAATATCACTAAATGAAATATAGTTAGTATCTTTATTACCTATTAAAACTAACTGAAATAGGAAATCTATTAAAAATAAATACACTGGCAACTAATATTGGAGATTTTTAATTTTTTTATCTAAAATATAATATATAGGTATTGCAATAATAATTAAATAAAAAAATATAGCTAAAACTACCAAATAAATATTTAAAGAAAGAATCAAAAAAATCTACCGATTATTCCCATTTGTAATACAGATAGTATTACAATAAGTATAGAAATAACAAAGTATAAAGACCTGTACGCTTCTTTAGATAAAGTAGGTATATTATTTTTTGCCTTTTTTGTCTTTTTTGTATTTTTTTTCTTAGTACTCTTTGTTTTTTTTGTTTTATTACTCAATATTCTCTCCTTTCTCTTTCCCATTCTCAATAAATATTGCCTCTGTTGGACAATTTTCATATGCTTCTATCACAAGACTTTTGAATGATTCAGGAATTTCCTTTTTAAATTGATTATTATCTATATGGCAAAATGCTATGCCATCTTCATCGTAATCATATACATCTGGACATATGGCGTTGCAGTTACCACATGCGATACAATTTTCTCTTATTATTTTAGTCTTCATTATCTTGTTCTCTTAAATAATTTGAAAATTTCTTTAATGACTCGCTTCGATGACTGATTGAGTTTTTTTCTTCACTAGTAATTTCTGCAAAAGTCTTATCTAATTCTGGTAAATAAAAAATGGGGTCATAACCGAATCCATTTTTCCCTCTTTTTTCAAAGATAATTTCACCATGACACTCACCTCGGAATGTTTTCTCAACTCCATCAGGTGAAACATAAGCAATTACAGAAACAAATTTTGCCTTAGAATAATTACCATCTAGTTCAAAAAGAACTTTTTCAATATTTTTTTCATCAGTTTGTTCTTTAGAATATCTAGCTGAAAAAACACCAGGTCTACCATCTAATAGATCAATAGCTAATCCACTATCATCAGCAATAGTAGTTTTTCCTGCAAACTTCGCTATTGTTCTGGCTTTAATTAGTGCATTTTCTTCAAATGTATTTCCATTTTCTTCAATTTCATCAGTAAAACCTATTTCATTTAAAGTTAAAATATTATAATTATTTAAAATACTTTTTATTTCTTCAACTTTATGTAAGTTATTTGATGCTAATATTAATTCTTTCATAATAATATCTCCTATACTTCAACAATTTCAGCTTTTATATTCTGTTTTAACCATTTTGAAGCTATATTATTAAAATTTTCACTTTTTTCTGATATGAAAAATTTATGGTCAGTTTTATTAACTTTACTTTGATGTAATTTAGAGTACCCTAATACAGTACTTACTTCACGAGCAGCTTCTCGACCAGATGAAATAACTTTAATTCGATTACCATAAAATTCTTCAATATTCTTTTTTAACATAGGATAATGTGTGCAACCTAACACAACAGTATCCATTCCTAAATCTATAGTGTCATTCAATGTTTCTTTTATAATATTATCAGCTTCTTCTCTATTTAAATACCCTTCAGCTTCGATAAATGGTACAAAGCTAGGACAGGCTTTATCATATACAACTATATCAGAGTTAATATTCTGTATTTCAATATCATAAACTTCTGATGTAGTAGTAAATTTAGTACCAAGAACTAATACTTTGTTATTTTCAGTTGCCTGAATAGCACGACGAGCTCCAGGTTGAACAACACCAATTATTGGTAAATCATATTTTTCTTGAAGATATTCAAGCGCAGCAGCTGTAGCTGTATTACATGCAAGGATTATCATTTTAACACCTTGATTGATAAGGTACTTAATTGCTTTTTCCGTATTAATAATTATTTCATCTTTCTTTTTATCACCATATGGACAATTTTTCACATCTCCAAAATAGTAAATAGTTTCATTAGGTAGTTGTCGCATTATTTCTCTTGCAACTGTTAGACCTCCTACTCCACTATCAAAAACGCCTATTGCATTATTCATTAAAATCCTCTTTCTTATTAGAACCTAATAATTCTTCTAGTTCTAGTATTTTTTTATATGATTTAGCTACAATTCCCACATACTCCTTTAAAAAGTATATTAAAGAATGAAAATAATTTAACCAAATCAGAATCGCTAATATCTAAGTTTTGTAAAAATTCGATATTATGTATACTTAGATAATAAATTAATTTAACAAGATTATTATTTATTCCATAAACAGATTCATCGATATTAAATTTATCAACAAAAGCTATTTTTTTAGAAAGCTATACCCAACATAATCATAATCTGTTTTTCTGATATTTAAATAAAAAAACCTTGATTTTTTTAAAAATATAATAAAAAAAATAGCTGCACACCAGTTTTTTTCAGAGGTTCCTTCCTCAACTAACTCTAGTGATCTTTTTTTAAAAGTTTATACGATACTGGTGCGTTAAAAAGCAATATAATAAACAAATTCCAATAAATTTGATATATAACTATTTTTTTAGCACATCATACACAATATTACTATAAGGATTTTTCAATTTCAAGGTTAGTAATTTTATTCATACCATTGGTAGGAAAAATAGTTTATAGAGACCTCATAAGGTGAACTAACTTTTAACTTTTTTTACTTTTTATAAACATTCTCATAAAAAGAAGCTTTCAATATTACCTTGTTCAGTTAAAATATGTAATATTTCATGATAATCCTTATATCTTATTTTTTTATAATAATACCTTTTTATAAAATTTCTGTTATTCAAAAACATCATCTCTATAACCTAAATCTCGTATTTGATTAGGTTTTGATCTCCAATTATCTATAACTTTTACCCATAATTCAAGAAAAACTTTCTCTCCAAGAAGTACTTCTATATCTCTTCTAGCTCGAGAGCCGATTTCCTTAATCATTTTACCTTGTTTACCAATAATCATACCTTTTTGAGATTTTCTCTCCACAACAATGGTAGCAATAATGTTCTTTTTCTTACCCTCTTGTTTCTCAATTCTATCAATAACAACTGCAATAGAATGAGGAATTTCTTGATCTGTTAATTGTAATACTTTTTCTCTTATAAACTCTGAAATTACAAAGTATTCTGGAGAATCTGTAATTACATCATCTGGATACATTTTAAAACTAGGTTGTAAGTATTTTTTTGTAGTACTTAGTAGGTTATCAACATTAATTGATTTTTAGAGCTGAAATAGGAACTATTTCAACAAAATCATATAATTCATTATAAAATGTAATGATTTCTAATAATTTTTTTCTGGAGTTATTAAATCAATTTTATTAATTAATAAAAAAAGTAGGAACTTTAAGTTCTTTTTACAATATTGATTAAATGTTGATCCCCAGGACCAAATTTTTTTCACTAGCATTAATAATTAAATATACTATTTCTGATTCTTGAATAGCACTACTTGCTAGTTTCATCATATAATCACCTAATTTATGTTTAGGTTTATGAATACCAGGAGTATCTATAAATACGATTTGTGAATCAGAATCCGTATAAACACCATTTATTATATTTCTAGTTGTTTGGGGTTTATCAGACATAATTGCAATTTTTTGCTTAAGAATATTATTTAATAATGTTGATTTTCCAGCATTTGGACGCCCAATAATAGTAACAAAACCTGTTTTTATTTGTTCATCAAACATAATTATCTCCTTAATCCAAATTCTTCTAGAATTTTATCTTGTTTTTCAAACATTTCTTTCTCATCTTCTGGTGTCATATGGTCATAACCCAATAGATGTAGAAAGCCATGAACGGCTAAAAATCCAATTTCTCTATCGAAACTGTGATTATAGTCTTCAGCTTGTTCCTTAGCTATATCTACACAGATTATAACATCACCAATTGAGTTGATTTCGTCTTCTAAACCGATAATACTAATTTCAGATTCAACCTCATCGTTAAGGGCAAATGAAATTACATCGGTTGGAATATCTTTACCACGGTAATCTCTATTTATTTCTTGAATTTCTTCTTTATTCACAAATGATAAAGACATTTCAGTAATATCTGTATTTACATTTTCATGTTTTGCTGCAGATTCTAACAGTTCCAATAACATATTTTTTGTACTGTCTTGTACTAAATTATCATCGTCAATAATGTCTACAAAAGTCATAACTTTCTCCTTTAATTTTTTAAAGATGTTAAGGGATAGTTTAAAGATAATAAATATAAATTAATCTAAAAACTCTCCCCTATTAATTAATTTAATGAACTAAAATTTTGTTGTCTTAATGCATCATAAATTATTAATGCAGCAGTGTTAGAAAGATTCAATGAACGAACCTTATCAGACATAGGTATTCTTAAACATTGATTATTGTACTTTTCTCTAAATTCTTTAGGTAAGCCTTTAGTTTCACGTCCAAAAATGAAATAAATTTCTTCATCATTTTTATTTGAAAAATCAAAATCTGAATAGTTTTTTTCACCAAATTTTGTAATTAAGTAATAATGTTTATCTTCAGTATTTTCTAAAAATTCTTCAAAACTATCCCAAACAACTAAATCAAGATCTTTCCAATAGTCTAGACCGGCTCTTTTAACTTGCTTATCATCAATTGAAAACCCCAATGGTCTTATAAGATGTAATCTTGTGTTTGTTCCAACACAAGTTCGTGCAATATTACCAGTATTTGCAGGGATTTCAGGTTGATATAAAACTATATTATTCATATTAATTAGAATGGAAGTTTGCCACCAAACATTCTTCCAAGTCCCTTTCTCTTAGATTTATCATTCATTAAACCACCGAACTGTTTCATCATTTTACGCATTTCTTCAAATTGTTTAATAAGTTTGTGAACTTCACTTATTGGACGTCCACTACCTTGAGCAATACGTTTACGACGTGGAACATTAATGATATCAGGATTTTGTCTTTCTTCAATTGTCATTGATTTTATAATAGCTTCAATATATACGAACTGCTTTCATCAACAGCATCAAGATTCATATTTTTCATTTTTCCCATACCTGGAATCATACCCAAGATATCTTTAATACTACCTAATTTTTTTACTTGTTCTAATTGTGATAAGAAGTCTTCAAAAGTAAAACTTTGTGTTAAGATTTTCTCTTGCATTTTTTTGGCTTCATCTTCATCAATTGAAGCTTGAGCTTTCTCTATTAGTGTAAGCACATCTCCCATTCCAAGAATTCTAGATGCCATACGTTCTGGGTGGAATAATTCTAAATCATTCATTTTTTCACCCATACCTACTAATTTAATTGGTTTTCCAGTTATAGATTTAATTGATAATGCAGCCCCACCACGTGTATCACCATCTAATTTAGTTAATACTAAACCAGTGATGTCTAATTGTTCATCAAAAGACGTGGCTATATTTACAGCTTCTTGCCCTATCATTGCATCAACTACAAGTAAAATCTCATCAGGATTTGATACTGATTTTATATCTTTAAGTTCATCCATAAGTAACTCATCAATATGTAAACGACCCGCTGTATCAATAATTACATAATTATAATAGTTTTCTTTAGCGAATTCTAAACCTTCTTTTACGATATCAGCAGGATCTTTATCGACAAAGAAAACCTCAATGTCCAATTGTTTTCCTAAAGTTTTTAACTGTTGAACTGCTGCCGGACGATATACGTCTGCTGCAATAAGAAGCGGTTTTTTCTTCATTGTTTTTTTAGCTTTTAAAGCAAGCTTACCAGCTGTAGTAGTTTTACCTGCCCCTTGCAACCCAACCATCATTACTGTTGTAATTTTTCCACCTTGATTTAGTTCTACGTTTGTACCACCTAATAGTTCAACTAATTCTTCATTGACAATTTTCACAATTTGTTGTGCAGGGGTAAGAGATTTCATTACCTCTGTTCCAACAGCACGTTCACTAATTTTTTTTACAAATTCTTTAACAACTTTAAAGTTAACATCGGCTTCTAATAGTGCTAGTCGAACTTCTCTCATCATTTCTTTCACATCAGATTCAGATACTTTACCTTTACCTGTTAGCTTTGCAATTGTATTTTGTAATCTTTCTGATAAATTTTCAAATGCCATACAACACTCTCCTAATTTTCTAGTTTTATTAATTGATCGACGTAAGAAAGTATTCCTTCGTCACTAGTACTTTTTCTTAACTCATTTAACAAGAATAATCTCTCATTATTCAATTTTATTAAGTTTAATTTCTCTTCATACTGTTCTAATTCAGTAATTGTTCTTTTTTTATATTATTAGAAACAGCTTGTTTTGAAATATCATAATTCTCTGAAATTTCTGTTAGTGAAAAAAATCATTGAAATAATAATCATTAAGATATTGTTTTTTTGTTTTTTTCACTTAATAATTCAGAATAAAAAAATCGTAGAGTTGTGAAATTTTTAATAACTTGTTCTATTTCCACAATTTTTCCTCCAATTTAAAAATATAAATCTACATCCTTATATTATACGATAAAACCTTACTTTTTTTCAATCTTTTACCCCTTAATATGTCCGGTTTAATAGCTTTACAGAAGAAATTAATAAGTAAAAAAAGATAAATTATTTGTTAATTATAATTTATCTTTTTTTCTCGTAATTTTTTTATATAATCTAATGCAGAATTGTCAATTGAAATAGAAATTTTTTTCAGTTGTAAAAACTCTCTGAAAAGTAGTTATTTATATATTTTTAATAATAAGTGGAGTTTTTTTATATTCAGTATCTTGGTATTTAATGATAATGTTAAATTTATATTCATTGTTAACTTTATAAAACATACTTTTTATTTGGACCTAAAATATCTAATGTATTTTTGTTTTTTTCTTTTTAAAAAAATTATATATAGTTTTTTTGCAGCAAATTCTGTTTTTTTGTTCATTGTTCCCTTTTATAGTAATGAACGATATTTTTACAAAAAAAGGTGGATAATCTAATAATTTTTCTACGATTCAATTCATATTTATAAAAATTTACATAATCGTGATTAATTGAATAATCTATAATATTACTTTCAATATTAGTTTGAAATATTACCTCACCAGTTTTATTACTTCGCCCCGCCCTTCCAGCTGTTTGAACTAATAATTGGAATAGTTTTTCATTTGCTTTAAAACTAGGTATTGAAATTAGACTATCTATTGATAGCACACCAACAAGTGTAATATTTGGAAAATCAAGCCCTTTTGAAATCATTTGTGTACCTAAAAGTATATCTGATTTTTTATTTTTAAAATTAGTTAATAATTTTTCGTATGCTCCCTTTTTGTTAGTTGTATCGGAATCCATTCGTGTAATACGTATTCCAGGAATATGCTCTAAAAGATATTCTTCAACACGTTGTATTCCATAATTACCAGATACTAATTCAGGCTTATTGCAGCATTTCTTTATATTAGAAACATATTTTTTGTAACCACATAAGTGACAACGTAGAGAATTGTCATGTTTGTGATAGTTTAAACTAATATCACAATTTTTCACATTTATATATATGACCACAAGAAAAAAACATCTTATAAAATTAGTATAACCTCTCTTATTCATCAGTAGAAGAACCTGTTCATTTCTTGAAACCTTCTCTTTTATTTTTATTTAATAATTCATTTGAAATAACTTGGTTTTTATCATCTACATGTGAAATAGAAATTTTAGGTAAATTATTGTTATATCTTTGTGTTAAAGTTAGCAAATTATTGCTATTATTATTTTTTTAAAAAAATAATATAAATCTATAGTAGGCGTTGCACTAGCATAAAGAACAGTACATTTATTATATATACCACGTTTTTTGGCGATATCTTTTGTGTCGTAACGTGGAGATTCTGTTTGTTTATAACTATTCTCATGTTCTTCATCAATAATAATTAGCCCTAAGTTTTCAAAAGGAGCAAAAACTGCAGATCTAGTACCTAAACAAATATTAACTTTACCATCTTTAATTTTTTTCCATTCATGATACTTATCTTTAGGGAGATAATCTAGAATGAATTACTGATATATTATTACCAAAAAAATATTTCTAAATTTTTCAATTTGAGGAGTAAGAATTATTTCAGGAACAAGGACTATTGAATTTTTTTATTTGATTTTAAAGCCTCTTCTACAAGTCTTATATATATTTCTGTTTTTCCTGAACCTGTAACACCGTGTAGTAAATATTCATTAAAATTATTTTTTTGTTAAAAATCTTTTTAAAAATATGATTAAGAACTCCTTGTTGCTTTTCATTTAGTTGTACATTGTTTGATAAGATTTTATTATCAAAATTAGTTTCAATTTCTTCTTCAAATAATTTAATTGAATTATTCTCTATGAGTTTTTTTACAACACTATCCCCAATAGATAATACTTCTTTAACTAAAGATTTCTTAATTTTTTTATTCTTTACTAAATAATTAATTAAAGTTGTTTGTTTTTTTAGTGAAATTCTTTTTCTTTATAGTCATTCAAGATTATATATGTTTCGGTATCAGTTTTTATTTCTTTATTTTTTTACTAATAAGTTTTATAGCCTTTAATGAAATTAATTGTCCTATTTGTTCTTTAGTGAATATTTTTTTCAAAATTTTTTTCTTTTCAATTTAGTTTATTGTTATTAAAATACTTAGCATAATCAATTAATAATGTTGTATTTGGATCTAATAATTCATAATACTCAATATACTTATTTTTTTAAATATTGTTGGAATAATTGTTTCTATAGCTTGTATTCTTGTACAAAATAATTCCTCTGACATTACTTTTGGAAAGTAAAATCATTTCTTTAGTAAGAACAGGGAAATCATCTTTTACTTTTTTTAATATATTTAAAATTAGAAATATCTGTTTTTTTCCTTCATATTTTTTTCAAAAGTATCAATTACATAGCCTTGAACAATTCTCATACCAAATGGTACTTCTACTCTAAAACCTATAATATTTTTTTATTTTTTTAATTCATTTGGAATTTTTATAATAGAAACTTTTTATTAACGTTATAGTTACTTATATCAGTAATCACTTCTGCAAACATTTATTTCCCCCTCCTTTCTTAGAAACATAAACTAAGAGTGGAATAAATCACATTGATTTTTAACCACTCCTAAAATTTATCAAGTAACTTTATTAATTATCTAATTGTATTTAATATTTCTTTAGCAATAGATTCTTTACTACTTTTTTTCAATTTTTTTCTTACATTCTTATTTTTTTATCAATAATATAAACCTCATTATTATCACTACCAAAGCCTATATCATTCTTCGAAATATCATTAGCTACAATGTAGTCAAGATGTTTCTTTTCAATCTTTTCCATAGCATATTCTAATAATGAATTTGTTTCTGCAGCAAATCCAATAACAATTTGATTATCTCTTTTATTTTCACCTACGTATTTTAATATATCCGGTGTACGTTTAAGTTTAATAGATAAATCACCATCTTGTTTCTTTACTTTTTTATCGAATACTTCAATTGGTGTGTAGTCTGAAACTGCTGCTGCTTTAATAATAATATCACAATCTAAAAAATTATTTTTTACTACATTGTACATATCTTGAGTACTTACTATTTTCTCAACAACTATATTTGGGTGTTGAGGTTTTGTATCTACTCCAGTTACTAGTATTACTTTCGCGCCTCTTTTAGCACATTCATTTGCAAGTGCAATTCCCATCTTACCACTGGAAGGGTTCGTAAAACATCTGAATGGATCAATGAACTCTTTTGTGGGTCCAGCTGTTATTAATACTGTTTTATTTAGAAACTCATTATTGCTTTCGAATAGAACGTTACTAATAATAGTATCTGTAGAAGGAAATTTTCCTTTTCCTACATCACCACATGCTAATAATCCTGATGCTGGTTCTATTAGATTAAATCCTAATCTTTGAAAGTTTTTTAATATTTTCTTGTATTATAGGATTTTCATACATAGCAGTATTCATTGCGGGAAAAATAAAAACTTTATTAAAGTTTTCTAACTGCTAACATTAAAGATGAGGCTAAATCATCAGCTAGACCATTTGCGAATTTTGAAATTAAGTTAGCAGTTGCAGGTGCTACAATAATTTTATCAGCCCATTTTCCTAAGTCAATATGTTGTATTTCTTCTTCATTAAGTTCAGTAAATGTATCTGTATAAACTTTATTTTTAGTTAATGTTTGAAATGGAAGTTCCGTAACGAATTGTTTGGCATTATTTGTTAATATTACTTTAACATTATGTCCTTGTTTTACTAACTGACTAGTAAGATCAATAGCTTTATATGCTGCAATTCCTCCTGAAACTATTTGTAATATATTCATTATAAGCTCCTTTTTTTATAGGTTTAACATGAAATTAAAAAACATCATTATTTTTTCCACCAGGTCCAAATACAGCAATCTCTAATTTTTGATAAACGTTTTAATATATCAACATTAGTTACTTGAACAGGCTTATCTTCTCTTGAAGAATTTTTTTAAGGCTTCAACTTTTATTTTTTTAAATTTTGATTTTTCTATTTCTAATTCTTTTTAGTTTTTGTTAATAATTTATCTAACTTCATATAGTCTTCAATAATTAAATCTAAATAATCATTAACATCATCTTCACTATATCCTTTTTGTTCTGCTTTTTTTAAATTCTTTTTTTCATAAATATTTTTTTGCTGTTAAATTTAATTCTATACTCATTTTATTACTCCTTTTTATTCAAATTCTGAAAAAAATATGCAATACAACTTACTAAATAAAGAGGTGCAGTTTCTGCTCTCAAAATCCTCTTACCTAAAGCTTACCATTTTAAATTCAGATTTAGTTAAAATACTAATCTCATTTTCTGATATTCCGCCTTCGCTTCCGAAAAACTGCTATAATTGATTTATTATTTAAATCATCTTTTTAATAAGGCTTTTTAAATTTTTCATTATTTTTTTATTATGTGATTCTTTTTTTCATAAGCTACAACTTTATAATCCATATTAGTTGTAGTATTGATTAATTCCTGTAAACTATTAACATAACTCAGGGTAGGAATTATATTACGTTTAGATTGCTCAGCAGCTTCTTTTAAGATCTTATCCCATCTTTTTAATTTTGAATTTATTTTATCAGCCTTAATTTTTGCGATATTTCGTTCTGAGTTAAAAAGAATAATATTAAAAAAACACCAAGTTCTGTTAGTTTTTGAAGAAGGTATTCTATTTTATCATTCTTTAGAGGTGGAATCGCTACAGTTATTTTAGTTTTAAGCTCATTAGATTCTTCAACTTTCTCAAATGGTTCAACAATTACTCTATCGATATTGTTGTCGATAATATTGCATATATATTTTATCTCATCGTTAAATACGATAAATATCTTATCATTTATATTTTTTCTCATTACTCTCACAATATGATTGCTGTCTTCTTTAGATAGTTCATACTCTGAGTTTAAATTAAAATTCTTATTTACAAAATACTGTTGCATAAGCACTCCTATATCGTTTATCTTTATATATAATTTTTACATTAGAATTTATATTAATGCAATAGCTACTCCAATCTCATTTATTAAATAATTATTAATTAAAACAACAGTACATTGTTTTAATATTAATTCAAAGCTATAACGCAAAATAATACCCCTTTTACTGGTTTGTCCAATAAAAGGGGTACATATCAGATTTTAATTAATCTCATTTTTTATTAACTTCCAGAAGGGATATATCCTTCGATATGTTTTTTAGCTAACTCTTCATGTTCAGCATATGTTTTTGAGAAATATCCTTTGCCATCTTTTGTAGCATGTAAGAAATATAAATAATCTGTTTTTTCAGCATTATTTAGTGCTTCAAATGAAATAGTACTAGTCGAAGCTATTGGACCAGGAGGTAAACCTACAGTTGTATATGTGTTATACGGTGAATCTTCTGTTAGTTCTTTTTGAGTAGGAGCTCCAGTCAATTTATCCGCTGCATAGTTTGCAGAAGGGTCTGTTTGTAGTTTCATACCTTTTGCAAGTCTATTTAAAAACACACTAGCAATTAGTTTATTTTCGTCTGTTTTTGTAGATTCTTTTTCTAGAATACTAGCCATTGTGATATACTTGTGAATTGAAATTTGAGTTTTTTTACCATTTATATTCCAATTTTTATTTGTATTTTTATACAATGGAACAATTTTATCATTTGCTGCTTGAACCATTTTTGTTATTAGGCTTTCTACAGTCTCGTTATCATCTATGTTATAAACCGCAGGATATAAATAACCTTCTAGTGCATATTTAATATTTTTTTACCATAAACTTCATCAGTAATTAATTCAGGAAATTGTGCTTGTAATTTCTTAATAAAATCAGCATCATTAACCTTTTTCTAAAAATTCTTCAGAACTTAGTTTTTGTACTCTCAAGATTTTTTTAGATATTTTTAAGGATACTATCACCTTCTATAACTGAAAATGTCTTTCCAGTTCTTGCATTATCTTTTTGAAGTTAATTCTTTAATTATTTGTGCAAGACTCATACTTGGTTTCAAATTGAAGTTTCCAATATAAAATCCAGAATTTGAATTTATTCTTGTGTAAATTTTTAAATACAGTTTCATTTTTTTATTAGCCCTTTACTTTTTTTAGTTCTTGAGCTATTTTTGCACTTCCATAATTTTCTTTTACTTCTATTCTTACATCATTATTGTTATTTTTATCAACAGGAGTTGTCATGTAATAGAAAAACGATAATGCAGCTATAGCAATAGCTAGTATTACAGTGAAAATAATAGGTAAAATTGAAGTTTTTCTTTTATTTTTTTGTCTTAGTTCTTCTCTACGATTTAATTTTTCTTCGTTCATTCTTTACTCGCTTTCGTCATAATAAAAAGTATCAAGTACTTCTGAAATCATATCATACTCTTCGTCAGTTTCTACAGGTTCGAATCTAATTCTCTCGTCATCTTCTTCTACACATACCATAGGGAAGATACTTATTTCATCTTCATCAATTGTTTCTTCTTCAGCAAAAATATAATATAAATTATTATTTGTTGGATTAGTGAATTCTAATATTTTTACGATACTCTTTTTCTTCTCCTTCTAAAGTGCTTAGAGTATAAATCTCTTCAGTATTATCTATACTAATTTTTTTAAATCTTTTTTTCTTCCATTTTTTTATCCTCCGTAGAATATTTATTTTTAATTTAATTTGTCTAAATAAGTTTGTAATATTAAAACGGCAGCCATTTTATCTATTACATTTTTTCTTTTTTTTCTAGAGACATTAGCTTCAAGAAGTACTCGCTCTGCCCCCATAGTTGTAAGTCTTTCATCTTGTAGGATGATTTCAACTGACTTAATTTTTTTCTTAAGAACTTCAACAAAATATAAAGTAGCTTCACCTCTGAAACCAATACTATTGTCCATATTTTTGGGTAAACCGACTATAATTTTTCCTACATTATATTCATTTACCAGCTCTTTAATTCTCTTTTAATTTTGAAATCCTTTATTTGCTCATTAATATTTATTGTTTCGATTCCTTGGGCTGTTAAACCTAAAAGATCGCTTACTGCAACTCCAATAGTTTTAGATCCATAATCTAAGCCCATTATTCTTTTTTCTAACATTTAAGACTCCTGTATAAAAAAGTACAATAGAAATTCTAATATATCATCCATTTCTATTAATCTAATTTGTTCTCTGGCATGATTATCACGAGGAATATAAATTGGATCAGCTGTTTTTATATATCCCATAAGTTGATTAATAGGGTCATATCCACGTTGTTTTATTGTAGCTACAACATTTTTTAATATATTATGAATATCATTTTTGTCATAAAAATTACTATCAAACAATCTAGTTTCATCAAAATTTGTCATAATTATTACCTCCAATTATGCTAATTCAATTAAAATTCCTACAGCATTTTCCCCAGTATGTGTTGAAATAATAGGTGTTGTAACAAAAATATCTTTGTCTTCAACATAGTAGTTAAAATTATCTTGTATCTCATGTCTTATTAAATTGATATACTCATCAGAAATTGCGTGTGGTAATGAAATTTTTTTAACTTCACGATCACCGATAACATCTCTCATGTGATTAATTAACGAATGTACTAGTTTTTTCTTACCTCTCACTTTATCAATAGCGATTAGTTCAGTTTCTTTTAATTGAGTTAAAACTTTAATATTTAATAAATTACCAATAAGAGCTGAGGCTTTACTTAAACGGCCACCCTTAACTAAATTATCAAGGTTATCTATTGTTACAAAAGTATATATTTTTTTTACCTGCTCTCTTAAGTTATCTGCAACTACATCTAAAGAAATATCATTATTTATTTGTTCAATTGCAGATTCTAATAAGTAAACCATACCTCTAGTAGTTGTTTTAGTATCTACAACATATATATTATTAAAATCTGAACTTGCTGCAAGTACCGAATTATATGTACCACTTAAAGCTGAAGATATAGTCAAAACTAAATTTTATACCCATCTTTTGTCCATCTTTCAAAGGTTTCTATGTATTTTCCAATGGCAGGTTGGCTTGTAGAAAATTCCTTTGCAGTTCTCATTCTAATTATATATTCTTCATTTCCTATTGTTCTATAATCGTACTCTTCACCGTCAATATTTATTGTAAGTGGTATAACCTCAAGATTGTATTTCTCAATTTCATCTAAGGTTAAATCACTTGAAGAGTCAATGATAATTTTAACCTTTTCCATCTTTAATCCCCTTTTCGTCTTTTATAGTGCATAAAAACATAATTATGCTCATTATTTTCATCTTTTGTGAATTCTTGGCGAGATATTAATTCCCAATCTTCTTCTGAAAAATCAGGGAATTTTGTATCAGCTGCTACTACCGTATCGACTTCAGTAATAAACATTTCGTCGCATCGATTTAGGTACTGATTGTAAATTGTTCCTCCACCAAATATGAATACTTTTTCTGTTTCTGTATTTTCAAAAACACTATCATCACTATATATCTCTACATTGTTATAGTCTTTAGTATATTGTTTTACAGAATCAACATTTCTTGTTAGTACCCTATTAATTCTATTAGGAAGTGGTCGTCCGATGCTTTCTAAGGTTTTTCTACCCATTATTATAGTTTGCCCCGTAGTAAGTTCTTTTACTCGTAACATATCATTTTTTAAACGCCAAGGAATTGTATTCTCATTTCCTATAGATTTGTTCTTATCATAAGCTACTATTAATGATAACATAGTTGTACCTCCTAAACTGCAATAGGTGCCTTAATAAACGGATGTGATTCATAGTTTACAAGTTCTACATCCGAGATTTTCAAGTCAAAAATACTTTGAAACTCATTAATTTTTAAAGATGGTAAATCATAAGGTGTTCTAGAAATTTGTTCGTTTACTTGATCAAAGTGATTATTATAAATATGTGCATCACCTAAAGTATGAACAAACTCACCTACTCCTAGATTACATTCTTTTGCTATTAAAATAGTTAGTAATGAATATGAAGCTATATTAAAAGGTACACCAAGGAAAACATCTCCGCTACGTTGATATAATTGACAACTTAATTTACCATCACTAACATAAAACTGGAATAGAGAATGACAAGGAGGTAAAGCCATTGTGTCAACCTCAGCTGGATTCCAAGAAGAAACTATTAATCTTCGTGAAGATGGATTTTCTTTAATTTGTTCAATTACATTTTTCAATTGATCAACACCGTTGAAATTTCGCCATTGTTTACCATAAACATTTCCTAAATCACCATATTTATTTGAGAATTCATCATCAGTTAATATTTTTTCTTTGAAAAACTTCATTTGTTCTTTATAGTCTTTAGCAAAATCTTCATCAACTAATGTTCTATGATCCAAAATCTGTCATGTCAGGTCCATTATATTCATCGCTTTCAACCCATTTTTTAAATGCCCATTCATTCCAAATATTATTATTATTTTTCTAATAAGAATCTAATATTAGTATCACCTTTTATAAACCAAAGTAATTCTGACCAAACTAGATTGAAATTTACTTTTTTTGTTGTTAATAATGGGAATCCATTATTAAGGTCGAACTTCATTTGGTAACCAAATATACTTTTTGTTCCAACACCAGTTCTATCCTCTTTCTCTATTCCATTATCTAAAAATATATTTACATAAACCTAAGTATTCTTTGTCTGCCACTTTATTTCTCCATTATGCTTTGTAATTATTTTTCTTTTCAAATATTTAATTAACTCTTTAATTTTTTTCTAAAGAATTTTTTCCGAAATGATGTTCAATACCTTCTACTTCCTCATAAATTTTATCTTCTTGAACCCCAATAATTCTTAGAAAAATCTTCTAATAATTCATGTCGAGTAAGAGCGTATTCTCCCATTTTTCTTCCGTTTTCTGTAAGAGCAATGCCTCTATATTTTTCATAAACTATATAGCCTTCGACATCAAGCTTCTTTAGCATTTTTGTAACAGTAGAAGGATATACCTCTAATTTTTCTGCAATATCTGCACTTCGTGCATATCCTTTATTCTTAACCAAAGAATATATTACTTCTATATAGTCTTCCATAGTTGGAGTTGTTTTTGTCATATATTACCTCCTTATAAAATTACAAATGGTGTTTTTTCAACTTTTGATTGCTCAACTACTATATTGAGTTCTCTAATGTAGTCTTGTAGTAATTCTTTAACAAGATGTTCTGAAAAATGACCGATATCAATAATATTCTTTTTCATTTCTATAGCATCTAATGCAGCATGATAACCAACATCTCCTGTTAAATAAATATCGACATCAGGAATTGAATAGATAAAATCTGCCCCACTTCCTCCAAGAATAGCAACTGAATGAATATTTTTTTATTATTTCCTATAACTGCTGAGACAGTTTCAAGTTTAAATTGGTCCTTTAAATATTTTATAAATTCTTCTAAATCCATCTCTTTAGATAATTTTCCAAATCTTCCTAGACCAGAATTATGATCTAGTTCATGTTCAAACAATACATTAATTTCTTCTAATTTCAACTTCTTAGCTAAGAAATCATTAAGCCCTAATGAAGCGGAATCAAGATTAGTATGAAATGATATAACAGAAATATTATTTTGAATTAAGTTTCTTATTATATTAGATTTAAAATCATCTGTAAAGTTTAATGATTTTAATGGTTTAAAAATCAAAGGATGATGCGATACAATTAGATTTATACCATTTTTTATTGCTTCATCTACTACATCGGTAGTAACATCTAAACAAACTAAGACTTTATTAACTTCATCATTATAGTTACCTAACATTAATCCAACATTATCCCATTTTTCTGCCAATTTAATATCGGCAAGACGGTTTAAATGATCAAAAACATTCTTTACTTTTACCACATCTAGCCCTCCTTTAATATTTATTTTCATTTAATTATATCATTTTTAAAAAAAAATTGCCATAATGACACTTATTTGTAATGAAATTAACATATAGTAATAATTTATTTGAAATATCGTATTTTTTTGCATTTTTGATTATCGTTTTAATAATTTCAATACTCTAGACATTTTTGATTATTATATATTATTATAATTATAATTATAATTATAAAAGTATTTTTTTAGGAGTTATTTATGCAAGTTGTAGAGGGGTATTTAAATAAGGTTATTTTTTTCATAATGAAGAAAATAATTACTATATTTTTATCAATATTTTTAAATGATAATTATGACTTTATTGAAGGTGATTATCTTAGTGTTGTTGGTACATTTGATGATATTGAATTTATAGAAGATGAACTTTATATGTTTAAAGGGCAAATTGTTAATCATAGAAAATATGGAGTTCAACTATCCGCGATAATAGTTGAACCGGTAATACAAAAAGATAAAGAAGCTATTATTTCATATTTATCTAGCTCTATTTTTCAAGGGATCGGTAGAAAAACAGCTGAGCATATAGTTGAAAGCTTAGGAGTTGATGCTCTTGATAAGATATATGAGGATAAAGAATCACTTTATAATTTAAAAGGCATTACAAAACAACGAAAAGATACAATCTACTCTACAATTATTTCTAATAAACAAACACAAGATATTATATTAAAGTTAAAATGAATATAATTTAAGTAATAATTTAATATTAAAAAAATTTATAATTTTTTTATAAGCATAATACTTTAAAAAAACAATTTCAGAAAATCCATATACATTAGTTAGAGATATAAAAAGGAATTAGTTTTAAAACTGTAGATAAAATAGCTGAACTGAATAATATAGATCCTAATAATCGTAATAGAATCATTTATGGCTTTATATATACCATAAGTACATTTTGTTTTTTTCAACTGGTAATACATATATTAAAAAAATACTTTACTTTATAATACATTTAACGTATTATATGCATCCAGAAAAGTTGCTATAGAAAAAGATGATATATTAATTGCTTTTAAATTATTGTTTGGAAGTTGGAAAATTAATTGAAATAGAAGATAAAAGTATTCTTACCAGAAATTTATTATTCAGAGTATTTTATTTACAACGATATAAAAAATCGTTTATCTAAGCCAAATAATCTTGAAATAAGTGATAAATTACTTAATAAATTCATTAAAGAAGTTGAAGATGATCTTAATATAGAATATGACATTGTTCAAATAGAAGCAATAAAAAATTCTGTTTTAAACAATTTTTCAATTCTAACAGGTGGCCCAGGAACAGGTAAAACTACAATTATATTAGCTGTTATAAAAATTTTTCAAAAAATTAAAAATTATAGTTTAGTTGAATTACAAGACGAAAACAAGAATATCTTAACATTATGTGCTCCTACAGGTAAAGCAGCAAAGAGAATGACAGAAAGTACAGGTTTCTTTGCTTCTACAATCCATAAAGCTATAGGTTGGACAACTGAGGATGAAAACATGGAAGAGTTTGTTAGTGACAAAAAAATTAAATCTGAACTGGTAATTATAGATGAAGCTAGTATGATTGACGTATTTCTCATGCACAATCTTTTAAAAATAATTGATTCTGATTCTAAGATAATACTTGTAGGTGATAATGATCAGTTACCTTCTATTGCTCCAGGAAATGTACTTAATGATTTAATTAACTCAAATGAAATTTCAACAGTAAAATTAAATAGAATTTTTAGGCAAAGTGAACATTCAAGTATAATAAATATTTCGCATTCAATTAAAAAAATAATATTCCGTTTGATGTACTTGAAAAATTTTGATGATAAAGAATTCTTGTTAGCTTCAAAAAAATGATTTATTAAAAGTTATAACAACTACATATAGTAAATTACTAGAAATATCAGATAAAGAAAAAAATTCAAATATTAGCTCCTATCTATAAAGGTATTTGTGGTATAAATGAAATTAATAAAACTATTCAAGATCTTTTTCAATAAAAATGAATTATTAATAGAATATGGAGAATTAATTTATAAAAGCAGAAGATAGAGTTATGCAACTTGTAAATAGACCGGAAGATAATATATTTAATGGTGATATAGGATATATATATGATATTTACAAAGAAAATGGGAAAATATAAAATAATTATTGACTATGATAATAACCTTGTAACCTATGAGAAGCAAGATTTAAATCAAATAACACTCTCTTATGCCTGCTCTATTCATAAGGCCCAAGGTTCAGAATTTGATAATATTATAATTCCATTTATAGATAATTATAATTTTATGTTAAATAAAAAAATCTTACTTATACTGCAGTTACTCGAGCCAAAAAAATAAACTGATTTTTATGTGGAAATCCTAATGTGTTCTATAAATCAATAGAACCAAATAATACTGTAACAAGACAAACAGCTTTGTGCTGGTTTTTCACAACGAATAACAATTTAGATAAAACAGAAATTATCCTTGAAGAAGATTATATTTTTAAATTATCAAAATATTAACAATATAGATCCTATGATTGGTATGGATGACATTAAACCTTCAGACTTCTTATAAAAAAACTTGGAAATTTTATTTTCCAAGTTTTTTTCTTATATATTAGATAATTCACGAGCTAATCTATCTATATCATTAATGTGTAAGAATACAGAATTTATTGAAGAACCATTTTTTTAGTTGATAGAGATTTATCTACAACAGTTATTACTTCAGGTATTAATTTTTTTCTATTGATGTTAATCTATTATTTAAATCATTTAAGTTTATCATAATCTGTATTATTGTTAGATAATGACTTTAGAAAATTAATTTCATTTAAAACACGTTGTTTTTAATTCCGAGAATTTATTTTGCTTTTTCCCCTAAATCTCTCCCTTTAGTTAAATCAGTTTCAATAGAACCAACTAGCTCATCCATAGTAATTACATCTTTTGAAAAAAATCTTTAATTTTTACTTTTTAATAAAATCATTAGAGTATTTCTTATCAGTGATATTATAACTTAGTTCATCAATATTATTAGTCTTAAATGTTAATGTGTTATTGTTCTTAGTTAAAAATCTCTATTGTTAAATCTTTTATTATCAAATTTTTTTCAGATGTAAGATTATTATAAGATAATTGTTCCCCTTTAAATGAATTAATTTTTTTAATGATTTTTAAAATTGATTTAAAAATCTTCTTCATTAATAACTTCATCCTTAATTGTAATAATTAATTTATTATTTTTTTCGGTATCAAATTCAGTTTTTTTCAAGCTGGTTAATCTGTACTGAATTAGTTAAGTTTTTGAAGTTGATCATTTGTATAAGACTTATTAGAACTACAACCTTGCAAAAAGCAAGGTTGTAATTAATATTAATATTTTTTTCATGAATTAATATATATTAAAAATAATTCTGGAGCTGAAATAATATTTAAATTCTCGTCAATTTCAAATACTAAAGGCGTACCTGTTGGTAAATTTAAATCAAGAATTTTTTTCATCAGAAATATTTAATAAATATTTAATTAATGCTCTTAAACTATTTCCATGGGCAGAAATAAGAACATTTTTACCAGCTTTAATTTGTTTAGATATATCACTTTCCCAGTATGGAAGTACACGATCAATTGTAAGTTTTAAACTCTCTCCAGTTGGAATTTCATTTTCTGGTATTTCTTTGTATCTATCAATATTACCTGGATACATTGGACTATCTTTCTCAACTTGAGGAGGAGCTACATCAAAACTTCTTCTCCAAATATGAACTTGTTCATCTCCATATTTTTGAGCAGTTTCAGCTTTGTTTAATCCTTGAAGTGCTCCATAGTGTCTTTCATTAAGTCTCCAGCTTTTGTATACTGGAATCCATAATAAATCTAATTCTTCTAAGAATAAGTTTAATGTTTTAATTGCACGTTTTTGATATGAAGTATAAGCAACATCAAAAGTTAATCCTAATTCTTTAAGACTTTGACCACCTTTAATTGCTTCTTGTCTACCTTTATCTGTGATATCTACATCAACCCATCCTGTAAATCTGTTTTCAAGATTCCATTGACTTTCACCATGTCTAGTTAATACTAATTTCATTAAGAAATCCTCCTAGTGTTATAATTATACAGTTAATTATACAATACTTTTTGAAATTAGTACATACTTTTTTTATATTTAAAAAAAATTATGATAACGATAAAGTTGTTATTATTAAACAGTTTTTTTGTAATAATAAACCGTTGATACAATCTTTCTTAATATTTTTATTAATATACTTTTACGATTAACTTTATTTTTTTCTTTATGATTTTAACTTTGTTTGTTTCGAAGAAAGTAAAAACTTTCGCTAAAATTACTAATACTATTAACCAATATATAAACATAATAATACCTTCTTTCTTTTTATACGTAAAACTTAATTTCATTTCGTATATATATATTAACATACGGAAAACCGAAAATCAAGTAAAAAAATTCATGTTTCTTAATTTTTTTTATTAAATTAAATATACTCTTGATTTTTAATACGGATTACTTTATAATAATATATAGAATAAACAAAGGATAGGATTGCATTTTATGACTACAACATTTAGTATTAGATTTAAACAATGTTTAAAAGAAAAGAATATTAAACAAGCAGAACTTGCTCGTTCAACAAAAATCACACCCATCTTCTATTAGTGATTGGTCTAAAGGTAAATACGTACCTAAACGTGATAAATTATTAGCTATTGCTGAATTTCTAGAAGTTAATCCAGACTGGCTAGTTGGCGAAAGTGATAATATGGAAATTACTCCCCTTCCCTACATCAACTAATAATCATATTAATGAAGATACAGAAGAATTAATAGATAATATTTCTAAACTTCCTATACTTGGTACAATTTGTGCTGGTGATGGTGTCTATATTGAAGAAGAGTATGATGAACATATATTCATTGATCAAGGTATGCGTGCGGATTTTGCTTTGCGTGTTAAAGGTGATAGTATGATTGAAGCTGGTATCTTTGATGGTGATTTGGTATTTATTCGTCAACAAAGTTCAGTACGTAATGGTAAAATTGCTGCTGTACGTCTTACTGAGTGGAATGAGGCATCTTTAAAAAAAATATTTGTAAAAAATGATAATGTGATTTTATATCCGTGTAATCCAGAGTTTGAACCTATTGTTACTAGAAATGTTGAGATAATTGGTGAATGTGTGGGAGTCTATAGAGAGTTATAACAAGAATAAAACTGTAATAGTAAAAGAAAGAAGATAAGCTTAACCTATCTTCTTTCTTTTATTTATCATATATTAATTTAGCTATTCGATCCCTATTGTTTTATATCTTTATAAACAGTTGTAATAAAATTATTATTTTTTTACCTAATTCGAAAAATTTTTTTCTTTTTGATCATAACCAATTTCAAAAAAATATTACTCCATCTTTTGATAAATAATGAACAGCATTTTTCAATAATTTTTTTCTATAAAAAAATATTCCATCTTCTTCTGCAAATAACGCTAAGTGTGGATCATAGTTTTAAAAACATTATCCTTAATTGTTATTTTTATCTTTGTAACTAATATAAGGTGGATTAGATATTATTAAATCAAATTTTTCCAGAAATATTATCAAACAAATCAGATTTAATAAAAGTAATGTTTGCATTATTATTATTTGCATTCTCTATAGCTATAGATAAAAGCTTTTTTTCACTTATATCACTAGCTACTATTTCAGTATATTTTTTTCAACAATTTCTTTCTTAAGTGTTATAGCGATTATGCCACTACCCGTACATAAATCTAATATTTCTAAAAAGAATCTTTTTTTGATTTTTTTATATACTCTAAAACCTTATATATTAATTCTTCAGTCTCTATTCGTGGAGACAAAACATCTCTAGTTACTTTAAATTTTCTATCATAAAAATAATCAAAACCCACTAAATGACTTAATGGTGTATCTTCATTTATATTTTTATTTATTAGATCAAAATATCTATTTTTTTGTTCAACTGATAACTCTTCTGATAACTTATTGGAAAATTGTTCCGATGTTTCATCAAGCATGTACATTAATAAAAATTTAGCTAAAGATTCTTCTTTATCTTGCCTTCTTAAAAGAAGACAAGCTTTTAATATAGCCTGTCTTCTATTCATTATAGTTCTTCACCTTTATTAAGTTCCGCCATTTTTTCTGCTTGTTCAGCAATACGTAATGCTTCTAGAACTTCATCAAGTTTCCCTTCCATAATTTGATCAAGTTTTTGAATAGTTAATCCTATTCTGTGATCAGTTACACGGTTTTGAGGATAGTTATAAGTTCTAATACGTTCTGAACGATCTCCAGTACCAACTTTAGATTTACGTTCTGCATCAAATTTAGCTTGTTCTTCTTGTTGATATTTGTCATAAACACGAGCACGAAGAACTTTCATAGCTTTTTCTTTATTTTTAATTTGAGAACGTTCATCTTGCATAGATACAACTACTCCTGTAGGAATATGTGTTAAACGAACAGCTGACATTGTTGTATTTACTGATTGTCCTCCTGCTCCACTAGAAGCAAATGTATCTACACGGATATCATTTTCATTAATTTCTATTTCAACTTCTTCAGCTTCTGGAAGAACTACCACTGTAGCTGTAGAAGTATGGATACGTCCACTTGATTCTGTTGTTGGTACACGTTGGACACGGTGAGCTCCACTTTCAAACTTCATTTTAGAATATACATCTTCACCTGAAATTATAAAAATTGCCTCTTTAATACCACCTATCCCAGTTTCTGAGCGTTCTAGTACATCAACTTTCCAACCTTGTGATTCTGCAAAACGAGTGTACATTCTTAATAAATCACCAGCAAATAGTTGAGCTTCATCTCCACCAGCTGCACCACGAACCTCAACAACAACGTTTTTACCATCATTTGGATCCTTAGGTAATAATAGTATTTTTAATTCTTCTTCCATAGGTGCAAGAGTTGGTTCTAATTCTTTTATCTCCTCTTGCATCATTTCTTTCATTTCATTATCATCTTCAATTTCAAGAAGTTCTTTTGTATCATTTATTTGTTGAACAATATCCTTATACTCTCTAAAAACTGATACAGTTTTTTCAATTGAACGTTGTTCTTTAGAGTATTCCATAAGTTTTTTTGTATCACTTACAACATCTGGATCACTTAATAATTCATTTAACTTTTCATAGCGTTCTTCAACTACTTCAAGTTGTCCTAAAATTTCCATTATATCCTCCTACTTTTATCTTTCTATTTCGTGACAATGACGACATCTAGCTTCATATGATTCGCTTGCTCCTATTACTACAATAGGATCATCATATTTTGCTGGTTTTCCATTTATTAATCTTTGACTTCTACTTGCTTCTTTTCCACATTTATTACATACTGCATGTAATTTAGTTACCATTTCACTAATAGCCATAATTTCTGGCATTGGATGAAATGGTTCTGCTTTAAAATCCATATCTAAACCTGCAACTATAACTCTTATTCCGTCATCAGCTAATTTATTAATAATTTTTACTATATCATTATCAAAAAATTGTATCTCATCAATTCCTATAATATCATATTTTGTATCTTTAACAAAGTTTAAAATATCAGATGACTTTTCTATACTTATTGAATCATAGCTATTACCATTATGTGTAGAAACTCGGTTTTCATCATATCTATTATCAATACTTGGTTTAAATAATAATACTTTTTGTTTAGCAATAACGCCTCGTTTTATTCTTCTTAATAATTCTTCGGATTTTCCTGAAAACATACTACCACATATGCATTCAATCCAACCAAACTTTCTATTTTCTACCATTTTCTAATCTCCTAAAGTACAATACTAAATTTTAAAATTTTTAGTATACATAGAATAAAAACAGACAATCCAAATAGATATGCCTGTTTTTGTTTTTTACTTGATACCGTATTTTTTGTTGAAACGTTCGATACGACCATCTGCTTGAGCAAAACGTTGACGTCCCTGTGTAGAATGGGTGTGTGTCTGAACTGATTTCAACTTTTAATAATGGGTATGTATTTCCGTCTTCCCACTCGATAGTTTCTTTAGATGGTTTAGTAGAACCACTTAAGAATTTGAAACCACTAGTAGTGTCCATAAATACAACTTTACGGTAATCTGGATGAATTCCTTCTCTCATTATTATCGTCTCCTTCTGCCCTGAACGCTTTTAATACGAACAGAGTTATTTTTAAGTGATTTAATCACATACCTTATTATTATAAATAATTATAAAGAAAAAATCAAGTACTTTTATTAATAAATGTAAACTTTTTTTGTTGACAGTTAAATATAATTATTAGCTTTGTAGAATTACTATAAGTAACACCTATTCTGTTATTTTTATATAATCTGTTGCAACATCTTCTCCAAACCATTTGTTTGATATTTCTTGAAATTTACCTTCTTTATAAAGTTCTTTAAATGCCTCATTAACTTTCTTTACTAATGTTGTGTCTGCTTTTCTAGCGCCTACAGCAAATGAATCGCCTTCAAACCCAGCATTAATTATATTATAATCTTGTAGTTTATTTTTGTTGTTTTTAAATAATAATTAGCATATACCCTATCTATAAGTAATGCATCTATTCTATCATTTTCTAAATCTATTAGAGCTTCATTAAAGCTTTCATACTGTGTTGCGTCATTATTTTTAACAATACTTTTTAAAATTTCTGAATTACTATTAAATGAATCATAGCCAGAAGAACCATTTTGAGCTCCCTAAAACTTTATCTTTTAGCTGCTCTTTATTTACTATATTTTTTTGATTTTTTTGTTACAATAACTTGTTCATTAATCATATATTCATCAGAAAATAAAACGGTTTTTTTCTCTCTGAAGTTTTTAGAGTATCCATTCCAAATTAAATCTATATTACCATTTTTTTAATTCGGTTTCTTTTTAAATCCCAATTTATTGCTTGCCATTGAACTTTTTATATTATATTTTTTAAAAAAACTTCATTAGCAAGATCAATATCAAAAACCAATATTTTTTCCAGATTTATCTTGAAATCCCATTGGTACAAATGTATTATCAAAACCTATAACAATTGTTTTCTGATTTTCAAAATCATTCCAATTATCTTTTTGAGGTTTATCTTTCCCACCAGAAGCACAACCAGTTAGTATCAATAGAAAACTTAGTAATGTAATAATTAATTTCGATATTTTCATGATGCTTCTCCTTTATTTCGGTTCGACTTTCAAAATATCATCTGCAATATTTTCAGCAAACTGTAAATCATGTGTTACTACAATTTGAGTAATACCAAGTTTTTTATTTTGTAATATTAGCTTTTCCACTTCCAAACGAAGTTCAGGATCTAAAGCACTTGTTGGCTCATCATAACCAATTATCTTAGGTTCAATCATCATTGCACGTGCTAAGGCAACCCTTTGCTTCTGACCTCCAGAAAGAGAATGTGGATAACTATTTACAGTGATTTTCTAATCCTAATTGTTCTAATAATTTGATAGCCTTTGCTTCTGCTTCATCTTTTTTTATTCCCATAGTTTGTATAGGAGATATAACTAAATTTTCTAACACAGTCATATGAGGGAATAATTGAAAGTCTTGAAATACGAAACCAAGAAGATTTCTTTTTTCTAACTCAGTTTAAAGGAAGATTTTCTCCATTAAATATTATCTCTCCAGAGTCTATTGACTCTAACCCCTGCTAACATACGAAGCAATGTAGTTTTACCACCACCAGAAGGTCCTACTATTGCTAGAATTTTATTTTCCTCTACTTTTAAATTAAAGTTTGATAAAATCTCTTTATCTTTAAATTTTTTACTAATATTTTTTAACTCTAACATAGTTCTTACCTCCTATCGTAATTATAACGTTTTTCTACACGTTTAGAAACAACTGTTACAATACCAATTAAAATTAAATATATCATACCTGCGACAAACATTGGAAGTAAGCTAGCATCTCTATTTGCTGCAGTTCTACTTGCTAATATTAAATCACTGATACCTAAAGCATAAACTAACGATGTATCTTTTACTAAACTCATTATTTCATTAAATACACTAGGTAAAACTATTTTTATTACTTGTGGTAATATTATGAAGCGTATAGTTTGAAATTGATTGAATTTTAATACTTTTGCTGCCTCATATTGACCTTTAGGAATAGAATTTATTCCACCTCTAAATATTTCAGCAAAATATGCAGCATAATTTAATGTAAAAGCAATTATTGCAGCAGGTAATCTATCAAAACGAACTCCTACAGTTGGTAAAACATAATAAATAAAAATTAATTGTAGAAGTAAGGGTGTGCCCCTCATTATCCATATATATATATTTATAAAGTAATTTAAAATTGTTATATTAAATCGCATAATAAATGCAATTATAATACCAAGAGGAATAGATAATATTAAAACAAGAAAAAAATACTTCTAATGTTATTAAAAGTACCGTTTAATAAACTTGGCAATATTTCTATTAAATATTCCATAAAAATCCTCCTTCTTTAGTTAATATGTATTTTTTTGTAATTTTACCATTGTTTCATAATTTTTTTCAATACTTTTTCAAGTAGTATTAAATTTTAGATAAAAACGCTTTTTAAAAAGCGTTCTTTATTATTTATTTAATTTAGAATCGTGGAATTTTTTCATAATTCCTTCTTTAGATAATAAACTTCTAACTGTGTCAGAAGGTTGTGCTCCATTACCTAACCATTTTAATGCTAATTCTTCATCGATTTTAACTTCAGCTGGATCTTTTACAGCGTTGTAAGTACCGATAGTTTCGATAGAACGTCCATCACGTGGAGATCTTGAATCAGCAACAACGATACGGTAGAAAGGTGATTTTTTAGCACCTAATCTTTTTAAACGGATTTTTACTGCCATTTTGTTTGTACTCCTTATGTTTCAACTTTTTGTTTTAATTTATTGTGTGTGTTTATGAAGTGTTTAATGAAAAAGTTGAATCTATAACGCTAAGTTTTCTAAGCTAGATATTATTCTATCATTAATAAAAGAGTATGTCAATACTTTTTAACTAAAAATGTCAACTTTTTTTGTTGACACTTATAATAACTAATATATAGTCTTTTTATAAAGTATGTAAAGAAATAATATTTATAAAATTATACTTAGTATAATAGCTAGTTTTTAATATTTAATAACTAAAAAAATAGATGGATATATAATCCACCTATTTTTCTATTTTTTTAATCTTCTAATACCTTTTTCAATTTCATTTTAATACTTGTTCTTTTTCCAAGTTTTGTAACTGAAGAGAACGGTATTATAGCCATGTTATTTGTTAAATCTAGTTCTTTTTTTAATTTTAGATAAATTTCTAGATAGTTCATTTTTTTAGATATTTTTATCAATCTTCGTTAATACTACTACAAACGGAATTTCATAATAATTTAAAAAAATTCATTCATTTCTATATCATCTTGTGAAGGTTTATGTCTACTGTCTATTAGGTGTAAAACAAAACCAAGATTTTGACTATTCGTAAAGTACTCTACTATCATATCATATAGTTTTTCTTTTTCTGATTTAGATAACTTAGCATAACCATATCCAGGTACATCAACTAATACCAGTTTATCATCAATATCGAAGAAATTTAGTGTTCTTGTCTTACCTGGTTTAGAAGAAACACGTGCATAATTTTTTCTCTCTAAAATTGTATTAATGAAAGATGATTTCCCAACATTCGATCGACCACACATAGCTACTTCTGGTTTTTTATGTTCTGGATATTGTTTTTTTGATACTGCACTAATTAATAAATCAACATTATGTGTATTTAATTTTCTCATTTTTATTCTCCAAATACTATATTAAATACTTCTTGTATATTGTTTACAGAATGTATTGTAAGTTTATCTAAGATTTCTTTAGGTATGTCTATTAAATCTTTTTTATTTTTTGTAGGAATAATTATTGTATTAATATTCATTTTTTCTGAACTCAGAATTTTTTCTTTAACACCACCTATTGGTAATACTTTACCATGTAGTGTCATTTCTCCGGTCATTGCAATATTATTATCAACTGCTTTGTTAGTTAATGCAGAATAAACAGATGTTGTAATTGTTATTCCTGCTGAAGGTCCATCTTTTGGAACTGCACCTTCAGGAACATGAAGATGAATATCTATCTCAGAGAAATTAATATTTTCAATACCTAATTCTTTTGAATTAGAACGTAAGTATGAAATTGCCATCTGAGCTGATTCTTTCATAACATCCCCCAATTTTCCAGTTAAGATTATTTTACCAGAACCTTTAGAAATACTTGTTTCAATCTCTAATGTATCTCCACCTACAGAAGTATAAGCTAGACCATTTACTAGCCCTACTTCTGGTTTTGCATTTTTATCTTTTAAGCTATATTTTTCTGGTCCACAGTACTCTTCTAAGTTATTTATTCCAACTTTTACTATTTCAGAACCTTTTAGAATTTTCAAGGCAGCTTTTCTACATATTGATCCAATAACTCGCTCTAAGTTCCTAACTCCTGCTTCATAAGTATAACAATTTATAATTTTATTAATAGCTTGTTTTGAAAAAGTTATTTGTTTTGAGTTTAAACCATTTTCTTTAATTTGTCTTGGAATTAAATATTTTACCGCAATATTCTCTTTTTCTTTTACAGTGTAAGACTCTAATTCTATTACTTCCATTCGATCTCTTAAAGGTGCTGGAATTAAAGATAGATTATTTGCAGTTGCAATGAATAAAACTTTAGATAAGTCAAATGGGATATCAAGATAATGATCAACAAATTCATTATTTTGAGCTGGATCAATAACTTCAAGCATTGCAGATGATGGATCACCTTTAATATCAGAAGTCATTTTATCAATTTCATCTAACAAAATAACAGGATTTTTTGTTTTTACTTTCTTTAAAGATTGAATAAGTTTTCCAGGTAAAGCTCCTAAATATGTTCTTCTATGCCCTCTAATTTCTGCTTCATCTCTAACTCCTCCAAGTGAAATACGTACAAAGCTTCGTCCCATAGATTTAGCAATTGATTTTCGCTAGTGAACTTTTACCTACACCAGGAGGTCCTGATAAACAAAGAATTGGTGATTTCATATCATCTCGAAGTTTTTTTAACTGCAAGAAATTCAAGTATTCTTTCTTTAATTTTTTCAAGTCCATAATGATCATCATTTAATATTTTTCTCAGCATTTACTATATCTATCTCATCTTCAGTTAATGAATTCCAAGGTAAGGCAATTACAGTATCGATATATGTCCTAATAATTGAATGCTCAGGACTCATTACTGGTGTTTTTTCTAAACGATCAACTTCTTTAAGTAAAAAGGGATTTTTATCATTTTCTGAAAGATTAATTTTTAAAATTTCTTGACGAAGTGACTCTATATCATCTTCCTCTGGAGAAATTTGTTTTAATTCGTCTTGAACAACTTTCATTTGCTCACGTAAAAAATACTCTTTTTGTTGCGTATCTATATTAGTTCTTACTTTATCATCAATTTCTCTTTTGAATTCATGACCTAATAAGTAGTAACTAATACTCTTTATCTATAAAACTTGCTTTTTTTCTCTAAATCTAATATAAATAAGACACGTTTTTCTAAGTGTTCTATCCATTGGAAAGTACTTAATATTTTTTTATTAATAAATTTTTTTCTAAATCATCTGTTTTTAAAATAATCAATGTCAAAACTTTCTTTACTTAAATAAGTTTTTAAACTTATTTTTCTAATTCTTTTAAAACAGCTTTTTTTATCAAATCCCATTATCTATTGTTTCTTTAATATTAATATCTAAATATTCTACTTGATTATCATTGTAAACACCACTTCTAACCTCTGCTACTCCATAACAATGATATTCATATTTGTCATTTTTTTTATCTATTGTCAACTGACCATAAGTACCGAAGAATACATTGAATCCATCAGTATCAAACATATCATCTTCAGAAAACTCTTCATCATAAGCATCAATAGGTTTTCTTTTGTTAGTTATAAAAACCGATATTTTATCTTTTTTTAATTTTTTTATAGTTTTTTAAAAAAACTTTTTTTGTCCGTTACTTCAATTGTATATGTATTAGTTGGAAAGAATATTTCTCTATTTTCTAATAAGTAATATTTTGTCAAAACGAACTCCTCTCTACCCTAGTTTATTTTAATAGTGGTTTAGTTTTATTTAATACATTTTCACGTGTTATTGTACATGTTTTAATGTTTTCTTTACTTGGTATATCGTACATTACATCTAAAAGTAATTCTTCAATAATAGAACGTAATCCACGAGCTCCAGTTTTTCGTTTAATAGATTCTCGAGCAATCTCTACTAAAGCATCTTTCTCAAATATTAAAGTCTACATTATCAAGACTGAATAAGTACTGATATTGTTTAATTACCGAGTTCTTAGGCTCTGTTAAAACTCTAACTAAGTCATTTTCATTAAGCTCTTCTAAATAACAAATTACAGGAATACGACCAATAAATTCTGGAATAATTCCAAATTTTACTAAATCTTCGTGTTTAACTTTCGAAATTATCGCATCGGTATCATTTAATTCATCACTTTTAGAAAAACCAATAACTTTTTCTCCTAAACGACGTTTTATGATTTCTTCAATACCTGAAAAAGCTCCACCAATTATAAATAGAATATCTTTAGTATTGATTTTTATCATTTCTTCACCAGGGTGCTTTTCTTCCACCTTGAGGGGGAACACTTGCTATTGTACCTTCGAGTATTTTAAGAAGTGCTTGTTGCACACCTTCACCAGAAACATCACGTGTAATAGATACATTCTCACCTTTCTTTGCGATTTTATCAATTTCATCAATATAAATTATTCCTTTTTCTGCTTTTTCAATATCATAATTTGCATTTTGAATTAGACGTAATAAAATATTTTCAACATCTTCTCCTACATAACCTGCTTCGGTTAATGTAGTAGCATCAGAAATAGCAAACGGTACATCTAACATTTTTGCTAATGTTTGTGCAATTAGTGTTTTACCTGATCCAGTACTACCGATTAATGCAATATTACTTTTTTGTAAATCAATATTTTCATTGTTTTGTTTTGCTTTAATACGTTTATAATGATTATAAACAGCTACAGCTACTGATTTTTTAGCTTTATCTTGACTTATAACATACTCATTTAAGTGTGTCATAATCTCATGTGGTTTTAATAAGTTAAAATCTGGTTCATTTGTAGCATTTCTATACTCTAATTCTTCTTCAATAATATCTGAACATAACTCTACACATTCATCACAAATAAATACATCATTACCAGCAATCATTTTAAAAACTTCATTAGAGTTTTTTTCCACAGAAAGAGCATCTAATATCTTTTTTTATCATTAACCATAATTGTGCCTCTCATCCCTTTTTTTCAATTATATTAATATTGTAAATTTTAGTAAATCTCCAAAAATCATATCATCATATTATATCATATTTACATTTAATTTTTCTAGTAGATAAGTTTAAAAAAACCTTATAATAAAAGGAATTCTTAAACGATGATATTTTTTTATTTTTTTAAAAAAACTGAGATATAAAAATTTAAATTAAAACTTTATGTCTCAGTTAACGTTATTATTTATTATTATTAATTTTTTTCTAAACATTTTGAATATATAATCCTATATATAGCAAAAATTCCAATAATTATAAGATATATTGTAGAAATTACACTACCTTCTATACCGAAACTACCCACCAGTTAACAAGATATTTTTCTGAATTAAATGTTATGTTAAAAAAATAGTGTTAGAGATTTTTTAATACCACTAACATAACCACCCATAAAAGACTCCTAAAATGATATTCCAAGCACCATGAAGTGCTCCTACTATCCAAATATTATCTGTATACCAAAAAAATCAATGAAAAGTACAACACCAAATATATAAATATTAACTGATGAAAATATATGATACAGATGGATTTTTTTCATATGAAATATAAGGAAAAAAACAATGAATTTATATATACCCCCACCATTTACCTTTTGAAGCGGCAATTCTATTCATTAAATAACCTCTAAAAATTAATTCTTCGATAAAAACCTTGAATACCGAATAAAAAAATACAACTATAATCATTTTATAATTACTATCTTTTTAATAAATTAAAATTTATATTTGTTAATAAAAAAACATAATTCCAACAATTAAAAATCAAAGAAAACATAGCAAAAAAATAAAACCAGTTATTACACTTTTTTTACTATTTTACTTTCTTTTGAAACCAAGAGTTTTTAAGTGAATTATTTTTCGAAGTATCTTACAAATAAAATGATAAATAATAAACTTGCAATATATGATGTTAAGTACGCTATAAGTTTTATTTTTGAATATGTGGATTTAATATAAAATCAAAAGTAATACCTTGGATAAATGATGCAATAATACAAACAATAAATGCATACCACCAGGTAATTACATTACTTTTCTTCAGTAATTCTAAACTAGTCATAATCCCTCCATAAATTATAATATAATTAATTCTATTTCAAAATCAATATATTGTCAAACCAAGAATTAATTTTTATACTTTTAAGCCTATTAATTTAATGATATAATTATTTTATAAACCTTAGGAGGTAACTCATGACATTTTTTTCAAAGCTTGGTGAAAATATAATTCTACCACAAGACGTTTTAATACAATCAAAGAAACTGCTGGAGTCTCAGGTGCAATAAATGCGACGATTGGAATAGCTACAAAAAATAAAAAAGCTTTATTTCTACCATCAATAGATAAAGTGATAAAGGATATTAATAATTCAGAATATCTACCCTACTCACCTACACCTGGATTGCCAGAAATGAGAAATTTATGGAAAGAAAAAATAATTAGTGATAATCCTAAAATTAATAAAGAGCATCTAAGTCTTCCAATGGTTACAACTGGTATAACACAAGGTATAGATATTGCAGCGAATTTATTTAGTTGTGAAGGTGATGCATTATTATTACCAAGTTTATTTTGGCAAAATTACGCACAAATCTATTCTATAAAATTAGGAAATAAAGTTTATACATATAATCAATTTAATGAGAATAATACCTATTATTTAGAGAACTTCAAAGAAGTTCTTTATAGTATAAAAGAAAGTAAAATATCATTAATTCTAAATTTCCCTAATAATCCAACAGGTTATACACCATCAACAGAAGAACTAGATGAATTAACTATAATTATTGATAGATTTGCTAAAGAGAACCCGGAAAAACAAGTCATTATTATATGTGACGATGCTTATTTTGGACTTTTCTTTGAGGAAAACCACAAAACTCCTTCTCTAAGTTCTATTTACAAATTGGAAACTAATTCAAATTGTCTTATTGTAAAACTAGATGGTATAACAAAAGAGTATTATGGCTGGGGTCTTCGAATTGGTTTCATTACCTACTATACTGGAAATGATAATTTACGTGAGCACCTTCTAGAAAAAACTCAAGGTTATTTAAGAAGTACAACTTCTTCACCATGTAATTTATCACAACAAATAGCAATACGTTTATTAAAAGATAAAGATACGTATATCGAGAAAAAGGACAATGATAAAATTATCCACGAAAGATATATAATATTAAAAAAATCACTTGATGATTATAAATTAAGCGATAGTGTAACTGTCTTACCTTTTTAATTCAGGGATACTTCTTTACAATAAAAATGCCATCAAAAATTAATGCGCATGATTTTTAGATTGAAATTTTTTTACATGATTATAAATATGGTGTTTATTCTATGGATAATGAACATATTAGAATTGCATTCTCATGTTTAGATAAAGAATTAATACCAGATTTAGTAAAAAAACTTTAAACTTTGCTTAAATGAATTTTTAAAACAAAAAGGAAATTACACTTTTACGTAATTTCCTTTTTTTATTATTTGATATTTTTTTCTTTAATAATTCAACCATATGAGAATTTGCATTTAACTCAATTTCATTATTTAACTCAATAAAATCATAATTACCATACTTATTATCTAATGCAGCTTTTAATTAAATAATCAGTAACATTAGGATTTTTTTAGGTAGTATAGGACCATGTAAGTAAGTACCTATTAAATTATTGTATAAAATACCTTCTTTTTTATCCTCATCATTATTACCATATCCTACTATAACATTTCCTAATGTTTCATAGTTATGATATGTTCTTCCTCCATGATTTTCAAAACCGACAATATTACCAAATCTATCAGATTCTACTAAAATATTTCCGATTAATCTAGGTGCATCTTTTATTGATTCTGTGTAAAAATCAAGTATATTTAAACCAGGTAATTTATCTCCGTCTACAGTTTTATAGTATTCTCCTAAAAATTGATATCCTCCACAAATTGTTAGTGCTGGTATACCATCCTCTATCGCTGATTTAAATTCATTTTTTATCTTGCTGAATTGTTCAGTTGCTATACATTGTTCTCTATCAGATCCTCCTCCAATAAAAAACATATCGCAATCAGACAGTTTAATACCATCAGTAGAAGTAATATTTTCAACTTTTAAGTCTATTCCGCGCCATTCACATCTTTTCTTCAACGCTATTACATTACCTATATCACCATATAGATTTAATTTATCTGGCATAAAATGATATAATTTTAATTCCATATTAATTATTCTCCAATTCCTTTTGAGTTGCAATTAAAGCTGTATAATTAGGTATAACTAATGCATACTTTATCTTGGTAATTTTTCAGTTGCTTAACAGCATCCTTTATTTCTTTTCTAACAACAACATTAGCATTAACATCACTGTATTTTATTCGTAAGGCTAATTCCTCAGCTCTTTTTCCTGAACAAATAATATTTTTTATGTTCTGATTTTTCATTATATTAAAATCAGTATCCCATATCCATGATATATCAATTCCATCAGCCCCATTATCATTTAAAACCAATAAATAATTTATTTGTTCTTTAATTGGGTTTCCAATAGCTAAAGAAGCATTTAAACCTGCAGGATTTTTAGCAAGGTTAAGCAGTGCCATTGAACTTTCAGATATCCTTATACTTTGCATTCGACCGTTTTTCGGAGTATAGCTGCCCAGATCCATTTTTAATTAAATCATTGTCTAGATTTAACTCCTTAAGTAATGAATATGCTGCTAAAAGATTATATATATTATAATCCCCTGCTAGTCTTGTACTAAAACTATCTTCGTTATTTATTGAAAGCTCTATAAATGGTTCGACTTTTGCTTTAGTAACAGTATACTTAGTTTCTTGATGCTTAAAATCACAATTTTCACAATGATAGTATCCTAATTGACTATAATGAACATGGTCATAAGTCAATTCAGTTCCACAACTAGGGCAGAATTTTGACTCGGAAATTCCATAATCTGTAAAACTATAGGCATCTTTATCTATACCAAAATAAATATTATTATTGCCATATTTAGAAAGTCTTGTAACAAAAGGATCATCACTATTAAGAATTAGTTGAATGTTTTTACCTTCTAGTTGTTCTCCTATTGTTGCAATTAAAGTATCAATTTCTCCAAAACGATCTATTTGGTCTCTAAAAAAATTATTAATAACAAACTTCGTAGGAGTAATGTATTGCATTACTTTTTTTATTGATCCCTCATCTATTTCAATAACAGCTAATTTAGTATCATTTTTTGATTGGATTGCAAAATGTAGATATTATACCATCTAACATATTTGCTCCTTCAAAATTATTTATAAAATTAATACCTGCCTCTTTTAAAGTATGACCAATTAAATTTGATGTAGTTGTTTTACCATTTGTACCAGTAACAAAAACAATTTCATCATATTGTTTAGACAGTTTAATCAATATGTCCTTATCAAGTTTTCTTAGAACTTTACCAGGTAAGTCAGTTCCTTTTTTTCCTATTAATTTACTTGTATTTCTAGTTAATTTTGCTAAATTTTTATAAAATGATAGCATAATTTCTCCTTCTTATTAAAAAATTAAAGGCTATTTTGTGTAGTGTCAAATTTATAACCTATTCCCCAAACTGTGATAATCATCTTAGCCACTTTAGGCGAAATCTTATCAATTTTCTTTCTTACTCTTTTTATGTGAGTATCTACTGTTCTTAAATCTGTGTAAAAGTCATAATCCCATACAGCTCTAAGTATTTCAGTTCTTTTAAATGCTTTATCTGGTGATTTAGCTAAAAACAGAAGTAAATCAAACTCTTTTGGAGTAAGAAATATTTCAGAATCTTCTACAATAACTTTATGTGCATTAACATCAATTATTAGACCAGGGAATACTAGCACATCTTTTGTATATAATTCAGGTGTATAGAAGACGCTTCTTTTTGTTCTTTGTAAAATAGCATTTACTCTAAGCATTAGTTCTCGAGGACTGAATGGTTTAATTACGTAATCATCAGCACCTAATTCAAATCCCTTCTACTCTACTTTGTTCATCAGCTTGAGCAGACATAATTATAACAGGAGTTGCTTTTGTTTTTCTTAATTCAGCTAATATTGTTTTTCCATTTAACATCGGTAAATGAACATCCAGAAGAACACAAGAATAATCCATATATTTTAATCTTTCTAAACCATCTTGTCCCGTTAGTAGCTTCATCAACTATATATCCTTCTTTTTCAAGATACATTATCAATAATTTCCTAATTCTTTCTTCATCGTCAATAACTAAAACTCTTTCCGCCATCTTACATCACTTCCTATTTTCTATTTTTCTCCATTATTCGCCTTATTAATTAATCTTTTAACTTCATGAATTGTTAAAACTCGATATTCACCCTTTTTAAGACCTTCCAATGTTAAATCTTCTATTGCTTCACGTTTTAATTTTAAAACTTCATAACCTAGTGTTTCAAACATACGACGAATCTGTCTATTTTTACCTTCATGAATTGTTAATCTAACTAAAGTATTTGAACTTTTATTTTTATTTTTTACAATATTAACTTCAGCAGGTGCAGTTTTATAATTATCAATTCTAACACCTGAGCGTAAAATTTTTAAATGTCTATCATCTAGTTTTCCACTAATTTTTGCTACATATGTCTTTTTAATTTTATGTCTTGGATGTGTTATAAGATTTATAAATTCACCATCGTTCGACATAATCAATGCTCCTGATGTATCGTAATCAAGACGACCTACAGGAACAACTCTTTCATTAACTGATTCAAAAAAGTCTTTTACACAAGTTCTATCTTTTTCATCTGACATAGATGTAATTACTTTTTCAGGTTTGTAGAATAGATAATATCTTTTATTTTCTTTTAATAACCTTACCCCTTCTACAATTATAATATCGCTAGGCTCTGCTTTTACACCTAGCTGATTAACTACGGTACCATTAACTGTTACTTTTCCATCAAGTATTAACTGCTCTGCTTTTCTCCTTGATGTATAACCTGAAGCAGCAATTAATTTTTGCAATCTTTCAGCCATTATTTCCTCCTAATTTTCTAAAAATTTATTTAACTCATTATTATCTAGTATGTTAGATTTAGGGAGCTTATCTAAGCTTTCTAAACCAAAAACATCTAAAAATAAATCAGTTGTTTCATACAATTTAGGTTTACCTATAGTATCTAATGTTTTATTCGAAACTATAAGTTCCTTAGCGACCAATGAGTGAATTATTGAATCACTACTAACGCCTCTTATTTTATCTATTTGCACTTTAGTAATAGGTTGATTATACGCTATTATTGCTAAGGTTTCAATAGACGCTTTAGATAACTTAACGAGATTTTTTGAAGATATAACATGTTTGATTTTATCATATGCTTTATCTTCAACTAATAATTTATAAGTAGCACCCAAAATTTCTTTAACAACTAAATAACTATCATTTTTTATTATATTCTTCTGTAAAAAAATATTTAAAAATATTTTTCAGCTTCATGCTGCTCTAAATCCATAAAATTAGACACAAACTCAATACTAAGTCCCTCTTCACCTTTTTATAAAAAAAGTAAAGCTTCTATCATTTTTTTGTTCCATCTAATAACATATTTATTTTTTTCCTCTACAATATATTCTAATGATAATTTATCCTTGTTATTACTACAAAAAAATCTGTTGATCTTTAATCATTGTAAGAATACTTATAAATACAAGTATTAACTCATACTTTTCTGTATAACTATCTACTAATTCATTAAATAAGATTTTTTTATTATTTTTTTAAATTTTTAAAAAAAAAGATCTTCTTTAATTTTTTTCTAAAGATATTTCTCTTTTTATAACTTATAATGCTTTGATCATTATTGTTATCAAAAAGTTTTTTTAAAATATTTTCCATAGCATGAAGTAATTTATTTGAAGAGATATTTAAATTTCTCAAATCAACTTCTGTTTCAATATCAATACTTTCTTTTTCTAAATATTGGGCTCTACTTTGATGTAGAGCCTCTAATTTTTGACTTAATTCTTTATAGTTTTTATACTCAATTAATTGTTGAACTAGATCATCTTCTACTATATCTTGCTCATCGTCATTAAAAAAACAGGAAGTAAACTTTTACTTTTTAATATGAATTAATGTTGCTGCCATAACTATGTATTCTTCAGCATTTTTCCAATGAGAATTCATCATTATTATTTATATAATCTAAATAGCTTTCTGTTAATTTTTGCTATTGGTATATTATAAATGTCTATTTCCATTTTTTTCAATTAAATGAAGTAGTAAATCTAAAGGACCTTGAAAAAAACATCCAAATTGACATTATACATTACTAAAATTTTCCTTTATTTCATTGCTTTTTCTAGGATGATTAGAAAACATCCTTTTTTTATTGCTTTTTGTTTTTTTCAAACTTTTTTTATATGATTTTTTAAACTATGTATATTTTTTTAAACCTAAAAATCTCTTGAACATCTTGAATTGGTACATTATCTTCTAACAAATGAACAGCTAAAGAATTTCGAAAATTCATTGTATTTAATTCTTTAGTTAACTCAAGTTCTTTTTGACGTTTTTTAAATATTTTCCAATATCCTTGTCTACTTATTCCTTCACCATCATGGTTTAAGAATAATTTACTTTCTTCAGAAATAGGAACTTTATGTTTTTTTAATGCATCCAAATAATTGCGGATTGCTTCAATTGATTCTGTATTCAAAGCTACTGTTCTATAGCCATCCTGTTTTCTATACTTGATATAACCGATTTCTAGGTTAACATCTTTCATTTCTAAATTAATACATTCTGTAGGTTTAATCCCTATTGAGTATGACAATTCAAATATTGCTTTATCTCTAAAATCATTTAATGTAAGAGTATCAATATCTAATATTTGTGCAATCTCATCTCTAGTAAAAATAACTAAATCATGTTCAGCATCCTTTGTAATTTTAATATCAATCTGTGGTTTATCTTTAATAATATTTTTGTCAAAAAGATATTCACTATATACATGTACAGTTGATACTGTTCTAGCAAGTGTAGCTGCTGAATACTTATTGTCTCTTAAATATTCCATATAGTTATTAATACAAACCTCTGTTAACCATGAGCGAATATCATCGCAGTCATAGCCATTACTATCAAGATAAATAAATAATTTTTCTCAAATCACGTTCATATGAATTTACTGTATTTGATGAAAAATGTTTTTTTATCAATTAGATAATTTTGAAAAATCTTTAAAATCATTTTTTGTTCATAAAAAAATACCCCCTTTGTATTTTACAAATACTATCCCCTTATTATAAATATTATACTTAAATTATATCATCTATGCTACTTTATGTAAATGTATTTGAATGATTTATACTCATTAATTTAATTATATTTTTCATAATAAAAAAATACTTTTAAAAAAATAAGTTTTAGAAATAAATTATTTCTTAATCACTATTTTTTTAAAAGTATAATACTTTTATCTTTTTTTCTTCCAAATTTACTTTTTAATACTTCCTACAAAAAAATAAATTGATTATAATTATAATTATTGGTACTAAAATAGCTTTATGTGCGTAATATTTAGATGAAGCAGCACCTAAAAACCACTCCAAATAAAAAAATACTATCACGACTATTAAGTAAATGAAAAAAAGGATCTTTACTTTCTTTTTTTCTTTAAAAAAACATATATTTATATAGATGCTCAGTCATAGATCTTAAATTACCAGTACAAAAAAACACTAGCAAAAAAACTAAGTTATTTACTTTCCTAAATCCATCGAATTGAATAGCACAAATGAATGAAATTACAATAGGTCGAATATCTATACCAAAAATAGAATGTTCAATAAAAATAAATAATAAAGCGATAACTTGAGTAAACTAATAACATATATATATGTTTAAATATTGATAATTGTTTGTATTTATTTTTCTATAAATTTACTTACTAATACACCTAATATAAAAGATAAAATTGGGACTAAATAATGCCAAACATCAGACAACTTTCCTTCAATTAAATCCACTCCCACAAATATTAAGTTTCCTGTCTGAGCATTTGCGAAAATCCCCCCGCAATTTACATAAGTATATGCATCGAAAAATCCACCTATTACAGTCAACAATAGACAAAAAGCTAATTGTTCATGAACCGGTAAGTTTTTGTTAATTAAAGTCTCTTTAAATTTCATAATAAAAAATACTTATCCTCCAATCTTTCCTAATCAAATATTGTTTCCCAATCTTCTATATTGTTATAACAATCAAAACACATTTTAATTTGATCAATTGTAGTTCTATTAGATGATAATTCAGGAAGGTTATCTAATGAGAAAAATTTTGCATCTAATGTTTCTGTATTATCTTTAAAATAATGATCAATATATTCACATAACACAAATATTTTCACCATTCCATATGGGAAATTAACATTATGATGTCTGTTATAATCGAAGACAGCTATTATCTTATTAGGATTTACAACTGCTCCTGCTTCTTCACTGGCTTCTTTAATTATATTTTCTCTAACACTACGGTTTACATCTTGGTAACCACCAGGTAATGCCCACTTCCCATCAATTTTTTCCTTAACTAATAATATCTCATTATCTCTTATTATAGCAGCTCTATTTTCAACTTTTGGTGTTTGGTATCCTATTTCACCAGCGAAATTAATTTTAACTTTTTCAGGAGAGATATTATATTTATAAGACAGCATCTCGCATGAAATTTCTCTTATTCTTTTAGATCTTTCTCTATCAAATTTATCTTTACTATAAGCTAATGAACATTGAGCTAAAAACTGTAATTCTTGCGCCCAGTTTTTTTCCAAACATTATCTTCATAAACTTTTACTACGTCTTCTATTTTTTTTACAAATATAGCATCTTTTACATCAAGAAAATCATAATCTGTTTGTAATAAAAAAATACATTAACAAGATTTTCACTTAAGTTATTTTTATCCGAAGTTAAATATAAAGTATTTTGCTCTATATCTGTATTGTTTTCACAAAATTCAAAGTTTATTCCATTACTTTAAAAAAATATTTTTTTATGTCTTCTGTAACTCTGTATTCTAATGCAGAATCAATTAATAATTTTTGATACATAAATATAATTGCACCTCAATATTATCATTTAATTATATCACATCTAAAGAAATTTTTTTCTACTACATTCTTATAAATTACAAATAATTTTTAAAGAATATATAAATACATATTCCCTTTACAATAATTTGTATATAAAAAAATATAATAAACTTCTTGTAAGAATTTCTTATTAGTTGTATAATTAAAGTTGTAAGTTATCTTAAAGGAGGGTTATCATGAAATATATTATTTCTTTATTTTTGGGCATTCATCTTCTCATTTATTGCAATATTTATTATTTCATCAATATTAGGAAGTAATGGACTATCAGGAGAAAATATGGTTCGTGACTGTTTTATTCTTTCTATAATATTTACAGCTTTTGTTGCTATATTAGAAGCAATCGGATTTGACAAAAAGCGCAGTGAAAATTAATAATAAATAGTTTATAGAAAGTAGGTATTGTAGTTATTTACACTATTACCTACTTTTTTATATAGGAGTGTTAAATAATGGATATAATGTTAGCTACAATGTGTTATATTGATAGTGGTGATAGCTTTCTTATGTTAAAACGTAATAAGAAAGAAAATGATATACATGAAGGATTAACTATAAGTGTTGGAGGAAAATTTGAACCTGGAGAAAGCCCTGAAGATTGCATAATCAGAGAGGTAAAAGAAGAAACAAATTTAGATATAATATCTCCAAAGTTAAGAGGTATTATTACTTTCCCTTCTTTTGATGGAGAAAAAGATTGGTATACATATGTTTTTACTGCTACAGAGTATACTGGAAGTATGATTGAAGACTGTAATGAGGGAGAATTAATCTGGGTGAAAAAAACAGAAATACAAAATATAAAAACCTGGGAAGGAGATTATATTTTTCTTGATTGGCTTGTAAAAAATAAACCTTTTTTCTCAGCAAAATTTAATTATAAAAATAATAAATTTATCGATTATACCGTTACTTTTTTTATGAATAAAGGAGATAAGAATGAATATTCATTTAGATAAAGTTTTTTTGAAGAAAGTTATGTTATTAAAAATGAGAATAGTGCTGAAAATATGGGAAGTGGTGATTTAGCTGTACTTTCAACACCTAGTTTAGTTGCATTTATGGAAAATGCTGCGAAAAACTATTTAAATAAATTTTTACCTGAAGAAATGGGAAGTGTTGGAAGTAATATAAATATTAATCATATTGCACCTACTCTTATTGGAAATTCTATTACAGTTAGAGGAAAAAAATAACTGAAGTAATAAAAGAAAAAAATTATTAAGTTCTCAATAGAAGCATATGAAAAAAAGATAAAAAAATTGGCGAAGCAGAACATACTCGTGTTATTATAAATAATACGAAATTTTTTTAGAAAAAAACTAAATAATTAATATCAAAAAAAGCTACAGGATTTACACTCTGTAGCTTTTTTTAGTTGTATTTATTAAATACTATTTAATTTTGTACAAGTTACAATTAAAATTCATTTGAAAAAATTAATTCTAAGAAATATTCTTTTAGAACTTTTATATAAGTTCCTTTCATACCTAAAGATTTAGATTCTATAATACCAGCACTCTCAAGTTTTCTAAGTGCGTTAACTATAACAGAACGAGTAATACCTACTCTATCAGCTATTTTACTTGCTATAAGTAATCCTTCAGTACCATCTAATTCTCTAAAAATATGTTCAATAGCTTCTTTTTCAGAATATGAAAGTGAGTTTATAGCCATATTCACCATGTCTTTATCACGAGCAATATTTTTCTCTTTGTCTTGTTTCTCATGCATTATTTCTATACCAACAACTGTTGATGCGTACTCAGCTAATACTAAATCATCTTCATTAAAATCGCTATCCATTCTACCGATAACAAGAGTTCCTAAACGTTCTCCACCACCCCTTATCGGTAATACAACAGTATATGAATTCCCTTCAAAACGCTCTTCTTCTTCTTCTGGAAAAATTGAAAGAGGATTTTGAAATGGAATATTTACTTTTGTAGCATATACTTTTAATGTAGCATCTAAATAAGCTTTTGGTACTTTTCTATCTCGTATTATTTTTTCCATACGCTCATTAGAATAATCAATTATTGAATCATATCCAAGTATATTACCTTCAGTATCTAGGATATAAACAACAGAATCTAGTATTGGACTAAGTCTCATGGCCATTGACTCGAAGTCTACATTTTCATGTCTTCCTTCTTGTAATATTGTACTAATTTTTCTTGTTTTTTGTAATAAACTTGCCATTTTTTTCTCCTTACAAAAATACTTCCTGAATCATTATAACACTTTTTTTCAGAAAAATTGTAAGACTTTTTTTATAAAAAAATTTTTTTAATCAATTTTGAAATTTTCTAAAATTTCTAACGATCTATTAGCATATCTTTCATATTTTTTTCTTTTTTTATCTTTAATACGCTCAGGTAATGGCTTAATTATACCAAAGTTTGCATTCATTGGTTGAAAATTCTTACTAGTATTATCGACTATGTAATTTGCCATTGCTCCAATCATAGTTTCTGTAGGGAAGATTATTTGTTTATCTTCTTGATTATACAATGCGTTTAATGCAGCTACGATACCTGAAGCAGCACTTTCTACATATCCCTCTACTCCAGTCATTTGCCCTGCAAAGTAAATATTTTTTTCTTCTTTTAATTTATATGTTTTTTCTAATAATTGTGGTGAATTTAAATAGGTATTTCTATGCATAACACCATATCTTACAATGTTCGCATTTTCTAATCCTGGTATCAAATTAATAATACGTTTTTGCTCTCCCCATTTTAAGTGTGTTTGGAATCCTACGATATTATATAGAGTACCTTCACTATTATCCTGTCTAAGTTGAACTACAGCATAAGGGCGTTTATCTGTTTTTGGATCTTCTAACCCAACAGGTTTCATTGGACCGAATAATAAAGTTTTTTCTCCTCGTTTAGCCATCTCTTCAAATGGCATACACCCTTCAAAATAAATCTCTTTTTCAAACTCTTTTAATGGAGCTGCCTCTGCATTAATTAATGCATTATAGAAATTAAAAAATTCATCTTTTGTCATAGGACAATTTAAATACGCGGCTTCCCCTTTATCATATCTCGATTTTAAGTATACTTTATTCATATCAATTGAATCTTTTTCTATAATAGGTGCAGCTGCATCATAAAAGTATAACCCTTCCTGCTTAGTATAAGTTCTTATATCTTGACTCAATGCATCAGAAGTTAAGGGGCCAGTTGCAACTACAACTGGAATATCACCTTTTGGAATCTGTGTTATTTCTTCTTCTATTACATTAATATTTGGATGATTCTTTATAGTTTCTGTAATCATCTCAGAAAACTTATCTCTATCAACTGCTAATGCTCCACCAGCAGGTACTTGTGTGGCATCTGCACATTTTATAATTAAAGAATCTAATCTTCTCATTTCCTCTTTTAAAAGGCCAACAGCATTTGTAATATTATTAGCACGTAATGAATTTGAGCATACTAATTCTGCAAAATTTTGTGTCTTATGAGCTGGAGTCATTTTTTTTGGTCGCATTTCATATAAATCAACATTAACTCCTCTTTTAGCTAATTGCCATGCTGCTTCACTTCCTGCTAGCCCAGCACCTATTACTATTACTTTTTTTTCCATTAAATCTCTCTCTTTCTTTATAATAAATCTGAAAAATCTTCTTTAACAACTTTATCTTCACTTATGTCTTTAGTAATTACTTGTCCATTTTTATCAAATAAATACGTTTTAACTGATGCTAATGTTTCTTCAATTAACTCTGAATAATCATCTCGTGCTTCATATGATTTTATTTTTTCTAATCTTGGTCGAGTTTTTGGAGCTTTTGGAGTGAAAGATTGTACAACAATCTTCAAATGGTAAATTCGAGATTTCTAGTGTATCAATATCCTGAGCTATTTTTATTATATCTACTTTATCCATAGTTAATAAAGGTCTTAAAACAGGTAGATTAGTTACCTCATTTATACAATTCATTGATTCTAAAGTTTGACTGGCAACTTGACCTAATGATTCTCCAGTTGCAATTGCTAAACACCCTTCTTTATAAGCCACTTCTTCAGCTATACGTAGCATAAATCTTCTAGTAGATGTCATAGTATAATTTGATGGTATTCTTTTTACAATTTCAGTTTGTAATTTTGTAAAATTAACAACATGAAGTTTAATTTTACCAACAACTTCACTAAGTTTAATTGTTAAATCAAATATTTTTTGAAGTGCTTCTTGTGATGTAAAAGGAGGAGATTGGAAATGAATCATTTCTACTTCAACACCTTTCACTTGTAAAGTATGAGCAGCAACTGGCGAATCTATTCCACCAGATAGTAATAACAACGCTTTTGATGATGTATTAACAGGGAAAACCACCAACACCTTTAATAAAATCTGTGAAAATAAAGATTCCTTCACTTCTTACTTCGACATTTATAACGAAGTCTGGTTGTTTTACATTAACTTTTAAGTTCTTATAATTAATAAGGACATGACTACCAAAAATATTATTTAACTCGTTAGTATGAAATTCAAAGTTTTTATTTGGTCTTTTTGTCTGTATTTTAAATGTATATTCCTTATCTAATTTAGTTTGTAATAAATTATCAATTACTTTTTTGGCATCCTCTACATCTAACTTTAGCACGTAAAACAGGTGAAAAATTATGTATTCCAGGAACCTTTTTTAATTTAGACATTATTTGTTCTACATCTTTGTTACTATCTAAATGTATATACATTCTGTCGCGTTTAGTTTGAATATGAAAACCTTCTAATCCTTTAAGATTATAACGTATATTCTTTGTAAGTTTTTTTAAAAATTCATTTCTATTACCAGATTTTTAGTGTTAATTCACCGTATCTAATTATAATATGACTATATTCCACTTTCTATTACCTCTTTAAATTTTTTTATTGTATTCTTCTTTAAACACTTTTACAAATATCTTTATTTCCTCTAGTTTAGTTTTATAAGAAAAACTAACTCGAATACTTCCTTCTATATTCTCTTTTGATAATCCTCTAGCATATAAAGCTTCATTCAGATGAAAAGTTTTTGATGAGCAAGCACTTGTTGTTGAGACCATTATTCCACGTTCATTAAGAGAATTTACAATAGCTTCTCCTTTTATCTTAGGTAGACTAATATTTATTATTGAATCTACATAATTATCATCTAATGGAGAATTAATAACAACGTGATTTATACTATCAAGTTCATTAATTATTAATTTTTTAAATTCCCTATGTTTCTTTAAAACATCAGGTGTTCTTTCATATGACAATCTAAGTGCTTTTGCTAAACTTACGGCACCTGCTACATTAACTGTTCCACTACGAAGACCATTTTCTTGACCTCCACCAAATGTAATATTATGAACTGTTCTTCTTGATTTAAGATAAAGAACTCCTACGCCCTTTATACCATGAAATTTATGAGCAGAAATAGAATAGCTATCAATATCAGATAAGTTAATTTCTTTTTTTAAAACACCTTGAACACCATCAACATGAAAATGAACTTTTGGATATTCTTTTAAAAGTTCAACTATTTCTTTAATTGGTTGAACTCCTCCATAAACATTATTTACGTGCATTACACTAAGTAAAATTGTTTCTTTCGTAAGGAGTGATTTTAGATGATTTAAATCTATTAGACCATTACTATCTACATTAAGATAATCTAAAATAAACCCTCTTCTTTCTAATTCTCTATATGTCTCTAAAACAGAAGGATGTTCTATTTTTGAAACTATTATTCTATTACCAAAGTCTTTTTTATGCTCCACTGAACCTATAATAGCTATATTATTACTTTCTGTTGCACATGAAGTAAAAGTATATTGTTTCTTTTTTTACTTTTTAGTATGTCTGCTACTTGTTTACGTGCAGCATCTAATAATTTATTAGTTGTCTTTCCAAATTTATTAATACTAGCTGGATTCCCATAATAATTATCATTGACTTCAACAAAAGTTTCCAATACTTCTTTATAAGGTTTTTGTTGTCGCACAATTATCTAAATATATCATTTTTCGACACCTTCCCCTAATTTTAATTTAAATTAAAATTTATTTTTTTACAAATCACTATAAAAGTATATAACAAATATTAGGTTTAATCAATAAAAACCAATCATAAACAAATATTCATAAGTTAATTAATTAATAAAAAAATAACGACCATTAAAAAGTCAAATTTAAATTATAACTTTTTAAAGGTCGTATCATTTTTTTAGTTTAATTAGTTGTTGTTTACAACATCTTTTAAAATTTGATCCCATTTTTGGTAAATATCTATCTACTCTTATGGCACGATCACTATCAGTTCCTAAAATATTATGTGATGTAGAAGCTAAAATTACTATTACTCCATCAACATAAAATTCATAAGAAAATATTGTTTTTATACCATTGTGTTTCTCAATCCATGTTTTGATGAAAATATCAGTATTTTCGAAACGAATATTGCTTTTAATCGAATATTTAACATCAATATCAGCATAGTATAAGTCATAATCAATTAATGAATCAATATCGATTCCTAAACCATTTAGATAATATTTTTTAGCTAAATTAAGCCAATCATATATGTATTTATTATCTAAATAACCAGCACTATTAAAAAAATTTTTTTCTAATTTAAACTTTATAGTCTTTTCGTACATATTATTTCTCCTTTTCTATCAAATCAGAAATGCGTTGCATCAATATTTCAGTAATTTCATCATGGCTTTTCCCTTCTTCTTTCAAAGCATACGCATCTATTTCATCACCGACTACTAATTTAATTCTAGAAAATAATCTAAAGTTTTTATTAGGGATTATTGCAAATGGAATTATCTTTGTTCTAGCTCTAGAAGCTATAAATGAAGCTCCATTATGTGATTCACCTAAATCTAAATCTTTAGAGTGTGATCGTGTTCCTTCTGGGAAAATTCCTACAATCTCTCCCTCTTTTAATAATTTAATACTTTGATTAATAGCAGTTCTGTCAAATGTACCTCTTTTAATTGGTATAGCACCTGTAGCTTTTAAAGTTTGTTTTATAAAAAATATTTTAAATAACTCTTCTTTAGCCATAAAACGTATTTCTTTATTAAAAAATGCTGGGAACAATAATGGATCATGATTACTTAGATGATTCCCGGAAATAACAACACCTTTAGCATTTTCTATTTTTTCCCCATTAACTATCGTAACTTTATAAAATAATCTATAAAATAATTTTAACGAAGCTTTTACAAAATTATACATGTCTTTCTCCTATTTATTATAAATTTTCTTTAAATTTAATCAGTTCAATCATCTTTTCTACAACTTGATCAATCGTTAATTCTGTAGTATCAATTAAAATTGCAGAATCTACTTTAATTAAGGGTGCAATATCACGATTCTCATCTTGGTAGTCTCGTGCTTTTATTTCCTCTTTAACTTTTTCATAATTAACATCAGTTATCCCTTGTCGTTCAAAATCCAAAACTCGTCTACGAGCTCTTTCTTCTACTGAAGCAGTTAAAAATATTTTTACGTCAGCATTTGGTAAGACAACAGATGCAATATCTCGACCATCCATTATTATGTTATTACTTTTTGCTAAATTTCTTTGTGTATCTATTAGAAACTCTCTTACTGCTGGAGATTTTGCAAATAAAGATGTAAATTTTGAAACCTCTGCAGTTCTTATTTTTTCGCTAACATCTTCTCCATTTATCAACACATATTGTTTTTTATCAATAAACTTAACATCAAATTTAAGAGTAGATAAAAACTTTATTACTTTTTCTTCATTTAGTTCTTTTAAATCATTATTTAAAAAATTATAAGTTATTGCTCTGTACATAGCTCCAGTATCAACGTAGTTATATCCTAGTTTTTCCGCAACCATTTTTGTTATCGTGCTTTTTCCTGAACCAGCAGGGCCATCAACTGCTACTGATATATATTTCATAATTTACCTCTCAGACAAATTTTTTCATTATCAATTATAGCACAAAGTAGCCCTAAACACTAGTTTTAATAATAAAAATATTTTTATATTTACCCTAATTACGATTATATTTTTTTGCATTGAGTAACAAAATCGTTATTTTAGCTTTAATCCTGCTAATTTAGCTAGTGCATTGTTTTTCTAATTTTTTTCTTGTTTCATATATTTTTTCATATCAACTCTACTAGCTTTGTCTTTTTTATTATTTTTAATTTTTTTATCTAATTCTTTTTGTTTAATTGAGTTACCACATTGACATCTATATGTAGCATTTTCACCACTACCGAATAATGTCATTTTTTTATGACAATTTTCACATCTTAAATTAGTTAATCTGCTTAATACTTTTTTTATTTCCTACATTTTTGGATTTGAACATTTTTAATAATTTTTGTTCCCTTCTTATCTACTTCAAGCATAAAACTATCGCATTCTTCACATTTTTTTACCGCTTATATTATCATGTTTAAATTTATCTTCACTATTTTTTTAATTTCATTAATACAATCATGTGTATACCTTTTTATATCATTTAAAAACTTTTTTTTTGAAAGTTTATTCTTTGCTATACTATCTAACTGTTTTTCCCAAACTGCTGTTAATGATGGGCTCTTCAAATTTTTAGGAACTAAATTTAATAACTGTTTAGCCTTATTAGTAGTTTTAATCTTACCATTATCTAAAATTAGATAATCATTACTAAACAATTTCTCTAGTATATCCGCTCTTGTAGCTACTGTACCGATACCATTTGTTTCTTTTAATATTTTTCTTTCTTTTTCATCTTCAACAAATTCAAATGGATTCTCCATCGCATATATTAAGCTTCCTTCAGTATAGTAACTAGGAGGTGTGGTTTGTTTTTTTATTATAGATAAGTGAGTCTAATTTGTATTCATTTTTTTATCTAAAGAAACATTTTTATTATTAAGATCTTCTTTACTTAATACTTTATATCCCCTCTTCCAAAACCTTAATCCCTTTTTGCTATAAATTCTTTATTTTTCTAATTTAAATAAATATGTTGTCTCAATATATCTATATTCCGGAAGAAGATTTTTCTAAAAAAATCTTTTTGATACTAAATTATATATTTTTGAACTCTAAATCCGATAAAGCCATATAGTTAGGCCTTTGTTCAGTAGGTATAATAGCATGGTGATCACTAACCTTAGAATTATTTATTATTCTTTTTAGTATTAAATTCTTTTTTTCTTTCAATAACTTAGCAGTTATATCTTTATAATCTCCACCAATAGCTGCGACCCTTTCAAATATTGTATTTTTCATATCTGAAGTTAAATATCTACTATCAGTTCTAGGATATGTTAGTACTTTATGCTTTTCATATAAACTTTGCACAATATTCAAAGTTTGTTTTGGAGAAAGTCCAAATAACGCACTTGATAGTTGTTGAATATCAGTAAGATTAAATAAAGGTTTAGGAGCAGAAGATTTCGTCTTTGTAATGACATCACTTAACTTAATTATTTTATCCTGATTTTCTTTAATAAATCTCTCAGCTTTTTCTATACTATACTCACTATTATTACAGCTAAATTTGATATCTTTTACTTGTGCTTCAAAATTAAAGTAATCACGCGGTTTAAATTTTTTTATCTTCTCTTCTCTTTCCAAAACCATTTGTAACGTAGGTGTTTGGACACGACCACAATTTAATGAAGCATTGTATTTTAATGTTAGAGCTCTAGAAGCATTAATTCCTACTAGCCAATCTGCATTTGCTCTAGCAACTCCTGAATGATATAAACCTAAATAATCATTTCCATTTTTCAAATTGTTAAAACCATTTTTTATAGCTTTATCTGTAACAGATGAAATCCAAAGACGTTTAACTTCCTTTTCACACCTAGCTTTTTCTAAAATATATCTAGCAACAAGCTCACCTTCTCTACCAGCATCAGTAGCAATAATTATCTCATTTACATCTTTTCTATTCAATGCATTTTCAACAATTTTATACTGTTTATATGTTTTTTTAATGACTTCTGTTTTCATATACTTTGGTATCATTGGTAATTTTTCTAAACCCAATATTGTTAAACTCTTTATATTTATCTGGAGTTTGTAATGTAACTAAATGTCCTAAAGCCCATGTTACTACATATTTATCACCTTCAAGGCATCCATTCTTATTTTGTTTTGCACCCAAATTTCTCGCTATATCACGAGCTACTGATGGTTTTTCACATAGAACCACACTTTTCATTTTTTTTCCTCACTATGTTTATTATTTTTATATACTTAGGTATATTATAATAGAAAATCAATAAAATAACTAGTAGCAGTGTATAATCACTATCATCTATTATTTTTATTTATTTGTAAATTTCTTTTTAAAAATATTATAATTTTTTTATAACAAACAAGGAGGAATATTCTAATGAAACTATACCTAGCTGGTGCATTATTTAATGAAGCTGAAATTGCTCAAAGATTAAAAGAAGGAAAATTATTAAATGAAAGATTTGGAGAAAAATTGTCTATATTTAATCCAATAGAACAACCATTTAACGAAGATAAACAAACCCTTACCTACTCCACAAGATATTTTTAATGGTGATACAAACGCTGTAGAGAACTGTGATATTTTCTTAGCCGACGTTACCAATGAAGATAGTGGTGTTATGGTTGAATTAGGAATAGCGATTGCATTAAATAAAAAAATTATTGCAATAAATTCTGATATAAGATTAAAATCTGCAAATAAATATGAAATTCCTAGTTACGCTATGAATCACTACGTACTTGGAGGTGTACTAAAGCATGGTAAATTAGTTTATAGTTTTGAAGAAGCCTTAGATGAATTAGAAAGTCTATTTTGTTTAAGTAAAAAGATATAGATAATAAAGAAATGAGATATGATTAATTCATATCTCATTTGCTTTTTTATATTGGTTATTTCCATAAATCTTCAAGTAGGTGTGTTTGTGTTCTGTCAGGTCCAGTTGAGAATACAGAAATTTTAACTCCTACTAATTCTTCGATTTTTTCTAAGTATTTTCTTGCATTTTCAGGTAATTCTTCTAATGATGTTACTCCAGTTATATCTTCTTCAAATCCTTGTAATGTTTCATATATTGGTTTACAATCTTTAATAATATTTTCATTTGCTGGATATTCAGTCAAGATTTCACCTTTGTAATCATAAGATGTACAAATCTTGATTTCTTTAAGTCCTGTAAGTACATCTAAACAGTTTACTGATAAATTAGTTAATCCTGATACACGCGCAGAGTGACGCATTACAACAGTGTCAAACCAACCAATACGACGTGGGACGTTTTGTTACAGTACCATATTCATTTCCTACCTCACGAATAGTATCCCCTACCTCATCAAATAACTCAGTTGGGAATGGACCGTCACCTACACGAGATGTATAAGCTTTTGAAATACCTAAAACTTTAAGTCCTTTAGTCGGAACAAAACCATTACCTATTGTTACTCCTCCCGCACTTGGATTAGATGATGTTACATATGGATATGTCCCATGATCGATGTCTAACATAACACCTTGAGCACCTTCAAATAAAATATTTTTATTTTCTTTTTGTGCATCTTCTAACACTTTAGATGTATCAGTAACATATTGAGCTAATTTTTTACCATATTCAAAATATTCATTGAAAATTTCTTCAACAGTAAATCCATCAACACCATAGATTTTTTCAAATACTTCATTTTTTTCTACTAAATTAAGTTCTAATTTCTTTTTAAATAATTCTTCATCTAATAAATCTGCTATACGAATACCACAACGTTTGTATTTATCTACATAACATGGACCAATACCTTTTTTTGTAGTACCTATTTTATTTTCACCACGACGCGCTTCTTCAACTTCATCTAATTTAAGGTGATATGGAAGTACTACATGAGCTCTATTAGATATACGTAACCCATTACAAGTTACTCCACTTTCTTTTAGTCTATCAATTTCTCCACAAATCCATTTAGGATCAACTACTAACCCATTTCCGATTACAGATAGTTTTTGATCATTAAAAATACCAGAAGGAATTAGTTGAAGTTTATATGTTTTTCCATCAAATTTAATTGTGTGACCTGCATTATTACCACCTTGATAACGAGCGATTACATCAGCACGTTCTGCTAGAAAATCAGTAATTTTACCTTTCCCTTCATCTCCCCATTGTGAACCTACTACTACGATTATTGACATTAATTACGCCTCCTGAAAGCAATTATTTTATCCATTAACTATTATACCATAAATCTACCTAATTGCGAACGCTTTTTTATAAATTATTAAAAAATTAGACTAATATACAAACAATTAGAATATATATTTTATTTATCTTTATTATTATATCTATTAAATTAAATAAATTAAATATAATAAATTAATTTCATTATAAAAATTAAAAGAAGTTAGAAATTATTCTAACTTCTTTTTACTAATAAAATATACCTAATATTGTTTCTGTTTCTTCATCAATATCTATATTTAAAGCACTTGGGTATTTTAGGTAGCCCAGGCATAGTTAACACTTTATTTGCATAAGCTACGACAAATCCTGCACCACTTCTTAGTTTAACATCATTAATTGTAATCTTAAATCCTGTTGGTCTTCCTTTAATTTTAGCATTATCAGTAAGTGAAACAGGAGTTTTCGCCATACAAACAGGTAAATTTTTAAATCCTAGTGATTCAATTCTTTCTATTTCTTTTAATACTTCATCAGAGTAGTTAACTCCATCAGCTCCATAAATTTCACAACATACTGTATTTATTTTATCAACAATTGATTCTTCATCTTTATATAAAAGTTGTAATTCTTTGTCGTTATTTTCTACTGCTTTCACAACTTTTTCTGCTAGATCTATTCCACCTAAGCCACCTTTTTCCCATACTTCTGTACGAGAAAATTCTACACCTTGTTCTCTAGCCCACTCTTCAAGGAATGCTAATTCTTTTTCAGTATCAGTAACAAAAACATTTAAAGCTACTACTATAGGCAAATTGAATTTTCTTAAATTTTCTATATGTTTCTCTAAGTTTTGTACACCTTTTGCAAGTGCTTCAAGATTTTCTTCTTTAAGATCTTTTTCTTCAATATCACCATGTAATTTTAGTGCTTTTACAGTTGCTACAACCACGGCTGCTTTTGGTTTTAAACCAGACTTACGACACTTAATATCTAAGAATTTTTCAGCTCCTAAATCAGCTCCAAAACCAGCTTCAGTAATAACATAATCAGCAAATTTCAGTGCTGTTTTAGTAGCTAAAATAGAATTACATCCGTGTGCAATATTTGCAAAAGGTCCACCATGAATTATTGCAGGATTATTTTCCAATGTTTGAACAATATTTGGTTTAATTGCATCTTTTAATAAAGAAGTAATAACACCTTCTATTTTTAGATCTTTAACGTAAACAGGTTCCCCTTTTTTATTATACGCTACTAAAATATTTTTTAGTTTTTCTTTTAAATCACCTAAGCTCTCAGAAAGGCATAAAATCGCCATTATTTCACTTGCTACTGTGATATCAAAACCATCATTTCTTTCTAAATCTGTTCCTGCATTAATTTTAATATGTCTTAAATCACGTGCGTTCATATCCATTACACGATTAAAGACAATTTTATCAATTTCCAATTCATTACCTTGGAATACATGATTATTAACTAAAACTGCAATCGCATTATGAGCAGTTGTGATAGCATGCATATCTCCAGTAAAATGTAGATTAATATCTTCCATTGGTACCACTTGCGCATACCCACCACCAGCAGCTCCTCCTTTTCTTCCTAAAACAGGTCCTAAAGAAGGTTCACGAAGAGCAACACATGATTTTTTACCAATTCTATTTAGAGCATCAGATAATCCAATTGTAACAGTAGATTTTCCTTCACCACTAGAAGTCGGGTTAATTGATGTAACTAATACTAAGTTAGCATCTTCTCTAATATCTTTTTTAATATTTTTAGTTTGTATTTTAGCTTTGTGATTACCATATAAAATTAAGTCTTCACTATTTATTCCTAATTTTGCAGCAACATCTGCTATATGTTTTTTTTCACATTCATTTGAAATTTGAAAGTCTGATTTCATTTCTTTACCTCACTTTTTGGGGGATTTTATATTTTATAAATTATTAATTATTAATCTTCCAAACCTGGAATACGTTTATAGATTTTTATCAATATTTACTAGATGAACATTTAAATCAAAGCAACTATCTAAAACTTCTTTAGAAACTACTTCTTTTATTGTTTCATTTTCTTCTAGTAAATCTCTAAATGGTATACCCTCAAACCATGATTTCATAGCTAATGGTTGAACCAAATCATAAGCTTCTTCTCTAGAAACCATATTTTTCTATTAAATTACTCATTGTTCTTTGAGCAAAGATAACTCCATTTGTTGCATAAATGTTTTTTATCATATTATCTGTAAATACTGTTAGATTTTTAACAACATTTGTGAATCGATTTAGCATATAATCTAACAATGTTGTTGCATCACTACTTAGTATACGTTCAGCACTAGAGTGAGAAATATCTCTTTCATGCCATAATGGAATATTTTCATACGCCGCAATCATATACCCACGCATAATTCTAGCACAACCTGCCATATTTTCGCTAGAAATTGGATTGCGTTTATGTGGCATAGCACTCGATCCTTTTTGATTTTTTGAGAAAAATTCTTCAGCTTCTCTAACTTCTGTACGTTGAAGATGCCTAATTTCAACCCCAATTTTCTCAATTGAACTAGCTATTAATGCAAGAGTAGAATAGTAATCAGCATGTCTATCTCTTTGTAATGTTTGAGTAGAAATATTACTTGATTCGATTCCTAATTTTTTACAAACATAGTCTTGCACTTCTGGTGGAGTATTAGAAAACGTTCCAACAGCACCTGAAATTTTTCCAACTTCTATAATTTTTCTAACTTCTTTAAATCGTTTAATGTGACGATTAAACTCATCATAGTAAAGCGCAAATTTAAGTCCAAAACTACTAATATCAGCGTGGACACCATGAGTTCTTCCGATGCATGGAGTAAATTTAAATTCTAGTGCTTTCTCTTTTAGCACTTCTTGAAATTTAAGTAAATCAGCTAAAATAATATCATTAGCTTGTTTATATAAATATCCATACGCGGTATCTACAACATCAGTTGATGTAAGCCCATAATGAACCCATTTTTTTTCATCACCTAAATAACTAGAAACATTTCTTGTAAAGGCCACAATATCATGTTTAGTTTCCTTCTCTAATTCTAGAATACCAGGTAGATCAAATTTTGCATTAGCAAATAGTTTCTCTACATCTTCTTTTGGCACAACACCTAATGTACTCCATGCTTCTGTCGCATACAGTTCTACCTCTAAATAAGCCTTAAAACGATTTTCATCACTGAAAATACTTCTCATAGGTTCTCTACTATATCTTTCTATCATTAAAATGTCTCCTAGATTTTATTATTTTCTAATCATTATCTTATTACTAAGATAATTTATTCTATAACGATAAATGTCCGATATCTGTTCGGAAAAATAAATCATCACATTCAATTTTTCCTATTTCATTATATACTTTTTCACGTGCTTCTTGCAAGTCTTTACCATTTGCACAAACAATTAAAACACGTCCTCCATTTACAGTTATATTACCATCTTTCTCTTTAGTTCCCATATGAAATATTGGTGTATTTACTTTCTAAACCTTTGATTATAGCACCTTTCTCACTTTTTTCTGGGTATCCTTTTGCCGCTAAAACTACTCCGATATAAGCATCGCTTTTCCACTTAAGATCTAAGTCTTTTCCATCAATAATATTATTAGCGATATCATATAAACTACTATCTAGTTTTAATAATAATACTTCACATTCTGGATCACCAAATCGAACGTTAAATTCGATAGTTTTAACTCCATCACTACATTTTATTAATCCGGCATATAAAATACCATAAAATGGCATTCCTTCATTACTCATTGCATCAACCATAGGTTGCACTACTTTCTGTACACCTTCTTCTATATCTTCTTTTGTTATTTTTCTTAAAGGACAATAAGCTCCCATGCCACCAGTATTTAAACCTTCATCATTATCGAAAGCTCGCTTATGATCTTGAGCTATTTCCATAGGATATACTTTTTTATCTGACACAAAGCACATTAATGAGAATTCTTCACCTTGTAAAAATTCTTCAATCACCACACTTGCTCCAGCTTTACTAAATTTTGCATTACACATCATTTCTTTTAGTTCAAATTGTGCATCTTCTATTGTTTCTGCAATTATAACACCTTTACCCGCAGCTAAACCATCTGCTTTTAAAACTATAGGTGCTTTTTGTTTAGCTAAATATTGACTAGCTTTTTCGTAATCACTAAAACTTTCATATTTAGCAGTAGGTATATTATATTTTTTCATCATCATTTTAGAAAATACTTTACTACCCTCTAATTGGGCTGCTTTTTTACTTGGTCCAAATGCTCTAATACCTTTTTCATGCAGAATATCTACCAATCCATTGACAAGTGGAACTTCTGGTCCAACAAATACTAGATCTATTTTATTATTTACACAATACTCTGGGATTTCTTCTTCGGAAATATTTAAACATGTTCCAAATTTGTTAACAGCTGGATTTACTCCAACCATATAGATTTCATGTCCTTCTTGTTTAAATTTATAGGCGATAGCGTGCTCTCTTCCACCAGCACCTACTACTAATACCTTAGCCATATTAGTGTTTAAAGTGACGAATTTTACTAAATACCATCGCCACACCTTTCTCATTACATGCATCAATACTCTCTTGGTCTCTTATTGAACCTCCAGGTTGTACGATTGCTGCAATGTTATAATCTGCTGCAAGATCAGCACTATCTCTCATTGGGAAAAATGCATCTGAAGCGAGAACTGCACCTTCAGCTTTTTTGCCAGCTTGTTCGAGAGCGATTTTACATGAGCCAACACGATTCATTTGTCCAGCACCAATTCCCAATGTTTGACCATCTTTAACTACGACTATTGCATTTGATTTAACATGTTTTACTACTTTCAATCCAAATTCTAAATCTCTTTTTTGTTCAGGCGTAATTTTTTTCTCTGTTACATTTTCAAATTCATCTGCTAATTTATTGTTAAAATCTTGAACTAAAATACCACCACGGACACTCTTAATTTGTTTTTCATGATTATTATGTTTTTAGTACCTAATTTATATATACGTAGATTTTTCTTTTTAGTTAAAATTTCTAAAGCTTCTTCATCATAGTCATCCGCTAAAATTATTTCTAAGAATATACTATGCATTTTTTCAGCAGTTTGTTTATCTACTCTTCCATTAACAGCTACAATTCCTCCGAAGATTGAAACAGGATCTGCTTCATATGCACGTGAATATGCTTCGAAAACAGTTTCACCTATTGCTACACCACATGGATTCATATGTTTTACAGCTACACAAGCAGTTTCATTAAATTCTGAAAGAATATCAAGAGCAGCAGATGCATCTTGGATATTATTGTATGACATAGCTTTCCCATGTAATTGAACAGCATTTTGAAGTGCATAACTTTCATTGTTATCTTGAGTGTAGTGATATGCTTTTTGATGAGGATTTTCACCATAACGTAATGTTTCTTCAAGTTTATACGATAATGTTAGTTTTTCAGGAACTAAGTTATCTACTTTATTGAAATAGTTTGCTATTGCTGCATCATAACTTGCTGTAGTATTAAATACTTTAATTGCTAATGATCTACGCGTTGACAAAGTAATTCCACCATTATTTAACTCTTCTAAAATTAAATCATAATCTTTTATATCAGTTACTACCGTTACATCATTAAAAGTTTTTTGCGGCACTACGTAACATGCTAGGTCCACCAATATCAATATTTTCAATTATTTCTTCTTCAGAAACTCCTTCTTTTTTAACCGTTTCTTCAAATGGATAAAGGTTAACACATACTAAATCTATATATTCAATATTATTTTCTTTTACATGTTTGCTATGTAATTCATTACCACGTTTTGATAATAATCCACCATGAATTTTAGGATGAAGTGTTTTAACTCTTCCTTCTAAAATTTCAGGAAAATTAGTAACATCTTCAATACTTATACAATTTACACCATTATTTTTTAAATGTGTATATGTACCTCCCGTACTTATTATTTCAAAACCGAATTTCTCTAATCCTTTAGCAAATTCTACAATATTTGATTTATCACTTACACTTATTAATGCTCTTTTCGTCATAGTGCCTCCTTAATTAGTTCTAAAATTACTTTTGGATATAGTTCATGTTCTAAACCATGAATTCTATTTGTTACTGATTCTAATGTTTCATTTTCTTTAACTGTTAGAAATGTTTGTTCTATAACTTCTCCACCATCTAATTCTTCATTCACATAATGTATACTTATTCCAATTTCCTTATCACCCGCATTATATGCTTGAGCAATTGCATCTTTTCCTTTATATTTTGGTAATAATGATGGATGAAGGTTTAGAATTGTTTTCTTATAATTTTCTAGAAAATATGGAGATATTATTCTCATATAACCAGCTAAAAAGATATAATCTAAATCTTTTACTTGTTCTATTATTGCTTTTTCATAATCTTCTTTAGAATTGTAATCACGAGCTGCAAATACAAATGTTTTAATACCGCGATCTTCAGCTTTTTTAATAACTGCTGCTCCTGGTCTGTCACAAACTAGTAACTCTATATCCATTATTTCTTTTCAGTCTTGAGTCATCAGCAATTCTTTCAAAATTACTTCCAGTTCCTGATGCAAAATATAGCTACCTTTTTCTTCATATTATTTCTATTCCACTTTCATTAACAACTTCACCTAAAACAAAACCATTTTCAAGTAATGATAATGCTTTATCTACATCTTCTTTATTGACCACTAATGCCATTCCTACACCCATATTAAAGATATTATACATTTCTTCTTCGTCGATTCCACCTTTTTCTTGAAGATATCTAAATATTTCAGGGACTTCATAAGAATTTTTATTAATTTTCATACCTAACCCTTTTGCTAAACATCTAGGTAAGTTTTCATGGAATCCTCCTCCTGTAATATGAGCAATACCAGCTACTTTAACTTCATTTAGTAGTTTTAGCACTTCTTTAACATATATTTTTGTTGGAGTTAAAAGAGTTTCTCCGATAGTTGATTCATTAAATCTCTCATTTAAACTTATATTGTTATCTCTTAAAATTTTTCTTACAAGTGAAAATCCATTTGAATGAACACCACTAGAAGGCAACCCGATTACTACTTGTCCTGCTTTAGTATTTTCTGGAGATAATAGATCTTCTTTCTCTGCAGCACCTACACAAAATCCAGCTATATCATATTCTCCATCTTCGTAGAAACCTGACATTTCAGCTGTTTCTCCACCTACAATAGCACAACCTGCTTGAACACAACCTTCCGCCACACCTTCTACAATAGATTCTACTTGTTCTGGATAGTTCTTTCCAACAGCTAAATAATCAAGGAAACAATGGTTGAGCACCCTGTGCAAGTATATCATTAGCACACATTGCAACAACATCTATACCAATAGTATTATGAATATCAAGTTCAAATGCTAGCTTAAGCTTTGTTCCAACACCATCAGTACCACTTACTAGTACTGGATTTTTATAATTATATGCACTTAAATCAAAAGCACCACCAAAACCTCCTATTGCTGAAAGCATACCAAGGTTTTTAGTTCTTGCAACATGTTTTTTAATTAGTTCTACTGATTTATAACCAGCTTCTAAACTAACACCACTCTCTTCATATTTCTTACTCATTATTTGTTCCCCTTTCTTTCAAAAAGTTTTTTTGTAAATCAGTCATCGAATTTATATATGATTCTTCATAATCGTATAATCCAGCAACGTAATGCCCATTAAAGCAATCCATACATAGACCCGTATAAGGTCCTTCATAATTTAAACCTATAGATTCTATTAATCCATCTTCACTTAGAAAACCTAAAGAATCAGCTCCAATAATTTCACATATTTCTTCTTGTGTTTTATTTGCTGAAATCAATTCCTCTGTTGTTGAAATGTCAATTCCATAGAAACTTGGAAAAATTAACGGTGGTGCCGCAATTCTTACATGGACTTCTCTTGCCCCTGCTTCTTTTAATAACTGCACTATACGTTTACTTGTAGTTCCCCTTACAATAGAGTCATCAACAAGCACAATACTTTTTCCTCGTACTACACTTTTAACTGCTGATAACTTCATTCTAACACCTTGTTCTCTTAATTCTTGAGTAGGTTGAATAAATGTTCTAGCGACATACTGATTCTTAATTAGTCCCATTTCATAAGGTAATCCACTTGCCTCAGCATATCCACTAGCAGCAGATAACGAAGAGTTTGGAACACCTATAACCATGTCTGCATCAGGAGTTGGTTGTTCTTTTGCAAGACGTCTACCTGTATTTTTTCTTGCAGTGTGCACATTGACTCCAGCAATATCTGAGTCAGGTCTTGCAAAATATACATATTCCATAGCTGCAATCGCTACTGAGGTATCATCTGTATACTTCTCTAGTCTAATTCCATTATCATCAATAATAACTAATTCACCGGCTCCAACATTGCACACAAATTCTGCACCTACAACATCGATTGCACATGTTTCACTAGCCGCAACATAAGCTCCATTTTTCATTTTTCCAATAGCTAATGGTCTTAGACTGTTAGGATCTACTGCACCATATAATCCATCTTTTGTAAGGATAAGAAAAGTAAAACCACCTTTAATTTGGTTTAAACTTTCTTTAATTTGTTCTTTAAGAGTTTCTTTTGAACTTCTGCGAATTAGATGAATTAATACCTCAGTATCAGAAGATGAATGGAATATTGCTCCATCTTTTTCTAGCTCTCTTCTTAATGATTTAGCATTAATTAAATTCCCATTATGGCAAAGTCCAATGCTCATATCATAAAAATGAAATAGAAATGGTTGTATATTTTGAATATTGTTACTTCCAGATGTTGCATATCTTACATGCCCAATTGCACTTGACCCAGTTAATCCTTCTAGTTTTTCTTTATTTTTAAAAACTTCAGAAACTAAACCTAAATCTCTATGTCCATTCAAGATTTTTCTATCTGTTGCAACTATTCCTGCTCCTTCTTGTCCACGATGTTGTAAACTATGTAATCCGAAATAAGTAACATTACTTGCTTCTGGATGTCCCCATATTCCAAACACACCACATTCTTCATTAAGCCCTCGCATCTTCTAATCTCCTTAATACTTCTTCGTAAGCTTCCATTACAGAACCTAAGTCTCTTCTGAATCTATCTTTGTCCAGTTTTTCGTTTGTGTCTTTATCCCATAAACGACAAGTATCTGGAGAAATTTCATCAGCTAAAATAATTTTACCGTTTTTATCTTTTCCAAATTCTATTTTAAAATCAACTAAAACTAGATTGGCTTCTAAATATAATTTTTGTAAAAGTGAATTAATTTTTAGAGCTTGTTCTTTAATATTAGCAAGTTCGTCTTCTGTAACTATTTCTAGTGCAACAGCATGATCATCATTTATTAAAGGATCATTTAGTTCGTCATTTTTATAACTCAACTCAAATACTGGTTTTTTAAGTTTTTTACCTTCTTCAAGTCCATATTTTTTTGCCATTGAACCAGCTACAATATTTCTAACAATAACTTCTAACGGAATTATAGTGACATGTTTACAAATTTGATCAGTTTCATTAACTTTTTTTATAAAGTGAGTCTCAACTCCTGATTTTTCAAGATATTCAAAGATAAGTGAAGTTATAGTATTATTAAACACACCTTTGCCTTCGAATTCTTCTTTCTTAATTCCATTAAATGCTGTAGCACTATTTTTATAATGCACATAAATTTCATCATTATTTTCACATTCAAATAATTGTTTTGCTTTTCCTTCATATAATAATTTCATTTTATTTTTCCCCTTTGAAATAATTTACACCATTTTTAAAGATATCTTGCTTAACTTTTTATTGTATTTGTTTTATATAAAGTATCCCCATATCTTTCACTATGACCCATTTTTCCTAATATTAGTCCATCTTCACTTACTAATCCTTCAGCTGCTAATAATGAACCATTTGGATTGAATTTACCATTTAATGTAGCATTACCATTAAAATCACAATACTGGAATGCTACCAAATGTTTAAATTTATCAATATTTAATCCTACTACTTTACCTTCACCATGACTGAATACTATCTCATGCTCATCACCGATATTAAAGTCCTGTAACCAAGGTGAATTTGTATTTGAGACTCTAGTAAAGGCAGTTGTTGAAATATGTTCGTAACTGTCATTTCTGTATAAAGTTAGATCCTCTTTATCTAATTCACGTACTTCTCCGTATGGAAGTAATCCTGATTTAAGTAAAGCTTGGAATCCATTACAGATACCTAGTATTAATTTTTTCTCAGCTAAATGTTGGTGTATAGCGTCTTTAACTTTTTTATTTTTTAGGAAGTTAACTATATATTTTGCACTACCATCAGGTTCATCACCACTTGAAAAACCACCTGGGAACATTATAATATGAGATTTTTTAATTTCATTTACAAATTCATCAATTGATTCTTCTATATCATTTTCTCTAGTATTTCTTATAACTACTGTTGTTGGAGTAGCCCCTGCATCAATAAATGCTTTTTCACTATCGTATTCACAGTTTGTTCCTGGGAATACTGGAATTACTACTTTAACTTCTTCAATATATTCTGGATAGTATTTACGTTCAATATTTTCAGTATGTAAGTTCTCTACTGTACCTTTTTCTTCATTTTGATAAATTGGATAAATTTCATTCAATGTTGAAGTATATGCATCATAAATATCTTTATGCATAAATACTTCATTATTTATAATAATTCTACTACTTACTCTACCAATTTCTTCAAATGGTAATTCTGAATTTGCTTCTACTACTATTGAAGCTGGATCAAAATTAAGTATATTTTCTTTATTAACCTCAAAACCTAAGTCATTACCTAATGACATTTTAACTAATGAAGCGGCTAAACTACCTTCTTCTTGAACATAAGCAGATACAATTTTACCTTCTTTAATATATTTATGAACTAATTCATAGTTATCTAATGTACTAGCAATATTTGGATAACCTTTTTCATCTTTAACAACTGGGAATATAATATAGTTTATTTCCTACAGTTTTTAATTCTGGAGTTATTACATCATTAATTTTTATTGGGGCACATGCAAATGAAATCAAAGTCTCTACTACATTTAAATCATTAAAAGTACCAGACATACTATCTTTTCCACCTATACTCGGACGTCCAATTTCTTGTTGAGCATAAATACTTCCTAGTAAACTTTGAGTAACTTTACCCCATTTAGTTTCATCTTTACCAAGTTTCGAAATACTCTTGGAATGAGAAATATAAGCTCTCTTTTGTCCCACCAACTGCATATACTTTTGCTACTGATTCTAGTACAGCATAAATCGATGATAAGAATGGTGAGTAATGAGATATTTTTGGTATAAATCCATAAGTTAAGATAGTCGCAGTATCACTAGTTGAATGCAGTGTAGGTAATGCTTGTACACTAGCTTGAACAGGTGTAAGTTTATGTTTTCCAGCAAAAGGCATTAGAACAGTTGAAACACCAATAGATGAATCAAATTTAGATGCTAAACCTTTTTGACAAGTTACATTTAACTCCCCTAATTCTGATAAAATGTTTTTGCGGTTAACTTCTTTATTTTCGAATGGATTATTAGATTTATTATCAACTAATCTAGCTTTTGTATGCTGTCTTACACCGCTTGTTTCTAAGAAATCAGCACTCATATCAACTACTTTTTCATCGTAGTAATACATTTCCAATCTTCGTCTATCTGTTACAGTTGCCACATGAGCATATTCAATATTTTCTTTTTCACACTCTTTAACAAAAGTATCATAATCTTTTTTATCTATAGCAACTGACATTCTTTCTTGTGATTCACTTGTTGCAAGTTCTGTAGCATTTAATCCATTATATTTTGTTAATACTTTATCTAGATGAATTTCAATTCCATCTGATAATTCTCCAATAGAAACACAAACACCACCAGCTCCAAAATCATTACATTTTTTTATTAATTTTGTAACTTCAGGTTTTCTAAATAGTCTTTGAAGTTTTCTTTCCTCTGGTGCATTTCCTTTTTGCACTTGACTAGACATGGTCTCTAAAGAATCATTAGTATGCTCCACACTAGAACCACTAGCTCCTTGAATACCATCACGACCTGTTCTACCACCAATCATAACAACAATATCACCAGCAACTAAAGTTTCACGCTTATAATCACCTTCTTTTACTGCTCCTACAACTGCCCCAACTTCCATATGTTTTGCTACATAGCTATCATCATATATTTCTCTGACAAATGTTGTTGCAAGACCAATTTGATTTCCATATGATGAATTTCCATGTGCAGTTCCTTTAGCTATTTCAACTTGAGGTAATTTATGCTTTAATGTATCTTCTCTTTTTTGTAGTATATTACCACTACCTGATATACGCATAGCTTGATACACATAACTACGTCCAGAAAGCGGATCTCGTATTGCTCCACCTATACAAGTACTTGCACCACCAAATGGCTCGATTTCACTTGGATGGTTATGAGTTTCATTTTTAAATTGAATTAACCAACGTTCGTCTCTTCCTTTATTATTTATTGTAGTAAAGAATGAACATGCATTAATTTCTTCACTTACTTCAATATTTTCATCTTTCAAAATACCTACATGATATTTACCAATAATACTAGCCATATCCATTAAAGTAACAGGTTTATCATTTCTACCTAGTTCATCTCTAACTTTTAAGTAGTAATCATAGGCATCTTGCATTTCTTTTCTAAATAGTTCAGATTCAATTTTTACATCATCTAGTACTGTCTCAAAAGTAGTATGTCTACAGTGATCACTCCAGTAACAGTCAAGAACATAAATTTCAGTTTCTGTTGGTATGCGTCCTTCTGTTCTAAAATATTTTTGAATAAACTCTAAATCTTCAATATTCATAGCTAAAGAAAATTCTTTTTTTAATTCTTCAAGTTTCTCTTTTGAATAATCTAGAAAACCTGTTAATTCTTTTAAAGGTTTTAGGTTCAGTATTTAAAGTAAACTCTAATACACTTAAATCCTTAACACGTGCTTCTATTGGGTTAACCAGATATTCTTCAATCATTTTTAATTGTTCATTAGTTAATTTTTTATTAAAAATAACTAGCTTACCACTTCTAACAGTTGCTTCACTTTTAGAGTTCAACAACTTCAAACACTGAGTTGCACTATCAGCTCTTTGATCGTATTGCGCAGGTAAAACTTCATAAGCAAAGTACTTCCCGTCCTCTAAATCAATACTTTCAAAAACATCATCAACAACAACTTCAGAAAATACAGAAGTTTTAGCTAGTTTGTATGTTTCTTCATCAATATTATAAATATCATAAATTACATATATTTCAACAGAATCTAAACCTAAAGAATACTCAACATTCAGAGATTCCTTAAGCTGTAATTCTTCCTTATTATATCCTTCACGTTTCCTTACAAAAATTCTCTTGTTACTCATCATTACCTCCTAAAATAACATTTCCGTAAAAATTTATATGCCCAATCTTTCTATTTAGCCTTGGTTCTTTCTCGTACAAGTGTAAATATCCTTGTTTTCTTAGTGATTAAATCTTTAAAATAATCTTCATCCTGACCAAGGATGTTATATAAAGTTGTTTCTCTATTTTCTATCTTTCCTACTCTTAATCCACAAATAGCTTCAATATGTGCTCTAAATTGACTTTTTGTTGCAGATTGCATAGTAATATGTCCTGAATTATGAACACGAGGGGCTATTTCGTTAAAGACAACTTCTCCATTACTAATAAAAAATTCAACAGTTAAAACACCATAATATTCAATGTTTTCAAGAATTCTTTTAGTATATTCTATTGCCAATTTTTCTTGATCACTTGTTGTAGTTGTCGGTACCTTTAGATCTATACAAGATATTATTTCTATGTTCATTTTCAACTACTGCTATTATTTGCACTTCGTACTTATCTTTGGATGCTACAACAGAAATTTCTTTATCTAACGAAATAAACTCTTCTAATATTGTTTGAGATTCTATTTCCTCTTTTTAGATATTTTCTTTTGACCCTTTCCATCATACCCAAATCGCAAAGTTTTCATTAAATAAGTCTGGTTTATATCAATATCTGTATTATCTTCAACATGAATATAATTAACTGTTGGGATATCTAACTTTCTAGCAAATTCTTTTTCATAGTACCTATGTTGAGTAGTTCGTAAAACATCTGAACTCTGTACAAAATTATACTCTTTTTCGAGCTTAGCTAAACTATCAGCATCAATATTTTCAAACTCAAAAGTAATTACATTACTTATCTTGCATAACTCTTCTATCTTATTATAGTCGTCAAAGTTAGCTTCTATAAATTTATCACTAAAAATTCTAGCACAGCAATCTGGGCTTGGATCTAAAATAGCAATTTTATATCCCATTTCTTTGGCGCTCATAGCTAACATTCTACCTAGCTGTCCACCACCAATTATTCCTATAGTTTGTCCTGGTAATATTGTTTTTATCATAATTTCATTTCTTCCAATACTATTCTTTCTTGTTCTTGTTTAAACTCTTTATACTTATTAGCATATTTTTCATCGTTAATACCTAAAATTGACAAAGCACTTATTGCTGCATTTTTAGCACCAGCTACACCTATTGCCATAGTTAAAACTGGAACACCAGCTGGCATTTGAACAATAGAATATAGGGAGTCTACACCACTTAAAACACTCGATTTAATAGGTACTCCAATAACTGGTAATGTAGTCATAGAAGCCACCATACCAGGAAGATGTGCTGCTCCTCCTGCAGCTGCAATAATTAAACTGTATCCATTTCTTCTAGCATTCTTAGAAAATTCAACAAGTAAATCCGGTGTTCTATGTGCACTAACAACTTTCTTGTCGTATGGAATTTCAAATTCATCTAATAATTTACATGTTTCAATCATGGTTGTATAATCCGAATTTGAACCCATTATAACTGCTATTTTCATACATTAAGCTCCTTTTTTGTATTTAAAGTTCGTTTTTTAAAGCTTCATAAGGAAGAATTTAATCATAACGTCCGTTTATATTTTCATTATACTCCTTTGATTTATATTTTTCAAGTATAAACATAAATAGAAATCGAATTTTTTTATTAAATTTCATAAATTTTTACATCTTAATCTTAACAATAAAAAAAGATAAAATCATATACTATGATTTTTATCTTTTTATACTTCTTCTATTCTAGTGGCAACAATTGTACCGATTAATGCAAAAATTGCTGATACATGAAATACATACGACGTATTAAAATCCCATATTGCTCCCATTATATACAAACCAACTGTCATACTTAATTGAAAACAAATTGCAGTATACAGGTTTTTGCATATCAATAATTTTTCTCTATTATATCTTTTTATCCAAAATTAGTATAAAAAGCAATATGTGCTGCAGCAAAGGTTAAAAGCATGTAATGTTTGCATTAACGTAAATATGTATATATTATGGAATATTGCTATCATAACCCATCGAACTGTTGCCGCTATACCTGAAAAATATCAATCAAAGATAGTTGGTTTAATTTTTACTTACTATTTTTTTGGAAAAAAATAAAGAATAATATTTCTGCTATTACTGAAATATTTAATATTAAAACCTGAAATCCATTTAGCTGAAATATTCATACTATCTAAGTATATTGCATTATAATTATTATAAGCAGTATGTGACAATTGGTATAAAAAAACTACCAAAAATTAATAAAAAAAGGCATTTTTATCTTTTAACACCCAACTATATAACTTTTTCTTTCTTATTGGTTTTTAATTGATTCTTTTTCCCAAAGTTTTTAACTAAATTAGGTTGTGGTAAAAACATAAATATAGAATAAATAGTTACTAAAAAAATATTAATATATAATAAAGTGATTCAGCTCCCAGATATCCTACTACTCCACCAACTATAATACCTACAATTGTAAAACTAAAGAGAACCATATGTTCTAGCCTTACCATAATCTACATTTTCTTCTTTTAAAAATAGTGATGCTAAACTTTCAATAAAAGGTGCTACAGTAAAATATAGTAATCCGAACATAAAAGTTATAATTGTTAGTAAGATTTTTATCATTAGTAAAACCATAACTAGCAGCTAATATTACACCACTAATAACTGTAATTTTCAGTGCTAAATTCATACTAAATTTTTTCAATAAATAAGGGCTTAAAAATATACCACTTAAAAATCTTGCTAGATATAACATTGAAAAAATAGAACTAGCTTCTAATACAGATAAAGTTTTTTTACAGATGTTAAGTATAATATCCAGAATGGTAAATATAGTCCATTAACAGCAAACTGTAAGAAATAATTTGTTGATAACCATGATTTTGATGACATACTTCCCCCTACATTCCACTACCATGCACCATTACTTGAACAAACATTACTAGTCCATTCATACTAATATGAGCAATCATAGGAGTTACGATTCTATTTGTAACTTTGTATAAATAACTGAATACAAATGACATTGCTATATATATTAACATTAGCGGAGTAAAACCATCATGTGGAATAGCAAATAAAATTCCAGTTAATAATGCGGGTATAAAGAATCTTATCCATTCTTTACTCCCAATTAATATATCATAAAAATAACCAAATACTGCTTTTCTAAAAAATAATTCTTCCATTACAGGCCCTAATACAACAACATATAAAATAAAAATCGGGTATGAATTTACTATCTGTACAACATTTGCAGTATTTTTGACTATTAGGTTTGAAAATGTAAAAACTGTGATAAATATTGTAGAAAAGCATTAATCACTGCTTGTAATATCATCATTGCTATAAACCCTATTAGGCCAATAGCAAAAAAATTATAAAGAAAAACTATGTTTTTCTATCCTTTCTATCTATATCATTTTTTTCACCTTCGTTGCATAAGTAATCATAATAAATGTTGCTAGTAAAGCAATTATTACAGTCATAGTAATTCTTGAGCCAACACTTAATGTTCTTGGTAAAATTAGTGGTGCTATATAAACAGCAAAAAAGTATACTAGACCACTTAATAATAAATAAACAATATTTCCTCTTTGTAACGAAATTCTCATAAGCCCTCCTCTTTAAATTTAATATTTTTAATTATATCATTATAACTTTACTAATACAATACATATATTAATAAAGCTTACCAATAAACCTTTTCTTATTCAAATATCACTGAAACTCATCTTACATTTTTTTAAAATTTTAAATTAATTAAATTTTTTCTTGAATGTTTTCACATAAAATGTTAGAATAAATATAAGAAAGCGAGTTGATGATGGTGAAAGTTCAACAAAAATCTTGGCATATTAATAATTACAATTCAATATAAAAAGATGAGTTTTTACTAATCAGGGTGGAACCGCGGAGATTATTCGTCCCTAGATATACTTCGGTATGTCTAGGGACTATTTATTTTAAGGAGGAATTTAACATGGAGAAGATTTTATCTTTGGCAAAAAATAGAGGATTTGTTTTTCAAGGATCAGAAATTTATGGTGGATTAGCAAACACTTGGGATTATGGTCCATTAGGAATCGAATTAAAAATAATATTAAAAAAGCTTGGTGGAAAAAATTCATTCAAGAATCACCTTATAACGTAGGACTAGATGCTGCAATATTTATGAATCCACGTACATGGGAAGCATCTGGACACGTAGGTAACTTTAGTGATCCAATGCTAGACTGTAAAGTATGTAAATCACGTTTACGTGCTGATAAATTAATTGAAGAATACTACTTCAACGAAAAAAATGAAGATATTATTGTAGATGGTTTACCTTTTGAAGAGTTAGAAGCTATTATCGAAAGAGAAAATATCAAATGTCCAGAATGTGGTGGTCATGATTTTACTAATATCCGTCAATTTAACCTTATGTTCAAAACAAACCAAGGTGTTGTAGAAAATTCTACAAGTGTAGTTTATCTAAGACCTGAAACAGCACAAGGTATTTTCGTTAACTTTAAAAATGTTCAACGTAGTATGCGTAAAAAATTACCATTTGGTATTGGACAAATTGGTAAATCATTCCGTAATGAGATTACACCAGGTAACTTTATTTTCAGAACAAGAGAATTCGAACAAATGGAATTAGAGTTCTTCTGTGAACCTGGTACAGAATTAGAATGGCATAAAATATGGAAAGATAACTGCGAAAACTGGTTATTAAATTTAGGTATGACTAAAGAAAATATCCGTCTACGTGACCATGAAAAAGAAGAGTTATCTCACTATTCTAACGCTACAACTGATATCGAATTTAGGTTCCCATTTGGTTGGGGTGAACTATGGGGGATTGCTTCAAGAACTGATTATGACTTAAAACAACATATGCAACACTCTGGTCAAGATTTAACATACCAAAACCTACAAACAAATGAGAAATTTATTCCATATTGTATCGAACCATCTGTAGGTGTTGACCGTGTTCTTTTAGCATTTTTATGTGATGCATACAATGAAGAAGAAGTTGGTGAAGGTGATACTCGTACAGTATTAAAATTCCACCCTGCTATTGCTCCTTATAAAGCAGCAATACTACCACTTTCTAAAAAATTAAGTGAGCAAGCTACTAAAGTATATCAAGAACTAGCTCAAGACTTTATGGTAGATTTTGATGAAACTGGATCTATCGGTAAACGTTACAGAAGACAAGACGAAGTTGGTACTCCTTTCTGCATTACTTATGATTTTCGAATCAGAAAATGATGGTATGGTTACAGTTCGTGATAGAGATTCTATGGAACAAGTACGTATGCCTATTTCAGAACTTAAACAATATCTAACAGAAAAAACAAAATTCTATATTAAAATACCGATAAGCATTAACCACTTATCGGTATTTTTGTCTTTAAAATTTAGTTTTATTTTACTAAATCACTTTGTAAGTAAGCATCTACCATTCTGTGTGTAGCTTCTACTGAATCTAAATGTGTTCTTTCATATGAATGACTAGATTCAATTCCTGCCCCAAGAAGAGCATGTTTAACTTCAGCTCCAGCGCTCATAGCTGCAGAAGCATCACTACCGTAGTATGGATAAATGTCCAATTTATAAGGGATTTCTTTTTCGTTAGCTAATTTAACTAAATGTTGACGAAATTCATAATGATATGGTCCTGTAGCATCTTTAACGCAGATTGAAACAGTGTATTCATCGGTTTGTTGATCATCTCCCATTGCTCCCATATCAACAGCTAGATATTCAACTGTTTCTTTCTGGAATACTAGAATTAGCCCCGTGTCCTACTTCTTCAAAACAACTGAACATAAAATGAGTAGTATAAGGTAACTGAATATTTGCTTCTTTATATTTTCTTAATAAATCTAATAAAATTGCCGCACTAACTTTATCATCTAAAAATCTACTTTTAATAAAACCAGTTTCAGTTATAATAGTTCTAGGATCAAAACTTATAAAGTCACCTACATCTATTCCTAATGCACGTGTTTCTTCAGCATTTGTAACTTTTTCATCTAATCTAACTTCCATATTATCTTCGGTACGCTCAACAGTGCCTGCATCTTTATAAACATGCGTACTAGTTTGATGTACTAGAATTGTTCCAGATACTTTTTTTCCATTACTTGCAATATGTACTTCACAGTTTTCCCCTTCTATCATATTCCATGGGAAACCACCAACTTTAGCTAGTTTCAATCTACCATCATCTTTAATTGCTCTAACCATTGCTCCTAAAGTATCTACGTGCGCTGTAACGACACGATGCTTAGTATTATCCTTACCTTCAACAGTTATATTTACTCCACCTTTATTAGCTCTTACTGCTTTGTAACCTAGTTTTTCAACCTCTTCTACTAAATAATCTCCAATTTCTTTAGTATATCCAGTAGGAGAAACTATACTAGTTAATTTTTTTAAATAATTAATTGTCTCTTTCATAAAGAAACCCCCTTGAAAATATATTTATTAATTTTTAAAAAAAGACCCATGCAAAGCATGAGTCTTAATATTGCGTAGTTATTATGCTTTGTTTCTTGAACCAAAAATATCAATTTTTGAATGAACCATAGCTTTAATTGCTTCATATCCAGGGTTTAATAATTTACGAGGATCGAATCCTTTAGGTTTAAGATCTCCACCTTCTTCAATATATTTTCTTGTAGCTTCAGCAAATGCTAATTGACATTCAGTATTAACATTAACTTTAGATACTCCTAGAGAGATAGCTTTTTGGATTTGATCAGTTGGAATACCTGAACCACCGTGTAATACTAATGGAATACCACCAGTTACTTTTGAAATGTTTTCTAATGTTTCAAAGCTTAATCCAGCCCAGTTTTCTGGGTATTTACCGTGAATGTTACCAATTCCAGCTGCAAGGAAGTCAATTCCTAATTCAGCCATTGTTTTACATTCTTGAGGATCAGCTAATTCACCACTACCGATTACTCCGTCTTCTTCTCCACCAATTGAACCTACTTCACACTCGATTGAGATTCCTTTTTCGTGAGCTAAAGCAATCATTTCTTTTGATTTTTCAATGTTTTCTTCAAATGGATAGTGAGATCCATCAAACATTACTGAACTAAATCCAGCTTCGATAGCTTTTTTAGTCCCTTCATAAGAACCGTGGTCTAAGTGTAGTGCTACAGGAACTGTAATTCCCATTTCTTCAACCATAGCTTTAACCATAGCAGCAACAGTTTTGAAGCCAGTCATATATTTAGCAGCCCCTTCACTTACTCCTAAGATTACTGGACTTTTTGCTTCTTCACAAGCTGCTAAAATAGCTTTTGTCCATTCTAAGTTGTTGATGTTGAAAATGCCCTACTGCATATCCTTCTTTTCTTGCTTTTACAAGCATGTCTTTTGCTGGTACTAATACCATGTTATTGTCCTCCTTAAATAACTACTTACTATATATTATGATACTATATTTTTGAGAAAAAATAAACCTTTTTCTATAATATTTTTCAATTCAGTGTATTATTTATCTAATTTTGCCATAGTATCTACCATATATGAAGGTATTTCTGTCTCAAAATAAAGATGTTCCCCAGTAATAGGGTGATTGAATTCAATACTCTTAGAATGCAATGATTGTCCATTAGTATTTAGTGTTTTTCTTGGTCCATATACTGGATCTCCAACTAATGGATGATTAATATATTTCATATGTACTCTAATTTGATGTGTTCTTCCTGTTTCTAATTCACATTCAATTAGAGTATATTTCTCAAATCTATCGATAACTTTAAAATGTGTAATAGATGGTTTTCCTTCATCAATTACTGCCATTTCTTTTCTTTCTTTTGGATTTCTTGCAATTGGAGCATCTATAGTTCCATAATCATGTTTTATACTACCATGAACTAACGCATAATATTTTCTCTTAACCTCTTTATTAGCAATCATTTCTGATAATTTCACATGAGCTTTATCATTTTTAGCGACTATTAATAATCCTGAAGTATCTTTATCGATTCTATGGACAATTCCAGGTCTAATAGTACCATTTATACTTGAAAGTTCACAATGATATAACAGAGCGTTTACCAATGTTCCATCTTTGTGACCAGCTGATGGATGCACAACCATACCTTTTGGTTTATTCACAATTAATAAATCATTATCTTCATAGACAATATCAACTGGTATATCTTGCTTAACTACATCTAATTCTTCAGGTTCTTTATAATCTATCGTAATAACATTTGATTCTTTTAACTTATAATTAGTTTTAACTGTATTTCCATCTACTTTTATATAACCTTCTGATATTAAATTTTGAATATTTGTTCTTGATAAATCAGAAAGCTCATTTTGTAAAAATTTATCGATTCTCTCACTTTTTGGTGAAGCATAAATAATTTCTTTCGTTTCCATTACTTCCTCCTTTGTTTTACTATATAATCTTATCTGAAATTAGTTGAAAAGTAAACTAATAAGAAAAAAATAAGAGTATATCAATAAAATTCAAGTTAATTTTATATGATAAACTCTTAGTTATTTTAGTATATTATTTTTTAGCTTGTTTTCTAGCTTGTTGTTGAGCTTTTTGCATATTGCTCATTACTTGGTTAATTTTCTTACGAGATGGTTTTTGTCCCATTTGGCTCATCATACTCATTACCATTTCTTCATTAATTTGAGGATTTTTTTCCATATAGTTCATAAAATTACGTCTTGCAAGATAGAACCCTCCTACAACACCAAGTAGTAAACATACTGCCCCTACTAAAATCGTAATTGTTGTTGCACTCATAGTCTATTTTCCTTTCTTCTTAGGAGTTATGTCTTCTCCATCTTCATTTATTACTTTTGTATTTTCTAATATGTTTCTCATATTAGCTTTAAAGTTTTGCAAATATAATTGTCTATATTTTGCTAATTCTTCAGATTCTTCTGAAGTTAATTCTCTTTCTTTTTTTAAAGCATTCAAAGTATTAATTTTTCAATAATTTCTTTCATTTCCATAATATTATACACTCATTAATTCATCTTGTTTTTCTTTAGTTACTTTATCAATTTCAGCAACATATTTATCTGTAGCTTTTTGAATATCATCTGAATATCCTTTTAGGTCATCTTCAGTAATTTGAGATGCTTTTTCTAATTTTTTCATTGAATCCATAGCATCACGACGAACGTTTCTTACAGCTACTTTTGCTCCTTCAGATTCTTTACCAACTAACTTAGCTAGTTCTTTTCTTCGTTCCTCTGTTAAAGCTGGGAATACTATTCTAATTACAGTTCCGTCATTGGCAGGATTTAAACCTAAATCTGATGCTTGGATAGCTTTTTCTATATCACCTAAAAGTGTTTTTTCATAAGGTGAAATTACTAGCATTTTAGGTTCTGGCACAGAAATTCCAGCAACTTGATTTATTGGAGTTGCAACTCCATAATAATCTACAGTTAATCTATCAAGAACAGATGCACTTGCTTTACCAGCTCTGATTGAAGCCAATTCACGACGTAAATTAGCAATTGCTTTTTCCATTCTTTCATTTAAGTTATTCATTATTTGCTCAGGCATAATTCAATACTCCTAATTTATCTTTATTTACTCAATAATTGTTCCTAAATTATCTTCAGAAACAACTTTTACAATGTTATCTGCATCATCTATAGAAAAGACAATAATTGGTAATTGATTATCCATACAGAATGTAATGGCCGTAGAGTCCATAATTGTTATTCCTTTATTCATTATATCCATATATGAAAGTTTATCATATTTAGTTGCAGATTTGTCTACTTTTGGATCTGCAGAATAAACACCATCTACACCATTTTTACCCATAAGGATAGCTTCAGCACCAATTTCTTTAGCTCTTAATGCTGCTGTAGTATCTGTAGAGAAATATGGATTCCCAATTCCTGCTGCAAAAATTACAACACGTCCTTTTTCTAAATGTCTAATTGCACGTCTTCTAATATATGGTTCTGCCATAGCCTTCATTTCCACTGAAGTTAGAACCCTAGTAACTACATTTTTTTGTTCTAATGAATCTTGTAGAGCTAATGAGTTCATAACTGTTGCTAACATACCCATAGAATCTGCAGTGGCACGTTCCATACCTAGCTCTTCACCAGTTTTACCACGCCAAATATTTCCACCACCGACAACTATTGCAACTTCCACACCTTGTTCAACAACTTTCTTAATTTGAGATGTTATTTTTGTAACAACCTCAGAATCAATTCCGAATCCTTTTCCACCCGCAAGTGCTTCTCCACTAAGTTTAAATAAAACTCTTTTATATTTAGTAGCCATTTTTATCCTCCTATAAAATACAGACATAATTGCTTTAACTACTTTCTTAAAAAAGGGGTGGGTCAAAAAATCCTGATTTCATTAAATCTAATTTTGTCGACTCACCCCCGCAAGGTTTACTAGTTTTTCAATTTTGAAAATCAATAAACTACTGCGTCTATTTACCTATAAATAAACATTTGATTTTGGGAACCTCTGAGTAAGCCCCTTCTTTTCTATATATATTAGAAAAATTATTTACTAGAGTTAACTTGGCTCATTACTTCTTCAGCAAAGTTATCTTCTCTTTTCTCGATACCTTCACCAACTTCGTATCTTACGAATTTAGCAAGTTTTCCACCTTTTGATGCTACAAATTTTTCAACTGTTAAGCTATCATCTTTAACAAATTTTTGTTTTACAACTGTGATTTCTTCTAGGAATTTATTAATTCTACCAACGATCATTTTTTCAACGATATTAGCAGGTTTCCCTTCATTTAAAGCTTGCTCAGTTAATACTTTTTTCTCATGTTCAAGTACATCAGCAGGTACTTCACTTTCGTCTAAGTATCTAGGAGCTAAAGCTGCGATGTGCATTGCAACGTCTTTAGCTGCTTGTTCATCAGTGCTTCCTTCAACAAGAGTAAGAACTCCAATTCTTCCTCCCATATGAGAGTATGCCCCAAATGAATCTGCATCTGTTTTAGTAAGAACTTCAAATCTTCTTAATGAAAGTTTTTCACCGATTGTAGCAATACCTTCGTTGATTACTGCTTCAACAGTTCCACCTTCAGCTTGTACTTGAAGAGCTTCTTCTAAAGATTTAGGTTCAGCTGCTAAAATTGCATTTGCAACATTTTTTACTAAAGCAACGAATTTCTCGTTTTTAGCAACGAAGTCAGTTTCTGAGTTGATTTCTAAGATAACAGCTTTGTTACCTTTAACCTCGATGTATGAAAGACCTTCTGCAGCGATTCTGTCAGCTTTTTTAGCTGCTTTTGCGATACCATTTTCTCTTAGGTAATCGATTGCTGCTTCGATATTTCCATCTGTTTGTGTTAGTGCTTTTTTACAGTCCATCATACCAGCACCAGTACGTTCTCTTAATTCTTTTACCAAACTAGCTGTAATTTGTGCCATTTTGATTTGCCTCCGTTATTATATTATTTTTTTATTTAAAATTATTCTTCTGTTGCTTCTACTTCTTCAACAACTTCTTCAGCTTCTTCGATGTTACCTTCGTTGTAAGCTACGAATGCATCTGCCATTTTAGATGTTAATAATTTAACTGCACGAATAGCATCATCGTTTGCAGGAATTACGTAATCAACATCATCTGGATCACAGTTAGTATCTACGATACCTACTACAGGAATTCCTAATTTTTTAGCTTCTGCAATAGCATTGTGTTCTTTTTTAGGATCAACTACGAAAATTGCATCAGGCATTCCTTTCATATCTCTGATTCCACCTAAGAATTTGTTTAATTTATCGTATTCTTTTCTTAATTCGATAACTTCTTTTTTAGGAAGTACTTCGAATACTCCATCAGCTTCCATTTTTTCAATTTCAGCTATTCTATCAATACGACCTTTAATTGTTTTGTAGTTAGTTAAAGTTCCACCTAACCAACGGTGATTAATGTAGTATTGACCACTTCTTTCAGCTTCTTCTTTAATAGCATCTTGTGCTTGTTTTTTAGTACCTACGAATAACATTTTTCCGCCTTGATCAGCAACTGATTTTACGAATTCGTATGCTTCATCTACTTTCTTAACTGTTTTTTGTAAGTCGATAATGTAGATACCGTTTCTTTCTGTGAAGATGTATTTATCCATTTTAGGGTTCCATCTTCTTGTTTGGTGTCCGAAGTGTACACCAGCTTCTAATAATTGTTTCATTGAAATAACTGCCATAAGTTATTTTCCTCCTTGGTTTTTTCCTCCGACATTCTCTAAGACTACTGCAAACATAAATGCACCGAGCAGCTACTCAAATGTCGTGTGTTTTATTTTTTGTTGATTTTTATTCAACTTTATTAATTATAAAGCATTAGCAAGTAAAAATCAAGAGTTTTATAGTGTTTTTACTAATAAATTATTGTATTGTTAAACTCTATTCTATAATTTTCTAGAACATCATACTCATTAATCAAAATAATTTCGATTAAGTTATTGATTTTTAATCAGTTTAGTATTATAATTTAGTAGACCGTAATTATTACGAAATAAAGGAGGATATATTTTTATGAATAAATTATTCAAATTACTTGCAGTATTTGCCGCTTTTACTCTTGTATTAGTTGGTTGCTCAAGTAAATCTAATTCTAACAACTCATCTTCTGGTGAAAAAATTAAGATTGTAGCATCTGTTAACTTTTACGCAGAAGTTGCAAAAAGTATCGCAGGAGACAAAGCAGAAGTTTCATCTATTATTAGTTCTTCTTCTGTAGATCCACACGACTTCGAACCTACAGCTCAAGATGCTAAAAAAGTTTCTGACTCAACTATTGCTATTTTAAATGGTGGTGGTTATGATTCTTGGTTTGAAAAACTTACTGATAATAATAAAAATATCACAAAGATTGATGGTGCTAAATTACTTAATTTAAAAGATGGTGATAATGAGCATATCTGGTATAACCCAGAGGTCATGTCTAAAGTAGCTGATGAACTTACTAAAGTTCTTACTGAAAAAGATTCAGCAAATAAAGAGTTTTACGAAAAAAATAGAGATAGCTACAAAAAAGAACTATCAAAAGTAACTGATAAAATTAAATCATTAAAAGAAAAAGCAAAATGGTAAACAGGTATTAACTACTGAGCCAGTATTTGAATACGCTGTTGATTCACTTGGCTTCAAAACATCAGATGAAGTAAAAAAATTGGCACAAGCTACTGAAGAAGGAAATGACCCTTCTCCTCAAGATTTAAAAAATATTCAAGAACAAATTAAATCTAAAAAAATCTCATTAGTTATTAATAATGTCCAAACAACTAATAAAACAATTGAAGGTCTAATTACACTTGCAGAGGAAAATAAAGTACCTATACTAAATGTAACTGAAACTCAACCAGACGGAAAAACATATATTGAATGGATGCTAGATCAATATAATAGACTTGAAGAAATCTTAAATGGTGGTTCAGGAGAAAAAGCATATCATGTTGAAGGTGCTGAGGAAGAACACAGCCACTCACACGAAGGTCACTCTCACTCTCATGAAGGACACGATCATAACGATAATGATAAAGATAAAAAAGAAGATGAAAAAAAATAGTCTTCACATCTAGCAAATATGTAGTATAATATAAAGAAGAGATTCTAAATCGTATCTCTTCTTTTTTAGCACATAAAATGTTATTATATTTAATTACTAATATAATATAGCAAATCTATAACATAGGAGTATTTATGACTAAATTAAACATAAAAAACCTCTCATATCATATTGGAGAGAAAATAATATTAGATAATATTTCCTTTAGCTGCGATTCTGGAGAAGTAATTGCAATAGTTGGAAAGAATGGTGTTGGAAAAACAACATTACTTAATAATATATTAGAAAATATAAATAAAACTGAAAATATTCAACTTAATGAAAAAGCTAATTTTGGTTATGTTCCTCAGTTTCGACAAATTGACGAAGAATTACCTTTATCAGTCGAAGATTTTGTTGCTCTTCCCCTATCAAATAAGATAGTCCCTTGGCTTAGCAAAAAAGAAAAACAAAGAATTCAGGAAGTACTAGAATTAACAAATTCATTAAAACAAAAGAAAAAATCCATTGGTACTTTATCTGGTGGAGAAAAGACAGAGAGTATTTTTATCCCAAGCATTAGTAAATAAGCCAAATTTATTACTTTTAGATGAGTTTACTTCAAATCTTGATAAAACAAGTGAAGTTGAATGCATGTCATTAGTTCGTGATGTAACAAAAAGTGAAAATATTATTACTCTTTGTATAACTCATGAGCTTTCTTTAATAGATGAAAAATATGTCGATAAGATTCTGTATTTAGAAAACGATTGTTTTAAATTTATCAGTATTAAAGACTATAATAATGAAAAAGATAATCTAAAACTTTGTAAACATTATGTAGGAGATAACAGTTATGCTTAATTATGATTTTATGCAAAATGCATTTATAGCCGGAACAATAGTCTCTATTATGGCTGGCTATATAGGAGTATTTGTAATGGCAAGAAATATGTCATTTATTTCACACACACTATCGCACGTTGGTTTTGCTGGGTGCTGCATTTCGCAGTTTTCTTAGGGAATAAATCCTATATATGGGCTACTTATTTTTACAATAACAATGTCATATTTAGTAGGTCATCTTAGTGTGAAAAGCGTTCCGTAGAGAAGCAACTGTCAGTGTTATGTTAGGTATTTTCTTAGGCTTAGGTTTACTTTTCTTATCACTTACTCCTAAGAGTACAAGCTATGTAAACAGTATTTTATTTGGTAGTGTAGTTTCTATAACAAGAGATGATGTTAAGTTAATATTCATTTTAGCTTTAACAGTTATAATTTTACTTTCTATATTCTATAGAAAAATTAAATTTGATTCATTCGATTCAATTGGAGCTAAGGCACTTGGTTTAAATAGTAAATTAATATCAATATTCTTCTTGGTTCTATTGTCGGTAGCAACAAGTATTACAGTTCCTATAGTTGGCGCATTACTTATGTTTGTTTTACTTACTGTTCCAGCAAGTGCGGCTAGATATTTAACTAATAAGGTTGGATATATGATAGCAATTTCTATTTCATTTGCACTTATTGGTACATGGGCAGGTATTGCATTATCTTATTATACCTCTCTGCCCACTACATTCTTTATTGCCAGTATTGAAGGACTATTCTATTTTATCAGTTTAGGATATTTTAATCTTAAGAAATAAAAAACAATCTTGAACAAATTGTTCAAGATTGTTTTTTTTTAATTTGCTTTTACAGAATTTCTAATTCTTTCATAAGCTCCAGGCTCAACTTTATCAAGAGCATTTCTTATAATTTCTAAAGTCTTATTATATCTATATTCTCTATAATACTGCTCAGCTACTGTTAACTGTTGATGGAACTCAATATTATCTTTTCTATATCTATTTGCATATCTTATTAATTTTTCAATTAACTCGATATCAGTAAGTATATTATTAACTTCTGACTCATAAATTTCTAAAGACTCCTCAGCCTCTGCTACTGATCGTTTAAGTAAATCAATATTTATTGGCTCTTTTTTTAGTTCTTCTAGAGCATATCTATAACTATCAGTTACATCTTTATATAAAACTATAAATCTATCACTGAATCCTGGTACTCTAGAGTTATCAAGTTTTCTCTTAATAACTTCTTTTTCTTGATTGATGTAAATCAATTTCTCACGAGCAATACTCTCTTCTTCACGTAAGCTCTTCAAGTATCTAGAATAATTAGTTTGGTCTTCTTCGATTTTTTCTAAATCTTCACCTAAATGCTGAACTTTTTCTTTTAAATCTTTATAATTTAATTTTGGTTGATTATTAATATAAACATCAATATCATGTTTTATATCTAATAGATTACTCAACTGATCATAATATGTAGCGACCATCTCTTCATCTTTTTGATAAATTTGGTATCTATTTTTTTATTTCTTGAATATTATTATATAAAGCTTCATTTAATTTATCTTGTAGGTCTAATTTATTTGATACTTCTCTATAATTTTTCTTCAATATATTTTTTTATATTCTAGTTCTTTTTTTCAGATCACCAGAAATTTCATCAAGAACATCGTAAATACCATCTAAGATACTTTCTATAGAATCAATATCTCCAACTTTAACTTTTTCACGAGCATCATTAAGTTGCCATATACTATTTTCAATTTTACCAGTAATATCTAAATGAGATAATTTAAATCCTTTTTTCTCCATATCTTCAACTTTAAGTCTTAAAGTTTGAATTTGTGCTGGGCAAGTTTTTTCAATTTCTTTTAGTAGTTCTGGTAGTACTTCCATACGCTCTTTAAGATCGTAGATTGATTCTTTGATAGCATTAATTTTCTCTTGAGCTTCTATATACTTACCAGTTGAAGTAAGAACTTTAAACTCTTCTAATTGTGGAGCAAGATTTTTGATATTAGTCTCAAATTGCTCTGCAGCAGTACCATATTGATGTCTTTTAGCAAGTAACTCACGATTTAGTTCTTTGTACTCTACAACTATTTCTTCGTAAGTTTCTTTATTGCTAGGTTCTACCTCTTTTAATTCTTTAATTTCTCTTCTGATGCTAGCAATTCTATCTTTTATTGAAGCGATCAACTCACCACTATTCATAATTACTTCATCTGCACGTTTAAAATTAAATTTATCTATATAACTTTCTGCATTATATAAATCACGATCTAGTTCTTCAATATCAATGCTTTGAATTTCATACCATTCGCTTTCCCATCTTGCATAAAGCTTTTCAGCTTTCCCAGCAATTTCTAAAGCTTTCACTTTTTTCAAATCATCAGATAGTGTTTCTCTTTCTAGTTCGTCTTTCATAACTAAAAGAGGGTATAAGTCTTGTTTTTTTCTGTTTCTTAAAATGAATAGTGCGACTATCCCACCAAGAATCAGAATACACACAAATAAAAATATATATGTCATATATCTTCCCCCTGAACTTTTTTTATTAAATTTTTTTATCTTTATTAATACAATAAACCTAACAAAAATTATACCATTTTTAATAGAAAAAACAAAGTATTTCAAACATTTTTTTCAATTTTTTTCTATTTTTAGCTTATTTTATAGTAATTTAGAGTTTATTGTTATCTCTTTTGTATTTTTTTTCCATTTTTCATTACATTATAGTATTATATTCTTTTTTTTACTTTTTACTTTATTTTTTTTTATTAATATGGGAAAATAGAATAAAATATTTACGGAGGAACACTAATGAATATTTTAGAAAATAAGTCTTTATTTATAGAACAAGCTACTTCATTAGTAAGTGGCGAAGAAAATCTTGTTACTAACTTATCTAATCTATCTGCCTTATATAAAGAGTATTTACCGAATACAAACTGGGTTGGATTTATCTAGTAGATAATAAAAACAATAACCTTGTACTTGGTCCATTTCAAGGTAAAGTTGCTTGCACTCGAATACCATTCAATAAAGGTGTCTGCGGTCATTGTTACACTACTGCACAAACAACTTACGTAGAAGATGTTCATAAATTTCCTGGCCATATAGCTTGTGATAGTGCAACAAATAGTGAACTTGTTATTCCAATTATCCAAGACTCTAAAGTCGTTGCACTTTTAGATATTGATTCTATTGAATTTGACAGATTTACTAATGACGAAGTAAATGCTTTTAGTGAAGTAACAAAAAGTATTTTTAATAAAATAATATTTTAGTAATGAATTAAGAGGTAAGCATATAACTTACCTCTTTTTTTTAGTCTATAATTCCTTTAAATTTAAGATAGTTTTCATAATCCATCTCTTTATTTATTGCACCTTCCGGAGTTAATTCAATAACTCTATTAGCTATTGTTTGAATAAACTCATAGTCATGAGATGTAAAGAATACAGATCCTTTAAATGCGATAATACCTTCATTGACCGCAGTTATAGATTCTAAGTCAAGATGGTTGGTAGGTTCATCTAATAATATAACATTAGCTTTTGATAACATCATTTTTGATAGCATACAACGCATTTTTTCTCCCCCAGAAAGAACATGAGCGCGTTTAAGAGCTTCTTCTCCGGAGAATAACATTCTTCCTAAGAAAGATCGTAAATATGCTTCTGATTCTTCTTCAGGAGATGCGTATTGTCTTAACCATTCTACTAATGTTAGTTTTAATCCTTCGAAGTATTCAGAATTATCTTTAGGCATATAACTTCTTGATGTTGTTATACCCCATTTTACAGTTCCACTATCTGGTTCCATTTCCCCAGCAAGAATTTTAAGTAATGTTGTTTTTGCTACTTCATCACCTAGTAAAATTACTTTATCATTTGGATTAACTGTAAAGCTTACATTACTTAGAACTTCTTTACCTTCTATAACTTTAGTTAAACCATCAACAATAAGTAAGTCATTTCCAATTTCACGATCTGGTGTGAAACGAACATATGGATAACGTCTACTACTTGGTTTAATATCATCTAGAGTAATCTTATCAAGCATTTTCTTTCTACTAGTTGCTTGTTTAGATTTAGATGCATTAGCAGAGAAACGAGCGATAAATTCTTGTAATTCTTTGATTTTTTCTTCTTTTTTCTTATTAGAATCTTCAGCCATACGACGTGCTAATTGACTTGATTGATACCAGAAATCATAGTTCCCTACATAAAGTTGAATTTTCCCAAAATCTAAATCACAAATATGTGTACATATATTATTTAAGAAATGACGATCGTGACTGACAACAATAACTGTATTCTCAAAGTTTATTAAAAACTCTTCTAACCATTTAATTGCACTAATATCTAGTCCGTTAGTAGGCTCGTCTAGAAGTAATACGTCAGGATTACCAAATAATGCTTGTGCTAGTAAAACTTTAACTTTTATCGCATTATCTAATTCTCCCATTAACATATCATGATATTCAACTGAAATACCTAAACCTTCTAATAGTTGAGCTGCATCACTTTCTGCACTCCATCCATCCATTTCTGCAAATTCACCTTCTAGTTCAGCAGCAAGGATACCATCCTCTTCAGTGAATGGATCTTTCATATAAATTTCATTTTTACGGTTCATAACATCCCATAAACGTTCATGTCCCATCATAACAACATCAATAACTCTATTTTCTTCATACGCGAAATGGTTTTGACGAAGTACTGCAAGTCTTTCACCTTTACCAAGTGATACATGCCCTTGTTGTGAATCTAATTCACCAGATAAAAGTTTTAAAAATGTTGTTTTTCCTGCACCATTAGCTCCAATTAGACCATAACAGTTTCCATTTGTAAACTTAATATTTACATCTTCAAATAACTTTCTATCTGCAAATCGTAAACCTAAATTTGTTACTTGTAACATTCTTCTCTCCTCTAAAATTTATTACATAAAAGATAATGGAATACTTCAGTATAAAAGCCTGAGATTTTAAAAAATCTCAAACTTTTAAATTTTATTCCTCTTCTTTTTTACTTACACTAGCAATTAAACTTTCAATGTGTAGTGCATATTCAGCAGTAGTATCATACTGAAAAATAAGTTCCGGAAATTTTCTAATTTTAATTTTTTTTGCTACTTCCGATTTAACAAATCCTTTAATTTTCTTAAATGATTCTTTTGTTCTTTCTTTTTCTTTCTCTCCACCTAAAACAGTGTAAAATACTTTTGCTTGTGAGTAATCCCCTGTCAAAGCTACTTCTGTTACAGTAACAAATCCTAAATCATGATTTTTTACTTTAGTAGCTAGTACATATGTAATTTCTTTTTTGATTTGTTCTGCAAGTCTATTAACTCTTAATTCTGACATAAAGTTTACCTCCTATTTTTTTACTTCTTCCATGATGTATACTTCGAAGACATCTCCTTCTTTAATATCATTGAAGTTTTCAACAGTCATACCACATTCATAACCACTTTGTACTTCTTTTAACATCATCTTTAAATCTTCTTAATGTATCGATTTCACCTTCGTAAATAACAACACTATCACGAATTACACGTACTTTTCCATCACGAGAAACTTTACCTTCAGTAACGTATGCACCTGCAATTGTACCAATTTTGAAACTTTGTATACTTGACGTACTTCAGCAAGACCAATTACTTTTTCTACAAATTCAGGGTCTAGTAAACCAGTCATAGCAGCTTCAATTTCTTCAATAACTTTATAAATTATACTGTGTAGACGAATATCTACTTGTTCTGTTTGAGCCATTTGTTTAGCATTACCATCTGGACGAACATTAAATCCGATTACCACTGCATTAGATGCTACAGCTAAAGTAATATCTGATTCGTTAATTGCTCCAACACCAGTGTGAATAATACGTACATTTACACCTTCTACATCAATCTTAGCTAAAGACATAGCTAATGCTTCTACAGAGCCTTGAACATCGGCTTTAATGATAATGTTTAAATCTTTCATTTCACCTTGTTTCATTTGTTCAAATAAAGTATCTAAAGATACAGCAGAGCTTGCTTGACGAGTTGTTTCAATATATTGTTGTTGACGTTTTTCACCAATTTGACGAGCTGTTTTTTCATCACCAAATACTACGAATCTGTCTCCCGCATTAGGAACATCTTGTAGCCCTGTAATCTCAACTGGTGTAGATGGTTTAGCTACATTAATATTTTTATTACGATCGTTAATCATAGCACGTACACGTCCAAATGTATTACCTACAACTAATGGATCACCCACATTTAAAGTACCATTTTGTACTAATAATGTCGCAACTGCTCCACGCCCTTTATCAAGTTTTGCTTCAATTACTGTACCTAATGCTAAACGATTTGGATTAGCTTTAAGTTCTTGCATTTCTGTTACTAGAAGGATATTTTCTAATAATTCATCAATACCTTCACCTTTTAATGCTGAGATAGGTACGAAGATAGTATCTCCACCCCACTCTTCAGAAATTAAACCATACTCTACTAATTCATTCATAACACGATCTGGATTAGCTTGAGGTTTATCCATTTTATTTACTGCAACGATAATTGGAACTTCCGCAGCTTTAGCATGGTTGATTGCTTCTATAGTTTGAGGCATTACACCATCATCTGCAGCAACTACTAAAATAGTTACGTCAGTAATTTTTGCTCCACGAGCACGCATAGTAGTAAACGCGGCGTGTCCAGGTGTATCTAAGAATGTTATTTTCTTATCTTTAGCACGAACTTGATAAGCACCGATATGTTGAGTAATACCACCTGCTTCTCCTGCTGTAACACGTGTATTTCTTATTGTATCTAAAAGAGTTGTTTTCCCATGGTCAACGTGACCCATTATAGTAACAATTGGAGCTCTTTCTTTAAGATCTTTATCTTGATCTTCAACCTCAAAGTATAAATCTAAATCTTCCTTATTGATTTCAACTTCTTCTTGAATTTCTTTTCCATAGTCCATAGCAATTAATTCTATTTGCTCTAAAGTAAGAGATTGATTAATATTTGCCATGATTTTTAATTCCATAAACAACTTTTTAATTAATTCAGTAGAACTTACTGATAAAACTTCAGAAAGTTCACCAACAGTCATACCATCTTTAACTAAAATTGTATCTTCAGATATAGTTTCTTCTGTTGGAGCTTCAATGATAGCAGGTTGTTGTTTATGTGATTTTTTATTTTTCTCTTTTTTACTTTTTTTCTTTTTTTAGCTTTTTTATTATCATTTTTTTGGCTGATTATTTTCAGTCTTATTATTTTTATTATTTTCCTTTTTGGTTGTTCTTTTTTTACTTTTTGAAAGACACTATCCAGTTTTGCTAACCCCTCTTCTGTTAACATTGACATATGATTGGATACTTCAATCTCTGCATCTTTTAAAACTGAAATAATATCTTTTGACTGTTTACCAATTTCTTTAGCATATTCATACACTCTGACTTTTTTCATTATTGTCTTCCTCCTTCTTCTATTAATTGTTTAAATTTCTTTATAAATCCACTATCAGTTATTCCAACTGCAACACGATTATCTCTACCTATAGCAATACTAATATTTTCAATATTTGAAAACTCAATATGCTCTACTCCATAAAAATTAGACTTATCTTCTAATTTTTTCTTTGTATTAACTCCGCAGTCCTCAGCAATAACTAATAATTTGATCTTCTTATTTTTTAAATTTTTTATTATTAAATCTTCACCTGTAATAAGTTTTCCTGCTCGCTGCATTAAACCTAATAAATTATATACTTTAATCATTATTTTTGTGGTATAGACTTTCTATATATTAATCTTATAACTTCGTTATAGATAGGTTCCATAACTTCTGGAGAAGCACCGAAAAATTTTTCTAATTGTTTCTTTTCTTGAGCAGCCTTAACAACTTCTAAATCAGTAACAACATATGCACCTCTACCAGCTTTTTTTCCTGTAGGATCAACTGAAATTTCCCCTTCTTTATTTTTTACAATTCTCAACAAATCTTTTTTGGGAAACATTTCATTAGTTAAAATACATCTTCTTGTTGGTATTTTTCTTTTTTTCATATTAACACCTCACTATTCTGCAGCTTTTATATCGATTTTCCAACCTGTTAATTTTGCAGCTAGACGTACGTTTTGTCCTTTTTTACCAATTGCTAATGAAAGTTGATCATCCTTAACTTTTACATTAGCAATTTTTTCTTCTTCATCAATATTGATTTCTTCTACTTTTGCAGGTGCTAATGCATTTGTAATAAATTTTACTGGGTCCGCATCCCATGTTATGATGTCAATTTTTTCACCATTCAGTTCAGATACAATACGGTTTACTCGATCACCTTTATTACCTACACAAGCTCCTACCGGATCAATATTTTTATCTTCAGAGTACACAGCTATTTTAGTTCTATCTCCTGCTTCTCTAGAAACGCTCTTGATTTCCACTACACCATTATAAATTTCTGGTACTTCAATCTCAAACAATCTTCTAATAAATTCTGGATGTGATCTTGAAGCTAATACGTGCGGTTTACTTCCACGACTTGGATTATCGACTTTTGCAATATAAACTTTAATTGGTGTTTGAGGAACATACTCTTCACCAGGAACGCGCTCATTTTCACCTAAAATAGCTTCTATTTTTCCAAGTTTAACATATACATATCTTGTATCAATTCTATCAACTGTACCAGAAAGAATTTCTCCTTCATATTCGCTATATTCTTTAAATAGAATCTCTTTTTCTGCTTCTCGTAATCTTTGAAGTAATGCTTGTTTTGCAGCTTGAGCACCTACACGACCAAAATCACTTGGAAGGTCCTCTTCTTCATAAATATCTCCTACTTCATACGCAGGATTTATTTTTAATGCATCTTCTAAAGCGAATTCAATTCTATCATCGTATACTTCTTCTACTACATCTTTTCTTATAATAAATTTATAATCACCTGTAGCTCTATTGAAATCAACCCTTACATTTTTAGCAGCATTAAAATTCTTTTTATATGCTGAAAGTAGTGCTAATTCAATAGCTTCTACTAGTATATCTTCTGCAATTCCTTTTTCTTTTTCAATTAATTTTATTGCTTTAAGCAAATCCTTGCTCATCTCTGTTATCTCCTTTTATTCTAAAATTTTACAGCTAATCTTATCTTAGCAATTTTTTCATATTTAACTACTGATTTTTTTACTCTAGCTTTATCTTTATATTCTATAGTTATCTCATCTCCATCAACAGATAGAATATCACCATAAAATTCTTTTTGATTATCAATCTTTTCATATGTTTTTATATACACATGTTTACCAACAGAATTACTAACTTCTTCTAAATCTCTAAGATCTCTTTCAATACCGGGTGATGAAACTTCAAGATAGTATTTATCACTTATGAAATCCTCTTTATCTAATTCTTCAGCTAGTTTTTCACTTAATAAAACACAATCATCTAAGCTTAATCCACCATCTTTATCGAAGTAAACACGTAAAAAATAATCGCTACCTTCTTTTACGTACTCAACATCATAAAGTGAATAATTAGAGTCTTTAACTTGTTCTGTTGCTATTGATTTTACTTTTTGTACAATACTCATACAGCACCTCTATTTTTATTTTTTATTACAACATAAAAGAGCGGAGAACTTTTCAAAATTCACCACCCTTTCGGTAATTTATTTCAATGTAAATACATTATAACATACTAAAATAAAGAAATCAATTAATTACTCTTTATTAAGCACGAATAACTTCAATTTTGTATCCATCTGGATCTTTTACAAAATAATAACTTGGAGGGAATCCAGGTAATCCTTTTAGATCTGTTACATCGTATCCAGCTTCAACGTGTTTTTTATGTAGTTCTTCTAAGTTTTCTACAGAAATAGCAATGTGTCCATAACCATCTCCTAACTCATAAGCACCATGATCATAGTTATAAGTAAGCTCAAGTTCATAATTTGAACCAGGTAATGTAAGATATACTAAAGTAAATTTATACTCAGGAAAATCTCTTTCTCTACTTACTTCAAAATCAAAAGCTGATGTGTAAAACTCTACAGATTTTTTTAAATCAGCTACTCTATAACAAGTGTGTGCCATTGTTTGTGTCATGATAATCACCTCATAATTAATTTATTTTTTATAATATTGTCCAACCAAAACCTATAGCCCCTAACCCTAAATGAGTTGATATAACAGGACTAATAGCATCAATTTCTATAGCGATATCTGGATATTTATCCTCCAGATACTCTTTATCTCATGAGCTTTCTCTATAGCATCAACATGAAGAACACAGACATGAATATTTTCACCTTTATGTTCTTGATAAAATTCATCAAACAGCTCATACATTCTTAATACAACTTTTTTATAAGTACGAATTTTTTGGAAAGGTACAATTATCTTATCTTCAAAATGTAGTAATGGCTTAACTTGTAATAAACTCCCAACTAGAGCTTGTGCACCACTTAAGCGACCTCCACGTTGAAGATGTGATAAATCATCAGCCATAAAGTATGCTTTAGAAACTTTTTTCATTTCATTTAGTGCACTGATAATTTGTTTTGAATTCTTACCTTCTTTTATTAAGTTTGCAGCTTTTATAGCGTACCAACCTTCTGGCTTACAAGATACTTCTGAGTCGAAAGGATGAACATTAATTCCATCAACCATTAATCCTGCGACAGTATAAGAAGAACATGCTCCACTAATTCCACTAGAAAGAGCAATAGCTATAACATCAGTATATCCTTCTTCTTTTAATTTTTCTAAGCAAGCAACAACTTCTCCTATAGCAGGTTGTGAAGTAGTTGGAAATGAATTATTAGTATCTCTTAGATATTCATAATATTTATCGGCAGTCATATCAATTATTTCTTTATAAGAATGATTATTGATAACTATATTTAAATAAACAGTTCTAATATCTAATTCTTTTTTTAATTCCTCAGATAAAAATGATGTAGAATCTATTAAAACAGCAATTTTTTCCACTCTTTTTCCTACTATCTATATCAATGATAGTTTTTCCTTTCTTAGAATTTTTCTATATTATATAGTTCTAGCTCAACTTTAGTTTCTCTTCCCATTAGTTCAATCATAACATCAGCTTTGAAATTGTTAGTATCTATATCTACAACTTTACCATCCATATCAACAAAAGGACCTGAAATAACACGTATATGATCACCTAACTCAATATCGATGTCAACTACACTAGATAGTCCCATTTGTTGTAAAATAAAGTTAATTTCTTCAGGAAGTAGTGGACTTGGTTTCGAACCTCCACCATGTGAGCCTACAAACCCTGTTACTCCCGGAGTATTACGTACTACGAACCAAGAATCATCAGTCATCACAAGTTCTACTAAAACATATCCAGGGAATGTTTTTCTATTTACTTCTTTTTTCTTTCCTGTTGGAGTAATAATAGTCTCTTTTTCTTCTGGAACAACGATTCTAAAAATCTTATCTTCCATATTTAAAGATTCTACCCTTTTTTCTAAATTATCTTTTACTTTATTCTCATATCCTGAATAAGTATGTATAACATACCATTCTTTATTTACTGTATCGCTCATAATAACCTCTCTTATCTACTAAAACGTCTAATCCCAGCAGTTATACCTAAATCAACTGCATAACAGAATAACATTAGTATTCCAACTACAACAATTACAATAACTGTTTTTCTAACAAGTTCATTAAAAGTTGGCCAACTTACTTTTCTCATTTCAGCAGCAACTTTACCTAGAAATTTGAACATTAACTGCACTCCTTTAATTTTTTTATCTCATTTTCATTTTATAAATTATACCACAGTCTAATTTATAAGTCTATAAATCTTAAAATAAATGCACATACTTGTACAATATACTATTGTATCATTTATTTAACCACATTTCAATTATATATCTCTAAAATTATGAGATAAAACCAAAACATCATTCTGATTTTATCTCATAGTTATTTTATAATATTAATAATTTTATTTTGTTAAATCGTAAGTTGCTGTAAGAGTATTTCTCATCAACATTGTAATTGTTAAAGGTCCAACTCCTCCAGGTACTGGAGAAATATGAGCTACTCTATCCAAGAATTTTTCTGTATTTACATCCCCTACTAGTTTCCCATCACTATAGTTATTACCCACATCAATAATAGTACAAGTTTCTTAACTTTTTCCTCACCTGTTAAGAAGTGCGGACTACCAACGCAGCTAACTATTATATCAGCTTGTTCTAATAGTTTATCAAGATCTTTTGTACGTGAATGTGCAGTAATTACTGTTGCATTATTTTGTAATAATAATGTAGAAATTGGTTTCCCAACAATATTACTACGTCCAATAACTAAAGCCAGCTTCCCTGAAATATCTTCACCAGTAGATTTGATCATTTCTAATATACCTAAAGGTGTACAAGGAATCAGTTTTGCTTCTCCAATAACTAATTTTCCAACATTAATAGGATGGAATCCATCAACATCTTTTTCTACAGATACTGCATTTAATACTTTTTCTGCATCTATATGTTTAGGTAAAGGTAATTGCACCAAAATACCATGGACATTTTTATCATCATTTAACTTTTCAATTTCTTCTAATAATTGCTCTGTAGTAATAAATTCATCTAGTTCTATCTTTAAAGAATTAATATTATTTTCTATACACGCCTTATGTTTTGAATTAACATAACTTCTTGACGCTTTATTATCACCTACTAAAACTACAGCCAAAGTTGGTGTTATTCCTTTTTCACGTAATTGAGATGCTTCGTTTTTAATCTCCTCACGTAATTTTTTAGCTAATTGTGTTCCACTTATTATCCCCATTTATTTCTTTGCTCCTAATTTTATCTTTGCTTTAGATTTATTCTCAGTTCCATTAAGTAATCTTTTAATATTAGATTTATGCATATATATTACAAAAATACACATTACAATCATTATCCATTTATCTATCCCTGATTCAAAAATTGATAAATAAACTATTGATGTTAAACATATTAAGATACTACCTAGTGAAACATAACCTGTTATAAACAATGTACTGAAAAAGATAGCTACTAGTATTAGACTTAAAGTAGGATATAAAAATATAAATACCCCTGAACCAGTAGCTACAGCTTTCCCACCTTTAAAATTTGCAAAGATAGGATAAACATGTCCTATCATCGCAAATGCTCCAAAAATCGAAAGATACTCAACTCTTCCTAAAACAAGAGACGGTAACATTGTTGCTATTATTCCTTTTGATATATCCAATACAAATACAATTACTCCTGCTTTTTTTCCAAGACATCTAAAAGTATTAGTTGTTCCAAGGTTTCCACTCCCCATAGTTCGGATATCAGTATTATAAAATATCTTCCCTACTAATAATGCAGGAGAAATAGATCCTATGAGGTACGCTATTACAATAAACAATATAATTTGCATAACCATTTTTTTGTCCTACCTTATGATTGCTCCGTACTCATCAAGTGCTTTAAGTACTTTTTCATGAACCTTAGTTACCTCTTCATCAGTTAAAGTTTTTTGTTTATCACTATATGTAATTGTTAGTGCAATAGATTTTTTCCCAACTAATAGCTCAGGTCCAACATATAGGTCAAACAACTCAATTTTAGTAATAAGCTTACTATTTATACTTTCAATCACATCATAAATATTTTGATATTCATCTGCTAAATCTACTAACATTGCTATGTCTCGTGTAATTTCTGGATATTTAGTAACTTCTTCATATTTAGGTTTAACTTTTGATTCAGAGATAACTTCGTCTAAGTTTATTTCAAATACATAAGTCTCATTTAAATCTTTATCTGATGCAACTACTGGATGAATTTCTCCAATAAATCCAATAAGTTTTTCCCCTAAATAAACTTCTGCTGTTCTTCCTGGGTGCATACCATCAATTTTTTTGCTTTTTTGTATGAAACTTTTTCATCTAATCCAAGTCTTTCAAAGATGACTTCTAAAGTAACCTTTTGCAGTATAAAAATCAATAACACTACTTTCATTTAACCATTTAGTACTGTTTTCTTCACCTGTTAATGCTCCACTTAGGTAAAGCGTTTCTTTTGGTTGAATATTATCATCACCACTACCAAAGAATACTCGTCCAATTTCTAATAGTTTTAAATCTTTTTGTTTTCTAGCTACATTGTATTGTACTGTATTTAATAATCCTGGAATTAAACTCTGACGTAGTGTTGAGTGTGTTTCAGTCATTGGCATCATTAATCTCACTTTATGATGATTATCAAGTGTATATTGAGTTGATTCCTCATCTGAAACTAAAGAATAATTAATTGTATCGTTAAATCCTAACCCAACATATACTTTTCTTAAATCACGAATAGCACGTTGAGAATATGTTAAACCACCTTTTGTAGTTTTAGAGAATTTAGGTAAAGTTGAAGCAAGATTATCATAACCATAGATACGAATTACTTCTTCAACTAAATCTTGTTTAATTGATATATCAGGTCGACGTGTAGGAATTTTAACAGTTAATTCTTCACCGTCTACTTCCACTGAAAAACTTAAACTTTCTAGAATAGAAGTTATTTCTTCAGTTGATAAGGTAATACCTAAGTAGTTGTTAATATAACTTGTACTAATAACTACTTCTTTTTCCTCTTCTTTATTTACAACACCTACTGATGCCTCGACAGTAGCATTAGGACATAATTCTAATATTAATTCCACAGCTCTTTGTATGGCTGCTTTTTGCATATTAGGATCAATACCTTTTTCGAACCTTGCAGAAGAATCACTTCTTAATCCATGAGCAGCTGATGTGCGACGTATACTAACAGGGTTGAAATACGCTGATTCTAAAATAATATTTTTTGTATTATTACTTACTTCTGTATTTTTTCCACCCATTACTCCACCTAATGCAATTGGTTTTGTTCCGTCAATAATTACTAAATCACTTTCTTGAAGTTTTCTTTCTTCTCCATCTAGGGTTTCTAATACTTCCCCTTCTTTTGCATTTCTTACTACAATACTATTTCCAACTAAATCTTTATCAAATGCATGCATTGGTTGACCAAATTCAAGCAGTACAAAATTCGTAATATCAACGATATTATTAATAGGACGAATACCTGAATTCATTAAACGTGTTTGAAGCCATAACGGAGAATCTTTAACTTCAATATTTTTAACTACTTGTCCTAAATAGTTTTTACATGAATCACTTTCAACTACTACTTTTAGTTCAGTATCAGAATAATTTTCTTCAACTTCACTATCAGCGAAAAGTAACTTTTTGATTATATAGAGCACCTAATTCATAGGCTAAACCTCTCATACTTAAAGAATCTGCTCTATTTGGAGTTATAGATAAATCTAGTATATAATCATTTAAACCTAATACTTCGACTGCATCTGCTCCAAGTTTTTGTTCACTTTCGAAGACATAGATTCCATCTTGATAGTTTTTAGGAACTACACTTTGATTTAACCCTAGTTCTTTTAGTGAACAAATCATACCTTGTGATTCTACTCCACGTAGCTTAGCTTTCTTAATTTTAATTCCAGGTAATGTAGCTCCAACTTTTGCTACTATTACATATTGACCAGCATCAACATTAGGAGCTCCACATACTATTTGTAATTTATCTTCTTCTCCAACATTAACAGTACATACATTTAGTTTCTCAGCATCAGGATGTGTTTTTCTTTAGTTTCAACATAACCTACTACCACATTAGAAATATTATCTGCTAAATATTCCACACCTTCAACTTCTATTCCACCACGAGTAATTTTCTCTGCTAAATCAGTAGCATTATCCTCTATATTCGTATATTGTTTTAACCAATTATAACTTACTAACATTGTTACCTCCTATTAATCGTTTCTATCACTATTAAATTGTTGCAAGAATCTAACGTCATTTGTATAGAAACTTCTTATATCGCTAATACCATATTTTAGCATAGCTACACGTTCTGGTCCCATTCCAAATGCAAATCCACTATATACTTCAGGATCAAAACCTGCCATTTTTAATACATTAGGGTGAACCATCCCTGCACCTAAAATTTCTAACCATTTAATATTTTCTTCGTCATCTTCATTTCCCCAAGAAACATCAACCTCTACTGATGGTTCAGTAAATGGGAAGAAACTTGGACGAAGACGAATTTTTTTATTTTCTCCAAATACAGCTTTAATAAAGTGCTCCAATGTCCCTTTTAAATCACTAAAAGTAATATTTTTATCAACAACTAATCCCTCAATTTGTGTAAATTGATGAGAGTGAGTTGCATCATCATTATCTCTACGGAATACTTTACCAGGACAAATTATTTTCACTGGTCCTTCACCGTTAGCTTTTAACATTTCGCGAGCTTGAACAGGTGATGTTTGTGTTCTCATAAGTAATTCATTAGTAATATAGAAAGAATCTTGCATATCACGAGCTGGATGATCCTTAGGTAAGTTTAACATTTCGAAGTTAAATTTATCTGTTTCAACTTCTGGTCCTTCTGCTACAGAGTATCCCATTGAAATAAAAATCTCTTCAATTTCTTCTATAATTTTATTTAATGGATTTACCCCACCCAGGCTTACTTTTCTACTAGGTAATGTAACATCTATTTCTTCACTAGCTAATTTTCTTTCTAATGCTGCTTTTGCTAGTTCCGCTCTTTTCTCCTCTAAGCTATCGTTAATAAATGTTTTTACCTCATTTACTAATTTACCGAAGCTAGGTCTTTCTTCAGGAGAAAGGTCACGCGCACCTTTCATAATATCAGTAAGAGCACCTTTTTTACCTAAAAATTTAACTCTTAAATCATAAAGCTCTTTTTCATCTTTTACTTCTTTTACTAATTTAAGATATTCTTCTCTAATTTTTTCTAAAGACATAAAATCCTCCTTAATTTATATATTATAATATTCTTTTGTGATTATAAGTACTTTTAATTATCCAAAATAAAAAGCCCCTAAAGAACATAAAGTTCTTAGGGACGAATCAATCGTGGTACCACCCAGCTTCAAAGCATACGCTTCCTCAAAACAAAATACACATTTTGTTAGTTTAATAACGGGTACTACCCGATTGTACTCATATTACACTCATACAATTACTCATAAGCTGAAAATATATAGCTAGTTAATACAACTCTCTCAGTCAAAAAGTTGCTCCCTGTTAAAAACCATCAATATACCGTCTTAATCATCGTTTTTAAAAATTATATCTTAAAATAATAATATAAAACACGCATAATGTCAACTATTATACGATATTTAATAATAAATCTAGCCTAAATAAAAATACACTCTCAAGTAATTGAGAGTGTTATTTTATTATTTTGTATATTCTTCTACTAATTCAAGAACTTCTTCAGTTGTAGAGCACATAATTGCTTTATCAACTAATTCCTTCATTTTTTCTAGTGATAAGTTTTTAATTTGGCTACGAGCTTGTAAAATTGAAGTAGCTGACATAGAAAACTCATCAAGTCCCATACCTAGTAACAGAGGAATTGCTAGTGTATCTCCAGCCATTTCTCCACACATACCTGTCCATTTACCTTCTTTGTGAGATGCTTCAATAACATTTTTCACAAGACGTAAAATTGCTGGATTATATGGTTGATATAGATAAGAAACTTTTTCACTCATACGGTCTGCTGCCATTGTATATTGAACAAGGTCATTAGTACCGATTGAGAAGAAATCAACTTCTTTTGCAAAAATATCAGCAATAACAGCAGTTGATGGAATCTCAACCATAATACCTAATTCGATATCATTACTTACTGCAACACCTTCTGCAACTAGTTTTTCTTTTTCTTCTAAGAATAAAGCTTTTGCAGCTCTAAACTCTTGAATTGTTGCGATCATTGGGAACATAACACAAAGCTTACCATATACTGACGCACGTAATAATGCTCTAAGTTGTGTTCTAAATAAATCTTTTTCTTCTAAACATAAACGAATAGCTCTGAATCCTAAGAATGGATTCATTTCTTTGGTAAATCTAAATATGGAAGTTCTTTGTCTCCACCAATATCTAAAGTACGAACAACAACAGGTTTGTCACCCATTCCATCTAAAACAGCTTTATAAGCCTCGAATTGCTCTTCTTCAGTTGGAAGTTGGTCACGTCCCATATATAAGAACTCTGTACGATATAAACCAACAGCTTCTCCACCGTTGTTATTTACACCTTCTAAGTCAGCAGGTGTTCCTATATTTGCAGCTAAAATAACTTCATGACCGTCAGCAGTTACAGATTTTTCTGTTACTAGTTTAGCCCATTCTGCTTTTTGTTCTTCGAATTTAGCATGTTTTTCACGGTATTCCGCTGTTGTAGCCTCATCAGGGTTTACAAAGACAACACCACCTAATCCATCAAGAATTAAAACATCACCATTCTTAACTTCTTCAGTTATTGTACTTGTTCCCACTACAGCAGGGATTTCTAAAGATCTTGCCATAATAGCTGAGTGAGATGTACGTCCACCGATATTAGTCGCAAAACCTTTAACAAATTGTTTATTAAGTTGAGCTGTATCTGATGGAGTTAAGTCTTCAGCTATAATAATAACTTCCTCATCAATTAAACTTGGATTTGGTAAATCTACACCTAAAAGATGAGCTAAAATACGTTTAGAAACATCACGAATATCAGCTGCACGTTCTTTCATATATTCGTTGTCCATAGCTTCAAACATAGAAACAAACATATCTGAAGTTTCTTTAAGTGCATACTCTGCATTAATAACTTTAGATTCTATATCTGTTTTTACAGTTCCCATAAACTCTGGATCCTCTAAAATTAGAAGATGTGCTTCAAAGATTGCTGCTTTATCAGCTCCAAGATTTTCTAATGCTTTTTCTTTAATAATAGTTAATTCTTTTTTAGAAACTTCAATTGCTTCTTCAAATCTTTTAACTTCTGCTTCTACATCTTGAATTTTTACTTCTTTAACTGATAAATCAGGTTCAACGAATTTATATGCTTTTGCAAAAGATATACCTTGAGATGCTGCTATACCTTTTAGTTGTAACATATTATACTAATCCTTCTTTCTTCATTGTTTCTTCTAATGCATTGATTGCTTCTTCTTCATCAGCACCATCAGTGTAAATAGTGATTTCTGCATCTTTACCAACACCAAGACTCATTACACCCATAATAGATTTTAAGTTAACTTTACGTCCATTGTACTCTAATTCAATAGTAGATTGGAATTTAGAAGCAGCTTGTACTAAAAGTGTAGCTGGTCTAGCGTGAATTCCTGTCTCGTCGATTACTTTATATCCTCTTTGTAACATAGTTTATGTCTCCTTTATTAAAAAAATATTTACATTCAAATAATAACATATGAAAGCAATATTTACAAGTATTTTCTATTTCAACTAAAGGTTAAACTTTTTCTTAATTCTTAATTAAGAAAGCCGTTTCTTTAATACTATACTTGATTACAATCAAATCTATTGAAAATATCATGAAAATATAAATTTAATGATAAAATAAAAAGATTATATAAGAAAAAGAAAAAGAAAGTTATTTAATTTTTCAAATAACTTTCTTTTTAATAATTAATGTCTATATTTTTATTAAAAAAATTGTTTAGTTTTTTTAGTTTTATATTGTAAACTTTCTCTATTTTTACTATTTCTCCACCAGTTTTTATAATAGATTTAAATCTCTCATAATCTTCATGATTTCTATTAAATTCACGCGCATTTTTATTTATTTCTTTAAAATCAATTCCCTGATCCGTTGCTGCAAATACACATCCACAGTAACATTGTCTATATATATTGTAGTCATTACACATTTCTATAGATCGCTTATAACCATTATTCTTTTTAAAATCAGATGGTAAATAGTATATTGAGACCTGCTCTTGAAGAACATATCCTGCTTCATTTATAACTGTCGCATTTTTCTTTGGACTTAAAGTCAATGCTGAAGCAAAATAATCATAACCTAACTCTTGAGCTTTTAGCGCTGACGAGTCCAACCTCATCTCATAACAGATATGACATCTATCTCCACCTTCTCTATCTTCTTCATGACCTTTTACTGCACGAATAAATTTACTTGGAGCATATTCATCAGCTAAAAATTTTATCTTTTTCTCATTTCTTTTATTAAATTCTTCAACAAAATCTTTTTGTACAAGCATACGCTTTATGTATTCTTCTTTTGGATGAATATTAGAATTTGAGAAAAATATTGTTATGTCACTAAATTCAGATAAGTACTCTAATACATAAGTACTACATGGTGCACAGCATGAATGTATTAGAATTTTAGGTCTAAAATCTGTTTTTTTCCATTCTTTTATTAATTCTTTAAGTACATTATCATAATTAATTTTTTGATTTTTATGTCTAGTATTTATAAATTGTTTACTATCAATCATTTACTTAAATTTCCTTCTACTACTATAATTTATTTATAAAGTTTAATATAAAATATAATATTTTTACAACCATTTTCTATTGATTTTTTTATTTCTTTTTAATCTATTTACAAGTACAATAAAAATATATGTAACTAAGACACTTATCATACTAAATAATGATCCTATTAAATAATATTCTGCAAAACTTTGATTTTCTGAAATCTTATTATATCTCGCAACAGACTTAGCTGTAAAAATCAGACCTATTGCTGCAAATTGTCCCATCAATACAAATATTCCCATTATTAGTCTTTCTAAAATTCCAACTACTGCTCCCGCTCCTTGAACTAATGTTTCATCATTTTGAGCAACTTGAAATCTACTGAAAAATGTTTTAAATATTTCATTTACTGGTTTTCCTATAATACTAAAGAACAATAACAATCTAAGTATATTACTCATATTAGAATTAATAAAAACCTCCTTACTATCAATGTTAAAAGAATAGATAGTAATAATTAATATGATTAATATAATATTCGATATAACAGTAATATACTTATTACCTAAAAATTTGAACATAGTCGCTATCTAAAATATACCAAACTCCTAAAGACAATAAAATAATTATTAGAACATATATTTTTTTCTCCGGAATTAAAAATAAACGCGACTACAAATATTAATAACTGAATTATTCGATTTAATGATAAACCAAATTTTTGTATCACCCATAACTTTACTCTTAGGTACATAATATTCGGAGAATACAATACCAAATAAAAAAATAAAGTTAACACTGGATTGGATAGAAAAAAACTCTGAAAAATCCTATATATAATTTATCCATTAGTACACCTCCTAAATTGATTTTTATGAGTAATTCATTAGCTTTTTACTCTATTATTTAAATATATTTTTCAAACCACTAGCCTTTAATCTTTTTGTTAAATGCACTTGGACTAATATTTAATCTATTTGCTGCTATATTATTTGAGAAGTTTTCTATATAAATATTATCATCTAATAAAACTTTTTAAAAATATCATATTGTAAATCAGTCCATTTTGCTTTAATAAAGTCACTAGATAATAACAATGAATTTATATTATCCTCCAAATCTTTATCCTCTAGACATACACCTACTTTTTTATAACCATAATAGTTTTTAGCGTGAACTGTATTTATAGCTTCTCTAGCCTTCCAATAAGCTGGACCATCAGATTCTATACTTTGCTTTTTATTAATTTTTGTAAGTATATCTCCTCTACCTATACCGAATCTTATTTCGTATGGTAAAAAACTCAATGAAATCTCATCGATTATCTGAAATATATGTTTGTTAGGTAAAAGTAAAGCTTGAAATTCATCTCCAGTTGTTACAGTAAATGGAGAAACTAAATACTCTTTATACTTTTTTTATTAATAATCTTCATTAAATTTAATAATTTCACTTGAGCTTCTGCTCTATCTTTTTATATTTTTTTGATGAAATAATATCACCTATTAATGCAATATACAAATCTACCACCACCTTTATTTCTATTATAACGGAAATTTAATATTATTTCCACTATAAAGGAAATTATAAAAAGATTAAAAATAAATTTCAATTATTTTTAATCTTTAGTATAAATTATTCAGCTCTATATTTCAATCCTAAATGCTGATAAGCTTTAGGTGTCGCTCTTCTTCCTCTTGGTGTACGTTCTATAAATCCTTCTTTTACTAAGTATGGTTCATAAACATCTTCTATTGTGATACTTTCTTCTCCTATAGTTATTGCTATAGTTTCTAATCCAACAGCTCTTCCGTCATAACGCTTAATTAAACATTCAAGTATCTTATAGTCAATATTATCTAAACCTTTTGAGTCAACTTGCAATAAATCTAACGAATCTTTTGCTAAACTTTGTGTAATAACACCATTGTTTTTAACTTGAGCAAAATCTCTAACTCTTTAAGTAATCTATTTGCTATACGTGGTGTTCCTCTAGAACGCATTGCTATTTCGTATGAACTCTCTGTATCTATTTCACAACCAAAAATATCAGCTGTTCTATTAATAATGTTTTGTAGCTCACCTATATTATAAAACTCTAAGCGACAATGTACCCCAAAACGATCTCGTAGAGGTGCTGTAAGTGCTCCTGCTCTTGTTGTTGCTCCTACTAACGTAAAGGGAGGTAGTTCAATTCTTATACTACGAGATTCATCACCTTTACCGATAACTATATCAAGATAAAAATCTTCCATTGCTGAATAAAGTATCTCTTCTATAGATCTACTAATGCGGTGTATTTCATCAATAAAAAGAACATCACCTGGTTCTAAACTTGTAAGAATTGCAGCAAGATCACCTGATTTTTCAATTGCGGGTCCTGAAGTATATTTAATTCCAACTTCCATCTCATTAGCAATAATAGTAGCTAATGTAGTTTTCCCTAAACCTGGAGGACCATATAACAAGCAATGGTCTAATACTTCAGATCTTATTTTTGCTGCTTCTATAAATACTTTTAAATTATTTTTAATTTGTTCTTGCCCAATATATTGACTTAATAATTTTGGTCTTAATGACTGTTCTTCTCTCTCTTCACCATCATTTTGATTAGCTGAGACCATTCTTTCGTCCATCATTTCCTCCTTTCTCAGGATATTAAATACTAATTAATAATTTTAATCCTTGTTTAACATAACTATCTACACCATCATAATCAAATGCAGATAATTTCTTCTCTATTTTTGTAAGTTCCTTCTTACTATAACCTAATGCCTCTAATGCTAATAATGCATCTTTTAGGTATTGGTTTGCGTTATTATTTGGTGTTGATGCTGTTGCAGCAAAATCAACCTTACCTTGTAAATCTAAAATAATCTGTTGAGCAGATTTTTTTCCAATTCCAAGGAACTTAGTTAGGTATATCGCATCTTGTTTTTCTATTGCAGAAATGATTTCTTCACTAGTTGCACCTGCTAATATAGCTAAAGCACTCTTTGGTCCAACACCCTTAACTTTTAATAATAATAAAAATACCTTCTTTTGTTCCTTCGTAGAAAATCCATAAAGAGTATTTGAATCTTCACGTACTTGTTGGCTTATAAATATTTGTTTTTCTTCTTCTAATTGATATTCATATGGATTAGCTACTACTATTTCATAACCTATTCCATTATTGTCTACTACTATATTTGTTGGATTAATCTCAGAGATTTTTCCTTTTATATATGCATACATTAAAATTCACACTCCTAATCAATTATATTATTATAGAATTAAATTATAAAAAAATCTCAAGCATTTTGTTATAAACTTCGTAAATATAAAATAGTTCTTTACTTATAAAAAAATGAACCTAGCATTATCACTAGGTTCATTGTTTTAAATTATTTTACTTTGTCTAAATCAACATTCATAACTTTTGCTGTTTCTTCAACTTTATTATATGCTGTTTGATCTACTTCTTCAAAACCAGTTATACTAAACATCTTAGTAAATAACTCTTTCATCTTCGGATCTTTGTCCATATCTAGTAAAGCTTGTTTTAATTTTTCTTGTAAATCTTTATCCATTTTACTAGATGCTGTTACCATAATACCAGGTATAGTGTCACTACTTGCTAATTTTTCTATATCTGTTAATGCAGCAGGAAAGTCTTTTGCATATCTTTCTTCAACACCATCAAATGTAGCTATAACATCTACGTCTTTATTTAATAATAGTTGTAAACTTTTATCATGTCCACCACTAAATTGATATGAGATATCTTTATCAAGATTAATACCAGCTTTAACTAACATAGCTCCTGGATAAATATAACCTGAAGATGATGAAGGATCAACAAATGCAACCTTCTTACCTTTAACATCTTCTAATGATTTAATACCAGAGTCTTTTCTTACGTATAACTCTGCAGTATAACCAGATTTTACCAGTTTTACCTTTTGATGTTAACAGCGGTTGTGCATTACTTTGCTTTTGAGCAAGTACAGCAGAAAATGGAGGAATAATACCGAAGTCAACACTTCCACTTCCAATACCTTCAACAACACCGATATAGTTACTTGCTGTAAACGCCTCTACTTTCACACCCATTTTTTGACTTAGGTAATCAGCGATAGGCTTAACATCTTCAACTAGTTGTTCACTGTTTTTCAGAGGAACAAATCCCATTTTTATTACTTTTTCCTCTGATTTTTTTTCTTCCTTTTTAGATGAACAACCAACTACAGAAAAAATAAATACACAGCTAATTAAAGCCAATAATAATTTTTTCATATTATTTCCTCCTAATTATTTATGAAATATATGTCACCTTTTTACATTTTATCATATTTTAATATAGATATCTATAGTTTTAATCGTATTCACTACTACTAGCACAAAAAAAGGCAAAAAAAATACATCTAATTATTTAGATGATTAAAATTGGAGGCGGCTACCGGATTTGAACCGGTGATCAAGGTTTTGCAGACCCGTGCCTTACCACTTGGCTAAGCCGCCTGATATATTTAATTTTAATGGGGCGGCTGAAGGGAATCGAACCCTCGAATGTCGGAACCACAATCCGATGCGTTAACCACTTCGCCACAACCGCCATATTTACAACAATACTAATTATACATTTTTATCAATATGATGTCAAGTTATTTTTTATATTTTTTCTCTTTACTATTTAGATAATATAATTTCTCTCTAACTATTACTAATTCCTATTTAACAAAGTAAATACTATAGTTATTTAAATAATATTTTATACAATACTACTTGACACACTATACTATGTATTGTATAGTATAGATGAAAGGAGTAAGAACACAATGGAAGCACAACTTAAAAGAGGTTTATTAGACATATGTGTACTTGCCACTTTAAGAAATTCTGAGTCATATGGCTATAAAATAATCAAAGACGTTTCTGAGATAATTCCTATTTCTGAATCGACACTCTACCCTATTCTTAAACGATTAGAAAGTAATAATTGTGTAACTACCTACTCAGTAGAGTATAATGGGAGATTAAGGAAATACTATAAAATTACTGATATAGGTTTAGAGAAAATACAAGAATTTCTAAAAGACTGGCATATCATCAGCAATGCTCATAAATATATTTTAGGAGATGAAAATTATGAATAAAAATAGTTTTAACAATATTTTATATGAAAATTTAAAAAATTATTTACCCTACGAAGATATACAAAGAACAATCAACTTTTTTTAATGAAATTATCAACGATAAAATTGAAGAAGGTATACCCGAAGAAGAAGCTATTAGACAATTAGGTAGCATTTCATCTATTGTTGATCAAATATTAGAAGAAAATAATATTAACAACAGAAAAACAAAATTAGTATGGCGTTTTAAACCTAATGGAGTTATTTCAATTATAATACTAGTATTTACTTTTCCATTGTGGATTGCATTTCCAATTATTCTATTTTCTTTAGCAATTGCATTTGTATCAATGTTACTTGCTTTTACTTATTACCCCTATTTCATTATTTTTATTGGGCTGTAAAAGTTATCTGTTTTAACATATTTAATACATATAATCTTACTACAGCTGAATTTATATTTTCTATAGGTGGTGCTTTTTGTAACCTTAGGTTTATCAATACTAATGACAATATTAATCGCAAAATTCATAAGCTATTGTTTCAATAATAAATGGAAATTTAAAAGCTACTTTAACGAAAAATATTTAAAAAAAGAGGTGTCAGTATATGAGTAAACTAATTAAACTATCACGAAATTTTTATAATAATAGGAATAGTTTTTAATGATTATTGCCATTATAATGAACGATGGAAAGATACCTTTATTCGCAAATCATTACGAAGAAAAAAACATTATGTTAAACTTGCTGATAATATCAAATCTATTAATATTGATGCAATCAATGATGATGTTACTGTAGAACCTAATGATTCAGATAATATAGAAATAAGTTACTATGATAGTCAAATTTCACAATATAAAATAACAGATAACGATAGTACTCTAACTATTAAAGAACAAGATGACAATATTCTAAAACTAAACTTTAACTTTATAATTAAGAGAAAAAAATTTAATAATTAAAGTACCGAAAAAAATTAATTCCTGAACTTGAGTTAAGCAATACTGTTGGTAATGTAAAATTAAGTGATTTAAATTTAACAAACGTAAAAAAATCACATCTAATGTTGGTAATATTAAATTAGAAAAAGCTTAATATTACTAACTTATCTATCGAAAAACACTGCTGGTAATACAGTCGTGGCAAATATTAATTCTGAAGATGGAGAATTTAATATAAACAGCGAATCTGGTAATATATACATAACTACTTTAAATAACTTTAATATAGCTAATATAAAAAAATGCATTTGGTGATGTTTCATTAAATGACTCTTCATCTACTAAATTTAATATTGATAGTTCTACTGGAAATACCCATATTAATGACTTAAATAATAATTCAATCGAATCAATTTCTTGTAAAAATATCCACTGGTAATATTAATGCTAAAAAAATATAAATGCTAGTAAACTTATATCACTTGAAGCACGATTTGGAAATATTTATGCAGACATTTCAGATAAAGAAGATAACTACTCTAGTTCAGGTAATACATACTATTCTAAATCTGGATCAAAAAAATAATATTAGTAAAAAAACTGAATATGGTGATACTCGAACAAACTTTATAAACTAAAAACTTAAAAAAACCAAGCATATAACTGTTTGGTTTTTTTATCATTTCAATCTCAAAAAAATTTTTCCTATTAAAAAAATAGTTTGATATAATCATATGTATAGTTAATTGACAATTTTACATAAATAAATTATTATATTTATGTATAAAACATTTTGTATTATATAAATAAAAAATATGGAGGATTCTAATGAAGAAATCTTTAAGAAAAATTCTTTTAATAATTTCTACTGTTGTATTATCAGTTGTTTTAGCTGCATGTGGATCTAAAGCTGAATCTAATAATAATTCTAATAGTAACTCTAATAGTGAAAACACTGCATCTAAACCTCTTACATCTCAAGAGATTATTGATAAATATGCAGAGGTAACAAAAAATATTAAAAGTACAAAATTTGATCTTAAAATCAATATGGATGTTAAATCTGGTGATGAAAGTATGAAACTTAGTTTAGCAATGGATGGTGCTGTATCAACTGATCCAATCGCTATGCTTATGAACTATAAAGAAACAGCAGACGATGAATCTCGTGAAGCATCTTTATACGTAAAAGACGAAAATACTTTCTATGCTAAAAATGGTTCATCAGGAAAATGGCAAAAACAAAGTACAACTGATTCAATGAAAAAACAACTTGAATCTATGAAACAAATTGCCGCTACTGATAAATCTGTAGACTTTTATAAAAATAATGCTTCAGACTTTAAAGTTGAAGAACAAGGTGATAAATATGTATTAACATACACAGGTAATGATTCAAAATTCATCGACTTAATCAAACAAAATAGTGGTACAGCAGAAAATGCTAAAGGTTTTGATGATGTTGAATTCACTAAAATTTCTGTTAAGTTTTCAGTTAAAAAATCAAACTTTGAACCAGTTGATCTTTATATAACTGCTGATTTCCACCAAAAAGACAACAGCTCGAATACAGCAAAAATGGAAATGACAAATACATATTCTGAAATTAACACAGTGAAAATCACTGCTCCACAAGGAATTGAATAAAATTTTTAACTCCAAGTAAATTATTACTTGGAGTTTTTTTATTTTCCCTACTCTATACTTTAAAAATTTTAGTAATTACTATTTATAAAAATTATCACTTTTTATGTACTCTTAACTAGAATAATATGTACTATTATAAAATTATCTTGAAAAAGTTTTCTTTCTTACCAATATAATACTTCAGATGTTGTATTCATTCTTTTTATATATTATAATATTTATATAAATATTAATATGGAGGTTTTATTATGTACAAATCACTTAGAAAAATTCTGTTAATAATATCCACAGTTATATTATCAGTAGTACTAGCTGCATGTGGTGCAAAATCAAAAACTGAGTCTCAACAAGAATCTCAACCTAAACCATTAACATCTCAAGAAGTTATTGAAAAATATTCTGAAGCTGTAAAAAATGTAAAAAGTTTTAAATATGTATCAAAATTCTCTTCTAATATGAATGACAAAGATCCAGAAAAAACAAAAGCAGTTTATCCTGGCGGTTTATCGTCTGAATCTTCAAAAGAAGGTGTTCTTTCAGTGGAGCCATTTTCAATACTAACTAGTAGAACGTTATCACTTATGGGTAATAGTTTAGTAATAACAAATTATATAAATGAATCAAATGAATTATACATCAAAGCTGGGAATGATCCATGGCAAAAGAAAACTACTACAAGTAGCCAAAGTGAAAAAGCTGATATTGTAAAAAAATTAATTTCCTACGATAAATATTTAGAAGCTTTAAAAAATGTTGCTGGTGATTTAAAAACTAGAAGAACAAGGTGATAACTATATTTTTATCTTATTCTGGAAATGATGAAAAATTTATGGATCTATTAAATGAATTTGATGATGATAAATCGATTAAACAAGTATATTCCCAAACTAAACTGAAAAAAATGTAGACTTTAAATTAATTATAAATAAATCTACTTTTTATACCGAATGAATTATCATTTAATTCTGAATCTACTAAGCAATATAATGACGACTTTGTTATAAAAAGTCGAGGCAAAACGTACATTCTCAGAAATTAACACTGCAAAAGTTACAAAAACCAGAAGGTATTAAATAATATTATAAACTCCAAGTATATGTCTACTTGGAGTTTTTTTGTTATTTATATTACAAACACAATTTACAACTAAAACTGAAACAGCTTACAACCTTACCATATTAGCTTTTTCGTTTGCTTGAATTAATACTATATATAAATTATAATAATTATATAAATATTATTTGGGGTGTTTATTATGAATAAATTATTTAAAAAAATAATCTGTTAATGATTTCCATAACTATTTTTTTATAGCTGCATCAGCCATATTTATTTACTATAAAAAGGTTCAACATCAGTCTCAAACAGAATCTCAATCATCGTCTCAAACTAATCCTATAACCTCTCAATATGTGATAGAAAAAAATATTCTGAAACGGTAAAGAATGTAAAAAAAGTTTTTAAATATAAAACAGAATATTCTACAAAATTTTAATAATACAGATCCTAAAGTTGTAGAAAAAAATAGGAGCTAAGGATTTAGTAATGAAAAAAAATACAAGATGGTACTCTATCTATAGAACCATTTTCATTACAGTCTAACATTTTTTTGACTGATACTAAAAAATCTCAAAATTTATCAAATTATGTAAACGAAAAAAATATTCTATATTACAAAATAGATAATCAATCTTGGAAAAGTAAAGAATCTAGTCAGAGCATTAGCGAGGCAATTGACAGTAATAAAAAATATATTGCTAATGATAAGTTTTTAGATGCTCTTAAAAATGTTGTCGATGATTTAATACTAGAAGAACAAGGTGATAACTATATTCTTACTTTTATAGGAACAGACGATAAATTTATATCATTATTGTCTGAATTTGACAGTGACTTACCTCCTGCTCTATCTGACTTAAAAAAATCCGACGGTAAATATCTTAATTTTAGATTAACTATTAATAAATCTACCTTCGAGCCAATTGAAATATCATTTAAAGCTAGCATTTCTAAACATAACCAAGATGGCACAGATAGAAAAATAGAAGCAAAGCGAACATTCTCAGAAATTAACACTGCAAAAGTTGAAATTCCAGAGGATATACAATATGAATCTCAAGTTAAACCTATAACCTCTAAATTATGTGTTAGAAAAAAATATTCTGAAAAGGGTAAAAAAATGTAAAATAGTTTTAAATATAAAAACAGAACACTCTACAAAATCTATTAATACAGATCCTAAAGTAGTAGAAAGAATCGGAGCTGTTAGTTCAGTAACAAAAAAACAATACAAGAAGGCACTCTATCTATAGAACCATTTTTCATCACAAACTAACATTTTTTTGGACAGGTACTACAAAAATCTCAAAGATTATCAAATTATATCAATGAATCTAATATTTTTATATTATAAAATAGAAAATGAACCTTGGAAAAAGCAAAGAATCTAGACAAAGTATTAGCGAAAGAATTGATACTAATAAACAATATATTGCTAATGATAAATTTCTAGACGCTCTAAAAAATGTTGCAGATGATTTAATACTTGAAGATCAAGGTGATAAATATAATCTTACTTATATTGGAAATGACGATAAATTTATCTCATTATTGTCTGAATTTGACAGTAGCTTACCTATTGTTCTATATAAATTAGAAGATACTGATCTTAAAAAAATCTTGATTTAAGATTGACTATTAATAAATCTACCTTCGACCCTATTGAAATATCATTCATAGCTACTATATCTAAAAAAAGACAAGACGGGATAGATAGAAAAATAGAAGCAATAAGAACATTCTCAGAGATTAATACTGCAAAAAGTTATACCACCAGAGGGTATACGATAAACTTTTTAAAACTCCAAGTATATAACTACTTGGAGTTTTTTTATAATAGCTTTTATCTTAAATATTTATTATTGAAAATCTTATTTTTAAATCTTGATTATTAATTATTTTTCTCAATTACATAAGCAAACACCATCTTCATTATTAGATTTCGTAATAAAATCTGCATATTCTTTTTACTTTATCAGATGCATTCCCCATAACAATTGAATACCCTGCACTTTGTAACATTGAAATATCATTTTCTCCATCACCAAAAGCAACCGTACTTTCTCTATCTATATTCTTAAGTTTCATAACATATTCAATTCCTAATGATTTTTTTGCATTCACATGTGTTATTTCTAAATACCCACTTAAAGATTTTTTTGAATTGTTATCTTTTTCATCACTATAATTAACTTCTACATAATTAACCAGTTTTTTTAAATACTTCAATATCCTCTTCTATAAAAAGAAACTTTATAAACTTCTTTTAAATTCTCATTAAAATATTGATTAAAATTTACTAAATTATAGTTTACCTTAACCACTTTTTTCTCGCGTTCTATAACCTTATTTACTACATCTACATTCCAATTCTCATCATCATATAAACTTATACCTACTTTTGGAAATTTACCTCTAATATCTAAAACTAATTTTCTAGCAAATTCTCTATTTAATATTTCCTTATTCAAAATTGTAAATTTAGTATTTTTCTTTTTTTAAATACCATAGCTCCATTAAAAGCAATGTGAATCCCACCTACTCCTAAATCATTTAAAATACTTTCCATTTTTTGCGGAGATCTCGCAGAAACTAAAGTTAACGGTATATTGCATTCTCCAATTATTTTTTTCGTATAGTCACTTAGTTTTCCATTATTATTTAATAATGTTCCATCAATATCTGAAAATAAATGTTTTATCATAACATCACCTTTATAATATAATTTCCACTTTAATTCTATCATATTAATATAACTATTTCCATGAACAATATACTATTTAAAAACTAAATATTTTTTTATTCAATAACAATATTGACTTTTTACCTTTATATATACTACTATTATTATATATAAACAACTTTTTTTATCCCATAATTTTATAATAAACGGAGGTATATTATGAAAAAAATAGTTTTAAAAAAATTCTTTTTAATAATTTTTTTACATTTTTCTTTTCGCAATAGGGATTTCAGCTTGTGGAATTTCACATAACTCTACTTCTTCAAAAAGAAATACTTGAAAAAAATATTCTGAAGCAACAAAAAAATATTAAAAAAATTTAAAATTTAATAGTATAAATAATATAGCAGTAACTTCAAATGATAAAAAAATCAATATAAAAAAATCAATATGGACGGTACATTAATATCTGAGCCCACTTCTATGCTTGTTTATGTTAATCAACAAATTGATGATCTTTCTGAAAAATACCTCTATTTACCTTAAAGATGATAACACATTATATATAAAAAGAAGGCGATTCATCAAAATGGATCAAAGAAAATATTTCTGATGAAAATAAGGAAAGTATAAAATCATTAAAAAAATTTAGGTTTTACCGATAAAAAAATTTACAACTATATCGTGATATCTCAGATAAATTTAAAGTTGAAGAACAAGGTGACAATTATACTCTAACATATTCAGGTAATGATGAAAAAAAGTAATTGAATTTTTTTAAAAAAACAAAGCACTACTTCTGATAAATTAGATAATTTTTTTCATATAAAAAAATATTACTATTAAACTAATAATAAAAAAATCAAATTATGAACCAGTTGAAATACATACTACAATTGAAAATCAAGGTAAAACAGATACCTCAAATACAATAGTAACCGAAATGAAAGTAACATTCTCAGAGATAAATAAATCAAAAAAATTACTCCTCCATCAGATATTGAACATTAATAAATAAATTAACTTCAAGTAGAAATATACTTGAAGTTAATTTTTTTGTTTTAATATAACTTATATTTATAATGATTTAGAAATTTGTTTAACAAAAAAATTAAACAAAAATATTTAATATCTTTAATAAAATAAACTTGTTCTATGCTATATACAGTAATTCTATTGAAACCGTTTGTTGACAATTACTGTAATATATATTATTATTAATATGTATATAACATTATGTTATCACATAAAATAATTAAATATGGAGGTTTTTTATGACTAAATCTATAAAAAAAGTTCTTTTAATGCTTACTACTGTAGTATTAACAGTTGTGCTAGCTGCTTGTGGTTCAGGTGGATCTGGTGGCGGAAGTAGTGCACCAAAAACACCAACTTCTAAAGAAGTATTCGAAAAATATACGGAAGTTGCAAAAAATATTAAAAGTGCTAAATTTATCGCAGATGTTCAAATGTCAGATTCAAAAGGTCAATTAACTATGAAAATGGATGGTACTTTTACTGAGAGCCACTTACAATGTTAGTTGACTATGATATTTCAACTGGAAAACAAAACCAAAAAATGTCTATGTATCTAAAAGACTCTAGCAATATTTACATAAAAACAGGTAGTTCAGATTGGAAAAAAGCGCCAGTTGATGAAGCTACTAAAAAACAACTTGATTCAGTAAAAGATGTTGCTGGTAACGATAAAGCCCTAAACTTCTACAAAAATAATGCAGATAGCTTCAAAGTTGAAGAAGAAGGAGATAACTACGTTTTAACTTATACAGGTAACGACGAAAAATTCAAAGAATTACTTAAAGAACTAGGTTCTTCATCTGGTACATCTAGTAACTATGATCAATTTAATTTCAAAAATACTACTGTTAAGTTAACAGTTAAAAAATCAAATTATGAACCAGTTGCTTCTGAAGTATCTACAGAACTAGAAAGTAAAAAAGATTCTAAAAATATTGCAAAACTTGTAACTAAACAAACTTTCTCTGAAATCAACTCAGCTAAAGTAACAGCTCCAGAAGGAGTTAAATAATATATTTTCTCTAAGCGATTAAATCGCTTAGAGATTTTTATTTCTTTATTCTTTATTATTTTTAGCTAATTTAAACATCAATTGACTTTTTTTATCATAAATAAACTATCATATTTATATAGTAATTATTATTTTTTTGATAAAAAAATATTTAAAGGAGTGATTAAATGAAAAAAATACTATAAAAAAATTAGTTTTTTTATTATTACTACAGTTTTTCTTATCTATAGCTTTAGCAGGTTGTTCAACTAAAACTCCTACTTCTCAAGAAACTATTGATAAATACACAGAAGCTTTTAAAAAAAATATTAAAAAGTGAAACTTACAATTCTGATGTCATGGTTAAAGATACATTAAGAAACAAAGAGAATACTTACAAATTTAATATTAATGGGACTATTGTTGATAACCCATTAGCAATGAATATAAATATTAAAATAGATAATACAGCACTATCTCTATATATGAAAAAAATTCAAATTCATTATATGTAAAACAAAAATTCTTTAAGTTGGAGAAAATATAAGTCATCTAGTGAAACATTAGAACGTTTTTGATTCAGCAAACAAAAATTAGTCGAGATAAAGAAAATATTGATTTTCTAAAAAAAGTAATGCTAATGATTTTAAGGTTGAAGAACAAGGTGATAATTACGTTCTTACCTACTCAGGAAGTGATACAAAAATACAAAGACTATTTTAATTTCATCTTTTTATTGGATTTGGAGAAATGAGTGAATTTAATAGATATGATTTAAAAGAAATATCACTATAAAAGCAAACTATAAAAAAATCTAGTTTTTGAGCCTGTTGAATTAAATATTACCTCTGAACTTACTTATAAATATGATTCATCTAGTTAAATCTTATATCGAAATAAAAACTACAACATCTAATATTAATTTAGGAAAAAGTAGCACAACCTGACGACTTTAAAAGTTACAAATAATCTCTAAGCGGTAATTCGCTTAGATTTTTTTATAGATATCATTAATCTTTTCGTCTAACAAACTATTCTAGAATTAATTGACAATTTTTTTCTAAATTTCATTATTATATTTATATAATGTTAATTATTATTTATTTCTAAAAATCTTGAAAAAGGGGCATTTATATGAATAGTACTATAAAAAAATTAGTTTTTTTATTATTACTACAGTTTTTCTTATCTATAGTTTTAACAGGTTGTTCGACAAAAACGCCGACATCACAAGAAGTAATTGATAAATATTCAGAAACTTTAAAAAGGTATAAAAAGTTTAAGTTACAACTCAGATATTACAATGTTAATTAAAAAGTAATAGTAAAGAAACAAATTTAAAAGTATAACGTAAATGGTTTTTGTTGAAACCAAGCCAATATCAACAATTACTAATATAACTAGCAATGGCAATACAGCATCTGCCTATATGAATGATTCAGAAACATTTTATTACAAACAAAATAATACCTCGAAATGGATCAAATTAAAAGCAAATAGTGAAAACGTAAATCGCGTTTATTCAAACAACAAAATTAGTATTGAAAACGAAAGAGTTAAGTTTTTTTAAAAGATAACGCAAATGATTTTTAAAGTTGAACAGCAAGGAGATAATTTTATTTTATCTTACTCAGGAAATGGTGAAAAATATAAAGATTTCTTAATTAAATCATTTATTGCCACTGGTAATGCTAAGACCATAAACAAAGCTAATTTAGAAAGTATTACTATTAAAACAAACTATTAAAAAAAGACAGCTTTTGAACCTGTAGAATTGTATATTAACTGTACAATTTCTAATAAAGGCTCTAGTTCTTTTACAGCGGATATAGAACTTAAAAACAACAACATCTAATATTAATTTAGCAAAAAGTAGTACAACCTGATGGCTTTAAAAGTTACAAATAATCTCTAAGCGATAAAAATCGCTTTAGGGATTTTTTTACTATCCCCTACTTTATATATTGTTTTATAAAATATTTATTAATCTTAAACAATTTGTTATAATAAAGTTATATTATGAATATGGAGTAAAACATTATGATTATATTAAATAAAGAAGAAATACAAAAATGCCTTCCTATGAAAGAAGCTATCGAAGTTTGTAAAAAGTCTTTAAAAGACTATTCAGAAAATAAAACTAATATACCACTTAGAATTAACTTACCAGTTGAAAAATACAACGGCCAAGCACTATTTATGCCGGGAAGTATTAGTTCAAACGAAGAAAAAGTTGGTATCAAAATAGTTTCGGTGTATCCAAATAATGCACAGTATAATTTACCTTCAGTTCCTTCAACAGTTCTTATGATAGATTCTAAAACAGGGATAGTAAATGGTTTATTAGATGGTACTTACCTTACTGCACTTCGTACCGCAGCTTTACAAGGAGCTGCAACTGATTTATTAGCTAGAAAAGATAGCAAAGTAGCTACTCTTATAGGTACAGGTGGTCAAGCATTTGAACAAGCACGTGCACTTTTAACTGTTAGAGATATTGAAGAACTTCGTATTGTTGGTCGAAACCCTGAAAAAACTAGAAAATTTGTAGAAAAGCTAAAAAATGAATTAAGTGAATTTTCAACTAACATTTTAGCATATGAACACACTAATGAAGCTGTTAAAGATTCTGATATTATCACAACAGTCACAACTTCTACAACACCTACATTTGATGCTAAATATGTAAAAGATGGAACTCATATTAATGGTATTGGTTCTTTCACACCTGATATGATAGAACTACCTACAGAATTAATTAACAAAAATAATAAAATTTATTTCGATACTAATGATGGAGTCCTTAGTGAGGCTGGAGATATATTACTTCCTCTTGACAAAGGATTAATAACTAAAAGTGATTTTAAAGGTGAACTTGGAGACTTAGTTCTAAACCCAGCTATTGGAAGAGAAAATAATAATGAAATAACTATATTTAAGTCTGTTGGAACTGCTGTATTAGATATAGCATGTGGATATGAAATTATTTCAAAAGCACAAGAATTAAATCTTGGTACAAAAGTAGATATGTAAAAATTTAGACTAGAAACCTAAAATTAAGTTTCTAGTCTTTTTTTATTCATGTATTTCTAGTGGTAATCCATCAGGATCAAAGAAAAAAGCCATTTTTTTACCATCAAAATCATCATATCTTAGACCTTCATGTACAACACCTAATTTATCAAACTCCTCAAGAACATCTTCTACACTATCTACTTTAAATGCAAGATGTCGAAGTCCTGTGTATTCTGGAGAGGGCATGGGTGGTCTTAAAGGGGCATCTTCTTTTATAAAAATTTCAAGAACTATATCCCCTTTTTTAACATTTAACAAAATATCATTTTTTTCAGGTCTATTATACTCACTAATCTTTTCAAATTTCAATTTATTAATATAAAAATCAGTAGTTTTATTGTAGTCAGTTCCTATTATTGCTATATGGTGTATTTTAGATAGTTTCATTATTTTCCTCTAGATTATTCTCTATTTTTTCTAATTCATAATTTCTAACTATAGCTACCACTTTATTTAATTCAAGTGGATCTACTTGTTCATAGTCACCTTGTTCAGTATATGCAAATGATACTTCTTCCCCACGTGTTGTTGGATCATTTTCGTATTCTTTAAATGTTCCGTGAATTTGATTCACACTTGTTTTATCTAATAACCTTACTACATTTTTAGAATCAATACCAGCTCCAGCAAGAATTTCTATATGTTTCCATTTTTCTTGGAATATTTTTAATAACTTACTACCACGAATAGCATTTTCACCCAATCCACTTGTTAGTATTCTTGTACAACCTAATCCTATTAATCGTTGTATATTATAATCTGGCTCCTTAGAACAATCAAATGCTCTATGAAATACACTCTCTGCTCCAAATTTATCACATAATTCAATCATCTTCTCTGTGGCTTGCCAGTCTATTTTTCCATCTTCCGTTAAAAATCCAAAGACTATTCCGTTAGCCCCATGTTTTAAAAGCTCACGTGCTTCTCTAAACATTTGATTCTTTTCTATCTCACTATAGCAAAATCCTCCCCCTCGAGGACGTACCATTACCATAATTGGTACTACTACTCCACTTTCTAGTACCATATCTAATAATGTAGTTGTAGGTGTCAAACCTCCCAAATAACTTGCACTAACTAACTCAATTCTACTTGCACCCTCACTTTGAGCTATTAAGCAATCTTTTACACTACTTGCACATACTTCTACTTTTATCATTTACCATTTCTCCTTTATTCAACTATAAATTTATTATATCACAAAATTATATCTTTTATATAAAAAAAATCAGTAATACCTATGTGATATTACTGATTAATATTTTATTTATTGCATCATTCCAGCTTGTAATTGATACATTTTATAATATGTGCCTTTACGTTCTAATAGCTGTTCATGTGTTCCTGATTCTATTATCTCACCTTTATCAAGAACATAAATACAATTTGCATCTTGTATTGTTGATAAACGGTGTGCTATTGCAATTGTTGTTCGACCTTTACGCATCTTCTCTAGTGAGCGTTGGATAGTCTCTTCTGTCTCCGAGTCGATATTTGCTGTAGCCTCATCTAAAATTAATATTTTAGGTTCTGCAGCTATAGTTCTAGCAAATGTAATAAGTTGTCTTTGACCACTAGAGAAGGTAGAACCACGTTCAGTTACTTTACTTTGATATTTATCTGGAAGCTCTTGGATAAAATTATCCGCATCAACAAATCTTGCCGCTTCTTCTATATCATTTTCAGTCAAGTTATCTTTATACATCCTAATATTAGACTCTACTGTCCCATGATATAAAAATGGATCTTGAAGTACTAATCCAATCTTATCTCTTAATTCTTTAGTACTATAATCTTTTATATCTACACCATCTATAAATATCTTACCACGCTCAAATTCATAAAATCTTAAGAAAAGATTAATAATCGAAGACTTACCTGAACCGGTAGATCCAACAAATGCTATTGTCTCTCCTTTATTTACATTGAACGAGATGTTTTTAAGTACATCTTGCTTACCATCATATGAGAAACTTACATTTTTAAACTCAATATTACCCTCTTCAATTTTATAATCACTATTACTTTGTTTCGGTTCATATTCAGTATTATCTATTAATTCAAATACCCTTCCGGCAGAAATCATTGATGTTTGAAGTACACTAAAGTTTTGCATAAGTTCTATTAATGGATTAAACAGTTGGTTAGTATATTGGATAAATGCATATATTAATCCAGCAGTAAATCCAGCAGTTTGCCAACTAAGACCAAAATAAGTTAGTATAACTCCATAAGCTAATATTTTAAATAATGCCATTGCTGGTCTAAGTAATAAACTATCTACTGCTAAAGACTTGCTCATATAACGCAGGTGCTCTTTATTAACACCTTCAAACTCATCTAATAATCTCTTCTCTTGATTAAAGGCTTGTACTATTCTCATACCCTCTATAGACTCAGATAACTTTGTATTTAAATCACTCAACTTAGCTCTTGTTATCTCTACTAATCTACTAGAAAGTCTTTGATATAAATATACAGAACCTAACATTATCGGTATAAATAAAATCATTAGTATAGTTAATTGCCAACTTAAAGATACCATTGCTGTTAGTGTTACTACAAACATTAATACCGAATTTAAGAAACTTGAAAATATTGTACCAAACATATCTGCTACTGCTTGAGTATCATTAGTTAATCTAGATACTATTGAACCTACTGGTGTTTTGTCAAAGTATGACATACCTAATTTTTGTAAGTTAGAAAAACTTTCTTCTCGTAGATCTCTTACTATACTATGTGCTACCTTAGAAAAATAATATTCACCTATAAAAGTAAAGACTACCCTTAATATAAATAATCCATAGTAACCGGCTAATATATATAGTCCTGCTGTTGCTATATTTTTTGTTATGTAGTTATCTATATAGTACTGAGCTAAAAGAGGAATTGCTGTCGCTACTAATGTAGTAAGTAAGATAAAAGATAAAGCTATAAAAGTTAATCCTTTATACTTAAACATATAGCGTAATAATCTGAAAAATGTATTACTCTTCTTCAAACTAATTTCCTCCTTTCATCTTCTCTTCTAATTGCTGAGTATTATATGTTTCTTTATACCAACCATCTTGAGCAATTAGTTGATCATGTGTACCACGTTCTATTATCTTCCCATTATCCATTACTATTATTAAATCTGCATGAACAATAGCTGATAATCTATGTGCAGTAATAATAGTTGTCTTACCGCTTCTTTCTTCTTTTAAGTTTTCTAAAATTAAATGCTCTGTTTTAGCATCAACTGCTGATAATGAATCATCTAAAATTAATATTTCTGGATTCATAATTAATGCACGACTCATAGCCATACGTTGTTTTTGTCCACCTGATAATGATACTCCGCGTTCTCCTATAATAGTATCAAAACCATCAGTCATATTTACTATATCATCATATATTCCACAAACTTTAGTAATATCCTCTACCTGTTTGTCCTTATACTTAGTATCAGCAAATCTAATATTTTCTTTTATAGACATTGCGAATAATACTTGGTCTTGTGGAACATATCCTATTAAGCTTCGAAGATCATTTAACTTATAATCTTTTATATTATGATTATTTAAGTAAATACTTCCATCTTCGACATCATATTCTCTAAGTAATAATTTTAATAAAGTAGTTTTACCTGAACCAGTTACTCCGACTATTCCTAATGTTTGTCCTTTATCAATAGCGAACTTAATATCAGATAATGTTTCCTCTCCTACATAAGAAAAACTATTAATGTTATACTCTAATCTACCATTATGTGCTGGTATCGTATTTTCTTTTTCTACGACATCATTCTCTTCTGCTAGTAGTTTCTCTATACGTGTATAAGATACATCACCACGTTGACCTATATTAAATAACCAACCAATTGCCTGAAGAGGCCATACTAACATATCAAGATATGTAACAAAAGTTACTAAATTACCAACACTTATTTCTCCTCTTGATATAAATATTCCACCAAAGATAAGTGTTAGTGTATAAGATAACCCTACAAATACAAGTACCATTGGATCAAATAGAGCATTGTATTTAGAAGCAATAATATTTTTACTAAATACCTTCTTATTAGTCTCTCCAAAACTATTAATCTCATCATTACCATAACCAAATGATTTAGTAACCCTAATACCAGATACACTCTCCTGTACTTTATTATTAAGGTCAGAAAATGATTCTTGCGCTTCTTTAAAACTTTGGTGATTTTTCTCACCTAGTTTATTAGTAGCATAAGCTAAAAATGGTAATGGAATAACAGCGATTAATGTTAGCTTAGCACTTATTAAAAATACCATAGTAAATAAAGTTACTAACGCTGTTATACTAGCGTCCACCGCTGACATTACTCCTCCACCTGCAACCATAACAACAGCATTTACATCATTAGTTGCGTGAGCCATTAAATCTCCTGTACGGTACTTTTGATAAAATGATGGAGACATTTTTGTGAAAGTGTTGGAACAATCTAAAACGTAGAATTCGACCTAAATTGTACGCTGCACCAAAAATATAAACACGCCATACATATCTTAATCCATACATTATAAAAGCAGCTAATACTAAATAAATAATATTAATAAACAACTGACTATTAGTTAAATTACCCGCTTCTATTTTATCAACTATATTACCTATTACTTTAGGTGGTATTAAATTAAAGACACTTACTAAAGATAGAGCCAATATACCTATAATATATCTTCTCTTCTCTAATTTTTAAAAAAACCAGCCTAGTTTTTCTAATTAAATTCATTATATTTCCTTTCTATATATTTTATTTTTTTCACTTAATTGTTCATCAAGTTCTTTACATACTTTTCCTATACTATCATTAATGACTAAATCAGCCATATTATCTTGAGGAGTAGGAGTTTTTATTTATTACTACTAAATATTTTCCTCTAAAATATTGAATAAGGTTAGCTGCTGGATATACACTAAGTGAAGTACCTCCGATTATTAATACTTCCGCTTCTTGAATATACCTAATTGCAGAATTAAATGTAGTCATATCTAACTCCTCTTCATATAAAGTTACATATGGTTTTATAACACCAGAACATTTATCACAACGTGGAATTTCTTCTTTTTTATTTAGAAATTGTTCCAAATTATAATATGCTCCGCACTTAGTACAATAATTTGCATCTACAGTACCGTGTAATTTTAATACATTTTTACTACCTGCTTGTTCATGTAGAGTATCAATATTTTGTGTTATTACTGCTTTTAGTTTACCCATTTTTTCTAATTTAGCTAAATAATAATGAGCTGCGTTTGGTTTAGCATCTGGATATATTAAGTTCTTTTTATAAAAGTCAAAGAAATCCTCTGGATAACTTTCAAACATTGTTCTAGACACTAATTGTTCAGGGGTAAAGCTTCTATTTAGCTTTATGCTGAATATTCCATTAGCACTTCTAAAATCCGGAATATTAGATTCTGTAGAAACACCAGCTCCCCCGAAAAACACTATATTATTACTTTTATTTATATCACTAATTTTCATAATAAATCTCCTCCTAAATTTAGAAAACAATAAGTAAACTTTGTAATTTATAGCCTACTGTTTATTTTCTATAATTTCAATATTATATTTTTCATTTAAGTACGATGACAACTCTTCCCAATCTTCTGTTTTAAACCTACAAAGATTAACATATAGTAGCGCTCTTAAAATACTAGGGATCTATTATAATATTACTCTTTGAAATTTTTGTTTAATCTAGTTGTCTCTTTTTAATTTTAATTCAATAAAGTAGCTTTTTACTGTTTGTGTGATCTGGATCACTTACATCTACTACCTTATATTCTGCATATAATAAATCCTCTTTTTGGTATAAATGTCTCCTTTTGAATTATTATTCCAGAATATGCATAAATGCCTTCATCAGTAAATTCAAAAAGACACATTATTACCAAATAATCTTCTCACAGCTCCAATTGCAGCATAAACACCAGCAAGTAACATAATAATTTCTACTATTACTAAAAAGTTTATTTGCTCTAGATTAAAAAAATTCCATAATTACTGAGTATTAAAAAAAATTAATTAATACTCCAATGGAAAACATTAAATATCCATAACCTACAATTTTTTGCATAATATATTTTTCATTAATATCTTACCTTTCTTAACAAGTCTTATAACTCATGTTTTATTCTTAGTTATTAAATGACATCAATACTATAATTTTTTTCTCTAAATATGTTAATATCTCTTTCCATTCTTTTTAAACTAAAGTTACATTGATTTAAATGTAGTTTTTATTACCAGTTTTTTTCTGCATCAAAAGATATATTAGAGTTTGAAATTTTTATTTAACCTTGTATCTTCTTTTTACTTTAAACTCTATAAAGCAATCTGTATCATAGTCAAGATTAGGATCACTTTCTTTAACTTCTTTATATGTAGCCGAAATTAAGTTATCTTTTGATATAAATGTTTCTTTTTCTATAATTAAGCAACTATAAATATATACCCCTTCAGGTGCAACTTCAAAAAAACTTTCTTCCTAACAGTTGTTTTTATTATAACAAATAAAGAATAAAGTCCTAAAACTACTTGTATTATAAGTGCTATATTTATATTAGCTATATTAAGTTTAGAATCGTACGCAAACGTACTTAGAAATAAAAAGTAATACAAAAAAAATATACTTTATTCCAGCAAACCTACTATAATATATTTTCACAGTATCATACCTTTCATTACTAATTTATACTTCAACAACAATCCCATAATGTTCATTTTATATATTCTACTAACTTAAGTAAATCTTTTCTCTTAAAAAAAAACATTGGTTAGTTGCTAAATCTATAGATTTATTTTTTTATAGTATCTTAAAAAAATTTTTTTCTTTAATTCTTTTTTTGTTCTCTATTAATAAAAACTGATAATTCATAATTCATTTTTTTATTTATATAAACACTTATATTATTTATATCTTCTTTCTTAATTAAATACGTATCATATTTAATTTTTACCAGTTGAGATGACAATACTCTCTACAGTAAATTCAAACGCAACAGGATTAATAAATAATCTATTTATTCCTTCAAATATAAATCTACAAGTAAAAACTAATATCGGTAAAGGAAATACGATAAATATAAATAATCTTACTGATATCGTAAAATCACTATCAACATAAAGAGCTTTTTAAAATAGGAAAAAAGAGCTAAAAAAACATTATAATACCTATTAGTACTAAGAGTATTGATAAATATTTCTTAAAAATAAATTTTCATAATAATTATTTTTCCTTTTAATCTCTTATAAAATTTAAAGTCATATATATTTGAACAATAATATTCAAGTTTATCTATAATACGTGGATTTATTTTTACAATCTGATAGATGCATTCTTAAAGTTTTAAAGTCTCATATTTTTTTATCAAAATTTGTAAAACTACCTATTTTTACGTAAAAATATTATCATTTTTTTAAAAGTGAAAATCTGAAATATTCCTTCTACTGGTAAAGATGCTTCATTAGTACTCTTTAGTTATATGTTCAAGTTTTTATAATCTCTTCTTTTTGATATAAAAAAATTTTTTTAAGTTAAATGCACCGCAGTAAATAGTTATACCCTACATCCGTAAATTCTATAGCTGTATTTACTATAAATAACCTTCTTGTTGTCATAACAGAAAAATCCTACACTAGAAAATAAAAAGCAAATAATATTAATAAACCAAGTAAAATTTTTTTGGTAAAGTCTCAATTTTAGGGATATTAAACATTAGTACATACAATGCGATAGATAGTGCTATTAGCATAATAATACTACAAACTAGCATTACCGTGTAAGCAAACTTACTATAATAAATTTTTCATATAATATCATTCCCTTTACTATCTTTCAAATTTTTATTTTATAAACAGTTTTTAAAATAGTATTCGACACTATCAATTATATTCCAAGGAACAATACAATCATTTCAATCTTATACCTAATGTTTTAAAATTCATATCTTTTTAGTAAAATTTGTAAATTTTACCTAAGCTTTTTTTAAAAATATCATCATTTTTTTAAATAAAAAAACAAATGATCCTTTGTCCCATCTAGCTCTACTAGTAGTAGTATAAGTATATGTATTATAACGTACAAGTTTTATTATTTCATCTTTAGAAATAAACAATCTTTTTAAATCTAAATGCTCCGTAGTTGATATATACACCCTCTTCACAAAGCTCTAATACAGCCCTTTTAATAAATAGTCTCCTTACAGCCATCATTGTAAATCCTATACCAGAAATAAGGATGAATACAAAGAACATATCACAAAAAATCATAGTCCAAATATCTATATCTATTTTAAACATAAGAAAAATAAGAACTGGGAGAACATATTGTCATAACAATACCAGCTATAAGTACAACCGTATAAGCAAACCAACTATAATAAACTTTCATTTATTAATCTCCTTTATTTTGTTTTTAATATATCAAAGAGGAAACTTATATAAGTCTCCTCTTCATAATATATTCTTTCTCTACCAAATTATTTATTAGCTTCGCGTTCTTTTTGAGCTTTTAATTCTTTAATTCTTTGTTTACGCTCTTCCATACGAGCTTTTTTCGCTTCACGAGCTGAGCTTCTTATTGGACCACGTGCTATATGTTCTTTACTATCGTTAGTAGTAAGTTTAGTATTTTCTTCTTTGATTTCAATATCTTCATGACGTTCTACTCTAATACGTAATAAGTTAGAAACTACTTCTACTTGAATATCATCAATCATATACTCGAACATTTCGTGACCTTCATTTTTATATTCACGAAGTGGATCGATTTGACCGTAAGAACGTAAGAAGATACCTTTTCTTAATTGATCCATTTGGTCAATATGATCAGTCCATCTATCATCTATTGCATTAAGAAGAATATATTTTTCGAATGAATTCATAGTATCATCGCCAAGTAAATCACGTTTTTCTTGTAATTCTGCTTTAATTTTAGCAATAGTAAGTTCTTTAATCTCTTCATCAGACATTACATCACCGTACTCTAATTCAGTGATAGGGTTTTGTCCTAAGAATTTCTCATTGATAGATTTGATAATCTCTTCTGTTTCTTCTCTTTCACTATGTACTTCACCCATAGTTTGACTAGCGTATTGAATAGTTTTTTCAACTGCTTCATCAATCATTTCATAAACGATGTCAGTAACTACTTCATTTTCTAATACTTCATTTCTTTCAGCATACATGATTTCACGTTGTTTACGTAATACATCATCGTATTGAAGTACTTGTTTACGTGCATCGTAGTTATTACCTTCAACACGTTTTTGGGCACTTTCTACTGAACGGCTGACCATTCTACTTTCGATTGGAGCGTCTTCAGTTGCACCCATAATTTTTTGTAATCTATCAGCTCCAAAACGAACCATAAGTTCATCTTCCAATGATAGATAGAATCTACTGTAACCTGGATCTCCTTGACGACCAGAACGTCCACGTAACTGGTTATCGATACGACGTGATTCGTGACGTTCAGTACCAATAACAGCTAATCCACCAAGTTCACGAACACCTTCACCAAGTTTAATATCCGTACCACGACCAGCCATGTTTGTCGCGATAGTTACAGAACCTTTTTGTCCTGCTTGTTTAATTATTTCTGCTTCACTTTCATTTTGTTTAGCATTAAGTACTTTATGCGGTACTCCGTATTTATATAGAAGTTGTGAAACTAATTCACTCGTTTCAATAGAAACAGTACTAATAAGATTGGTTGTCCTTTTTCATGACGTTGTTTTACTTCACGAGAAACTGCGTTAAACTTAGCTGTCATATTTGAGTAAATAAAGTCAGGAGCATCATCCCTTAATATTGGTCTGTTTGTAGGAATTGTAGTAACAAACATGTTATAAATATTTCTAAATTCCTCTTCTTCTGTTTTACCAGTACCTGTCATACCACTAAGTTTTTTATACATTCTAAAGTAGTTTTGGAATGTAATTGTCGCCATAGTTTTACTTTCATTTTGAATAGGTACACCTTCTTTAGCCTCGATAGCTTGGTGTAACCCTTCAGAAAAACGACGACCAGGCATTGTACGACCAGTGAATTGGTCAACGATTAAAATCTCACCATCTTCAGCAACTACGTAGTCAACGTCTAAGAACATTGTGTAGTTAGCTTTTAGCGCTTGGTTAATGTGGTGTGTTAAATCAACATTTTTTAAATCATATAGATTTTTTAATCCAAAGTAACTTTCAGCTTTATCTATACCAATTTCTGATAATTGAATACTTTTAGTTTTAATATCAAGAGTATAATCTCCATCGCTACCATCTTCTTCTGTAGCTCTCTTAAGTGTCTTTACAAAAGCATCTGCTACTTTATATAATGAAGTTGATGCTTGACCTTCACCAGAGATAATAAGTGGTGTACGTGCTTCATCAATAAGTACTGAGTCGACCTCATCAATTACGGCATAGTTTAAAGGACGTTGCACACGAGCTTCAACTGTTTTAACCATGTTATCTCTTAAATAGTCAAACCCTAATTCGTTGTTTGTAGAGTATGTAATATCTGCATTATATGCTTCTCTTTTTTCTTCAGGATTTAATGAGTTTAAGTTAAGTCCTACTGAAAGACCTAGATAGTTATATAATACTCCCATCTCTTGAGCGTCACGTTGTGATAAGTATTCGTTTACTGTTACTACGTGTACTCCTTCTCCACTTAAAGCATTTAGATAAACAGGCATTGTCGCAGTAAGAGTTTTACCTTCCCCTGTTTTCATCTCAGCGATATCACCACGGTGAAGTGCGATACCACCCATAATTTGTACTTTATATGGTTTCATTCCTAATGCACGAAATGCTCCTTCACGAGCAGTCGCAAATGCATCAACTAAAATTTTATCTAATATATCAGCTGTAGATTTTCCTTTTTCTTTTTGTTCAGCAACATATTGTTTAAACTCTTCTGTTTTATTTTTTAATTGTTCATCACTAAGACTAGAGTATTCTTCATCTTTAGCTAATACTTTATCAGCTAGTTTTGATAAGCTTTTTACTTCTCTTCTGTTAGCGTCAAATAATTTTCCTAAAATTGCCATTAACATTTTCCTTCCAAAATATTTTTTGAAAATAATTAAATATTATATTTAATTATTTCACTTAATCAATATTGAACATTCAGCTCTTTGAACCCTCAATAAAATATTTTATTCAAATTTAGTAATAATTTAAAAGAAATACACAATAACTTTAAAGTTAACATTTCTTTACATCATATTATTATAACACTCATTGACCTTTAAAGCAACAACAATTACACGAACTATGAACATATTGAATAAGGATAAACTCCTTATTTTTCTATATTCTAACCTTAAATAAAAAGAACTTGAATTCAATCAGAATCCAAATTCTTTTATTAACTTACTATTTATTTAAGATACTAGCACAACGTGGACATAAACCTTCTTCGTTTACTTCCTCAACGATGTTCCAGCAACGTTCACAACGGTGTCCTTCAGCTTTTGTTACTTTAACAGTTGCTAAATCATAAGCAACACCATCGTTTTCTTTAACTTCAACACTACTTACGATAAATAGTTGGTGTAAGTTATCTACTGAGTTTAGTAATTCTACTACTTCACTATCGTTACTGTAGATTTCAACAGCAGCTTCTAGAGATTTACCGATAACTTTTTCGTTACGGCTTTCTTCTAAAAGCTTTGTTTACATCGTCACGTACTTCTAGAAGTTTATCCCATTTAGCTTCTAATGCAGCATCATCGATTAAGTTCTTAGCTGGGAAGTCAGTTAAGTGAACAGATTCAGCATCTTCATATGGCATATTGTCATATACTTCTTCTGCAGTGAATGATAAGATTGGAGCTAATAATCTAACTGATTTACTTAATACAGTGTAAAGTACTGTCAGCATACTTAAACGTTTTTGAGATTTTTTTCAGCTTCGATATAAAGAATATCTTTACCATAGTCTAGGTAGAATGAAGATAATTCTACGTTGAAGAAGTTGATTAACTCTGTAGTAATACTGTTGAACTGATAGTTTTTCATAGTAATCTAATACTTTAGCTACAACTTTTTTTCAAATTTAAGAACCATGTATTTGTCTAATTCTTCTAATTCATCATATGATAATAAAGTCTGTTCTATTATCAAAGTTTACCATTGAATAAGTTTCCTAGTAAGAAACGGAATGTATTTCTAATTTTTTTCTATAAGTTTCAGATACTTGTTTTAGGATATCGTTAGAAATACGCACGTCTTGAGTATAGTCAACACTTGCTGACCATAAACGGATAATCTCAGCACCTAATTGTTTACCTACATCATTTGGAGAGATAACATTACCTAATGATTTACTCATTTTATTACCATTACCGTCCATAACGAAACCTGCAGATACAAGCTCTTTATACGGAGCATCTCCAGAGATAGCTACAGAAGTAATTAATGAAGAGTTAAACCAACCACGATATTGGTCACTTCCTTCTAAATAAAGGTCAGCAGGATAAGTTAAATCATCACGCACTGCGCAACATCCTTGGTGAGAAGTTCCTGAATCGAACCAAACGTCCATAATATCCATTTCTTTAGTGAATTCACCATTTGGACTACCTGGGTGAGTATAACCTTCAGGTAATAATTCTTTAGCATCTTTATAGAACCATACATTTGATCCTTCAACTTCAAAGATTTTAGCTACGTGTTCGATTAAAGTATTATCTAAAATTGCCTCTCCGTTTTCTGCGTAGAATACAGGAATTGGTACTCCCCACACACGTTGTCTACTGATTACCCAGTCACCACGGTCACGAATCATGTTATATAATCTTGGTTTACCCCATTCACTGTAGAATTTAGTTCTATCTACAGCATCTAATAATTCAGAACGGAACGCATCAATAGAACAGAACCATTGAGGTGTTGATCTAAAGATAATAGGTTTTTTACTTCTCCAGTCATGTGGATATGAGTGAGTAATATTTTCTTGTTTTAATAATGCCCCAGTTTCAGTTAAGTGTGCAATAATATTTTTATTAGCATCAAAAACAAATTGTCCTGCGAATTGTCCAGCTTCTTCAGTTAAATTACCTTGGTTATCAACTGGTGATAATACTCCAAGTTTGTATTTACCTTGTCCAACGATAAAGTCATCAACCCCGTGTCCAGGTGCAGTATGAACTAGCCCAGTCCCTGAATCAAGTGTTACATAATCAGCCAAGATTACTGTAGAAGTTCTATCTAAGAATGGGTGTTGACATAGTAAATATTCTAATTCTTTACCAAGTACTGTTTTTCCTAGTTCAAAGTTTTCCCAACCGAATTGTTCAGCTAAGAAGTTAACTCTTTCTTTAGCTAATAAATAGTTTTCACCATTTACTTTAACTTCTTGATATTCAAAATCAGGGTGAACTGCAATACCTAAGTTTGCAGGTAATGTCCATGGAGTTGTTGTCCAAATAACGAAATTTTGTTCCTTTTTCTACAACTCCATCTTCACTTACTAATTCGAATCCAACATAGATAGAAGGTGAAGTATGGTCACGATATTCGATTTCGGCTTCCGCTAAAGCAGATTCTGATGATGGAGACCAATAAATTGGTTTAATCCTTTATAGATATATCCTTTATCAACCATTTTACCGAATACACGGATTTGTTCAGCTTCAAATTTTGGATCTAGTGTTAAATATGGGTTTTCCCAATCACCAATTACACCTAATTTTTTGAAGTCTGCACGTTGTTTATCTACTTGTTTTAAAGCATAATCTTTACATTTATTTCTGAATTTTGTAGCTGGCATAGATTTTCTATCAACACCATTGTTTACTAACACTTGCTCGATTGGTAAACCGTGAGTATCCCAACCAGGAACGTAATTAGAAACAAAACCATTCATATTTTTATACTTAACGATAAAGTCTTTTAGGATTTTGTTAAGTGCGTGTCCAATGTGGATGTTACCATTTGCGTATGGAGGTCCATCATGAAGTACGTATGAAGGTTTCCCTGCATTTTTTTCTAAAACTTTTCTATATAAATCCATTTCTTCCCAACGTTTTAAAAATTCTGGTTCTTTATTAGGAAGATTACCACGCATAGGGAATTTAGTTTTTGGCATTAATAATGTATCTTTTAATTCTACCATTTTTTCTCCTTTCAAAATAAAAAGCTCCTAGTAAAAGTTATTGAGGGCGGAATATATCCACGGTACCACCTCATTTAACTCCCACTAAGAGCACTCATTGTCCTATATAATTAATTTCTAATAAAGTGATAACTACTTTATGTCTTTATAAAACTTTTCACCAACCAGTTTCTCTCTAACAATAAATACATAGTAGTCCTGTCTTTATTCAATAAACATATTATATTACATCAACAGTAAAGTTTCAAGTGTTTTTTTGAGAATTTATTATTAAATATTTCTGAAAACGATGTTTTTTTCTATCACAATAAAAAAAGCCTATATTATAAGTAATATAGACTTTTGTTTAATTATTAAGCTCCTAAGTAACCTTTTTAACGCTTGTGAACCATATTGTAATAACTGTTCATTAGTTAAAGAAGCTGATACATTTATCATACCATTTGATACTTCTATACCTTCTAGTTTTTACAGGGTAGTTCTACTTTATTAATAGTAATTACATTTCCATTAACACTAACACCTGTTCCAGTTAAATACTCTTTTAAATATTTTTTTCTAAAAGCAAAAATCAGGTATAGGTACTTTACCTATTTTAGCATCTTCTAATGTTAATTCAATTTTATTATTAGAACCTGATAGTTTTATATTAGAAGAAATTTCACTATTTATAAAAGATAACTGAACTGGTAGCTTAGCTGCTACTCTATTACCAACTAATTTATAACTACCTTCTTGAATTTCAGCACTATCTTTAGTCGCATGATTTAAGATTGATAAAAACATTTCATTATCAATTTTAAGACTAGTAGATAATTTTCGAATTACTATAACTTACATTACTTATAAACTCTTTATTTAATGATGCTAAATCCATAGATGAATTTACACTTGATAGCTTTTCAGAAGGTTTAATATCTTCGCTAGGTTGCAAGGCATATGCTGCTCCCCCACCAAGAAGTGCTATAACTACTAGAAAAGCTAATAATTTTCTTAATACTTTCACTTGAGTCAAACTCCTTTTTTTATTATAATTTACATTATACAACAATATAGTAAACTATACAAACTAAACTTTAAACATACTTAATGTCTCTTTTTATAAATAATTTTTTTAAAAAAATATTTATAGTTATTTTTAAGCCAAATAAAGCCCTTTACATTAAAAATATTTAAAAAATTGATTTGCAATATAGTTTTATATGTGTTAGTATACTCAAATACTTTTAAAGGAGAAAGATAATATGAATAATAAATTTTTCAAAATACTTAGTTGGGTAGCTACTTTGTACTGCCATGCTTATGTATATATCTTATATACCTCAAATTTCAGGTAATATAAACGGTCATAAAGGTGACTTTTTACAACCTTTTGTTGCAGGAATTAACTGTACACTTTGGGTACTTTATGGACTTTTTAGGAGAAAAACGTGATTGGCCTACTAGTTATAGCCAATTCACCGGGAATAATATTTGGATTCACAGCAGCATTCACAGCATTATAGCAATAAACTGGCTTATAATTTTTTATAGGTCAGTTTTTTATTTTACTTTTCCGAAATCAATGTACAAATTATAATTTTTAAGCTATAATTATTAGTAACCTTTTTAGGTTGTAAATACTCGAAAAGGAGAATTAGTTATGGAAGAAAAAATTACTTTTAAAAAATTTACTATGAATGTACTTAACGGTGTTGCACTAGGAACTGTCCTATGTTTAGTACCCGGTGCATTATTAGGAGAACTTTTGAAATATATCGCAAAAGTATATCCATCTTTAGCGTTTTTATCATTTTCGGTTACAATTTCTAATGCCCTTATTGGACTTGCTTCAGGTATGATAATAGGAATGATGTTTAAGTTAACACCTATTCAAGGTACTTCTATTGGTTTAGCAACACTATATGCCAGTGGATCAATAGTTCAAACAGCTGATAAAACAGGATTAATGTTAAAAGGTGCAGGAGATATTGTTACTATTATCTTTACTGCAGCATTAGCTACTGCATTTATCTTACTTATTGGAAACAAAACACAAGGTTACGCAGTATTAGTACTACCTACTCTAAGCCTTGTTGTAATTGGGGGTATAGGAAGATATTTACTTCCATTTTTTGCAGGACTTACTAGAGTATTAGGAGACGGAATTAAACATTTATTAACTCTTCAACCTATTATACTAACAATATTAATAGCGATTATCTTTGCTTGTCTAATTGTTACACCGATAACATCTGTTGGTATTGCACTAGCGATTAATATTGATGGTATAGCATCTGGAGCAGCAAACCTTGGTATTTGCGCTTGTGGATTTTACACTTGCTATTGCTGGTTGGGCAGTTAACTCAAAAGGTATCTGTCTTGCTCACTTTATAGGATCTCCAAAAGATTTCTATGGCAAATGTTTTTGCAAAACCAAAAATCATGTTACCAGTAATCTGTAGTGCAGCTTGTACAGGAGTACTAGCCGCTATCTTTAATATTAAAGGTACAGCAATGAGTGCTGGTTTTGGATTTAGTGGTTTAGTTGGACCATTAGCTCACCTAGCGACTACTAACGGTGGTGCTTACGAAATAATTAAAGCCGTGATAATCTTTGCAGTAGTTCCTATTATAACTGGATACCTATTTGTAAAACTATTTACAAAAGTAATACCCAATTATAAAACCAGAAGACTACAAAATTAATATGTAATACAATAAACCTTATTACTTTTGAATTTTTAGAAGTAATAAGGTTTTTTATATAGAAAACTATATTCTATAAAATTAATCTTTTTTAAGCTATAATATATTTATAATTCTATCTTACTTTTTAAGGAGTAACTATGCTTGAACTTATTAAAAATAAAAAAGTTAATATCTACACTAACTTAAATGGGAATAATCCTCTTATTCCTATAGCGACTGATGAACTATTTCTTCGTCAAGTACTAACTAATGATGAGTGTATTTTACATATTCATTCTTTAGAAAATTCTGCTATTTTAGGAACACCTGATACACGTGTCCCATTTTTTAAAGAAGCTCTAAATTCATTTTATAACAATAATCTAATTCCTGCAGTAAGAAATATCGGTGGTTTAGGTATTATAGCCGACACAGGAGTTATAAGTTTTTCTATAATTATGAAAATAAATCCAAGTACATTTTCTTTAAACGCTGGTTATAACCTTATGACTGAATTTATTAAGGAGATATTTCCAGAAGTATCAAGCAAGATTCAAGCGGTAGATATTAGTAATTCATATTGCCCAGGTGATTTTGACTTAAGCATAGATGGTAAAAAGTTTGCCGGTATTGCCCAAAGAAAAGTAAAAGAAAATGTCGTCGTTTCTATTTATCTTAGTTTGTTTGGCAATCAACAAAATCGTACTAAAATAATGAAAGAATACTATGAGGCTGGTCTTAAAGATCAAGAGATAAAATACAAATATCCAAAAATAGATATTAACTGTATGGATACGCTAGAGAACTTACTTAACAAGAGTCTAACTACAAAAGAGTTATTAGAAAAAATTTTAAGAGTACTTCATTCTTTAAACTGTGAAATAGAAAAAGGAAATTATTCAAATGAAATGATAGAAAATTATGAGGAAATATTTAAACAAACTAAACAAAGAAACAATAAACTACTACATGGTGAATAAAACAAAAAAGCTAGTATAGAATTAAAATCTATACTAGTTTTGTTTTAATTAAATATCGGTATAAATGCAAAGATCACAGCTATTACAATAGCTGGTAACATATTGGCAACCTTAAGCTTCAGGTTCCAAATTAAATTTGCACCAACACAAAAAATTAATACTGAACCAACCATCGATAGATTAGTTAACGCACCTTGTGTCATAATCGGTTCAATAAATTTCGCAAGAATAGTTATTCCACCTTGAAATATAATAAGAGGAACAACTGAGAAAATACTACCTCGACCATTTGCCGCAGTAAATATTAATATTGTCACAAAATCAAGTACAGCTTTTGCTGTTAAAATAGAATAATCATGAAATAAAGCATCTTGAATAGCTCCTAAGATAGACATAGCCCCTATACAAATAGTTAGAGATGCCAAAATAAATGAATCAACAAACCTATTGTCACCACTACTTTTAGTTACTCTTTTTAAGTAAATACCTAAATCTTCAAATAGTTTTTCTATATTTAAAACTTCTCCGATTAAAGTACCTAATGTCATACTGACTACCAATACCATAGCTCCGCTAGATATTATTTCCATCATTTATTTTTAAAGCATGTTCGCACGCCCCAATTATTCCTAAAAAGGCTACTGATATTCCTGCTGCTTTCATTATAGCTTGTTGTATATTTTTAGATATTCTATGACCTATTAATATACCAAGAGCTCCACCAAGTAGAACCCCTGTTGCATTTATTAATGTACCTATTCCCATCTTTATTATCCTTCCATATTTACAATAAATGTAATATTATATTAACCCAAAACCAACTAAATGGCATTACTAAAATCATTGCTGGTATCATATCCACTACAGGAAACATTTTTAACTTTAGTATTCTAAATCCTGCCGCTACCATTAAGAAACCACCACAAGCTTTAAAATCAGCAATCATATCCGGTGTTGTTAACGGTACGATAAAACTTGCAGATAAGAATAATGCCGTAAAGATAACAAACTGTGGAACAGCAATTAGCGAAACGATATACCCTAAGTTACACGCAAATATTGCTGCAGTAAAGAAATCCAAAATAGACTTAGTTATAAGCAAGCTAGAATCCCCAGTCATACCTTCACTTAAACTACCATATATTCCCATACCACTAGAACAAAATAGCACTATCACCGTAATTAAAGTAGCTAAAAATTCTGTTTCTGACATATTTGTTTCTTTTTTCGGTACGATACGAATCATTACTTTCTGAAGTTTTGAACAAAGCTCATACACTTTATCCCCCAGCTTAAACACTAATCCTACTATAGTTCCTATAATAAGAGCGAAAACAACCGCAGGCATATATTTCATTAAAACTATCGATGAAATACCCATCCCCATAGAACATAGACCAAATATCAGATTTAGCTGTTCTTTATACTTTTCTGGTAATTTATCTCCTAAAAGAGCTCCCAGCTATACCACCTAGAAATATTGCGATGGTATTAATTATAACCCCAATCGGCATAATATCTCTCCTCTACTCAAAAAAATACGTAAACTTATTCTAACACGTAGTTTATTTTCTTACAATACTTTTTCAGTTATAGATAAAATAATTTATCTATAGTATAATAATTATAATTATTTTGTGAGGTGGATTTATGGATATACTAACTATTGGACTTGGAACTATTGGAACTACATATAGCTATTTATTTAATAAAGCTGGTCATAATGTAGAACATTATATTAGAAAAAAAGTAGTAAAAAAATTAATATAACAGAATTAAATGTTGATATGCTAGATGGTAGAAATAATAAAAAAGGAGAACACTATACTGATACTTATAAAGTAAATACTCATACAAAAGATAACTATGATTTTATTTTTATTAGTATGCCAGCAGGAAATATTGAAAGTGTTATTGAAACTTTAAACTCTAACAATATCAAAGGAACTATTATACTATGCTGTGGTATTTGGGAAGATAAGAAGTATCTTGAAAAAATAATGCAAGGTAGAGAATATATTCTTGGTTATCCTGTAGCTGGTGGTAATATCGTAGATGCTACTCTTACATGTTGTGTTTTTGATCATTTTATACTAGAGAAAAAAGAAAATTCTAAAATAGATAATTATGATAAGCTAGTAGAATTATTTGGAAGTTGCAACATTAAGTTAGAAACACCATATGATATGCTTAAGTGGATTTGGTTACATATGGCTATTAATGCTGGTGTAGTATCTATCGCTGCAAAATATGCAGATATCGATAATCCTACTGAGGCTGCGGAGAATCTTATGTCTTCATCTAAACTATTAGCTGAAGCGGTTTGTGCAATAAGAGAAACTTCTAAGATTATAAAAGCACGTGGTGTAGACTTAAAACACTATAGAAATGAACTTTGGGGATATAAACTTCCGATATTTGTTTCAGCACCAATAATGAAACGAATGTTTGCGACTAATATTCTTACTAGAAAGATTATGACACTACATAACAATACAGAAGATTTATTATTCG